>LBJMR02800__coassemble_190_pt1 | contig 100808 bp, 79 predicted proteins | sample LBJMR02800__metabat2_low_PE_051 | metagenome-assembled genome bin LBJMR02800
CAAACGCAACAAACGCAACAAACGCAACAAACGCAACAAACGCAACAAACGCAACAAACGCAACGAAAAACCTGCTGCGACAATAAAGCCGGACTGGCTGTAACGGAAAGTGCCGACGGAAACGGAGGCCTACCGGTCCGACTCGTCGCCGAAAATACGGATGCGGGCATCGAGCGGCCCGAAGCTCTTCTCCGCGGGATGGTCCAGCGGCCGGCCGAAGGGCATCTGGGCGACGAGCCGCCACGTCGCGGGCAGTTTCCACTCGTGGCGCACCTTGTCGTCGATGAGCGGATTGTAGTGTTGCAGCGAGGCGCCGAACCCCGCATCCTCGAGCATCGTCCAGACGACCAGCTGGTGCATGGCCGAGGTCTGCTCGGACCAGTGCGGGAAGTTGTCGGCATACTCGGGATACTGCTGCTGAAGCGTGCGCACGACAGCCTCCTCCTCGAAGAAGAGCACCGTACCGTAACCCGCAGCAAAGGCGGTGTCGATCTTGCGCTCCGTGCGCGGGAAGGCCGCCGCGGGCACGATCGGCCGCAAAGTATCCTTGACCAGGCTCCAAAGTCGGCCGTGCTGGGCTCCGAGCAGCAGCACGAGACGTGTCGACTGCGAATTGAAGGCCGACGGGACGTATTGCACGCTCCAGCGCAGAATCTCCTCGATTTCGGCATCTGTTACAGGCGATTCCGGGGCCAGCGCGTAGTAGCTGCGGCGGTGGCGGAGCGCCTCCTTGAATGTTCTCTCCATGGCGATCTCTGTTTTTACGGTTTATGGCAAAGGCATGCAACTTTCATGCGAAGGTACGAAATATTCCCGTCGTGCGTTATCTTTGCGGTGATGAAACACGCAATCGAACTCTTTTCGGAACTCGGCCGACGGCTGGAACGCCTCGGCGAGGATGCGGCCACGCGCGCGGTCATCGCCCGCGCCTGCAAGGCCAACGACTGGTTCACGCCGTCCGAGGTGCGCCGCGCCGCCCGGGCCCTGGCGACGGAGATGCTCACCGAAGAGCGCCTCCGAGAGTGGCTCGCGGCCTATCCGCTCCCCGTTGCACGGGAGCGCAACGTACTGGTCATCATGGCCGGGAACATCCCTCTCGTGGGGTTCTTCGACCTGCTGTGCGTCGTGGCGGCGGGCGACCGCTGCCTGGTCAAGCCCTCGGCCAAGGACCGCGTGCTGATGGAGTATGTCGTCGCACAGCTGCGCGACATCGACCCCGAGGCGCAGGTCGTCCTCTACGACGGCACACAGCCGGTCGATGCCGTGATCGCCACGGGCAGCGACAATGCCAACCGCTACTTCCGCGCGCAATACGCCGGAATCCCCGCCCTGCTGCGCGGCAGCCGGCAGTCCGTCGCCGTGCTGTCGGGCCGCGAAACGCCCGAACAGCTTCGCGGACTGGCGGACGACATCTGGGCCTACTCGGGGCTGGGATGCCGCAGCGTGTCGCTCCTGTTCCTGCCCGAAGGATATGAACCCAAACTGGAGATGCCGGATGTAAATCCGAAATACATAAACAATTACCGTCAGGAGAAAGTACTCTGCGAGATGAGCGGAACCCCCTACGTCGACTTCGGTCGCGCCGTGGCCGTCGAACAGCAGGAATTCCCCGCGGCATTGAGCCGCATTGCCTTTGTCCGATATAAAACACCGGAGGAGGTGACGGCATGGTTAACACAGCACGACAACGAGTTGCAGTGCGTGGTCACCACCCTGCTGCCGCACAGCCGCCGGGTGGACTTCGGACGGGCGCAGTCGCCCTCGCTGACCGACTGGCCCGACGACCGCGACGTGCTGGAATTTCTCTGCGGGCTGTGAGCGCGAGCCGCTTTTTTCACTACATTTGTACGCAAACAGACACAAAAAACGATACGGATATGTCGATGTTTTTCCGATTCCGGATGTTGAGCGACGAGAACGACCACTTCGTGCGCGACTACGAGGTGATGTACGACATGACGCTGCTCGACTTCCACCACTTCATTCTCGAGACGCTCGAATACGAGGAGTGCATGGCGTCGTTCTTCACGGCCAACGAGCGCTGGGAGAAGCAGCGCGAGTTTACGCTCCTCGAGATGGGCGACGATACGACCGGGGCTCCCGAACTCATGGAGCACGTGACCCTCGGGCAGATCATCCACAACCGCCGCGACCGGCTGATCTACCTGTTCGACCTGCTCGGCGACCGAGCCTACTACCTGGAGCTGACCGGAGCGTATGAGGCCGAGAAGGGGGCCGTCTATCCGCGCGAGATCTACGCCCGGGCGGAGGCTCCCGACCAGTACGACCCCTCGAAGAACCGCGACGACGAGGAGGAGGGGTCGGCCTTCGACGAGATGATGGGCGACTTCCGCGACTTCGAGGGCGACGACTCCTATGACGACGAGTACTAAACGGCTGGTGGTCCTCGTCGGGCCGACGGGCTCGGGGAAGACCGACCTGAGCATCCGCCTCGCCCGGCGGCTGGGGGCTCCGATCCTCTCGACCGATTCGAGGCAGCTCTACCGCGGCATGCCCATCGGCACGGCGCAACCCACGGCAGAGCAGCTGCAAGCTGCTGAACATCACTTCATCGCGTCGCACGACATCACGGAGAACCTGAACTGCGGAGCCTATGCCGAACAGGCTCTGGCACGACTCTCGGAGCTCTTCGCCACACACGACTGCGTCGTGGCGGTCGGCGGATCGGGTCTCTACGTGCAGGCGCTGTGCGACGGGATGGACGACCTGCCGCGCGCCGACGAGGCGCTGCGTGCGGAGCTGATGCGGCGGATAGACGAAGAGGGACTGGAGTCGCTTGTCGGGGAGCTGCGGCGGCTCGATCCCGACTACTGTGCCGGTGCGGACCTCCGGAATCCCGCGCGCGTGATGCGGGCGCTCGAGGTCTGCCTCCAGACGGGACGCCCCTACTCGTCGCTGCGCACGGGCATACGCCGCGAGCGGCCCTTCGAGGTGGTCAAGATCGGTATCGACCTGCCGCGCGAGGAGCTGTACCGACGCATCGACTGCCGCGTCGACCAGATGCTGGCTGACGGACTGGAGGCCGAGGCGCGGGCGCTGTATCCGCACCGGGAGCTCAACGCCCTGCAAACGGTCGGCTACCGGGAGTTGTTTGACTATTTCGACGGAAAGATACCCTACGACGAAGCCGTGCGGCTTATCAAGCGCAACTCGCGCCGCTATGCCAAGCGGCAGCTCACGTGGTTCCGGCGCGACCCCGAAATCCGGTGGTTCGCGCCCGATGACGACGAAGCCATCCTGGCCGCCATCGGCTGACGGAAGATCGGCTAACGCACGGTCGCTGCGGCCGGCGTCCGCGTTTTTTTTGCGGAGGCAAAAGCCGCAAGGGCTTGTAAAATCGGAGAATATTGCGTACTTTTGCCGTCGCCTTTCGCAGAAAAGGCGAGTGTGGCTCGGATGGTGGAATAGGTAGACACGCCGGACTTAAAATCCTGTGACCAGCAATGGTCGTGCGGGTTCGATTCCCGCTCCGAGTACCGAAAGCGGGCAACCTTCGTGGTTGCCCGCTTTGCTTTTTCCGTACCCGCCCGAATCAGGACCGGACGGTTGTCCGGAGCGATCCGGGCTGGGCACTGTCCGGAGAAACCCGCACCCGACACAGCTCGCCCCGTCGCTGCAGAGAAACCCGCTCCCGGCACAGGTTGGCAGCCATCACCGCAGAGAAAACCACACCGACACAGCTCGCCCCGTCGCTGCACGGAACGGACGGCTGCACCCCGGGAACCGTCACAATCGCTCCGCGGTCTATCCGTAAATCTCGTTGAGCAGCCGGGCCAGGCGGACCCCGCCGCGCAGCAGCTGCATCTCAAGGATCGGTGCAGCCCAGTTGACGTAATCATACGAAATCTTAGTGCCTTCCGGCGTGCGGTCATAGACTTCCGAGCAGATTGCCTGCGTCTCGAGCAGCCAGTCGCGCGGCGTGCCCGCCTGCAGACGCATCTCCTCGTCGTCAGGCAGCCGGTCGATCTGCTCGCGCCACTCGGTATAGCTCCAGCGGTGCGCCGACTCGATGAGGTTCGTATCCCACACCGCGTGGAGGTTCGTCGCCTTGCCGAAATAGACCACCGGCACCCGGTTGCCGCCCAGATCGGAGAGATGCCCCGTGTGCATCGGGCAGTGCATGTCGCCCACGAGGTGGATCAGCATCTGCAGCTGCACCCGCTCCTCGGCAGGGTCCAGATCGCCCGACTTGAGGCTTGCGACCAGGTCGTTTACGGCCTTCAGCACGTCGCCCTTGGGATTGGCTGCCATGCTCTCGAGCGTCTCGCCCGCATCGATGTTCAGATAGTGCCACGTCTTCGTATAGGCATACTCGGGCGTGTGGCTGGCGTTGTCGAGCCAGTTGGCATAGTAGACGGGCGAGTGTCCGCCGAGGACCTTGTCGATGCGTTCGGCCGCCTCGGGCGTCAGGTGGCATTCGGCTATGTAGGCCGTCACGTCGTGTCCCTTCTGCCCCCACGCCGCGGCACTCCGCACGGCCAGCAGGCAGGCAATCAACAGCAGGATTCGTTTCATCATCGCATTCATTGTTTTGAGCGCGGTCCCTGCGTTATTTGCCGCACGGCCGCGGATCGTTCTCCGCAAAGCTACGATTTATTTCCGAATCGGCAGTGCGATCCGCCGAAAAAACGGCTGCAACAGGACGGCAGCGAGACGACAACGAGACGACACCGGGAAACGCGGCGCGCCCCGGACCGGCCGGAGCGAAGGGGACTTCGTGGCGCCCCGGGCGGGAACAGGACGCGCATCGGCAAGCCCCCGCTTCGTGCACAAAAAACGGGGAAGCCGTCGGCCGCCCTGTTTTCCTGGTTGGATGATCCAAGGAAGTGTAGCCCCTCCCCTTTCACTTTTTACTTTTTACTTTTCACTTTTCACCTTTCGATCAGTGGTTCATCGTGGCGAGGAACTCCTCGTTGCTCTGCGTGAGACCCATCTGCTTCTGGAGGAACTCCATCGCCTCGACGGGCGTCATGTCCGAAAGGTACTTGCGCAGCACCCACGTGCGGTTCATCACGTCACGCGGCAGCAGCAGGTCTTCGCGGCGCGTACCCGAGGCGATGACATCGACGGCCGGGTAGACGCGCTTGTTGGCGAGCTTGCGGTCGAGCTGCAGCTCCATGTTGCCCGTACCCTTGAACTCCTCGAAGATCACCTCGTCCATCTTCGAGCCGGTGTCGATGAGCGCCGTGGCGATGATCGTCAGCGAGCCTTTCTCCTCCGTATTGCGGGCCGCACCGAAGAAACGCTTGGGCTTGTGCAGCGCATTGGCGTCCACACCGCCCGAGAGGACCTTGCCCGAGGCGGGCTGCACGGAGTTGTAGGCGCGCGCCAGACGGGTGATCGAGTCGAGGAAGATCACCACGTCGTGCCCGCACTCGACCATGCGCTTGGCCTTGTCGAGCACCATCTCGGCCACCTTGACGTGGCGCGAGGCCTGCTCGTCGAAGGTCGAGGCGACAACCTCGGCCTTGACGTTGCGCGCCATCTCGGTCACCTCCTCGGGGCGCTCGTCGATCAGCAGCACGATCATGTAGACCTCCGGATGGTTGTCCGCAATGGCGTTGGCGATCGCCTGCAACAGCATCGTCTTGCCCGTCTTGGGCTGGGCGACGATCAGCGCACGCTGCCCCTTGCCGATGGGCGAGAAGAGGTCCACGATGCGCGTCGACATGTTGTTATGGCCGTTACCCGTCAGGCAGAACTTCTCGCTCGGGAAGAGCGGCGTCATGTACTCGAACTGCACGCGGTCGCGGATGTACTCGGGCTTCAGGCCGTTGATCTCGTTGACGCGCACCAGCGGGAAGTATTTCTCACCCTCCTTCGGGGGACGGATCGTGCCGTTGACCGTGTCGCCGGGCTTCAGGCCGAAGAGCTTGATCTGCGACGGCGAGACGTAGATGTCGTCGGGCGAATTGAGGTAGTTGTAGTCCGCCGAGCGGAGGAATCCGTAGCCGTCGGGCATTACCTCCAGGACCCCTTCGCCCTCGATCTCGCCGGCGAAGTCGTCCTTCGTGATGACCTCCTCGTCGAGGTGCTGCGCCTCGGTCGCCTCGCGGCGTTCGTGCCGCTCGTGCCGCTCCGCACGGTCGCGGTGCGGGTGTTCCGGGGTCGGTTCACCCCCCTGCGGCGCCTCCTGCGGGGTCTCCGCGGCGCTCTCCGGCGCGACGGCCTGCTGCACCTTGGGCTTGCGGCCCCGGCGCTTGGGCTCGGGGCGGGCAGCCTCCTCCGGCGCCGCTTCGGATGGTTTCTCCGCGGCAGCCGCTTCTGCCGGCGCGGGTTCCGCAGCCGCACCGCCCGGCTCCGCAACCGGTGCCGCAGCCTCCGACTTGGGCAGCCGGGGACGGCGTCCCCGCGCGGCACGCACCGGGGCGGCCGGTGCCGCCGGTGCCGCCTCCGGCGTCGTCTCGACGGCGGCCGGAGCCCCGGACTGCGCCGAGGCGACAATCTTATCTATGAGTTCGCGCTTTTTCACCATCACGTTGTCTATGCCGAGTGTCTTGGCTATCTCACGCAGTTCGGCAAGGTTTTTCCCTTCGAGCGCTTTCAGATCTTGCATACGGACTATTGTTTTCTTGAGATTTTCACAGCCGGACGGTCGCCCGGCCTTCAGGAATTTCGCTTGCAAAGATAGTGCATATTTTTGAATTTCAAAATAAAAAGTACGGACACCGGGGCCTCCGGACCACCCCGGCATGCGAAAATACCTACTTATGGGGATTGCCGCACGCCGTTTTTTCCCGACCTTTGTTCCGGAAACAATGGGAAAACGATTCAGCCATCGCATTGTTTGTATTGTTACTGTTTGTGTGTGGAAAACCTCCCCTTTTGCGGGAGGTTTTTTCGTGCGCCGCCGCCGGGTGTGGAATATTTCCACACGGGTGTGGATTATTTCTACATTCTTTTCGCTATCTTTGAGCCCGAAAATACCGCTATAACGCTGTCCGAAAGCAATTTGGCATTTTCACGGCAGTGTGGCCCGCGGATTGGTAACATGTATGGAAACCCTTGTAAACACCATTTCGATATGAATCTGGACAGACTCAAACCGGACCTGACGAAGCTGAACATGGCCGAACTGAAACGGACGGCCTCGCGCGTGAAGCACGTCCGCGTGCGGATGAACCGCAAAGGCTGGATCGCCCTGGCTGCCGGCGTGCTGATCGCGGCCGGCGTGCTCTATCTGATCTTCCGCCCGCGCCCGGCCGTGATCGAGCTTCCGGTCGTGGCCGTGGAGCCCGTGACGACCGAGGACGTGAACATCTACGGCGAATACGTCGGCCGCATCCGCGCCCAGCAGTTCGTGGAGATCCGCGCCCGCGTGGAGGGATACCTCGAACGCATGCTCTTCGCCGAGGGTACCTATGTCAAGAAGGGCCAGACGCTCTTCATCATCGACCCCAAGCTCTACCGCGCCCGCGTGAACAAGGCCAAGGCGCAGCTCAACAAGGCCCGGGCCCAGGCCCAGAAGGCCGAGCGTGACCTGAACCGCATCCGCCCGCTCTACGAGCAGAGCGCCGCGAGCCAGCTCGACCTCGACAACGCCATCGCCTCCTACGAGAGCGCCGTGGCCGACGTCGTCGTGGGCGAGGCCGACCTCACGCAGGCCGAGATGACGCTCGGCTACACGAGCGTGATCTCGCCCATCGCGGGCTACATCTCCGAGCGCTACGCCGACATCGGCACGCTCGTGGGTCCGAGCGGCAAGTCGCTGCTGGCCACCGTCGTCAAGAGCGACACCGTGCGTGTCGACTTCAGCATGACGGCCCTCGACTACCTGCGCTCGAAGGCCCGCAACGTCAACCTCGGGCACAAGGACTCCACGCGCAAGTGGGATCCCTACATCACCGTGACGCTGGCCGACGGTTCGGAATACCCGATGCGGGGTCTGGTCGACTTTGCCGACCCGCAGGTCGACCCGCAGACGGGTACCTTCTCCGTGCGCGCCGAGATGGCCAATCCGGACCACATCCTGCTGCCGGGCCAATTCACGAAGGTCAAGCTGCTGCTCGACGTGCGCGAGAACGCCATCGTCGTGCCGACGAAGGCCCTGGTCATCGAGAAGGGCGGCGCCTACATCTACGTGGTGCGCCCGGACAGCGTCGTCGAGAAGCGTTTTGTCGAGACGGGTCCCGAGCTGGGCAACAACACCGTCATCGAGCGCGGTCTCTCGTCGATCGAGCACATCGTGGTGGAAGGTTATCACAAACTCTCGCACGGCATGAAGGTCGAGCCCGTCGCCACCGTCCGCGAAGAGGATAAAGTGCAGGAGGAGTAGCCCATGAAAGCCGATTTCTTCATCGACAGGCCCGTCTTCTCGACGGTGCTCTCGATCGTCATCGTCATCGTCGGCGCCATCGGCCTTGCGCTGCTGCCCGTCGACCAGTATCCGCAGATCGTGCCCCCGGTGGTCAAGATCTCGGCCTCGTATCCGGGTGCCGACGCGCAGACCGTGACGCAGGCCGTCGCCACGCCCATCGAGCAGGAGCTCAACGGCACACCCGGCATGATCTACATGGAGTCGTCGAGCTCCAACTCGGGCGGTTTCTCCGCCACGGTGACCTTCGACATCTCGACCGACCCCGACCTGGCGGCCGTCGACATCCAGAACCGCTTGAAGGAGGCCGAGGCGCGCCTGCCGGCCGAGGTCGTGCAGAACGGCATCTCGGTCGAGAAGCAGGCCTCGAGCAAGCTGCTGACCATCACGCTGCTCTCGAACGACCCGAAGTTCGACGAGATCTACCTGTCGAACTACGCCACGCTCAACGTGCTCGACATGCTGCGCCGCGTGCCGGGCGTGGGCCGCGTCTCGAACGTCGGCAGCCGCTACTACGCCATGCAGATCTGGGTGCAGCCCGACAAGCTCGCCGACCTCGGACTGACGGTCAAGGACCTCCAGGCGGCACTCAAGGACCAGAACCGCGAGTCGGCCGCCGGCGTGCTCGGACAGGCCCCGATGGAGGGCGTCGACGTCACGACGCCCATCACGGCGCAGGGGCGTCTCTCGTCGGTGAGCGAATTCGAGGAGATCGTCATCCGTGCCAACCCCGACGGGTCGATCATCCGCCTGCGCGACGTGGCGAACATCTCGCTCGAGGCCCAGTCCTACAACACCGAGAGCGGCATCAACGCCGGCAACGCCGCCGTGCTGGACGTCTACATGCTGCCGGGCGCCAACGCCATCGAGGTGGCCTCGTCGATCAAGAGTACGATGGAGGAGCTGAGCCGCAACTTCCCGGAGGGCATCACCTACAACATCCCCTTCGACATGACGACCTACATCTCCGAGTCGATCCACCACGTCTACCGCACGCTCTTCGAGGCGCTGCTGCTGGTGATCCTGGTCGTCTTCCTCTCGCTGCAGAGCTGGCGCGCCACGATCATCCCGATCGTCGCCGTGCCCATCTCGCTCATCGGTACGTTCGGCGTCATGCTCATCTTCGGCTTCTCGCTCAACCTGCTGACGCTGCTGGGTCTGATCCTGGCCATCGGTATCGTCGTCGACGACGCCATCGTCGTCGTCGAGAACGTCGACCGCATCATGAACGAGGAGCACCTCTCGCCCTACGAGGCCACGAAGAAGGCCATGCGCAGCCTGAGCAGCGCGCTGATCGCCATGTCGCTCGTACTCTGCGCCGTCTTCGTGCCCGTGAGCTTCCTGTCGGGCATCACCGGACAGCTCTACCGGCAGTTCACCATCACGATCGCCGTGTCGGTGGTCATCTCCACGATCGTGGCGCTGACCCTCTCGCCGGTGATGTGTTCGCTCTTCCTGCGTCCCGACGACGGGCACAGGAAAAACCGCTTCTTCCGCCGCATCAACCTCGGGCTGGCCATCGGAAACAACTTCTACGGCCGCACGATCGCCCGGGCGCTGGCCAACTCGCGGCGCATGTTCGCCGCCTTCGGCATCGTGCTCATCGGCATGTGGCTGATGAACCGCCTGCTGCCGCAGAGCTTCATGCCGCAGGAGGACCAGGGATACTTCACCGTGGAGCTGGAGCTGCCCGAAGGCGCGACGATCGAACGCACGCGCACGGTGACCAACCGTGCCATCGACTTCCTGATGGCGGATCCCGACGTGGAGTACGTGCTCAACGTCACGGGTTCGAGCCCCCGCGTGGGCACGAACCAGGCGCACAGCCAGCTGACGGTGATCCTCAAGCCGTGGGACGAGCGCGAGACGGACGACCTGTCCGAAATCATGGGGCGCGTGCGGCGCGAGCTGTCGCGCTACCCCGAGAGCAAGGTCTACCTCTCGACCCCGCCGGTGATCCCCGGTCTGGGACAGTCGGGCGGTTTCGAGATGGTGCTCGAGGCGCGCGGCAACACGACCTACACCGAGTTGCAGCAGGCCGTCGACACGCTCATGACGATCGCCTCGCAGCGGCCCGAACTGACCGGTCTGGCCTCGTCGATGCAGGGCGACATTCCGCAGCTCTACTTCGACGTCGACCGCGACAAGGCCCAGATGGTCGGGGTCTCGATGTCGGACATCTTCTCGACGATGAAGGCCTTTACGGGGTCGATCTACGTCAACGACTTCAACATGTTCAACCGCATCTACCGCGTCTACGTCCAAGCCGAGGCGCCCTACCGCGCCTACCGCGACAACCTGAACCTCTTCTTCGTGCGCGGCGACGACGGGGCGATGATCCCCATCACGGCCCTCGGCACAACCTACTACACGACGGGCCCCGGCACGATCAAGCGCTTCAACATGTTCAACTCGGCGACCATCTCGGGCGAGGCCGCGCACGGCTACAGCTCGGGGCAGGCGATGGACGAGCTCGAACAGATCGTCCGCCGGGAGCTGCCCGCCTCGGTGGGTGTCGAGTGGAGCGGCCTCTCGTATCAGGAGAAGCACGAGGGCGGACAGACCGGCACGGTGCTGGCGCTGGCCTTCCTCTTCGTCTTCCTCTTCCTCGCGGCACAGTATGAGAGCTGGACCGTCCCCATCGCCGTGATCCTCTCGCTGCCCGTGGCCGGCATCGGCGCCTACCTCGGCATCTGGATCTGCGGTCTGGAGAACAACATCTACTTCCAGATCGGACTGGTGATGCTCGTGGGTCTGGTGGCCAAGAACGCCATTCTGATCGTGGAGTTCGCCAAGGAGGAGGTCGAAAAGGGCCGCGACGTCGTCACGGCGGCGATCACGGCGGCGCACCTGCGCTTCCGCCCCATCGTCATGACCTCGCTGGCCTTCATCCTGGGTCTGCTGCCGCTGGTTTTCGCCTCGGGTCCCGGCTCGGCAAGCCGCCAGGGCATCGGCACGGGCGTCTTCTTCGGCATGCTGGTGGCCATCACCGTGGGCATCGTCTTCGTGCCGTTCTTCTTCGTATGGATTTACCGCATCAAAGCCAAACTCAAACGATGAAACACATTCCGATCATACTTGCGCTTCTTGCCGCCGTCGGGCTGAGCTCCTGCTCGGCCGTTAGGCACTGCAAGAGCCCCGAACTCAATCTGCCGGAGCAGGTCGTCCCGGGACGCAGCGACTCGCTGACGCTGGCCGACCTGGACTGGTGGGAGTTCTACGGCGACACAACGCTCTGCCGCATCATCGAGCGCACGCTCGAATACAACAAGGACCTGCTCTCGGCCGCCGCCCGCGTCGAGCGCATGCGGCAGCTCTACCGCATCGACAAGGCCAACCGGCTACCGACAATCGGCCTGCCGGCCTACGCCGAATACGAAACGAACGACTATTACGGCGGAAAGTCCGTGCGCGACCCTGAACTGGGCATCAAGGTCACGCTGGGCTGGGAGCTGGACCTGTGGGGCAACCTGCGCTGGGCCAAGCGGCAGGGCGGCGCCCAGTACCTCGCCTCGGTCGAGGCGGAGCGCGCCATGCGCATGACGCTCGTCGCGGAGGTCGCCGCGGCCTACTTCCGGCTCGTGGCGCTCGACAACGAACTCTCGATCGTGCGGCGCACGCTCATCACGCGCGGCGAGGGGGTCTACCAGGCCCGGCTGCGCTTCGAGGGCGGTCTCACCTCCGAGACGGTCTTCCAGCAGGCGAAGGTGGAGTACGCCACGACGGCAGCGCTCATCCCGGAGCTGGAACGCAGCATCGAGACGACCGAAAACGGCATCTCGCTGCTCATGGGCGAATATCCCGACTGGCGCGTAAAGCGGGCCAAGATGGACATAGAAGCCAAAATGAGGGACAGTATTCCAATAGGCATTCCGTCGGAACTGCTGCAACGGCGCCCCGACGTGCGCGCGGCGGAGCAGCAACTGCGTGCGGCGATGGCCGCCGTCGGTGTGGCCTACGCCGACCGCTTCCCGCGGCTGACCTTCCGGCTCGAGGGCGGCGTGGAGAACAACTCCGTAAGCGAGATTTTCCGCTCACCCTTCTCCTACGTCATCGGCTCGCTCGCTTCGCCCGTCTTCGGATTCGGCCGCAAGAAGGCCAAGTACCGCGCGGCACTGGCCGCCTACGACGAAGCCCGGCTGGCCTATGAAAAGAAGGTGCTCGAGGTCTTCCGCGAGGCGAACGACGCCGTCGTCACCTACCGCAAGGCCCGCGAAACGGCGGCCCTGCGCGTCACGCTCCGCGACGCGGCCCTCAAGTATGTCGAGCTGGCGCAGGTGCAGTACCGCGGCGGCAGCATCAACTACATCGACGTACTGGACGCCCAGCGCCGCTACTTCGACGCCCAGATCGGCCTGAGCAACGCCGTGCGCGACGAGCACCTCGCGCTCGTGCAGCTCTACAAGTCGCTCGGCGGCGGCTGGCAGACCGGCGAATAAGCCCGGCAACCCCTCCCCCGTCAAAACGAAGCCCTCGCCTTGCGGCGGGGGCTTCGTTTTGACGGGAGAAATTTCACCGGACAGGCTCTTTTTTCGGTGCGGGAAAACGATTTTTTCTTATATTTGCACAACGTTAAACAAGAGGGGTGCCTTGGGAAACGGGGGCGACGATACCGGAAGGTATCGCTCGGCAACCGGAACTCTCCGCGAAAAGGCTGAGATCAGACCCTATGAACTTGATGCGGTCCGTACCGCCGAAAGGACTTGTTCATAGACCGTAATTTCTCACGGGCATCTCTGTAAATTACGGTATCTGCATGGAAGTATTCGTCAATCGCAAACCGGTCGAGGTCGAGGGACCGATGACGCTGGCCGGGCTGCTCGCCCGCGAGGGCATCCCCGCCGAAGGGGTCGCCGTCGCGGTGAACAACCGCGTCGTGCCGCGCGCCGAGTGGGCCGCCACACAGCTCGAGGAGCAGATGAAGATCACCGTCATCCGGGCCGTCTGCGGAGGATGATGCGCATTCTGGTCATCACCGACGTCCCCTTCACGGCGACGGAGCCCGCGGCGATCCGGCAGCTGCTGGACGAGGGCGTCGAGCGCGTGCACCTACGCAAGCCCGACGCCTCGGAGGAGGCGCTGCGGCGGCTCATCGAGGCGCTGCCCGCGGAGTGCTATCCGCGGCTGACGTTGCAGGACCGCCTGCCGCTGGCCGTGGAGTACGGTCTGGGGGGCGTGCATCTCAACCGCCGCAATGCGGCCGTACCCGCGGGTTTCCGGGGGCTGGTGAGCCGCTCGTGCCACACGCTCGACGAGATCGCCGCCCATCCCGCGTGCGACTACCTCTTTCTGAGCCCGCTCTTCGACAGCATCTCGAAGAGCGGCTACCGCGCCGCCTTCACCGACGGGGAGCTGCGCGACGCGGCGGCCCGCGGCCTGCTCGGCGAGCGGGTCGTGGCACTCGGAGGCATCCGACCCGAGCTGCTGCCCCGTGTCCGGGAGCTGGGCTTCGGCGGCGCTGCGCTGCTGGGCGCCGTCTGGCGCGACGCCTCCCCCGCCGCCCTGCACCGCACGATGGAGCACATCCGCCGATTCAACATATAAAAAAACAGAAAACATGCTGCAATTCATCACACACCATACGGACCGTTACGACGAGATCACGGGCACGCGCGCCGTGCTTGAGGGGGGCTGCCGCTGGGTTCAGCTCCGCATGAAGGATGCCCCGGACGAGGAGGTGACAGCCGTCGGCCGCGAAGTCGGGGCGCTGTGCCGCCGCTTCGGGGCGACGTTCCTGCTGGACGACCGCGTCCATCTGGTCGACGGGCTCGGCGCCGACGGCGTACACCTCGGCAAGAACGACATGCCGGTTGCCGAGGCGCGGCGCCTGCTGGGCCCCGGACGGCTGATCGGCGCCACGGCCAACACCTTCGCCGACATCGAGCGCGCCGCACGCGCCGGTGCCGACTACATCGGGCTGGGGCCCTTCCGCTTCACGCAGACGAAGCGCAACCTGAGCCCGATCCTCGGACTGGAGGGCTACCGCGACATCCTGACGCGCTGCCGCGCGGCGGGCATCGACCTGCCGGTCGTGGCCATCGGCGGCATCACGGCCGCGGACGTGGAGGCGATTCTTGCCACGGGCGTCACCGGCATCGCCCTCTCGGGCGCGCTGCTCGGCGCAGCCTCCCCCGCGGAGGAGACACGACGAATCATGACAATCCTAAATCAGCATAAACAATGAACGATTTGATTATCGGCGGACGGACCTTCCGTTCGCGCCTCTTCGTAGGCACGGGAAAATTCAGTTCCAACGACCTGATGGCCGAGGCAATCGCCGCCTCGGGCACCGAGATGGTTACCCTGGCGATGAAACGGGTCGACATGGAGAATCCCGAGGACGACATGCTCATGCATGTGCGGCGCCCGGAGATTCAGCTGCTGCCCAATACGTCGGGTGTGCGCGACGCCGAGGAGGCCGTACTCGCGGCCCAGCTCGCCCGCGAGGCCTTCGGCACGAACTTCATCAAGCTGGAGATACACCCCGACCCGAAATACCTGCTGCCGGACCCGGTCGAGACGCTCAAGGCCACGGAGCAGTTAGTCAAGATGGGCTTCGTCGTACTGCCCTACGTGCAGGCCGACCCGGTGCTCTGCAAGCGGCTGGAGGAGGCCGGTGCCGCCACGGTCATGCCGCTGGCCGCACCCATCGGCACGAACAAGGGGCTCGTGACGCGCGAGATGCTCGAGATCATCATCGAGCAGAGCCGCGTGCCGGTGGTTGTCGACGCCGGACTGGGCGCCCCGTCGCACGCCGCGGCCGCCATGGAGCTGGGTGCCGACGCCGTGCTGGTCAATACGGCCATCGCCGTGGCGGGTGACCCCGTGCGCATGGCCCGCGCCTTCGCGCAGGCCGTCGTCGCCGGGCGCGAAGCCTACGAAGCCGGACTCGGAGCGCAGGCCCGCAGCGCCGAGGCCAGCAGCCCCCTCACCTCGTTCCTCGACTAAACCGCACGCACCATGTTTTCCGAGGAATTAGCCAAATACGACTGGGAGGAGACCACGGCGCGGATCCTCTCGAAGCGGGCCGCCGACGTCGAAACGGCGCTCGGCAAGGAGCACTTGACGCTCGACGACTTCATGGCGCTCGTCTCGCCCGCCGCGGCGCCCTATCTGGAGCCGATGGCGCGCCTGAGCCGCCGCTACACGCAGGAGCGCTTCGGCAAGACGATCTCGATGTACATCCCGATGTACATCACCAATTCCTGCACCAACTCGTGCGTCTACTGCGGCTTCAACCGCCACAACGCCATTCCGCGCGTGATCCTCACGATGGAGCAGATCGAGGCCGAGTGCCGCGCGATCCGCGCGCTGGGGCCGTTCGAGAACCTGCTGCTCGTCACGGGCGAGAATCCCCGCGCCGCGGGTGTCGACTACATCGAGGAGGCGCTGCACGTCTGCCGCCCGTGGTTCAACAACCTGACGATCGAAGTGATGCCCCTCGCAGCCGAGGAGTACGAGCGGCTGACCCACTCGGGGCTCAACGGCGTGGTCTGCTTCCAGGAGACCTACAACCGCAAGAACTACAACATCTACCACCCGGCCGGCATGAAGTCGAAGTTCGAGTGGCGCGTCAACGGCTTCGACCGCATGGGACAGGCCGGCGTGCACAAGATCGGCATGGGCGTGCTGATCGGCCTCGAGGAGTGGCGCACGGACGTCACGATGATGGCCCTGCACCTGCAATACCTGCGCAAGCACTACTGGAAGACGCGCTACAGCGTCAACTTCCCGCGCATGCGCCCCTCGGAGGGGCACTTCCAGCCCAACGTCGTGATGAGCGACCGCGAGCTCGCGCAGCTGACCTTCGCCTTTCGCATCTTCGACCACGACGTCGACATCTCCTTCTCGACACGCGAGCGGCCCGATTTCCGCAACCACATCGCCACGCTGGGCGCCACGTCGATGAGCGCCGGGTCGAAGACCGACCCGGGAGGCTACTGCACCTACCCGCAGTCGCTCGAGCAGTTCGTCGTGAGCGACGAGCGCACCCCGGCGGAGGTCGAGGCGGCCATCCGCCGCGAGGGCTACGAAGTCGTATGGAAGGACTGGGACAAGGTCTTCGACTGATGGAAGCACAGCGCTACACGCGGCAGACGATGCTGCCGGAGATCGGCGAGCGGGGGCAGCGGCGCCTGGCCGAGGCCTCGGTGCTCGTCGTGGGGCTCGGGGGGCTCGGCTCGCCCGTGGCGCTCTACCTCGCGGCGGCCGGTGTCGGGCGCCTCGGGCTGGCCGATGCCGATGTCGTCTCGCTGAGCAACCTCCAGCGGCAGGTGCTCTACACCGCGCGGCAGGTGGGCGAGCCCAAGACGCGGGCAGCCCGCGAGCGGCTCGCAGCACTCTCGCCCCACACGCGCTTCGACCTTTACGACGAGGGGCTCACGGCAGAGAACGCGCAGCGGATCGTCGCGGAGTATGACCTCGTGGTCGACTGCTGCGACAACTACCCCACGCGCTACCTGCTGGACGACGTCTGCGCGGCGTGCGGCAAGCCGTGGGTCTACGGCTCGATCGGCGCCTTCGAGGGACAGGTGTCGCTCTTCAACGGGCCCCGTCACCGCCGCTATGCGGAGCTCTACCCCGACCGCGAGGCGCTCTGCCGACGGCCTCGCCGCACCGAAGGGGTGCTGGGCACGGTGCCCGGCGTCGTCGGCACGCTTCAGGCCACGGAGGCCCTCAAGGCGCTCGCCGGTTTCGGCGAGCCGCTCGACGGGCGGCTCCTGGTCATCGACCTGAAAACTATGCAAACCCAAACAATAGCATTTTAAGACCATGGGAAAAGGATTCGACCAGTACGCATCGGCTTACGATGCGTGGTTTCTCAACAACCGCAACGTCCTCTATTCGGAGGTCAACCTTGTGGCTTCGACGCTGCGCGACGCCGGACGCATCCTCTCGGTGGGCTGCGGCAGCGGCCTCTTCGAGAAGATTCTCCGCGAAGAGTACGGCATCGACATCCGCGACGGCATCGAGCCGTCGACGGGCATGGCCGAAATCGCCCGCAAGCGGGGCATGCACGTGACGATCGCAACGGCCGAGGAGGCCGACTTCGGCCGCGGCACCTACGACACGCTGCTCTTCAACGGCACGCCGAGCTACATCGGCGACCTCGAGGGCGTCGTCCGCAAGGCCTACGAGGCACTGCCCGAAGGCGGGCGGATCATCCTGATCGACGTGCCGAAGGAGAGCTCCTACGGCATCCTCTACAACCTGGCCAAGGCGCTCGGGACGTGGGATCACCCGCTGCTTGCGGGGTGCTACCCGCCCGATCCCTACCCCATCGAGTTCGTCGACGTGGCCGTCTGGCGCACGACGGCCGAGAAGGTGGCGCTGCTGGAGGCGGCGGGCTTCAGCGAGCTGAACTTCGCACAGACGCTCACCCGTCACCCGCTCTGCTCGAACGAGGCCGAGGAGCAGCCCGCAGAGGGTTACGACCGGGGCGACTACGTGGCCGTCACGGCCCGCAAACCCGTCCGGTCATGAGCCGCTGGAGCGACAGCGCCTGGGAGGCGGCGCGCCCGGTCTACGAGAAGATCCTCGAACACCCGTTCGTCCGCGCGCTGGCCGACGGAACGCTCTCCGCGGAGCGTTTCCGCTTCTACCTGCGGCAGGACGCCCTCTATCTGGACGGCTATGCCCGCCGCCTGGCACACATCGCCGCACGCCTCGGGCGCAAGGAGCACACCGAGGCCTTCCTGCGCTTCGCGGCGGACGGCATCGCTGTCGAGCGGGCGCTGCACGAACAGTTCCTCGGAGGCGAACACCCCGCCCCGGAAGAGATCAGCCCCGCGTGCCTGCTCTACACCTCGGTGCTGGAGAGCCAGGCCACGGCGCCCGTCGAGGTCGAGGCTGCGGCCGTGCTGCCCTGCTTCGTGGTCTACCAGCGCGTCGGCGAAGCAATCCATGCGCGGCAGCAGGGGACGGAAAACCCCTACCGACAATGGATCGAGACCTACGCCGACCCGGCTTTCGCCGCCGCGGCAGCCGAGGCCACGGCCATCTGCGACGCGCTGGCCGACGCGGCGGGTGAAGGGACGCGCCGCCGCATGACCGACATTTTCGTGCGCTGCACCCGCATGGAGTGGCTCTTCTGGGAGAGCGCATGGCAACTCGAAACATGGAAGATATGAGCAACGCGAAGAAAACCTACAAACGCGCCCTGACCATCGCCGGCAGCGACCCGAGCGGCGGCGCGGGCATCCAGGCCGACCTGAAGGCCTTTTCGGCCTGCGGGTGCTTCGGCACCTCGGCCATTGTCGCCGTCGTCGACGAGAACACCGTGGGGGTCACAGGCGTGCATCCCGTCCCGGTGGAGTTCGTCGTGGGACAGATCCGCTCGGTGCTGGACGACATCGGCGCCGACGCCATCAAAATCGGCATGCTCCACTCCTCGGAGCTCATCCGCGCCGTGAAAGAGACCCTCGCCGACTATGCGATCCGCAACATCGTGCTCGACCCGGTGATGGTGGCCACGTCGGGCGACGCCCTGCTGCAGCGCGACGCCGTAGCGACACTGCGCGACGAGCTGATCCCCTGCGCGCGGGTCATCACGCCCAACATTCCCGAAGCGGAATTGCTGCTCGGCGAGCGCCTCACGCGGCAGGAGGAGCTGCCCGACGCCGCGCGGCGCCTCTCGTGCGGCGGGCGGGTCTCGGTGCTGCTCAAGGCCGGGCATCTGCAGGACGACATGCTGACCGACATCTTCTACAACGCCGAGACGGACCGCATCCTGCCGCTGCGCTCGCCGCGCGTCGAGACGGCCAACACCCACGGCACGGGCTGCACCCTCTCGTCGGCCTTCGCGGCCTTCCTGGCCCGCGGATTCGAGCTCGACGAGGCGGCCGCACGCGCCAAGGAGTACATCGCCGCGGCGATCGCCGCCGGTGCCCGCTACGAGATCGGCCACGGCCACGGACCCGTGCACCACTTCTTCAACTTCTGGGAGTAACCTGCCCGGCATCGCGGGAGACGCCGCCCGACACGGGGCGAATGAAAGCAGTGCGGCTTGTGTGCCGCACTGCTTTTTTTTCGTGAAGGGCCATCCATCCGGTGAGCGGTTTGCGAGTTTATAAATTTATCCGTATTTTTGTATAAGCCATCATTCCCAGAAATTTATTCCGATTCGCCCATGCAGAAAACCCTACTTCTGTTTTTCCTGTCGCTGCTGTTGTCCGGCGGAGCCCTGTCGGCCCGGGAGGTCACGGCCGAGCAGGCCCGGCAGACCGCCACGCGATTCTGGCAGTCGACCCCAAAAACCCGGGGAGAAGCCGCTCCGTCGTGGCAGCTGGTGCGCGACAGCGAAAGCGCTGCAACCCGTTCCTCGGGTGCGGCTCCCGCCTATTATGTCTTCGACAACACGGCCGGTCCGGGCTTTGTCATCGTCGCGGGTGATGACGTGGCCATGCCCGTACTGGGCTACTCGTTCGACAGCGAATTCCCGTCAGGGACGCTGCCGCCCAACCTGCAGGCGTGGCTCGACGGGCTCCGGGAGACCGTGAACAAGGCCCGCGCAGCCGGCTGGAAGGCCGAAAGCCATGTCACGCAGGCCTGGGCCTCGACGCGCGGCAGCACCCCGGTGGTAAAACTCGAAACCGCGCTCTGGAACCAGGATGACCCCTACAACCGGCTGTGCCCGACCTATCAGGGATCCCCGACCTACACCGGATGTACAACCACGGCCCTGACCATCGTCATGCACTACCACCAGTGGCCGGAACGGGGTACGGGCTCCCTGCCGTCCTATACCACCAAGAGCTACGGCATATCGGTTCCGGGATTTGCGTTGGGCCATGCCTACGACTGGGCCAACATGAAACCGAAATACGCATACACCTATCAGGGCAACGCCTCGGACTACGAATATACCTATACCGCCTTCACCGAGACCGAAGCAACAGCCGTAGCGACGCTGATGCGTGACTGTGCCGTCATGCTCCAGTCCGACTTCGGGCCGGACGGCACCGGGGCATATACCAGCGACATCCCGAACCGGCTGATCGACCACATGGGCTACGACCGTCAGACCCGCTGGCTCTATCGTCCGAACTACACGACTGCCGAATGGAACCGGATAATGCAGAACGAGCTGAACAACGACCGGCCGATCATCTACTCCGGCTACAATGCCCAATCCGGCCATGCGTTCGTCCTCGACGGCTATACGAACGACAACTATTACAGCGTCAACTGGGGATGGGGCGGCTACTGCAACGGTTATTTCCTGCTGACGGCGCTCGATCCCGAAGGGCAGGGAATCGGCGGTTCGGACCACTACAACAACGACCAGATCGCAGTCGTCGGCATGCAGCCCGATGCCGGCAACAGTGCCTACGAGGAATTGCGATTCGTCGAATACACCGATCCCGAGACGGGCCGTACCTACAAGGGGATCACGGTCGAGGGCAACATAGCCCGGGGCGAGACGATCCAAATCTATGCCGGACTGATCTGCAACTATGGCAATTTGCCGTTTTCGGGCGAAATGAAGGTCGCTGTCACGGATCAGGACAACCGGATCATCCGAGACATCTACACGCAACAGATCCGGGATCTCGGCGTCAACTACGGCTATAATGTGTACTGTTCGCTCAACATCAACTTCACGCTTCGCCCGGGCTACCGCATCCGGACGCTCTATCGCAACGACACGGCCACGGAGTGGTCCATCGTGCGGGGCAACGACGAGGAAGGCTGCATCTGGGACTGTCCGATCGCCGATGAATCCACGATCGAAACGTCGACGAGCCTGACCTACAACAAGACGGAACGCATGATGCGGCTTCGGGTAAAGGAGGGTGTCACGGCCACGTTGCAGGCATCCGACGGTACGGATTACAGCTCCTTGTGCCGTGACGACGGGCAGGAGATCCGCATCGACACCTCGACGCTGCCGGGCGACACCTACCTTCTCATCCTGCAAAAGGATACCGAACGCAAGGAGCTGCTCATCGCCCTTCCCGACAACGAATGAATCAACGACAGAAACGATCCAAGCAAGCAGACATCATGAAAAGAGATAAACGATTCCATAGCGTCGGGCTCCTGCTTCCGATCCTGCTTTTCGTGCTGTCCGGCTGTACGAAGAGTCAGACGGACGACGACAAACCGACGGATGCAAAAATGACCCTCTTGACCGACAACCGGACCATAGGCAGTCAGGGAGGGCTCTTCACGGTCGAGGTTCAATGTACCGTCGATTACGAGGTCGAAATGCCCGACGCCTCCGGGTGGCTGCGCGAAGTCGCCGCCGGCACATCCGGGACGGGCATCCACTACTTCGAGGCGGACCCGAACGAAGAGTATGACAACCGCACGGCGAGCATCGTCTTCACCAACCGGACATTCGGTTTGAAGCAGACGTTCACCCTGACGCAGATGCAGAAGAACGCCATCCTCATAGCGGAGGAGAGCTACTCGATCGACGCTTCGGGCGGGACGCTGGATTTGGAGGTCAACACGAACGTCGATTTCCGGGTCGAGCTATCCGAGACGTGGATCCGACAGACGACCCCGTCGTCGGTCAGCGGGCTTGTCGGGAAGGCGCTGCACTTCATCGTCGACCCGAACCCGAAGACGGAGCCCCGGGAAGCAACGATCCTCCTTATGGCCGACGATGCGGAACAGGTCATCACAATCCGCCAGCAGGCACGCGACGACATGAGCCGGCTCCACATCACACATACGAATCCGACGTTCCAGGTCCCGTACATTTACGGAGAAGGATTCGTGCCGGGGACGGTATCGTGGGGCGACGGCACGGAGGAGGAGTACCGCGAATCGCTGCTGCACACCTATCAGGAGACGGGAACGTACACCGTGACCATCGAAACACCGGGAGCCGAGGAGTTCTCGGTTTCGGATCTGACCAACGTAACGAAGATCGACCTGACACAATTCTGACGCACGACGCGCCGGGAACATAGTAAAAAAACGACACTGTACGGCAAAGGCAACGCCCGGAAGAGTTGGACCTCCTCCGGGCGTTTTCTATTGTGGTACAGCCGCCTCATCCCCTGCCGAAACGAGCTCAGACGGACCGTGACGCATCATCATCGGCATGCCGATGCCGGCGTTCTGCATGCGTCGTCAGCGTGCGTTCTCTTCGCCCGCATCGAGCAGCAGGTTAGGATTTATCTCATATTTGACATTTGGATCCAGGGGCATAGCTGCTCCGTGGGTCAGCCGATTCAGGCTGTCAAGCGTAAGTGCCGGATCGTAGACGACCCGCACCCCCGTAGCCCGCTCCAAAGCTTCGACGTACTGACCGATCGGAAACAGCCCGACCCCGGCCCGCAACGAATCGAGCCGCTCCGGATCCTCGACCGGCCAGATGTAAGCAAGTGGTCCCTGGTATTGGGGCATCTCGTATAACTGGGTGCCGTAGCGCTGCGGACGGCCCTCCGCCATGGCCAGCTTATCCTCGAACAGCGCCATATTGTTCGGCGCAATCAACCCGCGGTCGGCAGCCTTGCGCAGCTCCGGCAGATACTTTTTCATACTCGCCGCATCGGCGTTCGCCACAAGCATCAAGAGGTTGCCGCAGTCGTTCTGCGTCAGTCCTTCGGGCAGGCCGTCGCGCAGCAGCGAGTCGATGAGCTGCAGGTTCTCGCGGTCGATGCGCTCCTGCTCCTCGAAGACTGCCAGAAACGAATCCACAAGGTCCCGCGAATAGCTCTCGGTCTGAACTCTCAAACCTATCGCCTCGATCTTCTCCTGGACACGTATTCTGCGGGCAACAGCCTCCTGCAACAACCGGTCGGCACTCTGCGCCCGGCCCGGAAGCGGAAGTGCCAGCACCCCCGCAAGCAGGAACAACGAACATAACAGCATCTTCTTTTTCATATACATAAGGGTTTTTATTGATGAATCCGTTTTCTTTCATGCCATTCCGGCACCGGACAGCACCGGCTTCGGATTACCTCTTTTGTCCGGCAGGGAAGCAACAGTCAGGCCTGCCCTGGTCCGAACGGCCAGCCCAGGTCCGCATCCGAAATGCGGGATGGTGCTGCCGCCGGGCGGATCAGAAAAGGGCCTTCCTTCCGACAATCCGCTTCAGGCTGTCGACCGTAAGCGCCGGATCGTAGACGACCTGCGCGCCCGAGGTCTCCTCCAGCAGCCGGACATACTCCGCCATCGGGCAGGTGCCGATCGCCTCGCGCAGCGAATCGAGCTGCTCCGGATGCTCGACGGGCCAGACATAGATAAAGGTCTCGCCGCCGACGTTCGTTTGATACGACTGCGTGCCGTAGCGCTGCGGCCGCTCTTCATACATGGCCACCCGGTCCTCGAGTGTCGCCAGCTTGTACGCCGAAATCACGCCCCGGCCGGCCGCCTCGCGCAGCAGCGGCAGGAACTTTTTCTGCTCCTTGAGCGAAGCATGGTCGATGATGAGCCAGACGGCATCGTAGGACTCCGCCGCCAGCCCTTCGGGCAGACCGTCGCGCAGGAGCGAGGCGACGAGCCGCATGTTCTCGCGGTCGATGCGCTCCATCTCGGCACCGGCCGCCACGAGCGAATCGACAAGCGCGGCCGAATACTCCCCGCCGTTGACCCGGCGGTTCATCTCCAGAAGCTGCATGCGCACCTGCTGGTCGCGTGCGGCCGCCTCGCGCAAGAGCGAATCGGGATTCTGCGCCCGGCCCGGAAGCGGGAGTGCCAGCAGGCCCAGAAACAGGGAAAGCGTGCAAAACAGGTCTTTCATCTTCATGGGGAATTGGTCGTTACATCAGTAAAGTTACGATTTTTTTGAAAATTCCGGCCTGCGTCCGCGCTTCTTTTGAACGGCAGGCACACGCTCACCTCCAAACGGCGGCGCAGCGGAAATTTCACCCGAGGTTCCGAAAAAATGCCGGATTTCGGAACGCAGACCTTAAAATTTCACCCGAAAGTTGCCGTAATATTAATTTTTTGTATCTTTAAGCGTGATTTTGCTTACAAACAAACAGCAAATCGAACCTAAAACTTCATAAGAGTTATGACAACCAACCTGAACCCCGATCCGCTGGTGCGCTTTCTCGGAAAGCCCCGGGCCGAATTCACCCGCGCAGACATCGTCCGCTACATCCGGGAGAACGGGATCGAAATGGTCAACCTCCGCTACCCCGGTGCCGACGGACGGTTGAAAACCCTGAACTTCATCATCAACGACGAGGAGTATCTCGAGAGCATCCTCACCTGTGGCGAGCGCGTCGACGGATCGAGCCTCTTCCCCTACATCGAAGCCGGGGCGAGCGATCTCTACGTCGTGCCGCGTTACCGCACGGCCTTCCGCAACCCCTTCAGCGAAATTCCGGCCGTGGACCTGCTCTGCAGCTACTACACGAAGGACGGCACGCCGCTGGACATGGCCCCCGAGCAGACGCTGCGCCGCGCCCACGAGGAGCTGCGCCGCGCAACGGGGCTCGACTTCCACGTCATGGGCGAGCTGGAGTTCTACGTCGTGAGCCCCCTGCAGGGACTCTTCCTCGCCGACGACCAGAAGGGCTACCACGAATCGACCCCCTTCAACAAGGGAGCCGCCTTCCGCACGCTGGCCATGAAGTACATCGCCGAGGCGGGCGGACTGATCAAATACGGACACTCCGAGGTGGGCAACTTCACGCAGGGTGACCGGATGTACGAGCAGAACGAGATCGAGTTCCTGCCCACCGACCTGGAGGATGCCGCCGATCAGCTGATGGTCGCCAAGTGGATCATCCGCACGCTGGCCTGGCAGCAGGGCGTCGACGTGACCTTCGCCCCGAAGATCACCGTCGGCAAGGCCGGCAGCGGGCTGCACATCCACACGCGCCTGATGCGGCAGGGCCGCAACGCCATGGTCACCGACGACGGCGCGCTCTCGGACAATGCGCTGAAGGCCATTGCCGGGTACCTTTCGCTGGCCCCGTCGCTCACGGCCTTCGGCAATACGAACCCCACCTCCTACTTCCGCCTCGTGCCGCACCAGGAGGCCCCGACGAACATCTGCTGGGGCGACCGCAACCGCTCGGTGCTCGTGCGCGTGCCACTGGGCTGGAGCGCCGGCGCCAACCGCATGGCCTGCGACGCCAACCCGCTCGAAAAGCCCTCGTCGCTGGACGTGAACCTCAAGCAGACGGTCGAATTCCGCTGTCCGGACGGCTCGGCGGACATCTACCTGCTGCTGGCCGGACTGGCCGTGGCCGCCCGTCACGGATTCGAGATGGAGAACGGGCTGCAATACGCCCGCGACCGCTACGTCGACGTCAACATCTTCGACGAGAAGCACAAGGAGGTGCTCGCACGCCTGAGCCAGCTGCCCGCCTCGTGCGAGGAGTCGGCCCGGCGGCTCGAGGAGCAGCGGGCGATCTACGAGCGGCACGGTGTCTTCGCCCCGCGCCTGATCGACGGCCTCGTCGCACGCCTTGAGGCCTTCCGCGACGCCGACCTGCGCCGCGAACTGCAACACGACAAGGAGCGGGTCGCCAAGCTGGTCAAGCGCTTCTTCTATTGCGGATAACGGCCGCCGAGGCGAGCCGGTCACACCATACGCACACAGCCCCGCATGCAGGACATGCGGGGCTGCTTCGTTTTGCCGTCCGCCCCCGGGAAGAGGGTTTGCCGCCGCCTCCCCGGAAGAGGGTTATGCGCCGGAAGCCGGAGGAGGGTTATGCGCCGGGAGCCGGAGGAGGCAGAGGCTCACCGTCGGGAGCCGGCGGAGGAGGCAGAGGCTCGCCGTCGGGATGCGGCGGAGGCACCTCGGGACCGTGTCCGTGCCGGGGCGGTTTGTCATGCCGCTTCGGGGGCCGCGGCCGCTCCCCGTCGCGGGGAGGTCCGGGCCGATGATGCGCCGGCGGGGCCACGGGAGCAGGCCTCGGAGGCCGGACGGCACACGAGGCGGTCAACAGTCCCGACAGCACGATGCCAAGATACAACAGCAGTTTTCGGATCTTCATGGCAGGTGATTTTAGAGGTTTGGCGTGATAAATATACGAAATTCTCCTGCAAAATCCATGCACACGGGAATCCCGCCCCGGCACGCGCCGACGGCTCGCCGCATGGTCCGCCTGCGGCACAAATGCGCCGAAAAGGTTTATGAAACGAAATAAAGACCGTTTTATTTCACTACAATCCGCACGTTATTTCGAGACAAAACCCTACACACGGGACATATCGAAACAAAATGAAATGAAATTTGTTTCGTTTTAATTTGTTTTCATGAAATAAACCGCTATATTTGCAGTACATTAACCGACCAACCTATGGAGAAGACGTATGATATCATCATCATCGGCGGCGGGGCGACCGGAGCGGGCATTGCACGTGACTGCTCGCTGCGGGGCGTCCGTTCGCTGCTGCTGGAACGTTCCGATATCTCGACCGGAGCGACCGGACGCAACCACGGACTGCTGCACAGTGGAGCCCGCTATGCCGTGACGGACCACGAATCGGCCGTGGAGTGTATCCGGGAGAACATGATTCTGCGCAAAATCGCGGCACACTGCGTGGAGGAGACCGACGGACTGTTTATCTCGCTGCCCGAAGACGGGCTGGAGTATCAGTCCGTTTTTGTTGAGGCCTGCCGCAAGGCAGGCATCCGGGCCGACATCATCGACCCGGCCGAGGCGCGGAGGCTCGAGCCGTCGGTCAACCCGGCGCTCGTCGGAGCCGTGCGCGTGCCGGACGGTGCCGTCGATCCGTTCCGTCTCACCTCGTCGAACATCCTTGACGCCAAGGCCCACGGAGCCGAAATCCGCACCTACACCGAAGTACGCGAGCTCCTACGCGAGCAGGACCGCATCGTCGGCGTCAGGGCCTACGACCACCGCGCACACTGCGAAGTGACGTTCCGCGCGCAGGTGGTTATCAACGCCGGCGGCATCTGGGGACACGGCATCGCCGCCAAGGCGGGCATCACGGTGAACATGCTCCCGGCGAAGGGAGCCCTGCTCATCTTCGGCCACCGCGTGAACAACATGGTGCTCAACCGCTGCCGCAAGCCCGCCGACGCCGACATCCTGGTGCCGGGCGACACGATCTCGCTCATCGGCACCACGTCGAGCAAGATACCCTACGACCAGATCGACAACATGATCATCACGCCCGACGAGGTGGACATCCTGCTGCGCGAAGGCGAGAAACTCGCCCCGCAGCTGGCCCAGACGCGCATCCTGCGCGCCTATGCGGGCGTGCGGCCCCTCGTGGCCTCGGACGACGATCCGAGCGGCCGCACCGTGAGCCGCGGCATCGTGCTGCTCGACCACGCGCAGCGCGACGGCCTGGAGGGCTTCATCACCATCACGGGCGGCAAGCTGATGACCTACCGTCTGATGGCCGAGTGGGCCACAGACCTCGTCTGCAAGAAACTCGGCATCGACGCCGTGTGCCGCACGGCCGAAATCCCGCTGCCCGGCTCGACCGAAAGCCGCGAGGAGGTCGACCGCAAGCTGCGCAACAAACCCCTTGCCCAGCGCCGCTCGACGATCGCGCGCCACGGCGCCCTCGCCACGAAGATCGGCGACGGGGACTCGATCCGCAACAGCCTGGTCTGCGAATGCGAGGAGGTCTCGATCGGCGAGGTGGAGTATGCGCTGGAGAACCTCTCGGTGAACAACCTGGTCGACCTGCGCCGCCGCACGCGCATCGGCATGGGCACGTGCCAGGGCGAGCTGTGCGCCTGCCGCGCCGCCGGCATCATGGGCCGCCGCGACCCGATCTGCGCCCGCCGCGCGAAGGCCGATCTGGTACACTTCCTCAACGAACGCTGGAAAGGCATGGAGCCCATCGCCTGGGGCGACACGCTGCGTGAAAGCGAATACACGACATGGGTCTACGAAAGCGTATGCGGATTGACGGACGAAACGGAAAAAACAGCTGCAAAATGAGATTCGATACTGTAATCATCGGAGGAGGACTCTCCGGCATGACGTGCGGCATCCGCCTGGCCGAAGCCGGACAGAAGTGCGCCATCGTCTCGCAGGGACAGAGCGCCCTGCACTTTTCATCGGGATCGTTCGACCTGCTCGGCCGTCTGCCCGACGGGCAGGCAGTCACTGACCCGCTGGCGGGTATCGCCGCGCTCGAAGAGAGCGACCCGCAGCACCCCTACGCGCTGATCGGCGCGGCGGCCTGCGCCGCCTACGCCGCCGAAGCGCCCGAACTGCTGCGCCGGGCCGGCATCCGCGTCGCGGGCGACTGCCGCCGCAACCACTGGCGCATCACCCCCATGGGCAAGGCCAAGACCACGTGGCTGACCATCGACGGCTACCTCACGGCCCCGGAGCCGGGCAAGCTGCCCTTCCGTAAGGTCTGCATCGTCAACGTGGAGGGCTTCCTGGACTTCTACCCCGAATTCATCGCCGAGGAGTTCAGCCACTACGGCATCGAATGCCGCTTCGGCACGATCAACCTGCCCGATCTGGAGCAGATCCGCCGGAACCCGAGCGAGATGCGCTCGGCCAACGTCGCGCGCGTCTTCGACCACGACCGGAATCTGAAGGCGCTCGCGGCCCGCATCGGCGAGGTGGTCGGCGACTGCGAGGCAGTGATCCTGCCCGCCATCATCGGCATCACGCGCAACGACTCGCTCGAGGTGCTGCGCCGCCATGTGGCGCAACCGATCTACCTGCTGCCGACGCTCCCGCCGTCGATTCCCGGCATCCGGGCCCAGCAGGCGCTCCAGCACCGTTTCCGCGCCCTCGGCGGCGAATACTTCCTCGGCGACTCGGTCCTCCGGGCCGACTTCGACGGGCCGAGCGTCAAGCGGATCTACACGGCCAACCACGGCGACATCCCCTTCGAGGCCGACCACTTCGTCCTGGCCTCGGGCAGCTTCTTCAGCCGCGGCCTCGTCGCCACGCCCGACCGGATTCTCGAACCCGTCTTCGGCGTCGACACGCAGTACGTGCCAGACCGCGCGGAGTGGTACACGCTGCGTTTCTTCGACCGGCAGAACTACCAGGCCTTCGGCGTGCGCACCGACCGCACGCTGCACGCGCTGCGGCAGGGCGCCGTCATCGAAAACCTCTATTGTGCGGGGGCAGGCCTCGCCGGATTCCATCCCGTACAGGACGGATGCGGCGCCGGCGTCTCGCTCCTCTCGGCTCTCAGTGTTGCGGACAGGATATTAAACGACAAACAGTCATGAACATACAGCAGAACAGCGTCAGCGAAAACAACTTCGAGCAGTGCATCAAGTGCACGATCTGCACGGTCTACTGCCCCGTGGCGGCCGCAAACCCGGACTATCCGGGGCCGAAGCAGGCGGGACCCGACGGCGAGCGTCTGCGGCTCAAGCAACCGGACTTCTACGACAACGCCCTGAAATACTGCATGAACTGCAAGCGCTGCGAGGTGGCCTGCCCCTCGAACGTGCGCATCGGCGACATCATCCAGGCCGCCCGCATCAAGTACGGGCCGCAGCGCAACACCTCGCTGCGGAACTTCGTGCTGTCGAACACCGACCTGGTGGGTTCGCTCGCCACACCGTTCGCCCCGATCGTCAACTCGGCCGTGGCGCTCAAGCCCGTGCGCTACGTGATGGACAAGGTGATGGCGATCGACCACCGGCGCGTCTTCCCCAAATACGCCCACGGGACCTTCACCTCGTGGTACCGCAAGCATGCGGCCGCCGCGCAAGCCGCCTACGCGAAGCAGGTGGCCTACTTCCACGGTTGCTACGTCAACTACAACAACCCGCAGCTGGGCAAGGACCTGATCCGCATCATGAACGCCCTGGGCTACGGCGTGCAACTGCTCGACAAGGAGAAGTGCTGCGGCGTGGCACTCATCTCCAACGGACTCTACAAGCAGGCGCGGCGCCAGGCCGAGACGAACCTCGCGTCGATCCGCCGGGCCGTGAGCGACCGCGGGCTGACGGTGCTGGCCACCTCGTCGACCTGCACGTTCACGCTGCGCGACGAGTATCCGCACCTGCTCGAGATGAAGAACGACGACGTGCGCGACCGCGTCGAGCTGGCCACGCGCTACCTCTACCGGCTCATCACGGAGCAGGGCGCGCGGCTCCGCTTCCGCGAGGACGCCGCCCCGCTGCGCATCGCCTACCACACGCCCTGCCACATGGAGAAGATGGGCTGGGCCTACTACTCGATCGAACTGCTGCGGATGATCCCGGGCGTGGAGGTCACCGTGCTCGACTCGCAGTGCTGCGGCATCGCCGGCACCTACGGATTCAAGAAGGAGAACTACGCCACGTCGCAGGCCGTGGGCGAAGGGCTCTTCCGGCAGATCGAAGCCTCGGGCGCCGATCTGGTGGCCACGGACTGCGAGACCTGCAAGTGGCAGATCGAAATGTCGACGAGCAAACGGTGCGAGCATCCGCTGACGATCCTCGCCTCGCGCCTGGCCTGAACGGCACGACAAACGAAAAAAACCTGACAACCAATAAACCTAACCAGAACATGAAACAGTACATTCTCGCGCTTGACCAGGGAACGAGCAGCTCCCGCGCGATCGTCTTCGACGAAAAGGGCACGACGTGCGCCGTGGCACAGAAGGAGTTCCGTCAAATCTTCCCCAAATCGGGCTGGGTCGAGCACGACCCGCACGAGATCTGGTCGTCACAGGCCTCGGTCATCGCCGAGGCGATCACGACGCTGGACATCAACGGACTGAATATCGCCGGCATCGGCATCACGAACCAGCGCGAAACGACCATCGTCTGGGATTCGGAGACCGAAGAGCCGATCTACAACGCCATCGTATGGCAGGACCGCCGCACGTCGGACTACTGCGACGAGCTGAAGAAGCAGGGCGTAACGGACATGATCCGCCAGAAGACCGGTCTGATCATCGACGCCTACTTCAGCGCCACGAAGATCAAGTGGATCCTGGACAACGTGCCCGGCGCCCGCAAGCGCGCCGAGAAGGGCAAGCTGCTCTTCGGTACGGTCGACACGTGGCTCATCTGGCGCCTGACGCGCGGCGAGGTGCATGTGACGGACGTCAGCAACGCCTCGCGCACGATGCTCTTCAACATCAACACGCTCGAATGGGATCAGGAGCTGCTCGACCTGTTCGGCATTCCGCGTTCGATGATGCCCGAGGTCAAGTCCTCGAGCGAGGTGTACGGACACACCAAGACGACGATCTTCGCCCACAAGGTTCCCATCTCGGGCATCGCCGGCGACCAGCAGGCTGCCCTCTTCGGACAGATGTGCACCGAGCCGGGCATGGTCAAGAACACCTACGGCACGGGCTGCTTCCTGCTGATGAACAGCGGCGAGAAACCCATCCTCTCGAAGAACAACCTCATCACGACCATCGCCTGGAAGATCGGCGACAAGGTCAACTACGCCCTCGAGGGCAGTATCTTCGTCGGCGGGTCGGTCGTACAGTGGCTGCGCGACGGGCTGCACGTCATCAACTCCTCGTCGGAGGTCGAGGCGCTGGCCTCGCAGGTGCCCGACACGGGCGGCGTCTACTTCGTCCCGGCACTGACGGGCCTGGGCGCCCCCTGGTGGGACCAGTACGCGCGCGGTACGATCATCGGCATCAGCCGCGGCACCACGACGGCCCACATCGCCCGTGCGGCACTCGAAGGCATCGCCTACCAAACGCTGGACATCACGGCCGCCATGTCGCTCGACGCCGGCATCCCGCTCAAGGAGCTGAAGGTCGACGGCGGCGCCTCGCGCAACAACCTCCTCATGCAGTTCCAGGCCGACATCCTCGGCACGCGCGTCATCCGCCCGAAGGTGGTCGAGACCACGGCCATGGGTGCCGCCTACCTCGCGGGTCTGGCCGTCGGATACTGGTCGAGCATCGACGAAATCCGCAAGCAGTGGCAGATCGACCGCGTCTTCGAGCCCTCGTGGGAGGAGGAGAAGGTTCTCCAGGCCAAGGAGGGCTGGCGCGACGCCGTGAAGCGCACGCTGAGCGACTACACCAAGCAATGAGACACAACCACACCTGACAGCAACCTATAAACCTAAAACCCGTACTGACATGAATGAAGTGTTCGTAAAGTGCCTGTTCGAGTTCATCGGCACGGCCATTCTGATCCTCTTCGGCGACGGCGTCGTCGCATCGAACTGCCTGAAAAAGTCCAAGGGCGAAAACGGCGGCTGGGTCGTCATCACCATCGCGTGGGGTCTGGCCGTCATGCTGGGCGTCTTCATCGCCGGTCCCTACTCGGGTGCGCACCTCAATCCGGCCGTCACGCTGGGTCTGGCCGCTGCCGGCACCTTCAGCTGGAGTCTGGTCGTTCCCTACATCGTCTCGCAGATGCTCGGCGGCTTCGTCGGCGCCGTGCTCGTCTACGCCTTCTACAAGGACCACTACGACGCCACGTCCGATCCGGCTGCCAAGCTGGGCACCTTCTGCACGATTCCGGCCATCCGCAACTACGGCCGCAACCTCTTCAGCGAGATCATCGGCACGTTCGTGCTCGTCTTCGTCATCCTCGCGCTCGCCACGCGCGGCAACACCCCCGAACTGGGCATGGGAGCCATCGGCGCCTTCCCCGTCTCGATGCTGATCATCGCGCTGGGCATGTCGCTCGGCGGTACGACGGGTTACGCCATCAACCCGGCCCGCGACCTCGCACCGCGCCTCGCACACGCCGTTCTTCCGATCAAGGGCAAGGGTTCGAGCGACTGGGCCTACTCGTGGGTGCCGGTCCTGGGACCGGTAATCGGCGGCATCCTCGCCGCGGCACTCTATTGTCTCGTCTACTGCTACTGATGCCACGGCCATGAAACGGATCAAATACCTGATTGCGGGGATATGCACCCTGCTCGCCACGGCATCCTATGCCCAGCAGCTCCACTTCAGCGGAACGCTCCAGAACATGCACCTGTGGCGCGGCCTTCAGGTCGCCGACGGCGGTGTACTGGCAGCCGACCTGAATGTCGGCTTCCTCGACGACGGACTCAAGGTCGGTCTGTGGGGAGGCTCCGACTTCACGGGCGACTACAAGGAGTTCGACTACTACCTCTCCTACTCGCGGGCGGGCTTCACCGTCGCCGTGTGGGACATCTTCAACTTCTCGCCCGAGCTGCCCTTCAGCAAGGACATCTTCAACTACAACAAGTATTCGACGACCCACTTCCTCGACCTGAGCGTGGCCTACGATTTCGACGTGAAGCTGCAGGTGCCCCTGCGGCTCTACTGGGCGACGATCTTCGCCGGGCGCGACCTGAACGTGACGGGCGACAACCGCTACTCGACCTACGTCTACGCCGAGTACAGCGTCTTGCGCGACGAGCTGTGGAAGGTCGACGTGGGGCTGGGCGGCACCTTCGCCTTCAACCGCGACGATGCGGACGGCCACGCGAACTTCTACGGCCACGACAGCATCGACCAGATTTCGCTCAAGGCCACCTACAACCTCAAGCTGGGACGGTTCGAGATGCCGGTCTTCGCCCATGCGATGTGGAATCCCGATTCACGGAACGGCTACCTGCAGGTGGGCATCAACCTCTTCGCCTTCTGACCGGAGCTCGCTCCGTGAAGAACGCGGCACGCGACACGCGGCTCCGCACCTTTCCGGGTGCGGGGCCGTGCCGTTTTCGAGCACCGGGCCGTCCTGCGCAGAGGACACCCGGCTCACGAAGCGGATACGGGAGACAGAGCCCCGCCGGATATTGGTCGTTATTCGCAGATGCCCCGTCCGTAATCGGCCAGACAGGCCGAACAGGTCTTGCCGGTCTGCTGCTTGAAGAAGCGCATCAGGTGACTCGGGTCCGAGAATCCGTATGTTTCGGAAAGCTCGCTGACACTGCGCCCCTCGAACAGCAGGTCGTTCTTTACAGCCTCCAGCAGCCGCTGTTTCAAAAGATGCACGGCCGTGACGCCGAACTGTTCGACGACGGCCCGGTTGAGCGTCACGCGGCTTACACGCATCATCGCGGCATACTCCTCGACGCGCTGCATGTCGCGGATATGCTCCTCGAGCAGCGCCTTGAAGCGGAAGGCGCAGTTATTGCGCGGCAGCGTCACCGGCAGTCCGTAGGCGGAGGCATAGTCGCGGTTGAGAGTCACCAACAGATAGTAGAGCACCGAAACGATCAGGTTGTAACTGTCGGAGGTCGGGGCGCGGAGCTCCCCCTTGATTTTCTCAAGCAGCCGGAGGTATTCCGCAAAGGTCTCTGCAGAGGCGTCGAACCAGGGCGGCGTATCGGTCTGGTAGCAGTAGAGCAGGCGGTAGACGAAAAACTTGTCCGCGAGGAACGTGCGCATGAAATCCTCGCGGAAGATCAGAAACGTGTAGTCGAGCTCCGCCTCGTCCACCAACCAGCGCTGCTGCTGGTGGGGCGAGAGGAGCAGCACCATGCCGTCATGCAGCTCGATGCGACGTCCGCCGAGCAGCAGCACGCCCCGGGCCCGGCTGAGGAAGAAGAACTCGAAGAAGTCGGTCCGGAAGAGTGGATTCTCGGTCAGTACGCCGCGAATCTCTTCGCTGCGACCCGTATTGATATGAAAGTCGACGCCGCACTGGGTCTTGCTGAACGGCACGGTGACCAGCCGTCGGGGATTTGTCGTTGTCTTCATCGTTCGTCTCCGGTTTACCCGGGGACAAAGATACGACATTCATTTATCAAAATGGCATACATCGACCTTTTTCGGGCATAGCTGCTCACAAAAAATCTTCGGACCTTTGTATCGGTTGATCCAAGTCACGGTTTTCCTTCAAAAAGAGCATGACATGAGTGTTTGCATCAAATCGCTGATCCGGAATCTGAATCTCGTCGTAGGTTGCAGCGTCGGGTGCGCCTACTGCTATGCGCGCAACAACTGCCGCCGTTTCCACATGACCGACGATTTTGCCGTTCCGGAGTACATGCCCCGCAAACTGCGCATCATGGACCGTCGCGACCCGCGGGTCTTTCTGATGACGGGCATGAGCGACCTCTCGGACTGGCGGCCCGAATGGCTGGCAGAGGTCTTCGACCGCATGGCCCGCAACCCGCAGCATGCCTACCTCTATCTGACCAAACGGCCCGAACGGCTCGATCTCCAGACCGACGACGACAACGTCTGGATAGGGGTCACCGTAACGTGCGAGGCGGAGAAGGGACGCATCGCCGCGCTGCGCCAGCACGCCCGGGCCCGTCACTACCACGTGACCTTCGAGCCGCTCTTCGGCCCGATCGAAGGGCTCGACCTAAGGGGCGTAGAGTGGATCGTCGTCGGCACCGAGACCGGGCACCGCCGCGGCAAGGTAGATGCCCGGCCCGAATGGGTGGCCGGCATTGTCGCCCAGGCCCGGGCGCAAGGAGTGGCGGTCTTCATGAAGGAGGATCTGCTGCCGATCCTGGGCGAGGAGGGCATGATCCAGGAGTTACCCGAAGCTTTCAAACAAAGAATATGGAACAGGAACTGATCAGAGACATCGACGTGCAGAGCGTCATGACCCGCTCGTCGCTGCCCGTGGGCGGCTATTCGGTCAACCCCTATGTGGGGTGTCCCCACGCCTGCAAGTATTGCTACGCCTCGTTCATGAAGCGTTTTACGGGCCACACCGAGCCCTGGGGATCGTTTCTCGACGTCAAGCACTGGAAACCCGTCGGCAATCCGCACCGCTTCGACGGGCAGCGGATCGTCATCGGCTCGGTGACCGACGGCTACAACCCCTTCGAGGAGCAGTTCCGGCGCACGCGCCATCTGCTTGAGGAACTGCGCGGCACGACGGCCGAGATCATGATCTGCACGAAGTCGGACCTTGTGCTGCGCGACCTGGATCTGCTGCGGGAGTTCCCGCGCGTGACGGTGTCGTGGTCGGTCAACACGCTCGACGAGACGTTCCGTGCCGACATGGACCGCGCGGTGAGCATCGAGCGACGGCTCGAAGCCATGCAACGGGTCTACGAGGCGGGCATCCGCACCGTCTGCTTCGTCTCGCCCATCTTCCCGGGCATCACCGATCCGAAGGCGATCATCGAGCGGGTCCGCGGATTTGCCGATCTCGTCTGGCTCGAAAATCTCAACCTGCGCGGGCAGTTCAAGGCGACAATTCTGGCCTACATCCGCGAAAAACACCCCGAACTGGTGCCTTTGTACGAGGAGATCTACAACCGCCGCCGAACGGAGTACTGGCAGGCGCTCGAGCAGGAGATAGCCGCCTATGCCACCGCACACGGACTCCCCTACCGCGTGAACGACCTCCCCTACGGCCGCTCCGAAAAGGGGAAACCCGTTCTGGTCAACTATTTCTATCACGAAAAAATCCGGCTCAACAACCGCTGACAGGCGGCCATCCGGCCACGGACCGCACCGGAGAGGGGCGCAGGCGAAGCGCACTCGCAAGGGTCGCACTCTGCAAGGGTTGCGCCCTTCGCGCGAAAGAGAGAAGTTATCCGCGTTTGCGGTACTTGCGCTCGAAAAGCGCCGCATTGCGCGTTCCCCACGCAATCATCGCGTCGATGATCGGCAGCAGCGAAGCCCCCAGCTCCGTCAGCGCATATTCCGAACGGGGCGGCAGTTCGGCATAGATGGTCTTGGCGACCAGGCCGTCCTCGACCAGCTCCCGGAGCTGAAGGTCCAGCACCCGCGGTGCGGCTTCGGGCAGCTGCCGGTGCAGTTCGCTCGGGCGCAGCGCCCCGTGGCGCAGCTCGTCCAGAATGCAGGACTTCCATTTCGAGTCCATCAGGCTCATGGTCAGCCGCAGCGGGCAATCCAGATCGACGGGTATCTTTCTTTCGTACATGGCTGTATGGTTTCTGCATGCAAAGATAGGGATAACCTCCGGATTCGGGGGTATACCGAATAAATTTTCAGTACCCGAATCATTTTTCGGTACTTGCGCCGACGGACCCCGGATCGTAATTTTGCCCTCGAAAAACCAAAACCTTACAACCATGAGAGCAAGCATCGAAGAGTACCGGGCCGTGGAAGAGGCGGCCCGCAAGTTCGTCCGGAGCGTGGCCGAGGGGAAGAGCAGCCACGCCCGGGAGTTGTTCATCGACGAGGCCGTGCTGTTCGGCTACCTGGACGGCAAACTCGAACACGGCAGCATCGAACAGTTCTACCGCAACGTGGACAGCGTGGGAGCCGACACCGGCTTCCGGGCCCGCATCGACGTGCTGGATGTCGAGGAGACGCTCGCCGTCGTGCGCGTGCTGGAGGAGAACTGGGGCGGACGCATCGACTTCACGGACTACCTGCTGCTGATGAAGATCGACGGCAGGTGGCGCTGCGTGGCCAAGGCCTACAACCAGAATTCCGATACCATTCAAAAATAACACGCCATGAAAATCACGGTTATCACGGGAAGCCCCCGCAAGCAGGGCAACAGTTTCGCCATGACGGACGCCTTCATCCGTTCGGCCGAGCAGCGCGGCCACACCGTGCAGCGCTTCGACGCCGCCTTTCTGAAGATCGGCGGGTGCCACGCCTGCATGACCTGCTACAAGACAGGCAAGGCCTGCTCGTTCGACGACGACTTCAACCGCATCGCACTGGCCATCCTCGAATCGGATGCCGTCGTCTTCACGATGCCGGTCTACTGGTACTCGATTCCGGCACAGATCAAGGGGGTCATCGACCGGCTCTTTTCGCTGGTGGTCGGCGGCAAACCGGTCGCCGGAAAGCGCTGCGCCCTGATCGCCTGCTGCGAAGAGGAGGACATGACGGTGCTCGACGGCGTGCGGATTCCCATGGAGCGGACGGCAGCGCTGCTGAAATGGGAGATGGTCGGCGAGGTCCTCATTCCCGGAGTGCTCAACGAGGGCGACATCGACCGCACGGACGGTTGCCGGCAGGCCGCAGCCCTGGCCGAACGGCTCTGATTGCGGCAACCGTACAAGAATGAAGCGACCGACGGCGGTCGGTGAGGGAACCTGCGATTCCCCACCGGCCGTCGCTCGTCCCGTCCCGCCCCGGGCTGCCGCCGTTCGGCACTGCACGGACCGCCGCAACGCCCCTTCACCGCCCGGCAGCCGTTCCCGATTCTCCGGCAGCCGTTCCCGATCCCTTGGCAGCAGGACAACGACCCGATGCCGCACCGGCAGGGGCACCGGCCGCCGGCAGGCAGTTCATCCGACCATCCCGCCCGTTCATCCCGCATATCGGACACTTCGGCATTTTCTCCGCACGGCGATCCGCTCCGCCCGCTATCTTTGCAAGAAACCAAAGCCCGAAGTACACCATGTTTCAGCACATAGTCCGCTTTGCGGTCACAAAAAAGCTCTTCGTCGGTCTGACCACGCTCTTCCTGCTGGCGGGCGGCATCTACGCGATGCTGACCCTGCCGGTCGATGCCGTGCCGGACATCACCAACAACCAGGTGCAGATCGTGACCGTTTCGCCCACGCTCGCACCGCAGGAGGTCGAGCAGCTCATCACCTTCCCGATCGAGGTGGCGATGAGCAACATCATGAACGTCGTGGAGATCCGCTCCGTCTCGCGTTTCGGCCTCTCGGTCGTCACCGTCGTATTCAAGGAGAGTGTCCCGATCCTCGACGCCCGGCAGCTCATCAACGAGCAGATACAAACCGTCGCCGGAGAGATTCCCCCGGAGCTGGGAACGCCCGAGATGATGCCCATCACCACAGGTCTGGGCGAGATCTACCAGTATACGCTCGACGTCGCGCCCGGCTACGAGGATCGCTACGACGCGATGGAGCTGCGCACGATCCAGGACTGGATCGTCAAGCGGCAGCTGTCGGGAATCCCCGGAATCGTCGAGATCAACAGCTTCGGCGGCTACCTCAAGCAGTATGAGGTGGCGGTCGATCCCGATGCGCTCTACTCGCTCAACATCACCATCGGCGACGTCTTCGAGGCCCTGAGCCGCAACAACCAGAACACGGGCGGCAGCTACATCGAAAAGGTGAACCGCGCCTACTACATCCGCTCGGAAGGCATGATCTCGTCGCTCGACGACATCCGCCAGATCGTCGTGGCCAACCGCGGCGGCATCCCGATCCACATCAGCGACGTGGCCACCGTGAAGTTCGGGTCGGCCAAGCGCTTCGGCGCCATGACGCGCGACGGCAAGGGCGAATGTGTCGGCGGCATCGCCATGATGCTCAAGGGCGCCAACGCCAACGTGGTGACCCGGGAGCTGGAGGATCGGGTGGCCAAAATCCAGAAGATGCTGCCCGAAGGGGTCTCCATCAGTCCCTATCTGAACCGCTCGGAGCTCGTCAACCGCAACATCTCGACCGTGATCCGCAACCTGATCGAAGGGGCGATCATCGTCTTCCTCGTCCTGATTCTCTTCCTGGGCAACGTCCGCGCCGGACTGATCGTGGCGTCGGTCATCCCGCTCGCGATGCTCTTCGCCTTCATTCTCATGCGGCTGTTCGGCGTCTCGGCCAACCTGATGAGCCTCGGAGCCATCGACTTCGGCATCGTCGTCGACGGATCGATCGTGATCGTGGAGGGCATCCTCGCCCACCTGTACAGCCGCCAGAACCTCGGCACGACACTCTCGCGCAGGATGATGGACGAGCAGATCATCGCCGGAGCCGGCAACGTGGTCCGCTCGGCCACCTTCGCGGTCATCATCATCCTGATCGTCTTCTTCCCGATTCTCACCCTGACGGGCATCGAGGGCAAGTATTTCACCCCGATGGCCAAGACGCTCGTCTTCTGCATCATTGGAGCACTGATTCTCTCGCTGACCTACGTGCCGATGATGGCCTCGCTCGTCCTCAAGCGCCGCATCGGCACCCGGCCGACCTTCGCCGACCGCTTCTTCGCATGGCTCAACCGCATCTACCAGCGGTGCCTGGCCGTCTGCCTGCGCTTCAGCTGGGCGACCGTCGGTGTGGCCGTCGCGGCGTTCATCGGCAGCCTGATGCTCTTCACGCGGCTCGGTGCGGAGTTCATCCCGACACTCGACGAGGGGGACTTCGCCATGCAGATGACCCTGCCGGCCGGCAGCTCCCTGACGCGGAGCATCGCCCTTTCGGAGCAGGCCGAGCAGATCCTGATGACGCACTTCCCCGAAATCCGCCACGTCGTGGCCAAGATCGGTACGGCGGAGGTTCCGACGGACCCGATGGCCGTCGAGGATGCCGACGTCATGATCGTGATGAAGCCCTTTGCGGAGTGGACCAGCGCCTCGTCGCGCGCCGAGATGGTCGAGAAGATGAAGGCCGCGCTGGATACGATTCCCGGAGCGGAATTCAACTTCAGCCAGCCCATCCAGCTGCGGTTCAACGAGCTGATGACGGGCGCCAAGGCCGACATCGCCATCAAGCTCTACGGCGAGGACATGGCCGAGCTCTACGCCAAGGCCAAGGAGGCGGCCCGCTACGTCGAGCAGGTGCCCGGCGCCTCGGACGTGCTCGTGGAGCAGGCCATGGGACTGCCGCAGCTTGTGGTCAACTACAACCGTGCGAAGATCGCCCGCTACGGTATCAACATCGAGGAGCTGAACAGCATCATCCGCTCCGCCTATGCGGGTGAAACCGCCGGGACGGTCTTTGAAAACGAACGCCGCTTCGATCTGGTCGTGCGCCTCGACCAGCGGAAGGTCGCCGACCTGAATCTCGACCGGCTCTTCATCCGCACGGCCGAAGGCATCCAGATTCCCGTGAGCGAAGTGGCCACGATCGACCTGGTGAACGGCCCGCTGCAGATCAACCGCGACGCCACGAAGCGCCGCGTGGTGATCGGCGTGAACGTCCGCGACGCCGACATTCAGCAGGTCGTGGCCGCCATCCGCCGCACGCTCGAGGAGAACGTACAGCTCAAGCCGGGCTACTACTTCGAGTACGGCGGTCAGTTCGAGAACCTCCAGAACGCCATCCGCACGCTGCTCGTCGTCATTCCCGTCGCGCTGATGCTGATTCTGCTGCTGCTCTTCTTCGCCTTCAAGAGCGTGACCTACACGCTGGTGGTCTTCTCCACCGTGCCGCTCTCGATCATCGGAGGCATCCTGGCGCTGTGGCTGCGCGGGCTTCCGTTCAGCATCTCCGCCGGCGTGGGATTCATTGCGCTCTTCGGCGTGGCCGTTCTCAACGGCATTCTGATGATTAACCACTTCAACGATCTGCGGGACATGACACCCTATCCACTCTCGACGCGCCGCATCATCGCACGCGGCACGCAACACCTGCCTGCGGCCCGTATTCCTCACCGGACTGGTCGCCTCGCTCGGATTCGTACCGATGGCCATCGCCACCTCGGCCGGAGCCGAGGTACAGCGCCCGCTGGCGACCGTCGTGATCGGCGGACTCTTCGTTTCGACGCTGCTCACGCTCTTCGTCGTGCCGGTATTCTACAAGCTCGTGGGAGCCGCCTCGCTGCTCCGGCGCCATCCGCTTGTACGGCGCCTCTTCCCCTTCCTGCTGCTGCCCGCCCTGTTGCTGCTGCCGCTCGACGGCCACAGCCAACAGCGCGTGACGCTCGACGAGGCGGTGGCAATGGCCCTGGACAACCATCCCCGTCTCCAGTCGGCCGAGGCGGCCGTCGAGCGCACGAAGGCCCGGCGCGGCGAGTCGTGGGAGCTGGCTCCGACGACGGTCGACTACTCCTTCGGACAGCTCAACGGCACCGAGCGAAACGACCGCGAGATCAGCATTACGCAGTCGGTCGGCTCGCTGCTGACCCCCTTCTACAAGAATGCGCTCGTCCGGCGCGAGACCGAGACCGGGACCCTCTACACGGAGCTCGTCCGGCGCGAGATCGTCGCCGAGGTCAAACGCGCCTGGTCCTACTACCTCTACACGCAGGAGTTATGCCGGCTCTACGCCGACCAGAACGCCCTGGCCGCAGAGCTCTCGCGCACGAGCGAGCTGCGCTTCGAGCAGGGAGACATCACCCGTCTCGAACGGAGCATGACGGTCACGATGGCCGCCGAGATGCGCAACCGGCTCTTCCAGGCACAGGAGGAGCACAAGGTGGCGGCCGCACGCCTGCAATGGGCCTGCTATGCCGATGCGCCGCTCGCCCCCGCAGACAGTCTGCTGACCCGCTTCATCCCCGTCGGGCAGACCTCGGCCGAGGTGCAGCGCAACTACTTTGAATCGCAGGTGCGGGAGGCCGAAGCGCGCACGCGCGTGGAGAAGAGCCGCTTCTTTCCCGAACTCTCGTTGGGCTACCAGCGGCAGAACATCCTGCCCGACAAGGGGCTGAACGCCTATGTCGTCGGGGCATCGTTCCCGATCTTCTTCAACACGCAGCGCAGCCGCATCCGCCAGGCCCGGGCCGACGCCTTCATCGCCCGCAACGACGCGGAGCTCAACCTGCGGGCGGTCAACAACCGGATCACCGAACTGCAGGCCTCCCTGCGCCGCTACGACGAAAGCCTGCGCTACTACACGGAGTCGGCGCTTCCGGAGGCCGACGCGCTCATCCGGGCCGCCGGCATCCAGCTCGCCAACAGCGAAACGAGCATCGCCGAGTACATCATGAGCCTGAACACGGCGCTCGAAATACGCCGCGGATACATCGAAACGCTCAACCTCTACAACATCGCCGCACTCGAATACGAACTCTACCGATAAACAACATCCGACATGAAAAAGATACTCATACCCCTTGCCGCGCTTCTCTGCGCCTGCTCGCAGCAGGGCGCCGCACCCGCGGCAGCCGACACGGCTGTCGACACGGCTGCCGACACGACCCTCGACGTAACGGCCGACACGGTGGCAGCCGAGGCCGTAACCCCGGCCCCGCAGACCGGAATGGAGACCGACGCCACGTCGGGCGCCACCGCCGTGCCGAACGAAACGCTGTTCAACGGACTGCTCGTCATCCCGCCGCAGGACCGCGCCACGGTGACGCTGACGATGGGCGGCTCGATCCGCAGCACCTCGCTGCTGCCCGGAGCCTACGTCGAGAAGGGCTCCGTGCTGGCGACGCTCGAGAATCCCGACTTCATCGCCCTGCAGCAGGCCTATCTCGACAGCCACGCGCAGAACGAATACCTGCGCACGGAGTACCTGCGGCAGCAGACCCTCTCCCGCGAAGAGGTCGCCTCGCAGAAACGCTTCCAGCAGAGCAGGGCCGACTACCTCTCGATGCGCAGCCGCATGGACGCCGCCGCCGCACAACTGGCCCTGCTGGGCATCGACACGACGCGGCTGCTGACCTCCGGCATCGTTCCCTGCCTGGAGATCAAGGCCCCGATCAGCGGATACGCCACCGACGTGAAGATGAACGTCGGACGGCACTTCGACGTCGGAGAGCCGCTCTGCGAGATCGTCGACAAGCGCAACATGATGCTCCGCCTGACCGCCTACGAAAAGGACCTCGCACACCTGAAGAGCGGCGAGCGGGTCGCCTTCCGCGTCAACGGCATGGGACAGGAGACCTTCCACGGCACGGTCGCCATGATCGGGCAGCAGGTCAACAACGAGAACCGCTCGATCGACGTCTATGTCCGCATTTCGGGGCAGCATCCGCAATTCCTGCCCGGAATGTACGCAACGGCCCGCATTCTGCGGAAATAATACTATTTTTGCACCGTGAAAGCACCTCTGCTGTTCAAGGACCGGTATCTGCTCTCCACGCTGATCGTCTCGGCCGTGGTCGCCGTGCTCATCCATTTCCCGGAGGTGCTCTCGCTCTCGGACAGCTTTGAACGCGAGGAGCTCTTCGCGGGGATGGAGCCCCGGGACGTCTTCAACGAAATATTTTTCACCTTCATCTCGCTGCTGCTGCTCTTCTGGATCAACATGCGCATCTTCCGCTTCAACACCCCGATGATCCGCATGACCCGGGCCAAGATGGCGCTGTCGTTCTTCCTGACATGGGGTGCAAGCAGCCTCTTCGGGCAGCTCTTCGTCTGGCTCCACCACCAGTTCGACATCCCGGCCATCGACGCCATGGTGCACCACTACCTGCATCCGCTGCGCGACCTGATCATCGCCTGCATCGTGACCGGAAGCAACTACATCTTCCACCTGATCGTCAAGCAGCAGCGCATCGTCGTCGAAAACGAGGCGCTGCGCACCGAGAGCCTGCGCCACCAGTACGAGTCGCTCAAGAGCCAGCTCAACCCCCACATGCTCTTCAACTCGCTCAACACGCTCCAGTCGCTGATCCGCGAATCGCCACCCAAGGCGCTCGACTACACGCAGGAGCTGTCGCAGGTGCTGCGCTACACGCTGCGCGACAACGACCGGCAGAGCGTGACCCTTGCCGAAGAGATGCAGTTCGCCAGGGCCTACATCTACCTGATGAAGATGCGCTACGAGGAGAACCTCGTTTTCCGCATCGCCATCGACGAGCGGATGAACGGGCTGCTCCTGCCGCCGATGTCGGTGCAGCTGCTCATCGAGAACGCCATCAAGCACAACGAAATCAGCAACCGCAACCCGCTGACGATCACCATCCGCACGGAGCAGGAGGCGCTGCTCGTCTGCAACCCCATCCAGCCCAAGAGGGTGGCCCCGGCCGGTCCGGGCATCGGCCTGGACAACCTGGCCAAGCGCTACCGGCTGCTGTGGCAGGACGAGATCGGCATCACGGCCGATAAGGGCATGTTCTGCGTCCGCCTTCCGCTGCATCAACCCGAATCCGAAAAAGCGTCATGAAAGCACTGCTTATTGAGGACGAAAAAGCCGCTGTCCGCAACCTGGAGGCCCTGCTCGCGGAGGTGGCACCCGACACGAAGATCATCTGCACGCTGGACAGCATCACCGACAGCGTCGCCTGGTTCGAGGCCAATCCGGCGCCCGATGTCGTATTCATGGACATCCATCTGGCCGACGGCTCCGCATTCGAAATCTTTGAACATGTACGGATCGGGTGCCCCGTCATCTTCACCACCGCCTACGACGAATATACGCTCAAGGCCTTCAAGGTCAACAGCATCGACTACCTGCTCAAACCGATCGGCGCAGCCGACCTGCGCCGGGCGCTCGACAAGCTGGAGGGGCTGCGGCACACGGCCCCGACGCAGGAGTCGCTGTCCGCGCTGATCGGCCAGCTGCAGCGGCGCGAACACTACAAGACCCATTTTCTGGTCCCCTTCAAGGGGGACAAACTGCTGCCGCTGGCCGTCGAGCAAGTGCAGTACTTCTGCATCGCGGACGGGGTCACCAAGGCCGTGGTCAGCGATCGGGAACGGTACACCATACCCTGCACGCTCGACGAACTCGCCGACAGCCTCGATCCCGAATGCTTCTTCCGCGTCAACCGGCAGTATCTCATTTCGCGCGGCGCCGTGCAGGACATCGACCTGTGGTTCAACAACCGGCTGGCCATCAACCTCAAGGTTCCGACCGACGGGAAGGTGCTGGTCAGCAAGCTCCGCGTCAACGAATTCAAGAGCTGGTTCGCGGGCAGGTAATCCTGCGGCCACCGCGCGGTGAGCAGATCCGCCCGACGGCCTGGATGCAGCCCGGAACGTCAAAGGTATACTTCGCAGGATTTTCGCTCCGAGCAGGCCTTTTTGAGCAGACGGCCGACCAGCGCGAGCAGCAGTCCGTTGACTCGCCGGGCCTTGTGGGGACAAACCGCCACACACCGCATGCAGGAGATGCAAACCTTTTTGTCCACACGGGTCGGGTCCGCGGGATCAATCGCTCCGACGGGACATTTCGCTGCACACACGCCACACTGCACGCAGGATCGCGTGGCTTTGGGTATCAGACCGGTCCCCGCAGCCTTGCGATAAGGTCGGTGGCCCGGGATTTTCGGCTCGCTGTCGTCCGCGTCGTCGATCTTTCGGCGAATACGCACGGCAAAGTTCCGCAAAACCGCTTCGTCCGCCGCATCGGGACGCCCCGCGCCGTACTGACGGACGATCGAATGTTCGGCCACGGCAGCCACGGCAGCCACGACCCTGAATCCGGCCCGGGTGGCCGTATCCCGCAACTCCGCCAGCGTGTCCTCATAGGCCCGGTTTCCGTAGACACAGACCAGAATGGCACGGACTCCGTTACCGCACAGCATCTCCAGACGTGTTGCGGCGACGGCAGGGACCCGTCCGCTGTAGGAGGGTACGGCAATCAGCGCCACATCCCCGTCAGCCAGCTTCACGCTGCGGAAATCGACATCGCGCGCCGTCAAATCGACCGGAACAATCTCATCTGCCAATGCCTGGCTCAAGATCTCAGCCACACGCCTTGTCCCGCCCGTCGGGCTGAAACAGATTTCATGAATTTTCACTGGTATCCGAATTTTACATGTAAACAATGACCTTTCCCCGGATCGGACCATCGGCCACAAGCCGCAGGGCGTCGTTGATCCGATCCAGCGAGAAACGGTGCGGGTCAATGGCCGGAGTGATATGGTGGCGTTCGACGATCTGCGTAATCCGGTCGAGCTGTGCTCCGTCGGCATGCACGAACATAAACCGGTACTCCTTGCCCTGTCGGCGGGCTGCCCGGTCGTATTTCATCCCGGCCAGCGAGAAGAGCACCCGCTTGTACCACGGAAAGCCGCTTCGCCGGGCAAACTCCCCGTTGGGAGCGGTCCGCAGGCTCAACAGACGTCCTCCCGGTTTCAGCACGGAGAGTTCGTGACCGAACTCTCCGGCGCCCAGCGTGTCGATGACCAGATCGATCCCCGAGAGCTTCTCCCAATAGTTCTCCCGGCGATAGTCCATGTAACGCTCGACGCCCATGGCGAGAAACCGTTCGCGGGCCCGGTCGTTACCCGTCACCAGCACGCGAAGTCCCAGAGCCCGGGCAATCGGCACGGCCATCTGTCCGAAACTGCCCGATCCGCCGGGGATGAGCAGCGTCTGCCCCGGATGCGCCTCCAGCACCTCGACCAACCCCTGCCAGGCTGTCAGGCCCGTCAGCGGAACAGCGGCCGCCACATCGAACGCATACCCGGCAGGCATCTTCGCCAAAGCGGCCTCCTCCACGACGACGTACTCGGCAAAGGCACCGATCCGCTCCAGCGGCAACCGTGTATAGACGGCGTCGCCCGGCCGGAACTTTCCGACCTTGCTCCCGACCCGCTCGACGACGCCCGAGCACTCGTTGCCCAGCGTCTGCGGCAGCCGGTAATCCTGAATCAGCCGGACGCTTCCCGCGACGAGGAGCAGCTCCAGCGGATTGACGGCCGCCGCGCGCACCTTCACCAGAACCTCGTTCGCAGCCGGTTCCGGAACGGGAACCTCCCGGACAACGAGCCGGCCGGCTTTCGCATATCGATCCAATTGTGCAGCCTTCATGCTTTCAACCGTTTGTTTTCGTTTTTCGACGCATGGGCCCGCCGGCGATCCCGCATGACGGCATCCCGATTCTCCATGGCCCAGGCGAGCAGCTCTTCGAGAATCGGACGCAGCGTCTCGCCCCGCGCGGTAAGCGCATACTCCACCCGGGGCGGAACCTCGGCATAGAGCGTGCGCGAGACATAACCATCCTCTTCGAGCGTGCGCAGGGTCATGGCCAGCATCTTCTGCGAGATGTCGGGCATGGCCTGCTTCAACTCCGAGAAGCGCAGCTTCCCCTGCTCCGAGCGCTCCAGCAGGCAGAGAACCAGCAGGGCCCACTTGTCACAGATTCTCGCCAGGATGTTTCTCACGGGGCAGCCGGGAAACATGGCATCTTCGACAATCGTTCTTTTCATCGGTACATTCCCCTTTCTTTTCGGACGGATCGGCGCATCTCCCCCTCACCGTCACCATGCCGGCACAAAAACACATAAATCTCTTTTTTATACCAAATATATTTTATAAACAAATACACGGAGACAAAAACCGGACCTTTTGAAAAGGTCCGGTTCCGGGAAACGGCCATCACGGCAGGTGCCGCCGCGACGGGCAGCTATTCGAGACGTCCGGTGGCGCGTAGATACTCTGTCCTGTAGATCTGATACTGCGTCGCGGCCTCGATCCGGTTGCTGGCGGCCTGCTGCCACTGCGACTGGGCATCCAGCAGGTCGGTCAGCGGAGCCATCTGCGCCGCATGGCGGTTGCGCATCACGCGCAGGTTCTCCTCGGCCTGCCGCAGCGCCAGCTCGGCGGTCTGAATCATCCGGTAGCCGTCCTCGACGTTGCGGATCGCCTGCTCGACCTCGAGCGACATCAGGCGCGTGTTTTTCTGCAGATCGAGCTGTGCGTTGCGCAGCTCGTAACGCGCCTTGCGCACCTTCTTGCGCCCCTCGCCCCAGTGGAAGATCGGAATCTTCACGGCCAGCATCGCCAGTCCCAGTCCGTCGCGGAACTCCTGCGTATAGGGAACGTAGTTGCCGCCGCCAGCATCGACCATGCTGTGGAGTTTGATGTTTCCGTAATAGGTGTACCCCAGCGAGAGCCCCGCCGCGGGGAGCATCGCCGAACGGGCATCGCGGATCTGCTGCTCGCCGACGGCCACCTGCTGCTCGAGCATCCGCAGTTCGGGCCGCGCCTCCAGATCGGCGGTCAGCTCGCCCGGAGCCGCCGCCCGCAAGAGCGTGTCGGTCGGCACGGGCCGCACGTCGCTCTCCACGCCGATCACGCGGCACAGCGACATGCGGCACAGGTCGGCGCCGTTGCGGGCCTTCTGAAGCTGGTAGCGGATTTCGCTGCGCTTGGCCTCGACGCGCAGCCGGTCGTTCTCGATGGCCATGCCCGCCCCGACGGCCGCAGAGGTCTGGTCGTAGAGCGTATCCATCTGCGCGGCGTAGCTCTCGAGCATGCGCACCTTGCCGTCGACGGCCACCAGCGACCAATAGGCGTTGTCGGCCTCGACCAGGGCATCCATGCGCGTCATGCGCCGCTGCTCCTCGGCCGCCTCCTCGCCGATGCGGGCCATGCGGCGCGCCGCCGCGATCTTGCCGCCGGCGTAGATCGGCTGCGTGAGGGTGAGCCCCGCCATGTAGGTGCCGCGCATGCGCAGCTCCATGCCCATCATGTCGATGTCGGGCAGGACATAGGCCCCCGTCGCCGAGCCTTCGATCTTCGGAAGGGCCGCCGCCGAAGCGATCTGACGGTCGAGACGCGCCTGCTCGAGGCGATTGTCGGCCTGACGGAGCTCCTCGCTGTGGGCCAGGGCCCGCTCGCGGCACTCGGCGAGCGACAGCGGCAGCAGCTGCTGGGCCCGGACAGCAGCGCCCGACAGCAGCACGGCCGCCAGCACCGCACATTTATTTCTGATATTCATGACTTATGCGTTTTGAGGTTTGCGAATCCGGAACATCGCCGCGTAGAAGAGCGGCAGCAGAATGAGCGTGATGATCGTGCCGACGGTAAGACCGCCCATGATCGTCAGGGCCATCGACCCGTACATCGGGTCGCCGACCAGGGGGATCATGCCGACGATGGTCGTCAGCGAGGCCATCAGCACGGGCCGCACGCGCGAGACGGTCGCCTCTACGACGGCCGTATAGGGAGGCCGGTGCTCCTCGGTCTGCAGGCGGTTGATCTCGTCGACGAGCACGATGGCGTTCTTGACCATCATGCCGATCAGGCCCATCATGCCGATGATGGCCATGAAGGTCATGGACTGCCCCGTCAGCAGCAGCGACGGGGTGATGCCGCAGAAGACGAAGGGGAAGCACAGCAGAATGAGCAGCACCTTGCGCCAGCTGTTGAACAGCGCCAGCAGGATGGCCAGAATCAGGAAGATCGTCAGCGGCAGGTACTTCATCAGGTTGCCGATCGCCTCACCCTGCAGCTCGCCCTCGCCGACCCAGCGCATCGTATAGCCGTCGGGCAGCGCGATGGCCTCGATTTCGGGACGGATCTCGGCCACGACCCGGGCCGGCGTCGCCGCGTCGCAGTCGGGATTCGGGTCGCATTCGGCCTCGATCACCCGCCGGCCGTTCATCCGCCGCACGACATCCTCGTCCCAGTCGAGGCGGATGTCGCGCACGGCATTGCCCAGCGGCATGGCGCGGAACATGCGGTCCTGCAGCTCGCTCATCGCCCGGCCGCCCGTCAGCACGCCCCGCAGCTCCTCGTCGGTCAGCCGCAGGTTCATCATGCTCCAGACGGGAATCTCGTCGAGGTTGCGGATGCGGCTGCCGTCGTCGTTGCGCACCTGAAGGTTCAGCGTCACCATGCGCTCCTGGTCGTTCAGCACGCCGACCGGCATGCCGTCCGTGGCCGCCAGCAGGGCGTTGGCCACATCCCCGCGGCCGATTCCCGCACGCAGGGCATCCCGCTGGTTGAATTCCGCCACGAGCGCCTTGCCCTTCGGCTTCCAGTTGTTCTGCACCGAATAGGGGTCGACGTAGGGACAGCGGCGCATGACGGCCTCGGCCTGAGCGCTCAATGCGCGCAGCACGGCCGGATCGGGCCCCGCGAACTCCACCTCGACGGTATGCGACGTCGAGATCGAGAAGTTGTACTTGCGGATGCGGACGTAGGCCTCGGGAAACTCCTCGCGCAGCTGCCGGCGGACCGAGGGGATCACCTCCAGCACGGTCCGGTAGTCGGGGCAGTCGACGATCAGCTCGCCGTAGCAGTCGCCGCCCGAGGTCATCGGACGCACCAGGCAGTAGTGGGCCGGGGCGCTGCCCTGGCTGACGGCCACGCGCTCGACACCCGGATGGAGCTGCACGCTGTCGCTCATGGCGAGCAGGCGGTCACGCACCCGGTCGGCATCCGTGGCCGAGGGGAAGAAGCACTCGACGACGAACTGCTTGTAGTCGAAATCGGGGAAGAAGAGGTTCTTCACGCGCGTCATGCCGAAGATCGAAAGCCCCAGCACGGCGAAGGCCACGACGATCGTCGCCCGCTTGTAACCGATCAGGAAGGAGATCGCCCGACGCACGAAGCGGTGGACCGGCGAGTTCATCACGACCGGTTCCTGCGCTCCGGCCTGCCGCTTTTCGCGGGCCGGGAGCCACGACTTGGCGCAGACGGGCACCTGGACGAGCGCCAGCACCCAGCTGGCCAGCAGGCTCACGCACAGCACCAGAAAGAGGTCGCCGGCGTATTCGCCCGCCGAGTCGGGCGAGAGGTAGATGCCCAGGAAGGTCGAGGCGGCGATGACGGTCGCCCCGAGCAGCGGCAGGGCCGTATTGCGGCCGATGCGGTAGAGGTATGTTTTCGGCATGAAGCCCCGCTTCCTGTCGATCAGGATGCCGTCCATGATGACCACGGCGTTGTCGACCAGCATGCCCATCGCCACGATGAAGGCGCCGAGCGAGATGCGTTGCAGCGTCGTGCCGCACACGAGCAGGATCGGGAACGAGACGGCCACCGTCAGCACCAGTCCGAAGCCGATGATCAGACCGCTGCGGAAGCCCATCGTGAAGACCAGCACGAGGATGACGATCACGACCGACTCGAGCAGGTTCCACATGAACGACGAGATGGCCTCCGAGACTTTGTCGGGCTGGAAGAAGATCTTCTCGGTGTGGAAGCCGGCCGGGAGCTGCCGCATGGCCTCCGCGAGCCGCGCGTCGACCGCCTTGCCCACATCCGGCACGATGGCCGAGGATTCCATGGCAATGCAGAGAGCCAGCGCCGGGCGGCCGTCGACGAAGAAGCCGTTGCGCTGCGGCGTGGCATAGTCCCGTTCGACGCGGGCCACATCGCCGAGGCGCAGCTGGCGGCCGTCCATCGTGCGGATCTCCAGGTCGCGGATCTCCTCCACGTCGTCGACCGCCGAATCGACATAGAGGGCGATGCGCTCGCCGTCGTTCGGATACATCCCCGCATTGACCGTCTTGCCCGCCTGTTGCAGTGCCGAGATGATCTGCGTCGGGATCACGCCGTTGCGGGCGATCTGCTCCTTCGAGAGGATGATGTTGATCACCTCGTCGCGGTTGCCGGCGATGTTGATCCGCTTGACACCCTTCACGTCCAGGAGCTCGCGCCGCAGGTATTTGGCGTAGCGGTACATCTCCGGGTAGTCGTAGCCGTCGGCCGTCAGGGCGTAGAAGATGCCGTAGACATCCATCATGTCGTCGATGACCACCGGATCGTAACACCCCTCGGGCAGGCGCGCCGCAGCATCGCTCACCTTGCGGCGCAGCAGGTCGAAGTGCTGCTCCAGATCGCGGTTCAGCACCGTCATCTGGAACTCGACGGTCACGATCGCCGAGCCGTTGCGGCACTCGCTCTTCACCTTCTTGACGTTGGGCAGCGCGCGCAGCTCGTCCTCCATCAGTTGTGCCGCCTTCAGCTCCACTTCGTGGGCGCTCGCGCCGGGATACGGGATCACGACCATCGCCTGCTTGACCGCCACGGCCGGATCCTCGAGCTTGGGCATGTAGAGGAACGAGAGCACGCCCGCCACGAGGATCGCCCCCATGAGCGACCAGAACAGCACCGGCCGCCGCATGAAAAATTCGGTCATTCGCATCTTCATCACAGCAGCCCTCCCACATTCGTTTGACTCGGTGCGGCCACCACGCGGACCTTCTCACCTTGCTCGAGTGCCGAGACGCCGGCCCGCACGATCCGCTCGCTGCCGTCGAGCCCTTCGACAACGACGGCGCGTCCTTCGGCATCGGTGTTGTCGAGCACGACGCTCCGGCGATGCACCGTGGAATCGGCTCCGAGGACCCACACGGAGGGAGTATTCCCTTCCAGGAAGAGGGCCCCGAGCGGCAGGCCGAAGCCCCGACGGCCCGCCGTATCGGCCAGCGTGATCCGCACCTCGACGTTCATGCCGGCCGTCAGCTGCCGGTCGGGCCGGGAGGCGAAGGCCAGCGTCAGGTGGTAGAGCTGGTTGCCGTCGGCCTTGGGCGGCAGCCCCGCAAGCCGCAGCGGCATTTCATCCCCGAGGTCCGCCGCCCGGCAGGCAAAACGGATGAAACGGTCGCGCCGGAGGTATTCGACGGCCGGGATGTCGACCTCGACCTCCATGCGCGAGACGTCCAGCAGCGTCACGAGCGCCGTTCCGGCATCGACCATCTCCGCCGGCGAGAAGTTCACCGCCTCAACATAGCCGTCGGTCGGGGCATAGAGCTTCGTGTAGTCGAGTTTGTTGCGGTTGGCCTGCAACTGGACGCCCAGCTGCCGCAGTCCGGCACTCGCCTTCTCGTAATCGTTGGCCGAGACGCTCTGCCGCTCGAAGAGCTGCTTCGTGCGCGCCACCTCATCCTTGAGCTGGTCGTACTGGATCTGCAGCGCCTCGACCGCCAGCCGGTAGTCGGCATCGTCCAGTTCGGCCAGCAGCTGCCCCTTGCGCACGTAGTCGCCCTCGGCGACATGGATGCGGGCGATCTGCCCGGCAGTCTTGAATCCCAGGCTCACCTCGTTGGCCGCCTTCACAACGCCCGAAAAGGTGCGCGTCGTTTCTCCGCCCAGCGCCACGGGCTGCGTCACAGAGACGCTCCGCACGAAGGGCGCCTCCGCCCGTCCGCCCGAACAGGCGCTCAACACGATCGCCCCCAGAGCGATCCACCATCGGTTTGTTTTCATCATCGCTATCATCGTTTTTTTGAGTTGTCACGCCGGCAAAGTTCCCGTTTTTTCCGTAAAGCCTTTTGTTGCATGTTGTGGATATATTGTCCTAAAAGATGGTAAAACACGCTTTTTGAAGATAAAACGCCCCAATTTATTGTTTGAATAAGTATATTTGCCAACAAAAACGACATACAGATGTCCGACTCGAAGATCTTCAATGCCCTCAACATAGCAGCCATTCAATTCAATGAGCGGGCCTGCGTCTTTGACAACAAAATCATCCTCGCCGACAATTCCGACGACGGGGACCGGCCACATGATCTGACGACCGACCCGACGATGCTGCCCTTTCTCTCGGCTCCGTATCCATTCAAGATTCAATTTTCGATCATCGAACTGTGTCTGGCAGGCTCGATGCGCGTCCGCATGAATCTGAACGAATACGAACTGCACCGCAATACCTTGATGATTGTAACTCCGGGAGCAATCTGTCAATGTCTGGAGGTGTCGCCCGACTGCCGGATCGCCATCATCGCCGTATCCAACGACTACGTCATTGCGGAAGAGAACTCCGAAGGGGCGCTTATCATCCGCAAGTTTCTCGCACGGCAATCGCTGCTCGAACTCTCCGATGCGCAAACGGCGGAGATTTTAGCCATCTACCGGGCGTTGCGCGACAAGCTCCGGCAGCCAGACTTCCGTTTCAAGCACCATATTTTGAAGGGCTATCTGCAGGTGCTCTACGGCGAAGTCTGCCAGTTGATGACACCCCGGGTCGAGGAGCTGGACACCCGGCAAGGCTCGCGCAAAAAGCAGATTTTCGACCGCTTTCTCGAAGAGCTGCGGCAGCACTACGCCACCGAGCGCAGCGTCGGGTTCTACGCCGACAGGCTCTGCTTGACACCGAAATACCTCTCGCAGGTGATCCATGCCGTCAGCGGGCGCCACGCCGGGGAGTGGATCCGCGACTACGTGATCCTCGAGGCCAAGGCCCTGCTCAAAAGCGGGCAATATACGGTACAGCAGGTCTCCGACATGCTGAATTTCGCCAACCAGTCCTTCTTCGGCGTCTACTTCAAGAAGGCGGTCGGCTGCTCGCCGACCGCCTACAGGGAGTCGTAGGAAGCCCCGCCCTGCCAGGCCGTGCCAGGCCGTGCCAGGCCGTGCCAGGCCCTGCCAAGCCCCGACGCACGGTCCGCACGCCGCCTGACCCGGCCGCACAAGCTGCCGGAGTATGGATACACGCCATCCGAGGCCGATGCATGTCTTTATCCGGAAAGAGGAGATCGAACCTTGCTCTTTCTTCTCCCCGATGCCCCATATCCCCACATGAAGGTCCAACTCCTCTTTTTTCGTTTGTCTGCATAATTCTCCGTATTTTTTCCTACCTTTGTTAAATCAGCCGCCAGGAGTATCCGAACGCCTATCTGCCCTGGACCGAAGCGGAGGATCTGGAGTTGACGCGCCTGTGGTGCGAAGGGGCGACGGAGGAGAAGCTGTCCGCCCATTTCCGGCGCAAGCCCGGTGCCATCCGTTCCCGCATCGGAAAACTCGACCTGGAGCGACTTTACGGCAAGCACAGACCATTTTGAAAAAACCTCATAGAAATTCCAAAACATGAAGACCATCTTTATTACCGGAGGTTCGACCGGAATCGGAGCCGCCTCCGTGCGAAAATTCATCGCCGAGGGCTGGAACGTCGGCTTTATGGATATCAACACGCAGGCGGCCCATGCGCTTGTGGACGAGCTGAACAGCCCCGAGCGGCTGCTCTTCATCGAAGGCAATACCCGCACGCGGAGCGACATCCGCCGCGCGGTCGAGGCTACCGTCGCACGGTTCGGTTCGCTGAACAGTGTCTTTGCCAATGCGGGTATCCACCGTTGCAACACGATTCTCGACATCGCCGACGAGGAGCTCGACCTGATGATCCAGACAAATATCTACGGCACGGTCAACACCCTGCGGGAGGCCATACCGCCGATCATCGAGGCGGGAGGCGGCTCGATTGTCATCAACGCTTCGGACCAGTGGTTCGTGGGCAAGCCCCACAGTTTCGCCTACGGACTGACCAAGGGAGCTCTCGGGCAGATCACCCGCAGCCTGGCCATCGACCTGGGTCCGCAGAATATCCGCGTCAACGCCGTCTGTGCCGGTACGATCCGCACACCGCTGGTCGACAATCTGTTCGTAAAGTTTGCCGAGGAGAACCATTGCAGCGTCGAGGAGTATTGGCGCAAGGAGAATGCGCTCTACATGCGCGGCAGCGCCGGCCGTCCGGAAGAGGTGGCCGAAGTGGTCTACTTCCTCGCTTCGGATGCCTCGAGTTTCTGCACCGGCTCCCACTACCTGGTGGACGGAGGTCTGGTGGCCGGTTGACCGTTTCCTCTGTCCGAAACATGACAGCAGTTCCGCATGAAGCGTTTTTCTCGCTTTATGCGGGACTTGCCATAGCAGGACGCTTCACTTTGCCGGTCGCAACAGGCTATTGTTCGACCAAGAGATGCAGGTTCAGTTCAGCGGATCGCCTGTTATCCGTCCTGTTCAGCACGAATGAATCCAGCACCTTGTATCCTTTGCCCGTGGCCGGATGAGCCATCAGAAAGCCGACGGTTACCTCAATCGACTCCAGCGTATCCCCGAGTCTCCGGGAAAAATCCGCAAGGTCGGCTTCCATGCGGACCGTTTCCATCGATTCGACCGGGAATGCGGAATAAAATGGCTCTCCGACCGCCTGCAATGGATATGTCCAGGTCGCAACAATCCCCGAACGATCCCGGAAATCGACCTTGATTCCCGTATTCCCGGTCTCGGCCAACAGGGGCGAACTTGACCACCACACCTTATCCTCAAACCGGTTTGTCAGCAGCAAGGTCAACTTGCTGAAATGCCCGTCGACCGTTATGATGGCGTGGATCTTATCATCGGCAAGCGGAATCGACTCCATGAGACAGCAACAGGGGATCGGCTCGTCCCAGGAGGCATAGTACGTCCCGTTTTTCAGCATCCGGTCAAGAGTCTCATAATCGGCCGCCGTCCATCGCTGCAACATCGTTTCGGTCGGGTAAAAGGAAACACATTCGATCTGTCCGGAGGGCGATAAAATCAAGCCCATCACCAGGTGACGAATTCCGTACAACTTCTCTTGGGGCACGACCGAAAGAATCGCATCGCGAATCCGACTCTCGGCTTCCGCAGTGCGTACCGCATGAACAGCGTCATAATTGAATCGTGTTACGGCCTGTTTGTCATAGGGGCTCTCTTCCAGCTGTCTGATGCAATCCTCCCGGGAAGAGGCTTCGCCCGCCCGGGTGACCGTCACCACCATGGGCATATTGTTGTCAGCAACTGTCCCCGGTCGAAAAACGACCACGGCATCCCCGAGCGTATCGCGTCTTGCTTCGGGCTGCGAATACCCGGGCAGATACACAAGCATCAGGCAGGTTATCAGGAGAAACAATCTGATCGGGCGATCCGTCCGGGCAAACAGAAAGCCGCAGAGCGGGAACAAGCGCGCAGAAACCGCATTTTTCATGTCGTCCAATTTTGAATATCACAAACTTTACATGCCTTCGGCCTGCCCCGAAAATGACACGACGGAAGGCCTTGCTTTTCTATCAGATGATTCAAAGATACAAATTTCACAAGGTCCCCGGCAGAAAAAAAGAAAAAACGAGACGGTTGCCGTAACCATCTCGTTTTACTTATGTCGCGACCTCATCGTTTCGGTCGCTGCCGACCCGCTCTTCGTCGGCTCTGGCGGTGCGTAGGGGACTCGAACCCCTGACCCCGTGCGTGACAGGCACGTATTCTAACCAGCTGAACTAACGCACCATTGCTGGGCGACCCCTTTGTTTCTGCGGGCGGAGGTCGGTCGCTTCATCCCCTCCCCTCGGCTGGCGGTGCGTAGGGGACTCGAACCCCTGACCCCGTGCGTGACAGGCACGTATTCTAACCAGCTGAACTAACGCACCGTTTTTCGGTATTGCGAGTGCAAAGTTAGTATAAATTTTTGAAACGGCAAGGCTTTTCACCCTTTTTTGAAGAAAGAAAATTGCACGCTGCCGTAACTTCTTAATTGCCAAAACTCCGCGCAGGAGGAAAAATCCATCTTCTTCGAGTGCTCGAAGATGAGCATGCCGCCCGGACGTAGCAGATCGCCCTTCAGCACCAGATCAACGACCGCCTCGCTGCCCTCCAGATCGTAGGGTGCATCCGAAAAGACAATGTCGAACTGTTTGGTGCAGTTCTTCAGGTAGAGAAAGACATTCGCCTTGACCGCATGGAGCTGTTCGATGCCGAGCTGCGCCGCGGTCTGCCGGATGAAATTGTAGTGCACCGGGTTGATCTCCACCGACGTGACGCTCCGGGCCCCCCGCGAGGCGAACTCGTAGCTGATCGAACCCGTCCCGGCAAAGAGGTCCAGCACGTCGCACTCCTCGAAATCGACCAGGTTGCCCAACACGTTGAAGAGGTTCTCCTTGGCGAAGTCCGTCGTCGGACGGGCCCGCAGGTTGCGGGGCGGATTGATCGCCCGGCCCTTGTATTTGCCGCTGACTATTCGCATGTCGCCTCACTGAAAAGGGGTCCCAGCAGCTTCATGAGGGCCCGGGGATCGTCCCCCGCGGCCCGCAGCGCGTAGTGCTTGAGCTCAAAGCTGCCGGAGAGCCGTTCGATGAAATAGAGGATGTCGGCCTCGTCGGGTGCGGGAATCACCTCGGCGAGCTGCAACGCCGGATCGCAGACCCGGACATAGAGAAGTCCGGAACGAAGGCAGAGCCACACGACGGGCGTTGTCGTCGCCACGGCATGCAGCAGCGGCGACGTATAGAAGAGCCGCTCGCCGAAGCGCTCCGCCACGGGCTGCAGCGCCGCAGCCGGAACGGCCATCAGGGCAACGGTCTCCTGTGCCGGATCGCTGCACACGACGCACTCGTCGCCCGAGGGAGCCATGCCGTTTGCCGCAAGCAGTTCGGCCCCGCACTCCTCGTCGAAGAGCTCCGCCGGCACCAGCATCGTTTTGGGAGTCAGCAGCTCGACCTCCACGGGCTCCTCCCCCGCCGCCGCAGGGAGCGGGGTGGAAAAAGAGTGTCCATCCAACGCGAGCTGAATGGACACCTTATGGATCGGATTCGGAGTCTTACTCCCAGTTGCCTGCTTCATTGTTGGCAGCATCCATCGAACCGAACTTCACGCCGGGGTAGCGGTTAAAGTTGTTCACCTCGTCGTCGATCAGGTTGATGATGTCCTGACGGAAAGCAACCGTGTCGAGGAAGAGCTTGTAGGGAGCGCGGCACTCGACGATGGGCACCGTCACGCCCGAAGCCGTCGTGAACCCGGCCTCCAGGATGAACTGCGCCTTGTCATCGGTTCCGGGGATGAAGCGGAACTGCTCGACATCGGCTGCCGTGAGCTTCTTGGGCGAGAAGATCGTATCGATGACCGCCACGGTGAACTGCTCGACATTCTTTCTACCCGACTTCTTCAGCATGGCCATGGCCACCGAATCGTCCTCGTCGACGATCTTGCGCTCGAGTACCAGCGAATCATTCAGCACGAACGAAACCAGGGTATCGAAGCTGCCGGTAAAGCGCTGATACTTGGTTCTGAAGGCGCGCTCGGCGGTACGGATGTCCTTGATCCGATCGATAACCAGCGCCTTTTTGTCCTTCAGCTCCTGTTCAAAACGGATAGGAGTCGAGATCTGATCGTAGATGATGTAGACCAATCCTACGATGACTACAGCAAGAATGATTTGGATGAGTTTTTTCATTTTATTAATTAATATTTGTTGTTATTTTTGTGCTGACTAAATCCGACACGATGTTTAGTACACGTATTGCGACCCAAATTTACGCCAAAATTTGTTTTGAAACAACCCTTGGGCAAAAAAAAATCATAGAAAAATTGTCCGAATACATCGCCGACGACGATTTTTCCCGGATTTTCGTCCTGAACGGATACGCCGGAACGGGCAAAACGACCCTGATCGCGGCACTGGTCGGAGCGCTCAAGGAGCTGGGGATCAAGCCCGTGCTGCTGGCCCCGACGGGTCGTGCGGCCAAGGTGCTGGCGCAATACGCCCACGAGAAGGCTCTCACGATCCACAAGCGCATTTACCGCCAGCGCACGAATGCCGACTACGAGTCGAAGTTCTCGCTCAATATCAACCCCGAGCGCGATGCGGTCTTCATCGTCGACGAGGCCTCGATGCTCTCCGACGGAGCCTCCGACGGCGCGCTCTTCGGCAGCGGATCGCTACTGCAGGACCTCGTGCAGTATGTCCGCAGCGGCCGTGCCTGCCGCCTCATCCTGGTCGGCGACAGCGCCCAGCTGCCGCCCGTGGGGGCGGATTTCAGCCCGGCGCTCGACGAAGCGACCATGCGCACGTATGGCGACGTGGTCTACGGCACGATGGACGAGGTCGTGCGGCAGGAGGCGCAGTCGGGCATTCTGTTCAACGCCACGCTCGTGCGTTGCATGCTCGAACGGGGCATCCACGAGATTCCGCACTTCGAGATGGGGTTCGCGGACTTCGAGGCGGTCGAGGGCGGCGACTTTCTCGAGAAGCTCCAGGAGTGCTACGACCGCTACGGACGCGACGAGACGATCGTCATCACGCGCTCGAACAAGCGCGCCAACCGCTACAACGAGGGCATCCGCCGCAACGTGCTCTGCGCCGAGGAGGAGATCGAGAGCGGCGACATGCTCATGGTCGTAAAGAACAACTACTACTACCCGGAGCACACCGAAGGGTGCCCGATGAACTTCATCGCCAACGGCGACATCGCCCGCCTGAAGCGGCTGCGGCGCTTCGAGGAGTTCTACGGCTTCCGCTTCGCCAATGCCGTGCTGGAGTTTCCGGACTACGACGATGCGGAGCTCGAATGCAGGATCCTGCTCGACACGATCGCATCGGAATCGCCGTCGCTCACGCGCGAGGAGTCCTCGCGGCTCTTCTACGAGGTCGAGAAGGACTACCTCGACATCCGGAGCCGCATCAAGCGCTACAAGGAGATCCGCGAGAACCCCCATTTCAACGCCGTGCAGGTGAAGTTCTCCTACGCCGTCACGTGCCACAAGGCGCAGGGCGGACAGTGGAAGGCGGTCTTCGTGGACCGCTGCCTGTTCGGCGACGAGCCGATGACGCGCGACATGCTCCGCTGGCTCTATACGGCGCTGACGCGCGCCACCGAGCGGCTCTATCTGGTCAATTTCGACAAGGCCTTTTACGAATAGTATTAAAATATGGAGAGCGAACGACACCCGCTCCGGCCCTTTCTGCCGGAGAACGCCCGGCTGCTGATGCTGGGCAGCTTCCCGCCGCAGCGCAAGCGCTGGTCGATGGAGTTCTTCTACCCCAACCTCCAGAACGACATGTGGCGCATCGTGGGGTTGCTGGCCACGGGCGACAAGACCCATTTCCTCACGGCGGACGGCCGCCGCTTCGACCGGCCGCGCATCGAGGCCTTCTGCCGCGAACGGGGCATCGCGCTCTACGACACGGCCGAGGAGGTCATCCGGCTGAAGGACAACGCCTCGGACAATTTTCTTCAGGTCGTGCGCGAGGTGGACCTCGGGGCTCTGCTCCGCGCCATCCCGGCGTGCCGGACGATCGTCACCACGGGACAGAAGGCCACCGATACGCTGTGCCGCACGACGGGCTGCGACGAGCTGCCCGTCGGGGGCCGCGTGACGTTTCGCCTTGCCGGACGCGAGCTGACCCTGTGGCGCATGCCCTCCTCCTCGCGCGCCTATCCGCGTTCGGTGGAGTGGAAGGCCGCATACTACCGGCAGGTCTTCACCGAAGCGGGAATCATCTGACAGATCAGCCAACACCACACGCGCGAATCCACTTGTCTGAACATTTTTCAGAAAAAAGCACATGGCTGTTGCTATTTTGGAACACATTTATCAACTTTGCGATGGGTTAGTTTGTTAGGAATGAGACAGGTGAAGGAGCCGTATGCCTGCCGGCAGGCTGGCATGGCGTCCGTGGCCATGTTCTCCGATATTACCACCATCAAAAAACAACAGCTATGAAGTACACGGACAAATTACGTGCGATGTGCCGGCCCGCAGCGGCGGTCATCGCGGCATCGCTCCTATTCGCGGCGTGCGACAACGACGAGGAGACGGAGAAGCCCGGCCCGGGACCCGATCCGGAGCCCGAAACCGAACTTTCGTTCGCCTGCGACGTAACGGACATCACGGCGTCGTCGGCCAGGGTCATCGTTTCGCCGACCGACGGCTACACCGGCTACTACTACTTCGACGTCATGGAAAAGACGGAATTCGAGACGCAGTACGCCGACAACCTGCAGGTGCTCGCCGACCGCTTCGAGGCCATGGTTCAGGAGACGGCCGACCGCTACATCGAGGCGGGACAGGTCTCCTCGATCGAAGAGCTGATGGAGAGCGCCATTGCCAGCCAGGGCATCGCCGACTACGAGTACCAGACGCTCAATCCGCTGACGGATTACTGCGTATGGGCCTGCGGCGTCGACCTGCAGGGCAAGGTCACGTCCGACATCTCGGTCATCAAGGAGTTCACGACACTCGACGTGGAGCACTCGGGCATGACGTTCGACATCGCCTACGATCCCGACACCTACCAGCTCACGCTCACGCCGTCGGGTGACGAAAACTACGTCTGGGGGCTTCTTTCGGCCGAGGACTACCAGCAGTACTACAACAACTCGGCCGAGGAGTGCATCAAGGACCTCGTGGACACCTATGTCGAGGGCGGCGTGCTGGAGGCGAATCTCCACACGGGAACCGTTTCGGCAAGCATGATCCTCAAGGCTACGGTCGGCGAGAATGTCGTCGTGGCCGCCGGATACGAGGACGGCATCACGACCAGCGTGGCGGAATACCGTTTCGAGTTCGCAGGCAATCCTTCGGCCACGATCACCGAAGATGTGAACACGACGCTGGGCGCCATGACCTCGGCCTTCTACTCCAACTGGGGCGAGACGCCCGAGGGATCGGGTCTCGATCAGGCCACGGTGATGCTCAGCGACTACGAATCGATGAAGCAGCTCTACATCGACGTCTGGTACCCCCACGGGGAGGCCATCTCCGGAACCTACGAAATCAACAACTCGAACGAGGCCCGCACGGCCATCGCCGGACGCATCACCTCGACGCTCAACCCCTCGTTCTATGCCGTGCTGAACGCGGAGACGCTGGAGTTCGAGCAGTACGCCCTGCTCGAATCGGGCACGATCACGATCATGGGCGACGACATGTCGATGTTCTACAGCGTGACGGTCGATGCCAAATCGGGCGACTACTCGGTCAAGGTCGACTACACGGGCATGATGTTCTCCGCCTCGTCGGCCGGAGCCTCCCTGTCGCCTGTAGCCCCCGCAGCGAAGGTCGGGGCACTGAAGCTGTCGCAGCGCACCGCCGCGGCCTTCGGTCCAGGTCCCGAGCGGGTGAATCCCCGCGTGAAAGCGCTCTGCGCGCTGGCAAAGTAACCGGACACGACGCCGGCATCACAGGCGGGCCATGTTTACACAAGGCCCGCCTTGCTTTTCGGAGGAGGGGAAGCCCCGGCCTCCGATTTTTTTTGATTCGGGGACGGCACGACTTGCGAAATATTCCGCTATCTTTGTAGGGATGAAACAACACGATCAGACGGTGACTCCGGAAAAGAAGACCGACACCAAAAAATATGTCGAGACGCCGCTCATGAAGCAGTATTACGCCATCAAGGCGGTGCATCCCGACGCCATCCTGCTCTTCCGCGTGGGCGACTTCTACGAGACGTTCGGCGACGACGCGATCAAGGCCAGCGGCATCCTGGGCATCACGCTCACGCGCCGCGCCAACGGCGCCGCCTCCTTCGTCGAGCTGGCGGGATTCCCCTACCATGCCATCGACACCTACCTGCCCAAGCTGGTGCGGGCGGGCGAGCGCGTGGCCATCTGCGAGCAGCTCGAGGACCCGAAGCTCGTCAAGGGGCTCGTCAAGCGCGGCGTCATCGAGCTGGTGACCCCGGGCATCGTCCTGGGTGACAACATCCTCGCCAACAAGGAGAACACCTACCTCGGCTCGGTCTACTTCGGCCGCAGGTCGACGGGCGTGGCCTTTCTGGACATCTCCACGGGCGAGTTCTACGTGGCCGAAGGGTCGGACGCCTACGTCGACAAGCTCATCTCGAACCTCGCGCCCAAGGAGATCATCTACCAGCGCGGCTGCGAGGAGCGCTTCACCGAAGCCTTCGGATCGAAGCACTACACCTACCGGCTCGACGAATGGGTCTTCTCGGAGGAGGTCAACCGCGAGAAGCTCTGCAAGCAGTTCGGCACCTCGTCGCTCAAGGGATTCGGCGTCGACCACATGACGAGCGGCATCTCGGCCGCCGGCGCCATCCTCCACTACCTCGAATTTACCGAGCACCGCGACACGGGCCACATCCGCTCGATCGCACGCCTCGACCAGAATGACTACGTCTGGGTTGACAAATTCACGATCCGCAACCTGGAGCTCTTCGCCTCGAACGGCGCGCAGGAGAAGAGCAGCTTCGCCGAGGTGATCGACCGCACGCTCACGCCGATGGGCGGGCGGCTGCTCAAGCGCTGGATCGCCATGCCGATCATGGATACGGCGCGAATCAACCGGCGGCTGGATGTCGTCGAGCGGCTCGTCGGCGATGCGGAGCTGGCCGACACGCTGCGCGAGCAGGTGGCGATGATCGGCGACCTGGAGCGCATCTCCTCGCGCATCGCGGCCTCGCGCGTGACGCCCCGCGAGCTGGTGCAGCTCAAGAACTCGCTCGCGGCGCTCGAACTGCTCAAGGCGGCGATGGAATCCACCGATTGCGAGCGGCTGCACGAGCTGGCCGACGGGATCGACCCCCTGGAGGAGGTGCGCGAGCGCATCGCCCGCGAGATCTACCCCGATCCGCAGAACAACCAGATACAGAAGGGCGGCGTCATCGCCGACGGCGTCGATCCCGAACTGGACGACCTGCGCCGCATCGCCCTGCACGGCAAGGACTACCTCGCGCGCATCCAGCAGCGCGAGAGCGAGGCGACGGGCATCCCGTCGCTGAAAATCAGCTACAACAACGTCTTCGGCTACTACATCGAGGTGCGCAATGCCCACAAGGAGAAGGTGCCCGCCACGTGGATCCGCAAGCAGACGCTCACCAACGCCGAACGCTACATCACCGAGGAGCTCAAGGAGTACGAGGAGAAGATTCTGGGCGCCGAGGAGAAGATGCTCGTCATCGAGCAGCGCATCTACGCCGAGCTGATGGCCTACATCTGCGGGTCACTCACCGTGCTGCTGCGCGATGCCGCGGCCGTGGCACGCATCGACTGCCTGCAGTCCTTCGCACGCATCGCCTGCGAGCGGCGCTACGTGCGCCCGGAGCTCGACGAGGGCAGCCTCATCGACATCCGCGCCGGGCGGCACCCGGTCATCGAGACGCTGATGCCCGTCGGCGAGGAGTACATCCCCAACGACGTGATGCTCGACGACAAGCAGCAGCAGATCATGATGATCACGGGTCCCAACATGTCGGGTAAATCGGCTCTGCTGCGGCAGACGGCCCTCATCGTCCTCATGGCGCAGATGGGCTCGTTCGTCCCGGCCAAATCGGCGCACATCGGCGTCGTGGACAAGATTTTCACGCGCGTCGGGGCATCGGACAACATCTCGCAGGGCGAGTCGACCTTCATGGTCGAGATGCTCGAGTCGGCCAGCATCCTGAACAACATCTCGGACCGCAGCATCGTGCTGCTCGACGAGATCGGGCGCGGCACGTCGACCTACGACGGCATCTCGATTGCCTGGGCCATGGTCGAATACCTGCACAACCACCCCACGGCCCATGCCAAGACGCTCTTCGCCACGCACTACCACGAGCTCAACGAGATGGAGCAGATGTGTCCGCGCGTGAAGAACTACCACGTCACGGTCCGCGAGGTGGGCAACCAGATCGTCTTCCTGCGCAAGCTCGAGCGCGGCGGCACGGAGCACTCGTTCGGTATCCACGTCGCGCGCATGGCGGGCATGCCGGCCTCGGTCGTGGCGCGGGCCGAGGAGATCCTGCGCAACCTCGAGCAGGTCTACGGCAACAACGAGATCGTCCCGAGCCGCAGCCCCCGCGAGCGCGGGAAGCGCCACACGGCACACGCCGTGCGCGAGGCGGCCGAGAGCGCCGCGCCGCAGAACATGCAGCTGTCGATGTTCCAGCTGGACGACCCCGTGCTGGTGCAGATTCGCGACCAGATCAAGGGCATCGACATCAACACGCTGACGCCGATCGAGGCGCTCAACAAGCTCAACGAAATCAAGAAGATCACCGGCATCTGACCCGCAGCCGGCCCCGGCGCCCCGTTTTAGCGGGAACGGAGCGCCGGGGCCCGCATTTTGCAGCGTCACCGCCGCAACCCCATACGAACCAAAGCCATGCAGGAGGAAGACATGCAGCAGGAGGAAGAACCCCGTCTCGAAATCATCACGCCCGACACCTCGACGCAGGCGGACGTGCCGCTCGCCGCGAGCGGCGTCTCGGCGGGCTTTCCCTCGCCGGCCGAGGATTTTCTCGAGCCGTCGATCGACCTGAACCGCACGCTCATCCGCAATGCGGCGTCGACCTTCTTCGTGCGCGTGAGCGGCGACTCGATGAAGGACGACCGCATCGACGACGGCGACCTGCTGGTCGTCGACAAGTCGCTCGAACCCAGCGACGGCTGCGTGGCCGTCTGCTTCCTCGACGGGGAGTTCACGCTCAAGCGCGTGCGCATGGGCCGCGACCGCCTGACGCTCATGCCGGCCAACCCCCGCTACCGCCCCATCGAGGTGAGCCGCGACAACCACTTCGCCATCTGGGGCGTGGTGACCTACGCCATCAAGAAAATCTGAACGCCCGATGCGGGCCACGGCCATGTACGGACTCTGCGACTGCAACAACTTCTTCGCCTCGTGCGAAAGAGTCTTCCGTCCCGAACTGAACGGACGCCCCGTGATCGTGCTCTCGAACAACGACGGCTGCGTCATCGCCCGCTCGAACGAGGCCAAGGCGCTCGGTATCCGCATGGGCCAGCCCTACTACCAGCTGCGGGAGCTTGTCCGGCGGTACGACGTAGCGACCTTCTCGACAAACTTCGTGCTCTACGGCGACATGTCGCGCCGTGTGATCTGGACGCTGCGGCAGCTGGTGCCCGCCGCCGAGGTCTACTCCATCGACGAGGCGTTCCTCGACCTGCGGGGCATCGCCACGGAGGAGCTCGACGCACTCGGTCACCGCATCAGCCGCACCGTCCAACGCAACACGGGCATTCCCGTGAGCATCGGCATCGCCCCGACCAAAACGCTGGCCAAGATCGCCTCGAAGCTCTGCAAGCGCTACCCGCGGCTCGAGGGCAGCTGCCTGATGTACCGCCCGGCGGACATCGAGAAGGTGCTGCGCCGCTTTCCGATCGGCGACATCTGGGGCGTCGGACGGCGGCACCTGCGCATGCTCGAGCAGGCGGGCATCGCCACGGCCTACGACTTCGTGCAGCGGCCCGAGGGGTGGGTGCGCGCACGGATGAACCTCCCGGGCGTGCGCACGTGGCGCGAGCTGCAGGGCGAGGCGTGCATCGACTTCGAGAACGCCCCGCGGCAGCGGCAGCAGATCTCCGTCTCGCGCAGCTTCGCCCACGAGCTGACCGAATACGACGACCTGCACAGCTCGGTGGCGACCTTCGCGGCGATGTGTGCCGAGAAGCTGCGGCGGCAGGGCAGCCTCTGCGGCGAAGTCACCGTCTACATCTACACGAACCGCCACCGGGAGGAGCTGCCCCAGTACTTCGAGAGCCGCACCGTGCGCCCGGCCGTCGCCACGGACGACACGCTGGAGCTCGTGCCGCTGGCCACCGGGGCCCTGCGGCAGATCTTCCGCCGCGGCTACGGCTACAAGAAGGCCGGCGTGATCTTTTCGGAGTTGAGCGACCGCGTCGGCACCCAGACCGACCTGTTCGACCCGGTGGACCGGGCGCGCCACAGCCGGCTGATGGAGGCCGTCGACGCCGCCAACCGGCAGTTCGGCCGCGGACGCATCGTCGTGGCGTCGCAGGGCCTTGCGCCGCTGAAAATGAACCGCGGGCACCTCTCGAAGAACTACACCACCGACCTCGACGACATCCTCACGGTCAAGGTCTGACCCCCCGCGCCGACACCGCTTTGCCGCCCGCGGCCCGCCCGACTCCGTACCGACGTCCCCTCCGGCAACGGTCATGCCCGCACCACCCTGCCGCCCGGCGGTTTTTCCCTTTTCCGGCCCGACGTTCCCTCCGCCAACAGCCGGGGCTGCACGACCCCGCACCGTCTCTACCCTGCCGCCACGTCCGGAGCATCTTTCGCCGGTCCGGTCCGCCGAACAATCCTCCAAACCGTCCACCGCCCGCCCCACCGACACCGCTGCGCACAAAAAAAGCGGGTCCCCGGCAACCGGAGACCCGCATGAATACAATCGGCCCGCACAAGGCCGCACGCTGATGCGTCACGCCACAAACTCCTCGCCGCGCAGGAAGGTCCGCGCGATGAGCGGCGTCTGGTAGGCGTAGGTGAAGAACTCGAACGACGGCATCGGCTCCGTGAGGAAGAAATTGGCGACCTTGCCCACGGTGATCGACCCGAAGTCGCGGCTCAAATCCAGGGCGCAGGCGCCGTTGAGCGTCGCGGCATGGAGCGCCTCGGTCGGGGTCATGCGCATGCGGATCGAGGCGAGCGCCATCACCATGCGCATGTTGCCCGAGGGCGACGAGCCGGGGTTGTAGTCCGAAGCGAGGGCCACGCCCAGCCCCGCGCGGATCATCTCGCGGGCCGGCGGGTAGCTCATGCCGAGGAAGAAGGCCGCACCGGGCAGCATCGTCGGCACGGTGTCGCTGCCGCGCAGCGCCTCGATCTCGGCGGCTCCGATGCGCTCGAGGTGGTCCACCGAGAGGGCACCGCAGCGCACGCCGAGCTGCACGCCGCCCGAGACGGCCAGCTCGTTGGCATGGATCTTCGGGCGCAGCCCGTAGCGGGCAGCCTCCCCGAGGATGCGGGCCGTCTCCTCCACCGTGAAGAAACCCTCGTCGCAGAAGACGTCGACAAAATCGGCCAGCCCCTCGCGTGCCACGGCGGGCAGCATCTCGCGGCAGACCAGGTCGACATACTCCGCCTGCCGCCCCGCATAGGCGCGGGCCACGGCATGCGCCCCAAGGAACGTCGCGCGCACCTCGAGCAGCACCGTCTCGCGGATGCGGCGGATGACGCGCAGCATCTTCAGCTCGTCCTCCGTCGAGAGGCCGTAGCCGCTCTTGATCTCGACGCAGCCCGTGCCCATCGCGGCGATCTCGCGCACGCGCCGCATCGCCGCGTCGTAGAGCTCCTCCTCGGAGGCGGCGCGCAGGCGGTCGGCCGAATTGAGGATGCCGCCGCCGCGCCGCGCGATCTCTTCGTAGCTCAAGCCGTGAATCTTGTCCAGAAACTCCTGCTCGCGGCTCCCGGCATAGACCAGATGGGTATGCGAGTCGCAGAACGACGGGAAGAGCATCCCGCCCGCGGCATCCACCACACGGTCGGCCGCAGGCCGCTCCTCCGTCATGCGTCCGAAGGCGGCGATGCGCCCGTCGACGGCCAGCAGCCAGGCGTCGTCGAGCGACTCCATGCGGTCCATCTCCTCACCGCAGAGCCGCAGCCGGCCCCGGCTCTCCATCCCGACGATGCGGGCGATGTTGTCAACGCGCAGTCTCATCTTGCAGGAAGCGGATCGAGGCGGCAATATACGGATACATCACCGTATCGTTGTCGATGAACGGAACGTAGCGGCGGTAGTCGGCAACCAGCCCCTCGAGCAGCGGCGAGGTGCGGGCCGGGCGGCGGAACTCGATCGCCTGCGCGGCGTTGAAGAGCTCGATGGCCAGCACGCGCTCCGTGTTGCAGACCACGCGGTAGAGTTTCGTCGCGGCGTTCGAGCCCATGCTGACGTGGTCCTCCTGCCCCTGCGACGAGGGGATCGAGTCGACCGACGCGGGCATGCAGAGCCCCTTGGTCTGGCTGACGATCGACGCCGCGGTGTACTGCGGAATCATGAAGCCGCTGTTCAGGCCCGGCTTCGCCACCAGGAACGACGGCAGGCCGCGCGTCCCGGAGATCAGCTTGTAGATGCGCCGCTCGGAGATGTTGCCCAGCTCGGCCAGCGCGATGGCCAGAAAATCCATCGCCAGCGCAATGGGCTGCCCGTGGAAGTTGCCGGCCGAGACGACCATGTCCTCGTCGGGGAAGACCGTCGGGTTGTCCGTAGCGCTGTTGATTTCGGTCGTCAGCACGCTCTCGACGTAGTCGATCGTATCCTTCGAGGCGCCGTGCACCTGCGGGATGCAGCGGAACGAATAGGGGTCCTGCACGTGGGTCTTCTCGCGCGTGATAAGCTCGCTGCCCTCGAGCAGGCGGCGGAAGTTGCGCGCCGTCGTGAGCTGGCCCTTGTGGGGACGGATCAGGTGCACCTCGTCGCAGAAGGGTTCGATGCGCCCGTCGAAGGCGTCGAGCGACAGTGCACCGATGCAGTCGGCCCACTCGCTCAACTGCCGCGCCCGGATCACGGACCACACGCCGAAGGCGCTCATCACCTGCGTGCCGTTCAACAGCGCCAGCCCCTCCTTCGACTTGAGCTCGATGGGCTCCCAGCCCATCTCGCGCAGCACGTCGGCCGCCGGGCGCACCTCGCCGCGGAACTCGACCTCGCCCAGCCCCAGCAGCGGCAGGCTCATGTGGGCCAGCGGTGCCAGGTCACCCGATGCGCCGAGCGATCCCTGCTGGTAGACGACGGGCAGGATGTCGTGGTTGTAGAACTCCACGAGCCGCTCGACCGTCGCCAGCTGCACGCCCGAATGGCCGTAGGCGAGCGACTGGATCTTCAGCAGCAGGATCAGCCGCACGACCTCCGAGGGGACGCGCTCACCCGTGCCGCAGGCGTGCGACATGACCAGGTTGCGCTGCAACTGCGCCAGCGAGTCGTGGTCGATCGAGATGTTGCAGAGCGAGCCGAAGCCCGTGGTGATGCCGTAGATCGGCCGGTCGGAGTGCTCCATCTTGCGGTCGAGGTACTCGCGGCAGCGGACGATGCGCTGCCGGGCGTCGTCGCTCAACGCAAGCGGGAGGCGGCGTTCGATGATTTCGCGGACACGCTCCATGGAGAGGTGCTCCGAACTGATATGGTGGTATTCCATGGGAAACAGTTTGTTTTATAAGGTTATTCGTTGAGTGCCTTGCGGATCAGCTCCTCGTCGGCCAGGTTGGGCATCGTGACCTGCAGGCCGGGCGTGCGCTCCATCTCGCGGCGGATGGCCGACATGGCCCCTTCGTTGCGGGCCCAGCTGCGGCGTGCGATGCCGTTGTTCACGTCCCAGAAGAGCATCTCGCGGATGTGCCGCTCGGAGTCCTCCGAACCGTCGATCAGCATGCCGAAGCCGCCGTTGATGACCTCGCCCCAGCCCACGCCGCCGCCGTTGTGAATCGAGACCCACGTCGCGCCGCGGAACGAGTCGCCGATGACGTTCTGCACGGCCATGTCCGCCGTGCGGTTCGAGCCGTCGTAGATGTTCGACGTCTCGCGGTAGGGCGAGTCGGTGCCCGAGACGTCGTGGTGGTCGCGTCCCAGCACCACGGGGGCCGAGAGGCGCCCGTCGGCGATCGCCCGGTTGAAGGCCAGCGCGATCTTCGTGCGGCCCTCGCAGTCGGCATAGAGGATGCGGGCCTGCGAACCCACGACCAGGTGGTTGCGTCCCGCCTCGCGGATCCAGTGGATGTTGTCGTCGAGCTGTCCGCAGATCTCCGCGGGTGCCGTGCTGCGGATCTCCTCCAGCACCTCGGCGGCCAGACGGTCGGTCATCTCGAGGTCCTCGGGCTTGCCCGACGTGCAGACCCAGCGGAAGGGACCGAAGCCGTAGTCGAAGAACATCGGGCCCATGATGTCCTGCACGTAGGAGGGATAGCGGAAACGTCCGCCCTCGCCCATCACCGCGGCCCCGGCGCGCGAGGCCTCCAGGAGGAAGGCGTTGCCGTAGTCGAAGAAGTACATGCCGCGGGCCGTCAGCCTGTTGATGGCGTCGACCTGGCGGCGCAGCGACTCCTGCACGCACTCGCGGAAGCGGGCCGGCTCCTCGGCCATCATCTTGTTCGACGCCTCGTAGCTCAACCCCACGGGGTAGTAGCCGCCCGCCCACGGATTGTGCAGCGAGGTCTGGTCCGAGCCGAGGTCCACGGGAATCTGCTCGTCGGCAAGCCGCTCCCAGAGGTCGACAATGTTGCCCACGTAGGCCAGCGAGACGATCTCCCGGTCGGCCACCGCGCGGCGGATGCGCGGAATCAGCTCGTCGAGCGAGTCGTGCAGCTCGTCGACCCAGCCCTGGTCGTAGCGCTTCTGCGCCGCCTTGGGGTTGATCTCGGCGATGACGCTCACCACGCCCGAGATGTTGCCCGCCTTGGGCTGGGCACCCGACATGCCGCCCAGGCCCGACGAGACGAAGAGCATGCCGCGCGTATCGGTGCGCCCCGCGGTGAAGCGCTTGCGTGCGGCGTTGAGCACCGTGATGGTCGTGCCGTGGACGATGCCCTGCGGGCCGATGTACATGTACGACCCGGCGGTCATCTGTCCGTACTGCGAGACGCCGAGGGCGTTGAAGCGCTCCCAGTCGTCGGGCTTCGAGTAGTTGGGGATCACCATGCCGTTGGTCACCACAACACGCGGCGCGTCGGGATGCGACGGGAAGAGTCCCAGCGGATGGCCCGAGTACATGACCAGCGTCTGGTGGTCGGTCATCTCCGAGAGATACTTCATCGTCAGGCGGTACTGCGCCCAGTTCTGGAAGACGGCGCCGTTACCGCCGTAGGTAATCAGCTCGTGCGGATGCTGCGCCACGGCCTTGTCCAGGTTGTTCTGGATCATCAACATGATGGCCGCAGCCTGCCGGCAGCGGGCCGGATATTCGTCGATCGGCCGCGCATACATCTCGTAGTCGGGACGCAGGCGGTACATGTAGATGCGGCCGTAGCGGTGCAGCTCCTCGGCAAACTCCTTCGCCAGCACGGCGTGGTGCTTGGCCGGGAAGTAGCGCAGGGCGTTCTTCAGCGCCAGCACCTGTTCCTCGGCCGAAAGGATCTCCTTGCGCTTGGGCGCATGGTTGATCTGTCTGTCATAGGGTTTCGCGGCGGGCAGCCGGTCGGGAATGCCCGCGCGGATATCGTTCTGGAATTCTTCGCGTGTCATGGTTTATCCGATTTTCTGTTCTACGATCGTGAGGACCTCCTTCTCGAGACGCTCGGCCTCGGCGGCCAGCTGCTCGGCCTCGGCAACGAGGGCATCGGCCGCGGCCCGGTCCTTGAGGCCCGCGGCGTTGATCTTCACGTTGAGCCGTGCGCCGAGCACCGCACTGCGGGCCGCCAGGGCTCCGACTCCGGCATCCGAGACCGAATTGGGATTGCCCTCGGCCGCCATGGCGCGCACAACGTCGAAGATGCGCACGGCCGTGCGCATCGTCCGCAGCGGCACCTGCGTGGCGTAGAGCGTCGCCTCCTGCAGGGCTGCGCTGCGCGCCGCCTTCTCCTCGTCGGTCGACTTGGGCATGGCAAAGACGTTCATGATGCGGTTGAAGGCGTCGGTATCCTCGTCGACCAGGTGCAGCAGCTCGGTCAGAAGCGCCTGTCCCCGCTCGGCCCAGTCGGAGAACTCCTCCCAGCGGTCGTCCCAGCCGGCCTTGTGCGACGAGAGGTTCGCCACCATCGTGCCGAGCGCCGCGCCCAGTGCACCCATGTAGGCCGAGATCGAACCGCCGCCCGGAGCCGGCGACTCGCTGGCCGTCTCCTCGGCAAAGCCCGTGCAGGTCATGTCGACAAGGCGCTTTCTGCGCTCGTCGGCCTCGAGCAGGTACTCGATCACCTTCTCCTCGGGATGGAACGGCTTCAGATCGTCCAGCCCCATCGACTTGATGGCGATGCGCACGATCTCCTGCTCCGAAATGCCCACCGAGCGGTGCTGCTTGCGCAGGAAATACTTGCCCGCCTCGACCAGCGCCCGCTTCGGCACGAGACCCACGATCTCGGTGCCCGTCACGCGCACGCCGCGTGCATCGGCCTTGCGGCACACCTCGTCGAAGGCGACATGCAGGGGCGTCGTGGAGATATTCGTGATGTTCATCGAGACCTGTGCGATGCCGTACTCCTCGATGAACCACCCGATGGCCTTCGTGGCCTTGAGCGTGCCGGGCTGCATGACGGGATTGCCCTCGGCATCCTTCACGATCTTGCCCGTGATGGGATTGCCCTCGCGCACGGGGCGTCCCTTCTCGCGCACGTCGAATGCAATGGCGTTGGCACGGCGCGTGGAGGTCGTATTGAGGTTGAAGTTCACGGCAATCAGGAAATCGCGCGCGCCGACGGTCGTGGCACCCGTGCGTGCGACACCCTCGTCGTAGGGACGCGCCCCGAAGTCGGGCGCCGACTCCTTGTGTGCAAGCTTCTCGGGCAGCGCCTCGTACTCGCCGGCACGGCAGACGGCCAGGTTGCGCCGCTCGGGCGTGAAGGCGGCCGCCTCGTAGCAATAGGTCGGGATGTGCAGTTCGTCGGCGATGCGCTCGGCCAGCTTGCGCGACAGCGCGGCGCACTCCTCGAGCGTGATACCCGCGATGGGGATCAACGGCAGCACGTCGGTGGCGCCCATGCGGGGGTGCGCCCCCTTGTGCTTGCGCATGTCGATGAGCTCAGCGGCCCGCTTCACGCCCTGGAACGCCGCCTCGACGACCGCCTCGGGCGACCCGACGAAGGTCACGACCGTGCGGTTGGTCGCCTCGCCCGGATCGACGTCGAGCAGCTTGACCCCTCCGGCGGCCTCGATCGCCTCGGTAATCTGCGCAATGACATGCTTGTCGCGGCCCTCACTGAAGTTGGGGACACACTCTACGATTCGTTTTTCCATAGGATTGGTCGGTTATTGGATTTCACTGCTTCAAATATAGCGAAAATCCGCAACAAAACATAAAAAACCGTAACGAAAAAAGCGTCTGACGCACAAAACAGAAAGCCCGCCGCACGAAGCGGCGGGCCGAGATGCAGCCGGAGGCGGGACGGGTCACCTGCCGATGGTCAGGACCATGCCGCCCGTCACCCAGAGACCCGGCAGGCGGATGCCTCCCAGATCGAAGTGGCGCGAGTCGGTGATGTTCGTGGCGTCGACATAGAGCCGGCAGATGCCCTTCTCCCATTGCAGACGTCCGTCGAGCAGGAAGCAGGGCTCGAAGTCGCGTGTCTCCGTAACCGACGAGTCGTTCACGACGGGATAGTACGTGTAGCTGCCGTTGCGGTCGGCGAGCGTGCCCGTGAGCGAGAGCGTCACACGCCGCAAGAAGCGCACCTCGACGAGTGCCGACGCCTTGTGGCGCAGGTAGTCCATGGCGCTCTTGGCGATGATGTCCGTGTTGCGGTCGGTCGTCACCCAGGCATACGAGAGCGTGACGCGGCGCAGGAAGCCCTCCTCGGCCGCATAGCCGCCCGTCACTTCGATGCCGTAGGTGTCGAGCTTGCTCGTCTGCTCCGAATGCCACTTGTTGCCCAACTCCTCGCGCCAGACCCAGTCGATGATGTCGCGCCCGGCACGGTAGTAGCCGTTGAGCGAGGCGCTCCAGCGTCCGCGGGCGTATTCGGCCCCGACGCGGCACGTGACGGCCCGCTCGGGCGTCAGGTCGAGGTTGTTGATCTGCGCGGGCGACGAGTAGTAGAGGTCCGTGAAGGTCGGCAGGCGCATCGACTGCCACGCCCCGGCGCTTATGCGCCACGCGTCGCCGGGCCGGTAACCCGCCGAGAGGCTCCACAGCGCCGACCGCCCGTAGGGCGTCAGGCTCACGCCGCCCGAGAGCGCCGCCTCGAAACGCGCCCACTGCTTCGCGTGCCGCACGTAGAGGTTACCCGTGTGGCGCGCCGTGGCGTGGGTGTACTCGCCGTGGGGATGCCGCAGCTCCTCGCCGAGGTTCGTGCTGTAGATGTGGTTGTAGGCATAGTCGCCGCCAAGTGTCGTCACGCCGCCCGCCCACGCGCAGTCGGCCGAGAACCGGGCGCCCGCGTTGTCCGTGTTGTGACGGTTCAGCGCCGTACCCCGCGTCCAGTCGTAGCGGTCGAAATTCTTGCGGTAGCTCGCCGCGGCCGTGAGCGAGAAGCGCCCCAGACGCTTCAGCCAGCGCAGCGATGCCAGCGCCGTGGAGGTAGCCTCCCACTGGTCGGGGTTGTAGGCGGCATAAAAGCCGTTCGACCCGAAGGCTCGGTTCTGATAGCCGGCCTGAAAGTCGAAGAAGCCCGCATGCTCGGCCTCGCAGGTGGCCCGCACGTAGGCGTTGTAGGTATCGAAATCGGTATTGTGGCGGTAGCCGTCGCTGCGGCGGTACGACGCGGCGCCGAGCACCGCAAGGCGGCCCGACGTCACGGCCCCCGAGAGGTTGGCGTAGGCGTAGCCGTACTGCCCGCCCGCCCCCTCAAAACGCAGGTAGGTCGGGCGCAGCGGCGCCGTGCGGATGTTCACCGCCCCGGCGTAGGCGCCGACACCCGGCACGCCGTCGAGCAGCTCGATACCCGCCACGCAGTCGAGGTCGACGGGCAGCGAGTGGGACTGGTGGCCCGTGCGGGCGTCCGTAAAGTCAATACCGTTCAGGAGGACCATGGTCTGGTCGAAAGAGCCTCCCCGGATGGAGATGTCGGCCTGCATGCCCTTGCTTCCGCGCTCGCGCAGATCGACCGACGGTGCAAGGCGCAGGGCGGCCTCCAGTGTCTGGAGGGGCGCCGCGGCCTGGGTCTTCCGGTCGAAAAGCGGAGTTTGCATCTGCACGGTCCGCGTCGGGGCGGATTGTCGCCCCGAGATGCCGACCTCACGTATGCGCAGCGTCTTCATGACGGCGGACGTGTCGGCCGGTTGCGCGGATGCACCGCACGGTGCAAGCAGCAGGATCGACATCCCGACGCAGAGCACCCCGATGGTCACGCAGCGGTGCATGCTCGCAAAGGCCGACCAGCCCTTGCGGTCCCAGCGCCGCCAGCGCCCGCCTGTGGGGAGCCGTTTTGTCTGGATGTGTTCCATAGTGTTTGAAAGTTGGGTTAGGTAAAAAATTCAGCGGTTCGGAACACGTCCGGCTGCACGCCGCGTTCCAAACCGCTGCAAAGATAGCACTTTCAACGAAGAGACCAAGCGTCTCCCGGAAATCGGGCCCCCGCTATGCGAACAGGGCGCTCACGCGGGCCGCCACATCGTCCGGATCGGGCTCCAGCGGGAAGACATGGCTCGGCTGGAGGTACCACAGCTCCTTCTCGGCCTTGAAGTGCTCCTCGCCGCCGCCCGTGATGTTGAGCATCACCGTGGCATCCTTCTCGACCTTGCCGTCGGCCACGGCCTTGATGAGCGAAGCCAGCGCCACACCCGCCGCCGAGTAGATGTCGACCCCCTCCAGCTCCTTGAAGAGCTTGCGGGCCTTGCGGGCCTGGGCATTCGTCGCCACGAACATCTCGCCGTTCGTGGCCTTCAGCGCGTCGTAGAGGCCTCCGGCCAGTCCGTAGGGGGGCCGGCGGTTCGAGAGCACCTTGGCGTCGATGATCTCCGCGTCGCGGCGCGCCTTGTCGTCGTCATAGGGCAGCATCTTGCGCGAATCGGCGCGCCAGGCGTCGTACATCGGCACGAACGGGGCATTCTGCGACACCATCAGCTTCATCGTGTTGCTGCCGAAACGGCCGTCCTCAATGAGGCGCATGTTGGCCTCCCAGGCGGCAATGGCGCCCGTGCCGCTGCCCACGGCCTGGAAATAGTAGTCCGGAATGCGGCCGATCGTCGTCACGGCCGAGAGCACCGTGCAGGCCATGCCGTCGCGGCGCGCGATGTTCTTCGCTCCGCCCTCGGCATAGAAGCCCGGCGTCTTGAGGGCGATGTCGCTCAGGTGGATGGCATCGAAGTAGTCGCCGCCCTTCTCGCACGAGATGAGCTTCACGCAGGGGTCCAGCGGCTGCTCGAACCACAGGGCGCCGATATTGTCATAGGGCACCGACAGCAGCAGCTTGATATGGTTGTCGGAGCAGACCTTGGCGAAGGCTCGTGCCGTATTGCCGGCCGACGCAACCACCAGCACGCGCTGCTCGTCCTCGGCCGTGCGGCCGCAGACCGTGTAGGCCTCGGTCTCCTTGAACGAGCAGGTCGTCATCGTCGCCCCGATGGCCGGATAGTAGCCGTTGAAGGTGATCCACAGATTCTCCAGTCCGAGGTGTGCGGCCAGCCCCTTGCTGCGGTAGGTCACGGGGGCCGACGACCCCTTCAGGATGCGACGCACGGGCATCCAGTCGCAGAAGCGGTAGAGGCCCCACTCGGCGGGTTTCACTTCGAGCTGCCTGCGAGCATAGCGTGCGCGCACGAGCGACGGCGTCTTGCACTGCGGATCGGCGAGCGTCCAGCCCTCGTCGGGAAATTCACGTCCCGTGGCCACGCACTCGAGCGTATAGGAGGTAGGTTCAAATTTTTCCATCTATTCTGTTTGTGTTGCGATTTGTTTGCGGTTATGACATGCGGTTTTTGAAGTCTTCGTATCCGAATGTGCGGATGAGGTCGATGCGGCCGTCGCGGCGCGCAATGACGATCGAGGGGTGGGCCACACCGTTGAACATCGTCGTCTTGACCATCGTGTAGTGGATCATGTCCTCGAAGACGATGCGCTCGCCCACCTTCAGGTCGTGGTCGAAGGCCCAGTCGCCGCAGTAGTCGCCGGCCAGGCAGCTCGTGCCGCCCATGCGCCAGCGCTTCTCGCCCGCGGCGGGCTCGTGCGCCCCGACGATCGCGGGCTTGTAGGGCATTTCGAGGCAGTCCGGCATGTGGCAGGCGAACGAGACGTCGAGCATGGCCGTCGTCACGCCGCCGTTCTCGACGATGTCCTCGACGGTCGAGACGAGGTATCCCGTGCGCCAGGTGAAGGCGCTGCCCGGTTCGAGAATGAGCCGCAGGTGGGGATGACGCGCCTTGAAGTCGCGCAGCAGGGCGATCAGCGCGTCGCAGTCGTACCACGAGGCGGTCATCAGGTGGCCGCCGCCCATGTTGAGCCACTGCACGTGGTCGAGGTACTCGCCGAAGTGGCGCTCGACGGCTTCGAGTGCCAGGCGCAGGTGCTCGGGACGCGACTCGCACAGCACGTGGAAGTGCAGCCCTTCGATGCCGCGGGGCAGACCGCCGTGCGCCGCCAGCTGCGCGGCCGTGACGCCGAGGCGCGAACCGGCCACACACGGGTTATAGAGGTCCGTCTCGACGGGCGAGTACCCGGGATTGATGCGCAGGCCGCACGAAATGCCGCGCAGAATGGCCATCGGCGCGAAACGCTCGTACTGCGCCAGGGAGTTGAAGGTGATATGGTTGCTGCAGCGCAGAATCTCCTCGATGTTGCGGTCCGTGTAGACGGGGGCGTAGGTGTGCGCCATGCATCCGAACTCCTCGAGCACGAGGCGTGCCTCGGCGGCCGAGGAGGCGGTGGCACCGTCGGAATGGCGGGCCAGTTCGGGGAAAATGCTCCACATGGCGCAGGCCTTCAGGGCGACGATGATCTCGGCGCCCGACTCGCGGCGCACGCGGTCGATCAGGGCGAGATTCGCGTCGAGCAGCCTCTCGTCAAGCACGTAACTGGGCGAAGGCACGGTCTGGAAATCGATCATCGGGATGCTTTCATTCAAAACGGATACAAAATTAACAATTTCGTCGCGAATCGCGTTCCGCGTGCGTCGGAAATTCGGATAAATACGCATTTATACTTACCCGGTCCGCCCTACCCTCCACCGGCAGCCGCGGCAGAGAGTTCCCGGCCGTTCCAAGAGGCACCGCGGAAGGTTCCGGCCGCCGGACAAGGCGCCGTGCAGGGCTCCCGACCGCCCAAAAAGCCGCGGCAGAGAGTTCCCGGCCGCCGGACAAGGCGCCGTGCAGGGCTCCCGACCGCCCAAAAAGCCGCGGCAGAGAGTTCCCGGCCGCCGGACAAGGCGCCGTGCAGGGCTCCTGACCGCCCAAAAAGCCGCGGCAGAGGGCTCCCGGCCGCCTCAAGAGACGCCGTGCAGGGCTCCCGGCCGTTCAAAGAGGCGCCGCGGAGAGTTCCCGGCCACGCGCCGGGCCCTGCGGCGGGGCGACGGTCCCTACTCCGCCTCGGTGAAGGTGACACCCCGCAGCGCATCGTCCGAATAGACATGCAGGCTGTGGCCGGTCTCGCTCAGACAGGTGATCCGATGCAGGTGGTTGTCGAAACGCCCCGGCGCCCCGACGGCAAAGAGGCACTCGCGTCGGTCGATGATCCGCTCGCCGACGCGGCGGGCCGTCCGGTCGGTCACCGGCTCGAAGATCTCGACGCGGAACACCCCGTCGGCAAAGTGGTAGCCCGCAAAGGCCGGATGTCCGTGGATGGTCGTCGCATTGCCGCGCTTCCAGCTCATCACGAGCGCCTCCCAGTGCGTGCGGGGACAGCGCCCGAGGTAGCTCCGCACATAGCTGCGGTCGGAGTAGCGGTCGAACGACCCGAGCGGATGGGTCTCGAGCCACGGCATCACATAGTCGCGGATCCGCTCGCCCGTCGCGGGGCCCAGCGGGGCGGCGGTGGCGAGGGTCAGCAGTTCATCGAAAAAGGCCCCGTAGTCGGTGCGCGTGTCGCACGGTTCATCGTAACGGGCAGCCAGCGTGACAGTCTCTTCTGATCGCATATTCGGGCAGTATTTCTCTTTTGAGGATAAAGGTAGCGGATTTCCCCGTTCCGGCGGTCAGTAGAAATACCTAAATTCGGGTGCGGCCCGCCTTCACGGGGACTTCCTCCGCCCCGCACGGCACATAAAAAACGGACGGCCCCATGTGGGACCGTCCGCATATCGGACAACGATCTGCCGGAAGTTTCCTGCTCCGCTGCCCTCTCCGAATCCGGAGGCGGGATACCGGGAGGTGAAGGAAATCCGACGGCAACGACGTCACACCTCGATGTCAACGTCGAACAGCTCGTGCCACGGGAGCCCCTGCTCGCCCAGCTCCGCGAGGAACGGATCGGGATCGAACTCCTCGACGTTGAAGACGCCGGCTCCGCGCCACAGCCCCTTGGCCCACATGGCGGCCCCCAGCGCCGCGGGCACGCCCGTCGTGAACGAGACGGCCTGCGTGCCGGTCTCCTTGTAGGCCTGTTCGTGGTCGCAGTTGTTGTAGATATAATAGGTGTGCTCCTTGCCGTCCTTCACACCGCGGATGCGGCAGCCGATCGAGGTCTGACCGTGGTAGTTGGCCCCCAGCGACTTGGGATCGGGCAGCACGGCCTTCAGGAACTGGATCGGCACGATCTCGACGCCGTTGTAGAGGATCGGGTCGATGCGGGCCATGCCGATGTCCTGAATGACGCGCAGGTGCGTGAGGTACTCCTTGCCGAAGGTCATCCAGAAGCGGGCGCGCTTGATCGTCGGATAGTTCTTCACGAGCGATTCGAGCTCCTCGTGGTAGATGACGTAGGACTCGCGCTCGCCGATGCCGGGATAGTGCAGCGGGCGGTGAATCTCGTGGGGTTCGGTCACGATCCACTGACCGTTTTCGTAGTAGCGGCCCTTCTGCGTCACCTCGCGGATGTTGATCTCGGGGTTGAAGTTCGTGGCGAAGGCCATGCCGTGGTTGCCGGCGTTGCAGTCCACGATGTCGAGGTAATGGATCTCGTCGAAGTGGTGCTTGGCGGCATAGGCCGTGAAGATGGCCGTCACGCCCGGATCGAATCCGCAGCCGAGGATCGCCGTGAGGCCCGCCGCCTTGAAGCGGTCCTGATAGGCCCACTGCCACGAATATTCAAAGTGCGCCTCGTCTCGGGGCTCGTAGTTGGCCGTGTCGAGGTAGTTGCAGCCGCACTCGAGGCAGGCGTCCATGATCGTGAGGTCCTGATACGGCAGGGCGACGTTGACGACGATGTCGGGCTTGAAGGCGCGGAACAGCTCGCACAGCGCCGGCACGTTGTCGGCATCGACCTCGGCGGTCTTCACGCGGTTGCCGCCGATGGCGGCCGCCACGGCGTCGCATTTGGATTTGGTACGGCTGGCCAGCATCACGTCCGTGAAGACGGGATTGGCAGCGATCTTCTGGGTCACGACCGTTCCGACGCCACCCGCACCGATGATAAGGGCTCTACACATAGGTATGAGAATTAATGGTTCAATTTACGCATTTGCGCATTGCGCATACAAAAATATCGTTTTATTTCGGCAATCCAAAATCCCGGGGAAAAATTTGCCTTGCGGCGAGATGCGGGAAGGATGCAGCGGCGTGCGGCGGAAGACGGGAGACAGCAGGCATACGGCGGGTTGCGGCGGTGTACGGCGGAAAACGGCATTCGGGTCCCGGCACAAAAAAGAGAGGAAAGCCGCGACTTTCCTCTCTTTTGGTGAACCCGCTGGGATCGGAATATATTAGCTTAAATCTCTAATAATCAGATTCTTGATTTGATTATTAATTGCGTAGGTCATAATTTAGTCACAGCAGGCTGTCTTCCTTTGTCTGATATCTGTCTGTGCTATCCTCGGTTCAAAGTTACGCTTTTTCTTGTTTTTCTGAAAGTTCAGTCGTTTATTTTTTTGTGATAATATGCTTCTTTATTCTCGTGTGATTTTCCCCATTTTTAATTCCGTTTTCAAGATCTCATATACATAGGCAGAACTCTCTATGTAAAGCCCCGTATTCGGATCGGAGAGTTTGGCAAATGTCTCCGAATTGTGGAATACAAAAATGGCATCGGTCATTTTCATGCCATTGTCTTCCATCAAATAGGCGATGATGTCTTTACTGATTCCTTCGATCAGATATTCGATTTTTTTATCATTCATAAGGCTTGAGGTATTTAATGGCTCTGTCCGTATGAAAGAAATATTGCGAAGAGACTTTATGAAAACGTATTTTTGATACTAATTTCTCCAGATCAATGATTCCATCTTTGAAATATCTGAATTGAGTTGCCATTTCATCATCTGCTACGGGGCCAATTACGATGTCGAAATGGTGTGTTGGATGCTCACTGTTTCGGTCCCTGTTTCCCATCACAAAAAGAGCCCATTCTTCATTCGGAATTGTAAATTCCTTGATGGATAACTCTTTATCGGCAAAGGCACCTTCTCTGTCAAATTCAAATACGCTGACGATTCCTTTGCCGCCATAGATCGTTGCTGTTCTTTCGGCCATTTTCGTGGCTTGCTCTTCAATTTCGGTCAAGTAAAAACCTTGCCCGAAATCTTTATATGGCCTGCATCGGGAAAAATCTATTTCCCTGATGAGAATGTTTGATTCGTGGTATAGTTTCATCGCAATCCTCCCCCGTTGTTGTAGCATACCCGAGCCAGATCTTCTACACTGTCATCTATCGAAAGAAGGTGTTCGGCATCGTAATGCTGTTCCAGAAAACTCAATCCTTTGTGCAAATTCAGATAGTTGCTCGCTTCACGGATTGTCAGGTCATATTTTTTTGCGAATTCGCTGATGTTTGCAACAACATATCCAATCAGTTTCTTGTTGATTCCTGTTGCTGCTGCATTCAATTCGACTGTTGCCGTAAGATTCAGTGTGTCTAAAACTTTTTTCAGAGTCGAGATTCGTGATCCCTGCCCGTTCTCTATTTTTGAGATCTGTGCTTTTCCAACTCCGACCTTTTGCCCCAGTTCCTCTTGTGTCAGGCCCAGGTTGTTCCGCTCCTTACGAATCAGTTTCCCGATCTCTTCAATCTTTGCTCCCATTTCTTTTTTTTGCAAATATATGTAAAGTTTCCTTAACTGGAAACTTTCTTGTTACTTTTATGACTTAAATAATAAAGGGACGATACAAATTTATCGTCCCTTTTCATTTGTTTAATGTTGGATAGTTTATTGGAGCAAAAAACTCGCTGATCGTTATTCTATAAAAATCGCAGATCTTATATATTGACATCAGTGTTGGAATCTTAACGCCTGTTTCGTAGCTGTTGATGCTTAATCTTACTTTCTCGATAAGATATTCTTGCGAGTGATTGTGCTCCTTGCGCAATTCTTTAATTCGTTGTCCTATGCTGACAACGAATTCTTGGTTTGTATAATATCGCGCTTTCTTTACCACGAATGCAAAAGAACCACCGAATTTGAATATTTATACATATTCGCGAATACTTATTCGGGATTATTTCCTATATTTGTTGTCAATACAGAAAACGTGCAATTCTTTTGGTGTTTGAAGAATCTCATCTAATTTACATGACCTACTTTTTGTGGACCGTAATGATAATGATGAGAAAAATAGTTAGAATTGCGGGGATATGCCTGCAATAAATTTTGGGACATTATTTGGTATCATTCCCGCCACGAGGGGAAAGAAGAAGTATCAAGGAATTCAAATCGTAGGTTTTATTTCCTCTCCATCATAAAAACTGAGTTTATACTGGTATATAGTAGCATTTTTGTTTAGAATATAAATAACACCAACAATTCCAGTTGTTGTTATAGCCTGCCCATAATTGACATTTGCTCAATGAAACAGAGGAATCCAACAATGGAATGCTGAACTTCCATTCTCATTGTCAATTTGGTTTTCTCTTAGTCGAGAATATATTGCGGCATAAGATGGTAGTTTGTTCAGTAGCGCATAATCATCGTCTGTGAGAGTGAAAGTTCCAACCATTTGACCGTTAAGATTGCCAACATAGTTGGTTTGGTTTTCATATTTTTCAAGATTCAGTATCTCGGGGGGGGGACAGTTCACTACTCGCTCCGCCAAACCGAGAACAGATTTCGTTGTCAGAAAGTTATCTGTTGCCATTGTACTAAAATTTGATATTGTGAGAAAAATCAAAATCCATTTGCTTTCATCCATTCTGTAAATGATGCCTTTGTCTTTCCCAGAGCATTGTAAAGTTTTCGCAAATCCGACTTGTTCAACTTTGACCAATTGACCGAAGAATCGTTCCATAGGGCTGCGAGTGTTGGGCTATCAAGTTTAGATAAATCAAGTTGAACTGTCAGCCGTTTTGGGGATTGGGAATTCGGTGGATTTATCTGTACTATTGATTCCACCAATGGAACTGGTGTTCTACCAAGACTTTCGTTTAATGTTTCCATTGTGTACCTCTTAAAGTTTAATATATTCTATATGCTAATCGAATTTTTTGTATCTTTGTAATCAAAGATATGTATGAATATGGATAATATTTTCTACTGTGAACCATTAGCAAGCAATGACGGGTATACTTGGACAATAGTTTCTAGATTGGGGGATATCTTTAATAATATTGAGCAATTGTTTGGTCCAAGAGACAAGACTTATACAATATTAGGGATAGAAATAGCAAATATTGAACAACCCCAAATTTGGTTTCCGGCGAACAATGGAAATGTAATAATACAAATCACCCCAGATTGTCTTAATGATATGGGTAAAGCGATTTTCCAAATAGCACATGAAGCCATACATTGCTTAAATCCCAAAATAGCAGGAACCGCAACATTGCTCGAAGAAGGATTAGCCACATGGTTTTCTCAACATTATACTGCAAAATGCGGATATAATATTGTTCCTAATATAGACAAATACATCAAAGCAATGATTTATGTTGAGAAACTATTATCTTATGATGCACAAATCATTCTAAAAATTCGAAAGAGTACTATGATGGATTTATCGAAAATTAATGCAGACATGTTGTTGGGCATTTGCCCACAAATTGATATAGATTTGGCTAATATTCTAACTAGAAAATTTTAATTTACCCAACCACTCCAGTCGGTCCCAAACACCCAATTTTAGATTGTTCTATATACTCTTCAAGTGTTCCTTTAAAAATTCCAGTATCAACTAAGTGTTGATATATTTTCACATCATATTCTTTGAATATTGCTGAAATAAGATCTTGATCCATAATGAATATTCTTTATATATGTATTAACCGAATATTGGTACATTAAAGTATATAAGTGTGTTTTGGGATATACAACGCAAGTATAATCTCGGCTTTGTGTACCCGACATAAAGTCCGGGAATGAGGGAACAATAGCTATTATGATTTACATGATCTATCGCAATCACATGTTAATCGAATAGCGTTCCCTCATTTTTTATTATTTTCTGTTCATAAAGTAAAACAGGAGCATGTATGCGGGCATGTAATCCTTCAGGGCGATTTTCAGCGTGTTGAGGGCCTGGGTAATCTCCCATGTTACCCGGCGGAGCGGGATCCGGTATTTTTCCGAGATCTCCTTATGTGTCATAAGTCCGAACCGGCTGTCGGAAAAGATCTCCCGTCGGAGTTGCGGCATCTTAGCGAGTTCGCGTCGGATGATTTTTTCCACATCGCTTGAAAAAAGGTTGGCTTCGATCTCGTGATTTTCCAGTGAACGGAGACTGATTTGCAGTTGCCGTTCCTTGTGGCCCTGAATATGATTTTGGATTTTGGAATGAATGCTGTTCATTCGGATGTACTCGTAGCATGCGTTTTTGATGATTTGTACGATATACATTCGATAATCACCTTTTTGGGGATCCAGTTTGTCTTTGTGTTCCCATAGTCGAAGAAAACAATCCGATACGATGTCTTCCGCTACGGTATCATTCCGTACATAGGAATATGCCAGCAGTTTGTATGCCTCGATGTTGGCAAAAAAATGCTTGCCGAGTTCATCGAAAGTAAAATCGATTCCCATAGATGTTGCTGTCATACCCATAACTCGAAAACAAAGTTAAGATATTTTACAGAAAAACGAAATTTATTTGTTTGGCATCGATGTGAAGGGCCATTATGAATAAATAATTCATAATACAATGTTTATCAAGCAGATATTGTTAATAAACAAAATGAATAAATAAATTAAAAAATTTATTTGCAAAAAAATGCAAAATTTAGTGTAGTACCCCCTGTCCTTATTCATATTATATGTAGAACGTAAACTGAAACAGACATGCAAGACGAGGTAATATATCGCTATTTGACCGGAAAATGCTCGCCGGAAGAAGAACAACAGATTCAGGAATGGTATCAGCAGAATCCCGAGAATCATCAACGGGACATTGATCGTGTTCGTCTCGTTTTTGAGAGTGTTCTGGTTCATCAGGTAATCGGCGCGGTGGGGAAGCGTCCCAAACGTACCTGGACACTCCGCAAGGTGGTCCGATATTCGGCGGGCATCGCTGCCGGGTTGACTCTTTTTGCCGGAGGATTGTATTGGATGCGTGCGTACACCTATGATGAAATATCGGCTCAATTCACCTCTTTTGAGACTCCGGCCGGACAACGTGTAAGCATGAACCTGTCCGACGGCACGCATGTATGGCTCAATGCCGGGTCGAGAATCGAATATCCGGTGGTTTTTGATCGTAAGGCACGGCGGGTAAAGGTTTCGGGTGAGGCGATGTTTGAAGTCACTCACGACGCGGACCGGCCCTTTATCGTCGAAACATTTGCATCGGAAATAGAGGTTTTGGGAACAAAGTTCAATGTTGTCGCGGATGAATCGAGATCCTTGTTCTCAACAACATTGCTTGAAGGCAAGGTGAAGGTAACCTCGGGCGATCAGAATGTGATTCTCCATCCCGACGAGGTGGTCAATCTTATCAATGGCCATCTTCTTGTTTTTCACAACAATGACCCTGTGGCGATGCAGTGGACGGAGGGTATTCTGAGTATGAAGGGGATCGCTTTCGAGGAGTTGATGTCAAAATTCGAACGAATATACGATGTCAAGATCGTGTATGAATGCGAGAAGATTCCGACGATCGAATTTGCAAGCGGAAAAATTCGTGTGTCGGACGGTATCGATCATGCGCTGCGGGTGTTGCAGCATGTGGCGGATTTCACCTATGAACGGGATGAGGAACACAACATTATTCGTATAAAATAGAAAAATCTTGCGATAGAATAACATATTGTGTAATTCGGGAAAAAAGAGTGCCTATGGAGAAATGACAATGAGAACCTGAAACCATTGATTCTCTTGAAAAAGAAAGCCTGCGGATATTGCCGATCCGCAGGCCGGTAACAGAGAATAAAACTAACCTTACTACATCTATTACCTTTAATTTCACAAAAGTATGAATAAAACGAGATTCTGCAAAATCCGGAATCTGTTTGAGGTCATTCTGCTGATGTGTCTGTCCCTTCAGATTCGAGGAGCACAGGCACAGACCGCCCGTTTTACGATCCATCTGGAAAGGGTTCCGATGGAACAGGTGGTCAATGAAATAGAGAAGCAATCGCGCTATCTGTTTCTATTCAATAAGGACATCGACAGTCGGCGTATTATCGTATCGGTGAATGCCGAAAATCAAACCATCACTCAAATTCTCCCCGCTCTTTTCAAAGATACGGGACTTGATTACACGATCGAGGGCATGTCGATTCTTGTAACCAAAAAGGCGGATGCTTCGGAAAAAACGGTGCAGGTCCGGGGAAAAGTGCTTGACCAGCAAGGACAGCCGATTGTGGGGGCTTCAGTCATCGTTCAGGGAACGACCGTGGGTGTCTCTACCGATGCTCAAGGCCGTTTCGAACTGGAAGTCCCAGCTCCGGCGGCTTCCCGGGTGCTTGAGATCAGTTACCTGGGTTATGAGACGGCGCGTGTGGCAGTCGGTTCGCGTACTCGCTTCGATGTGACGCTGCGCGAGGCGGCTTCGGAGATCGAACAGGTCGTTGTGACGGCCCTCGGCATCAAACGTCAGGAAAAGGCCCTCTCGTACAACGTGCAGCAGGTCGCGCCGTCGGACATCACGATGGTCAAGGACGCCAACTTCATGAACTCGCTGACGGGCAAGGTCGCCGGTGTGACGATCAACACCTCTTCGTCGGGTGTCGGCGGCGCCTCGAAGGTTGTCATGCGCGGTACGAAGTCGATCCTCCAGTCGTCGAACGCCCTCTATGTGATCGACGGCATTCCGATGAACAACGTCGGAGGCGGGGGCGGCACGGAGTTCGATTCGCGGGGTGCCACGGAAGCCATTGCGGACCTGAACCCCGAGGACATTGAGTCGATCTCGGTGCTGACGGGCGCCTCGGCGGCGGCTCTTTACGGGTCGAGTGCGGCGAACGGTGCCATCATGATCACGACGAAGAAGGGGCAGGCCGGACAATTCCGGGTGACCTATTCGAGCCAGACGGAGTTCCTCGCGCCCTTCGTGATGCCGGAGTTTCAGAACCGTTACGGTACGGGCAGTTACGGCTCCGTTTCCGGCTCGCCGGTCTACAGTTGGGGTCCGAAACTCACCGATGCTGCCCGGACGGGCTATACGCCTGACGACTTCTTCGAGACGGGCCATGTCTATACGAATGCCGTGACGCTTTCGGGCGGTACGGAGAAGAATCAGACCTACTTTTCGGCTGCTGCGGTGAATTCTGACGGCATCATTCCGAACAACTACTACGACCGCTACAACTTTACGTTCCGCAACTCGACGCAGTTTCTTCAGGATCGGCTGCATCTGGATGTCAGCGCGAGCTATATCGTGCAGAAGGACCGCAACATGATCAACCAGGGTGTCTATTCGAACCCAATTGTATCGGCTTATCTTTTCCCGCGCGGAGATGATTTCGAGGCGGTGAAGATTTTCGAGCGTTGGGATCCGGCGCGCAAGATCAGCGTACAGTACTGGCCGCAGGGTGAAGGCGGTGACTTGCGCATGCAGAATCCCTACTGGATTGCCTATCGCAACCCGCGTGATACAGACAAGAAACGTTACATGGCTTCGGCCTCACTGTCGTATGATATCTTGCCGTGGTTGAATGTCAGCGGCCGGGCACGCATCGACAACACCAACTCGGTCTATACGCAGAAGCTCTACGCCTCGTCGAACACCACGATCACCGAGGGCAGTTCGCAGGGCCACTATACTGAGATCACGAATGCCGACGAGCAGATCTACGCCGACGTAATGGCGAATGTAAACAAGACCTTCGGCGAGGAGTGGTCGCTGGTAGCGAACGTCGGTGCCTCGATCAACGACGTGCGCAGCCGTGAGTTGTCCTACCGGGGCCCGATCCGCGATTCGGGGGTTCCGAACCTCTTCACGGTCTTCGACCTCGACCGCGAGAAGTCCCGCGCCCAGAAGTGGGGCTGGCAGGAGCAGACGCAATCCCTGTTCGGCTCGGTCGAGGTGGGCTGGAAACAGATGCTCTACCTGACCCTGACGGGCCGCAACGACTGGGCTTCGCAACTCGCCGGATCGCCGCAGAAGTCGTTCTTCTACCCCTCGGTGGGCCTTTCGTGGATCCCGACGGCGACCTTCGACCTGCCGGATGCGTTCTCCTATCTGAAACTCCGGGCGTCGTTCTCGTCGGTGGGTATTCCCTTCCCGCGCTTCCTGACAACCCCGACCTACGCCTATGACGAAACCACGCAGCAGTGGCTGCCTACGACCTTCCGCGAGATCGGCCAGCTCTATCCCGAGCGGACGAAGACCTGGGAAGTCGGTCTCGACGCCCGGCTGTGGAACGACGTGCGGTTGAGCGCCTCGTGGTACCTGGCCGACACGAGCAACCAGACCTTCCAGCCGACGGTCTCCACCTCGTCGGGTTATTCGAGCATGTACGTTCAGACGGGCTGCGTGCGCAACACGGGTGTCGAGGCGTCGCTGGGCTACGGGCACGCCTGGCGCGACTTCTCGTGGGATACGAACGTCACCTTCACCTGGAACCGCAACGAGATCCTCGATCTGATGGACGGCATGTGCGACCCGATGACCGGTGAACCGCTGAAAGACCGCCTCGAAATCAAGGGCCTCGGCAAAGCGAAGTATATTCTGAAAAAAGGCGGTACGATGGGCGACCTCTATACGACGTCGAACCTGAAATACGACGAGAACGGCTATATCCAGGTCGACCGCAACGGCAACTTCGTGACGACGGACGTCGGCGAGGAGATTTATCTCGGCTCGGTGCTTCCGGACTACAATCTGGCATGGCGCAACGACTTCTCGTGGAAAGGCGCGCATCTGGGCATTCTCTTCACGGGTCGTATCGGCGGCATCTGTTATTCTGCCACGCAGGCCAACATGGACCTGTTCGGTGTATCGGAGACTTCAGCCGCGGCGCGCGATGCCGGGGGCGTTCTGATTAACGGCCGTGAGATGGTCGACCCGCAGCGATGGTACGCCGCGATCGCCTCGCAGTCGGGACTGCCGCACTACTACACCTATTCGGCGACGAATTTCCGGCTGCAGGAGCTTTCGGTGGGTTATACGCTGCCGCGCCGCTGGTTCCGCGATGTCTGCTCGATCGACGTCTCGTTCGTGGGCCGCAATCTTTGGATGATTTACTGCAAGGCGCCGTTCGATCCCGAAGCCATCGCTTCGACGGGCAACAACTACCAGGGCATCGACTACTTCATGGTGCCGTCGCTGCGCAGTCTGGGCTTCAGCCTTCGTGTTACCTTCTAAAACCGAAAACGTATGAAACGAATCCAACATATTATCAATGCGCTTTTCGGAGCTTTGCTGTTGCTGTCGTGGGGCTGCACGGGGGATTTCGACGAGATCAACCGCAATCCGAGCGAGGCGACGAACGAAGAGCTCCAGCGCGAGAACTATAAGATCGGCACCAACATCCGGGGGCTTCAGAACCTGGTCATTCCGGTGCAGGAACACCGTTATCAGTTCAACGAATCGCTCACGGGTAACGCCTTTGCGGGCTACATGGCCGAAACACCCGACGGCTGGAAGGAGAAGTTTTCGACCTTCAACCCTTCGGCCGACTGGCTGAAATGGCCCTTTGTGATCGTCATGCAGGAGGCCTATCCCTATTTCCGGGGCGTCGTGAACAACACGGACGACGAGGTGGCCATCGCCCTGGCCAAGCTGTTCCGCGTGGCGATCATGCACCGCATGACCGACACCTACGGCCCGATTCCCTACTCGAAGGTCATCGAGGACTCGGCCGAGTCGCTGACGGTGGCCTACGATACGCAGGAAGAGGTTTACATGAAGATGTTCGAGGAGCTGGACGAGGTGCTGGCGGTGCTTCACGCCAATGAGCAGCTCTCGGCCGACGCCTTCCGCAAGTTCGATTACGTCTACTACGGCGACATCCTGAAGTGGATCAAATACACGAACTCGCTGAAACTGCGTATGGCCATGCGTCTGTCGTATGTGAAGCCGGAGCTGTCGAAAACAAAGGGAGCCGAGGCAATCGCCGATGGCGTGATTACGGCCAACGCGGACAATGCGCAGATGCACGCTCCGGAGAATCGTGCTGCCTTGATCTACAACGACTGGGGCGACCATCGCGTAGCGGCCGACATTATCAGCTACATGAACGGTTACAACGACCCGCGCCGTGCTGCGATGTTCACGCAGGGAACGTGGAACAAGAAGAGCGACTACTACGGTATTCGCGTGGGTATTGACCCGACGAATAAGGCGACCATGGTGGAGACCTTTTCGAATCAGGTGATCAGTAGCTCTTCGCCCTATCTGTGGTTCAATGCCGCGGAGGCGACGTTCCTGCGCGCCGAATGGGAACTGCGTTGGGGCAGCCTGGATGCCGCGAAGGAGCTCTATGAAGATGCCATTGCACTGTCGTTCGAGGAACGCGGGGCTTCGGGTGCCGACAGCTATGTCACGAGTACGGCGAAGCCGGCGAAATATATTGATCCGACCGGTGAATATACGGCCGATGCTCCGGCGAGCGACATTTCGATTGCCTGGGAGGCGGGCGACACGGAGGAGGTCCGCGAGCGGAACCTCGAACGGATTATCACGCAGAAGTGGATCGCCATCTTCCCGCTGGGAATCGAGGCGTGGTCGGAGTACCGGCGCACGGGCTACCCGAGGCTGCTGCCCGTGGTGGAGAACAAGTCGGGCGGCACGGTGGATTCGCGGTACGGCATGCGCCGCATACCGTACCCGGTTGAGGAGTACACGGAGAATCCCGTACACCTGCAGGCTGCGATCGACATGCTTGGCGGCCGCGACAACGGCGGCGTGCATGTCTGGTGGGATGTCAAACCTTTACAATAACGGACTATGAAAAAAATCGGAATATATCTCTCTATTGCGGCGCTGTTGCTCACCGCAGGGTGCAGTGACTGGACGCAGATGGAGCCTGTGGACCAGCAGCCCGTGCGGCCTTCGGAGCTGAATCCCGAACTTTGGGCGGAGTACACTGCGGCGCTGCGGGCCTATAAGGCGGGCAAGCATACGCTCGTCATGGCGAGCTTCGAAAACGGCTCCACAAATCCTACGAGTGAGAAGGACTGCCTGCGCAGCCTTCCGGACTCGCTGGATGCCGTATCGCTGACCAATGCCGACAACTTCTCGGCTTATGACGCCGAGGATCTGGAGGTCTTGAAGGAGAAGGGCACGCGCGTGCTCTACTTTGTCGACTATGCCGCACGGAGCGGCGAATGGAAGGACCTCGCAGAGCTGACCGACTACCTCGACGGGGTTGTGGCCCGGACTCAGGAACTGGGACTCGACGGGCTCTCCTTCTCCGGCCTGCCGAGCTATGGCGACGAGGCCTCGCAGGAGGCCCAGCAGGCCGTGGCGGCACTCTTTCTCGAAAAATTTGGTGCGGTGGCAGGTCCCGGCAAGTCATTGGCGCTCTTCTTCGAGGGGGACCCGCAGTTCCTGACCGCAGCACAGCGGGCGAAGGTCGATTATATTGTGCTGGATACCCGGACGACGGACAATGCCAGCGACCTGAAACTGCAAGTCCTTCGGGCCTTGGAGATGGAGAACGTCTCTGCGGATCGACTGCTGCTGGGCGCGATGACCGAATACGAGTTTCTTGATGAGGACAAGACAGCCTCGGATGCCATCTCGGCCCTTGCCCTGCGCATTCCGGAACTTGGCCCGCTGGGCGGACTGTGCATCTATGATGCGAATACGGACTATTTCGGCAGCGAAATTATCTACGCTTCGACTCGGGCCGCCATCCAGTTGTTGAACCCTGCAAAATAAGCCTGACATGAAAAGAGTCTATCAATATGCTTTTGTGCTGCTTGCGACGGCGGTAGCCGCTGCGGGCTGCAAGAATGACGAATATGACAATCGCTCGCCATTCGACAACGTGGTTTACCTCGATGTCGCCGAGGCGGACGCCACGCAGCTGACGACCTTCAAGAAGACGCTCCCGACGCTCGAACGCGACTTCTCGGTGGTGATGAGCTACCCGTCGTCGCAGGATGTGGAGGTTACGGTCGAGGTCGAGCCGGCTCTTGTGGCCGATTACAATGCCTGCAACGGAACGTCGTGGACCATGCTCGATGCCTCCTATTACGAACTGGCGGAGAATACCGTGACGATCCCGGCCGGAAAGACCATTTCGGATCGGCTGTCTCTGATGCTCAAGAATCTCGACGGGTCGGGCGACGTAGCTGAACTCCCGATCGACGAAACCTATCTGCTCCCGGTTACGATCCGCAGCGCGAGCGGCGGCGTCTCGCTGCTGGGAAGCTCCGCGACGGCCTATTACGTCGTGAAACGTTCGTCGGCAATTACCTCGGCGGCGTCTCTGCGCGACAACTGGATCAACTTCCCGACTCTCGACAAGGCGGGTCCGCAGAGCGACTTGTTCAACAACCTCACGGCCGTAACCTACGAGGCCATTATCCGTGTGGACGACTTCTCGAAACACTCCGAGATTTCGACCATCATGGGCGTCGAGAACTACCTCCTGCTTCGTATCGGTGATGCTGCATTCCCTCGCCAGCAGTTGCAGTTCGACGGTACGGGTGATGCAGCAGCAACGCCGGGCTTCGGCAAGTTCCCCAAGAAGGACGAATCGAAACTTCTGAACGCCGGCGAATGGTACCACGTCGCCGCAACGTACAGCTACGCCACGCGCGAGGTCTGCATCTACGTCAATGGCAAGTTGCAGAGCCGTGGTACGGACCTCGGCAATCCCGCCTCGACGCCTTTCAACCTGGCTGGCCGGGCTTTCTACGACCTCTACCTGCAGGATCCTGTCAAGTATGAACAGTACAAGGGCTGGGGCAATTTCCGGCAGTTCTTCCTCGGGAAGTCCTACGACGACACGCGCCAGTTGAACGGCGACATCACCGAGGTGCGCGTCTGGAACGTGGCCCGCAGCGAGCAGGAGATCTGGGAGAACATGTACGATGTCGATCCGCAGACGCCGGGGCTGATCGGTTACTGGAAATTCGACGAGGGCGAAGGCAACGTCATCCATGACTGGACCGGCAACGGCAATGATGGCGTGGCTGAATTCGATCTCGAATGGCCCTCTGGCATTGAGGTGCCGCAACTCAATAAAGAATAATCATGAAAGGGAACATTATGAAACATACAGGATTTATTCGATTGTTTCGGGGCGCAGCACTTGGATGCGCAACAACCCTGCTCCTCGCTGGCTGTACGGAGGAACCCATATCGTATGGAGCCGGACAGGAACCCGATGGAGAGGCGCTTGAAACGGTTTCCGGGACCTTGCGGAGCCGCAGGTCGCTGCGCGACCGCATTCCGGTGCGCCTGGTCGAAGGCTATGAGGATGATGTAGCCGATCAGGTCTACTACAGGCTCAATACGACGACTTCGCAACCGGTGACTGTAACCGTGTCACCAGACCTGTCACTGGTCGGAGCCTACAATGATGCCAATCAGACGAATCTCCAGCCCTTGCCGGCAAAGAATGTGTCGATAGGGAATGGTGGCGTGCTTACTGTGGCAGCAGGAACTACGGTTTCAGATCCGCTTGAAGTTACCTTCTCGGCCGATGGCCTGACTCCGGGAACTTATCTGTTACCTCTTGCCATGCAGGACGCTGGTGAAGTACTTTATTATGGTATCACAGTCCGTGAATTTGATGAAAACCTGTTTCAGCAGGGAGACGAGACTTGGAAAATACCGCTTGATACGGAGCGGACCACAGTCTTCTATGTTAATACCAGCGAGGTGCAGGCTCAATATGCTGATTATGTAGCTTTGGAGACACAAGACGCTATAACTTTTGAGACAGTCTCTCGAACGTCATTGGGAAATATCGTTGTGTTGAGGATCGCACAAGTAGATTATGATGCCGCATCGCAACGGGTGATTTTTGCCCCCTCCTCCGATCTCTTCTATACATTGGAGCATGCAGACAAATACATTGCCCAGATGAAGGACAAGGGTCGGAAAATCTGTGTTTGTATCGAGGGCGCGGGCAAAGGGATCGGCTTCTGCAATATGACAGATGCTCAGATTGCCGACTTTGTAGCGCAGGTCAAGGTCTTTGTAGAAACTTATGATCTTGATGGCGTAAACCTTTGGGATCGCGGCACCGGTTACGGCAAGGAGGGAATGCCCGCCATGAACACCACCTCCTACCCGAGACTCATCAAGGCGATGCGCGAGGCTCTCGGCAAGGATCGGTTGTTGACCGTCGTGGATTATGAAGAACCGACCGAATACTTCTATGATACCACGGCCACGGGCGGTATTGAAGTCGGGGATTATATAGATTACGCTTGGCATGGATATGTTTCCGAGGATGAACCGATTGCCTTTATCAACCCCTATAATGCAGGAACCTCTTACACTCAGAATTATACCCGTAAACCATTTGCCGGTTTGAGTGAGTCTAAATATGGGAATGTGCATATTCCGTTTTATGGAGAACAAAACGAATATTTTGAAGATCCTGATATGACATGGATTTTAAATGCTATATTTTGGAATTTGGAGAAAACGTCTAATCTTATTGTATTTACAGATTTAGTGTTACCGCAAGCAAATTTTGCAGAACAAGGATGTGTATCGATGATTGGGCAACTTTTTATGTATTTATCATTTGATGATGAACTTAATATGTTATGTATGTATAATGCGGTACAACGTATTCCTGGAATATATCATAGTTCGGGGTACGATACTTTTGCAAAAGATTGGTGATATGCAGGTAAAGCATCATATAATTCAACTAATCTAACAATCAACCAATTAAAACTTTTAAATTATGAAACGTTTCTTGATTATCTTCGCATCGTTACTTACGACGGTTGCAATGATTACCTCATGTGCAAACGAAGCTATGGAATCTGAAATGGACGGAATTGCTGTTCCTGAAACTCGTGCATATGGTGACAAGACTCCGAAGGTGATGGCCTACATTGAGGTCAATGATACCAATCCTCTTAATGCAATGCTCTATCGTATGGACGGCGAACCCTTTATCGACATCGTGTCGATTTTTGCGGCGAACATCCGAGCCAATGGGACCGAACCTCAATTGTGGTTGAATGACAATGTTACTAAATTGCTTGTTCCTGATGCAGGGTCGACGACTACCGGACACTACAAATATGTTCAGCCTTTGCGTCAAGACGGAACTAAAGTCCTGCTTACGATTCTTGGAGACCATCAAGGTATCGGCGTAGCAAATCTTTCTGAAGAAAACCAGCAAAAATTTGCAGAAATTCTTGCATGGGCGGTTGAGGAATATAATCTTGATGGTATTGACTTCGATGATGAATGGTCGAAATATGGAGAAAATCCCAATTTCCCGTCTTCTGTCGATGGCTCTTTCAATGGCCTTGTTTCCAAATTGCGTGATGAACTTGATGCCCGCTTCCCGAATGATCATAAGTTAATAACTGCATATCATTACAACGACGCTGTAAATCTTTCTGCTGCGGCTGTTGCTGATATGGATTATGCATGGACGGTTGGTTTTGGGGCTAACTTATATACTTATCCATCATCTCCTTGGACTAATGGGAAATGGTCTGCGCAAGCAATTGATATGGATCAATCGTATAATGCATTTTCATTAACTTTCATTAAGAATAAATCAACCCAATCTAAGAATGACAATATGGGGGCTATTATGCTCTATGATCTGCGAATTCATACGGATCGTGATCCTCTGTCTGCTCTTCAGAAGATTGGTGAGGGAGCTTTCTCCGGTTCGGTTTCCCGTGCAAGCACTCCTGCAAATGGATATACCAAGGATTGGACTGCAACGACTGGTACCGCTATCAATTACGACGACATCAACTAAACTCATGATGGTGCTTGCCCTGCATATTTGACAAGTGCGAACAGCGACGGCATTTGTCTGCCGCACACCATTCCAAACGGTGTGCGGCTTTTTATTTAATATGAACCTTAAAAACTTATTGCTATGAGACGTCATGGAAATATATGGGTTTCCCTTATTCTTATCGTGTCCATTATTTTTTCAGCCTGCCAAAATAATCTCAATACTACGGATGCTGTTAGAACTTTAGAAACTCGGGCATACGGAGACAAGACCCCGAAAATTGTAACATACATTGATGTAAACGATACCAATCCACTCAATGCAATGTTATATCGGATGGATAACGAATCGTTTATCGACATGGTAACAATCTTTGCTGCAAACATTCGTGCAAATGGGTCGGAACCACAGTTGTGGCTGAATGACAACGTAACGAAGATCCTTATTCCGGATGCAGGATCGACAACTACCGGACATTACAAGTACGTTCAGCCGTTACGTCAGGATGGAGCCAAAGTTCTGCTTTCAGTTCTCGGAGATCATCAAGGAGTAGGTGTCGGAAATCTGACGGAGGTCAATCAGCAGAAATTAGCTGAGATCTTGGCATGGGCTGTAGAAGAATACGACCTTGATGGTATCGATTTCGATGATGAGTGGGCAAACTACGGAGAAAATCCTAATTTCCCATCGTCTGTGGATGGCTCATTTAGTGGGTTGATTATTAAATTACGCAATGAATTGGATGAGCGGTTCCCTAATGAACATAAATTAATCACGGTGTTAAATATTGGTAATGCTTCGACTCTTTCGTCTGATGCTATTGCTGATTGCGATTTTGGGTGGAGTGGAAATTTCGGGCCTAATACTTATAATTCTAATCCCATATTATGGCCTAAAGAAAAATGGGCAGCACAAGCAATTGATTTAAGCCAGCTTTGTAGCCCCAACATGTATATCCTTAATCAGATATCTACGCGCTGCACACAAACCCTAAATGACGGTATGGGAGCAATTCTGACATATGGTTTGAGGAATCACACAGAATGCGATCCTCTTCCCGTACTTCAAAGAATTGCGTCTACGATTTTTTCCAATACTGTTACACGCTCGAGTACGCCCGCAAACGGTTATACAAAGGACTGGTCAGGGAATTCTGGAACGGTCATAAACTATGACGATATAGATTAAATAATATGTTTCATTATTTCGACTATTATGTGATTATGAAAAGAGGAATCAATATAGGAGCAATGCTCCTTTCGACAATACTTGTGTCATTTGCGAGTTCGTGCCAAAAGGAATTGTTGAACGAAACTGAAATGCCAGCGACTCGTGCCTATGGAGAAAAGACGCCGAAAGTTGTAACATACATTGATGTAAATGATACCAATCCGCTCAATGCGATGTTATATCGGATGGATAACGAGCCATTTTTCGATGTTGCGATTTTATATGCTGCAAATATCCGTGCCAATGGTACTGAACCTGAATTGTGGCTGAATGATAATATGACGAAACTACTCGTCCCTGATCCTGGGTCCACAACAACCGGACATTGCAAATATGTTCAGCCGTTGCAAGACGATGGAACTAAAGTTTTGCTGTCGATTTTGGGAACTGATCAGACGATTGGTCTTGGAAATCTTACAGAAGCCAATCAGCAAAAATTTGCAGAGATTCTTGCATGGACAGTCGAAGCATTTGGTCTCGATGGAATAGACTTCGATGGCGATGAAGGATGGTACCAATATGGCGATAATAGCGACTTCCCGGAATCTGTAGACGGGTCATTCAGTGGATTGATAATTAAATTACGAGATGAATTTGATGAGCGGTTTCAGAATGAGCATAAATTGATTACGGTGTTGGATACAGGTTATGCAACCCAACTTACTTCAGAAGCCGTTAATGTTTGTGATTATGGTTGGTATCCGTATGTTTCCCCAAATGCGTATGTTTCAGCTACATCTCCATGGACAAATTCGAAGTGGTCTGCGCAAGCCTTATCGCTGAATACAGTTTATAGTGCAATAACTCTTTATCAGGTTAAGAACCGCTCGGCACAATCGAAAAATGATGGTATGGGAGCTATTACAACAAATAATCTACAACTTCACACAGTAATGGACCCTCTTTCTGTACTTCAGAAAATAGGAGAAGGTGCGTTTTCGAATGTAGTTACTCGTTCTTCAACACCCTCATCGGGTTATGCTATCGACTGGACTTCCGGGAATGGCACTGCAATATGCTATGACGATATCTATTAATTGTTAATTCTATTATTTTTATATTATGAGAAGACATATTTTTATACTGGAGCAATGCTCCTTACGATAATATATCTGAATGCTGCATATAATTCTATTGCACTGACGCAAATTAACAATCGTTCTGCACAATCCAGGGTTGATGGTATGGGAGCAATTTTTACGAAGGATTTGCGTATCAAAACGGAACAAGATCCTTTGCCTGCTTTATTAAAGATAGGCAATGGCGCATTTTTGGACTCCGTTACCTATAATGGGAATGCGTATTCAAAGAACTGGACTGGAGTATTGAGGATAATATCATCATCTGAAATCAATGATTGAGAAGAAAAATGGGACCGTATCACACTGATACGGTCCCTCACAAACTGGTTGAATGTCCTGCACATTTGACAAGTGCCAGCGACGGCATTATTGATTGGGCTTCCACCAGTTTTATTGTAGCAAGTTTCGAATATTGTTCAAACGGCTATGTATTATTTTCATTATAGTTCTGTATCTCATAAAAAAGGACGCAGGTGCCATTCTTGAACGTCGGGCCTCGCAATGCCTCTCTATCAATAACGGTCCTTACGCCCACGGCAATACCACATAGTATATACCGAGGACTATAAGCCGCTTGCATGATAGAGAAACGTGATTTGCGAGTTCGACGTTCAGTTCAGCGGATTTGTCCTTTGTATGTTGTTATTCCCTTTATATTATTCACCTGCAAAGATAGTATATCTTTTTTATTGTTTAATATGTTGTCAAAAAAAACGGACGGAGCATTGCATTATGCGGAGTAGGTCGTAGGAAACCCTTAAGCAATAACACAAAGCCCACGCCCGAAGGGGTCGTTTGCTTATGCTCCCTGCCCATGCGGGCGTGGGGCAATAAAAGTTGCCGCTTAAAGTAAATTTCCTACGTTCACTCCGCAGCAACGGTTTCCATATATTGGAAACTGTTCAAAGGTAAATATAAAAAATAATTTATCAAAATATCGATGTTGTATATTGTGTGTTAAATAACTTGTATTGACCGTATTGTAATGTAATTGGATGTGCGGCAAAAACAATTAAAAAATCTCTATATGTTGAATTATATACGATTGCGGGATATAGCTTAGTAGCTTGATTTACAACGCATCTGCAAGA
>LBJMR02800__coassemble_212_pt1 | contig 72957 bp, 68 predicted proteins | sample LBJMR02800__metabat2_low_PE_051 | metagenome-assembled genome bin LBJMR02800
TCGCCTTGGTGAGCCGTTACCTCACCAACCAGCTAATACAACGCATGCCCATCCACTACCACCGGAGTTTTCAACCTCAGAAGATGCCTTCCAAAATATTATGGGGTATTAGTACCGATTTCTCAGTGTTATCCCCCTGTAGTGGGTAGGTTGCATACGCGTTACGCACCCGTGCGCCGGTCGCCGACAATCAAAGCAAGCTTTGATCTCGCTGCCCCTCGACTTGCATGTGTTAAGCCTGCCGCTAGCGTTCATCCTGAGCCAGGATCAAACTCTCCATTGTAAAAATGTTTTGTTATAAATCTTTAGCTCAAATCTCAAAGGTATTGTTTGAAATCACTCTCCTAAGAGAGTGGGAAAACTTTAGCTGCTCAAATACTTCAAAGAACGCTGTTCGTATATTACTATAAGAACAATTTCTTTCTTTTCGGCGGGTCGGATCTTTCGATCTTCGCCTTGGTTCCGACCGCTGTTTTTCAGCGGAAAGTGGTGCAAAGGTAAGTGTTATTTTTTGAACCACCAAATCTTTTTGAAAGATTTTTTCAGAAATTTTTCAGAACCTTTTTCTCATCGGCCCTGCGGTCGATTCGGATTGCAAAGGTAAGAACTTATTTCCGAAGTTCCAAATCTTTTTTGAAGATTTTTTTTTCAGGATTTTGTCAGAACATTTTTGTATCACTCGCACCGGTCTTTCAACCGAAGCGGGTGCAAAGGTAAGGACTTTTTCCGAATCTGCAAATCTTTTTTAAAGATTTTTCAAAAATTTTTCAGAACCTGTTTTTGGCGCTTCAGGAGGTGTTTCTCTCTCGAAGCGGGTGCAAAGATAAGGGGTTTCGGAAGACATTTCCAAATATTTTCCGGACTTTTTTTCGACATTTTTCACGCCAAATTCACACCCTCTTAACAGACAGCAAGTTAATTGTGAAATTTTTTAATAACTTTGAAGCATTCAAAAGGAGACTACGATGATACGACGTTGCATTGGACTGCTCTGCATGGCCGCGGCGGCTGCCGGCTGCGGCCGGAATATTCCCGCACTCGAATCGGGAGACCTGCTTTTCCAGGCGGGGAAAGGGACGGAAATGGCCGGAGCCATTGCGGCCGCGACAGGGGCGGCACGCCAGATTGACTACACGCATGTGGGCATTGCGCTGTGCGCGAACGGAGCGGATTCCGTACTGGAGGCCTCGACGGAAGGGGTGCGCACGGTGGCGCTGAAGGATTTTCTCGCAGAGGCGGGATCGATCCACGGTCGGCCGGCCGTTGTGGCGATGCGCCTGCGCGACACGTGCGGGCTGGCTGCCTCCCTGCTTCGGGCCCACAACTGCCTCGGGCTCCCCTACGACTATTCGTTCCGGCCCGACAACGGGCGGCTCTACTGCAGTGAACTGGTGTGGGAGAGCTACCGCCGCACGGACGGGACCCCGATATTTCCTGCCCGGCCGATGAACTTCCGGGCAGCGGACGGCACGATGCCCCGCTATTGGGTTGTACTCTTTGAGAAGTTGGGTGAGCCGATTCCCGAGGGTGAGCCGGGGACCAATCCCAACGAGATGGCCCGCGATCCACGGTTGGTAGAGATCGGCCGCTGGTTCTAATTTCATCCAGCCCCGACACTGAGCGCCGGCGCTATTACCGGCTCTTCAATCGCAACGGCTGCCGGCACCGACACCACCGTTTCTTACATTGGAACGGGGGGGGGCACAATCTGTCAATGCATGAAGCTTGACGCACCCGCGCGCGGCAACCGGCTCCATGTAAGTTTCCTCAGACAGGCAAGCATCTTCTCAGAACATTTTGCGGCAAGCATGTCACGGGCACGACAGTTCCGGCATAAGACTGTTTGAGTAAACTACAAAAAACGAACCGCACCTTTCGGTGCGGTTCGCCGTAGAATCGCCTTGTAGTAATCAATTAGAACTGCATGATAGCACGAACTTTATACGAACCCTGCGATGCGGGATCAATAGCAGTCATAGAGCCCATACTTACATTGCACGAGTAAATATAGTTATCTACGCCAACCACATTCGAGCACCAATACGTACCAGACATACGCACACCATTGGTAGTCAAAGCATTCTTAATGTTGGAATATGCATTGACAAGCGTATTCATCTCAGTCGAAGAGGGGAGATACCAGTCATCACCAAGTTCGTTACATACATTGAACGCAGGATAAGATGCAATCAGACCACTCGCCAGCACAGCGCTCATATTCAGAGAGCCATCGGCATTGCCAAGCCCGGCAATAATGTCATCCGAATTGGTGGGACCCCAAGTCGTGCCCGCCGATGCATCCTGCAGATCAACAACATAACCCGACGTACCGCCGTCCGATACAGCATATACAACGCCTTCGGCGGAATCCGCATTGGGATAAAGGTCACCGACCTTGTAGACCGTCGTCGTAAGGGCGAAGTTGGCACCTACAGTGGTAATCATTCCAGCCTGAACCGTTACGGAGGTATTACGGGTCTTGGTATAGGTCTGCGTGGGGTTAGAACCCGTCTTATAGGAGAGCGTAAGCGTCAGATCGGGATAGCTGCCGGCAGGAACAACGATATAGTAATCCTGAGCCGTGGTCGAAATCTGCTCACCGCACTGCAACGTCACGGATGTGTACGCCGTCTGCCAGGTGATCGTCGGATCGCTCGTACCCGAGAAAGTAAGACTTCCCGTACCGGCCAGCGGTTTCAGCGAAGCATTGGACAACGTAATACCATTCAGAATGGTACCCGTAGCATCGGCACTCACCCTAACAACGATAACACCGCAGACATTCTTGAACTGCATGTTCGAAAGATCGGTACCAACAGCAACCATCGGGTTAACGTTGTTGCTGAAGTTGGCATAATCATTCCAGTTCTGGTTCTGAGGCAGCACAATATTGCCATTGGAATTTGCAGGATAAACGGCCTTGTAGATCGACGAAGCCGTACCCTTCACACCGGCACCCTGCGGAACCGTAAAGGTTGCATTCGACGTACCGGCGCCGCTGTCCAGCGAGAAAGTCACGGGCGTGGTCGTCACATCGCTCCACACCGAGATCTCGTCGCTTGCGGACCAAACCACCGACGCACCTTCAAGCGTGGTACGGGTCGAAGGCAGGCCGGCACCGAGTTCCGTATAGGTCTTCACCTCACCTGCGGGCGTTGCATCGTCCGTGCTATCCGAGGAGCAGCCGACAAACAGCAATGCTGCAAGAGCGGCTGAAGAAAGCAAAGATAATTTTTTCATGGAATTACAATTTTTACATTTAGTATTAGTTCCACTCACCATCTTCATCAGCATAACCGAAATCCTCGGTCTGCGCACCCGTCTCATTCGACACAGCGAATCCGGCCTCCACGGCCACGTCGAGAATCTCGACCTCGGGAGCCACATAGGCTCTTGCTTTGTTCATAAACATAGGCTAATATGAATTTAAAGTTACATCTTACATACATATTCGTATTGCAACACGCCAAAGATAAGGCCTTATTCCGAATTTTCAAAACAAAATCTACACAAATCACCTTTTCAGTCAACAATTCCGCCCGAAACGCCGACTTTACTCGAAACCAAACAAATAAAACCGCACGCGCGGCGGCCGGCTGCCGCCCGGTCGGGCCTGCCGTCGCCCCTCCCGGCGTGTCAGACGATCCGCTCAACGGTGACATCCGGATGCGCGCGCAGCAGCTCCACATAACCCTCCTCGTCGGCGTTGCCGCGGGCCCGGATCACCAATGTGGCCCGGTAGACAACCCCCGTATCGCCGCGCTGCGCCTCGACCTCGTAGGAAACAACGGAGTAATCACTGGTTTTCAACGCATTGAACATCTCGTCGATCACCTCTCGGCGCGCTGCCGAGAAGACCAGCATCGTTCGACGGCGCCCCAGGCCTCCGAAGACGAGCGAGAGCACCTCCAGTCCGAAGAGCGTCAGCACCGTGGCCACTCCGGCCAGAAGGAACATCCCCGACCCGGCCGTCAGACCGATGCCGGCCGTGGCCCAGAGACTCGCCGCCGTGGTCAGTCCCCGCACCAGCTGGCGGTGAATGATGATCGTGCCGGCGCCAATGAATCCGATGCCGCTGACGACCTGTGCCGCAATCCGGCTCGGGTCGAGCCCCACCCCGGGCTCGCCGAGCACTCCGGCAAAGCCGTACTGCGAGACAATCATCATCAGGGCGCTGCCCAGCGCCACCAGAAAGTGCGTGCGGAAGCCCGCGTCCTTGACGCGATACTCGCGATCCAGTCCGATGACCGTGCCGCAAAGGCCCGCCACACACAACCGCAAAATGAAATTCCACTCCATCTCTTCGTTCCTCCGATCAAAAACAGTACCGCAGCAGCACTACCACACCTCCGTGACACCGCCGCTCGTAATCGTCACCCGCCCCAGGGCAGAGCGCACGGCCTGAAACTCCAGCTGCCGCTCCGCGGCCCCGTCACAGGCGGCCCGCACCGCATACCCGGCCGTGCAGAAGGTCTCCCCGGCACGCTCGCTCCAGACCAGCGGCTCCATCAGGCGGTAATCCACCGACCAGACGCTCCCCTGCTCGCCTTCGATCCGCATCTGCGCATCGCCTGCGGCCGACACCTCGAACGTCTCCTCCGAGACCGTCAGATGCACCGTCCACGCGGCATCATATAATATATAGGTATTCCACCAGGCGGCGGACACCTCGCAACGCAGCGCGCCGTCCGCCCCTGCACGCAGCGTGACGGTCGAGCGCACCTCGTTGCCGACCCGTTCGGTCACGTGCCACGAGGCTCCGGGGTCTCCGAGCCCGAGCCCGTCGCTGAGCGCAAAGTCGTAGCGGCGGCCCGTCCCCTGCAGCGACCAGTTCCCGGCCCCTTCATCATAGACGCGACCCCAGGCAAAGAAACGGTTGCAGACCGCTTCGCGCCCGGCGTTGGTCGTCTGCCGCAGCCACTCGTCCAGGCCGGCCGCCACGCGCAGCGTCACGACCGCCGCCTCGTCGAGTCCGCGGACATGTTCGTAGACGGCATACTCCGTCCCGGTTCTCCGGGGCACACTGTCCCCCTCTTCGATCGTACAGGCGCTCCCGGCCAACAGCAGAAGCATCATGCCGGCCCGGAAGCCGTGAAAGAGTCCGCAACGCATACCCGTTATCTTTTGAAGTTTCCGAAACTGTACCCGACGCCGCCCACAAAGAGACCGCGGGCGCCGACGCCCCACTCGACATACCCGAACAGGCGACGCCCGACACGGATCCCGAACGGAGTGAACTGCCCGGTGAGGTAGGTGAAACTGCCGTAGCCGTCCGTGTAGGATTTTTCATACCCCCACTGACACCCCAGCTGCACGGCCGTATAGAGCTGCACCGACCGGCGGTTGAGCCACATGAAGCGGGCGAAGGGCATCAGCGTCACATAATGTTCGCGCAGAGACGACGCGACACTGCGGTCCGGAGCGCGCATCAGGTCGCGCCAGTAGGCCGCATAGGAGAGCGAAACGCCGACCTCGACCGCGCGGGAGAGGCGATACCCGTAGGCAAGGCCCCACATGCCGCTCGTGCGCAGCGGACCCTCGTAATAGTAGCGTTCGGTGGGAAAGGCTTCGGGCGGCTGTGCGACCCACACCCGCTCCTTCGTCGAGAAGGGAGAGCGGGAACCGCTCCAGGAGTAGGCCCCGACCTCGATGCTCACGGTGTGGAGCGCCACGGGGTCGGCGAGCACGGAACGCAGGCGGTAGAGGCGGCCCGTTTCATCCTCGAAGAGTTGTGCGCGCCGCGTCGTGCGGTAGACCATCGTGTCGCCGCGCAGCTCGACGCCGACGACCGGATGTTCCGACGCGGGGGCGGAGGCAGCAGGGGGCCGGGCCGCGGTGCGGGCCCCGCAGAGCAGTCCCGCCAGCAGAAGCAGGCAGCAGAGCGGTTTCATGTTCGGACAAGGTTGGTTCTCAAGACAAATATAGTGAAAAAAAGCCGGGAATCCTTGCACCGTGCAAATATTTTCGTAACTTTGCAAGCTGAGTTTAACCAATTAACTGTTTACGACAATGCCGAAAATGAAAACCAATGCCGCTGCGAAGAAGCGTTTTACCTTCACCGGCACAGGAAAGATCAAGCGCAAGCACGCTTATCACAGTCACATCCTGACCAAAAAGACGACGAAACAGAAGCGCAACCTCTGCTATTCGGGTATCGTTTCTGCGGCCGACGAGGCCAAAATCAAGAACCTGCTGGTCAAGTAACATCCGACCGGCGGAACCGTATTTATTAACCGGAGCGAAACAGCCCCGAAGAACGCGGGAGAACCGTGTCGCTGACAGCTCTTCAAAAACTTTTACATTATGCCACGTTCAGTCAACGTAGTTGCGTCACGCGCAAGAAGAAAGAAAGTTTTGAAACTTGCCAAGGGTAACTTTGGTTCAAGGGGAAACGTATGGACCGTTGCGAAAAACACGGTCGAGAAAGGCTTGCAGTTCGCCTATGCGCACCGCCAGCTCAAGAAGCGGACATTCCGTTCGCTGTGGATCACGCGTATCAACGCCGCAGTCCGCGCCCAGGGAATGACCTATTCGCAATTCATCGGCAAACTCAACGCCAAGGGTATCGTCCTGAACCGCAAGGTGCTCGCCGACCTGGCCATGAACGAGCCGAAGGCATTCGAGGCAATAGTTAAGGAAGTTAAATAAATCCTCCGCGGAGGATTTCGGCGGCGGACACTCCGGTGTCCGCCTTTTTTTTCGTATTTTTGCATCCGGTTCCCGCCTCCGGAGCCATCGGAGCCGCCCGGCCGGAAGATTCCGAAAGACCCGGAAGGACTCGTGAGAACCCGGAAGAGCACGGAAGAACCCGGAAGGCACGGAAGGCACGGAAGAACCCGGCGAAAAGTTCCGGAAAGGCCGGAGGAACCGGAAAGAACCGGAAAGAACCGGAAAGAATCCTGAAGAGCCCGGAAAATTCGGGCACGGGACGGGAAGCGGAACCGCACGACAGGCAACACACGACAGGCAACACACGGAACAGGCGCATGGAGAACTGGAAACGGACATTCGGCATCATCTGGAGCGGGCAGTTCGTCTCGATCCTCACGAGCTCGATCGTCGGCTACGCCGTCATCTTCTGGATGAGCCTCGAGACCGGCTCGGCCGAGGTGCTGGCCCTGGCAGCGATCGCGGGCATGCTGCCGCAGTCGCTCCTCGGCCCGGTCGTGGGGGTCTACATCGACCGCTGGGACCGCCGCCGCACGATGATCGCCTCCGACCTCTTCATCGCCGCCTGCACGCTGCTGCTCGCCCTGCTCTTCTGGAGCGGTCGTGCCGAACTGTGGCACGTCTACCTGCTGCTGGCCTGCCGCTCGGCCGGCTCGGCCTTCCACCGCCCGGCCATGCAGGCCTCGGTGCCGCTGCTGGCCCCCGAGCGGGAGCTGACACGCATCGCGGGCGTCAACCAGATGATCGTCTCGTTCTCCGACATCGCGGGCCCGGCCCTCGGCGCCCTGCTGCTCAACATCTCCTCGATCGGCAACATCCTGCTGCTCGATGTCGCCGGAGCCGTCGCCGCCTGCACGACGCTGCTCTTCATCCACATTCCCAACCCCGCGCGGAGCGACCGGCGTCCGAACCTGTGGCGCGAATTCCGCGAAGGGTTCGCCGCCATGCACGCCACGCCCGGCATGGGCTGGCTCTTCACGCTGGTCATCGCCGTCTGGTTCTTCATCATGCCCGTAGGGGTGCTCTTTCCGCTCATGACGCTGCAGCACTTCGGCGGCGGGGCCACCGAGATGAGCCTCGTCGAGATCGTCTGGGGCGGCGGCGCGCTGCTCGGCGGCGCCGTAATGGGCATGCGCCACTACCGCGTCAGCCGCATCCTGCTCATCAACCTGATGTACCTGCTCGTCGGCGTATCGTTCCTCCTTTCGGGACTGCTGCCCCCCTCGGGATTCATCTGTTTCACCCTGCTGACCGCGGCGGCCGGCATCTCGAGCAGCGTCTTCAACGCCTCGTTCGTCTCGCTCATCCAGAGCCGCATCGACGCCGGGGTCCTCGGGCGCGTCATGTCGCTCTACTACAGCTTCGGACTGCTGCCCTCGGCCATCGGGCTGCTCGGCACGGGGTTCCTGGCCGACGAGGTGGGCATCACCCGCACATTCGTCCTGGCCGGCACGATCATCTGCCTGCTCGGTCTCGCCGCCTTCTGCATTCCCTCGGTCATGCGCCTCGACAACGGCAGCGGAACCGCCGGCCGGCCGGAAGCGCCCGCAACCGCTTCATCCCGTAAGGCCGACGCCCGGGAAACCGACACCCGGGAAACCGACGCCCCGGCGCGCATATCCGAAGAGTAGCCGGGCAAAGAGGTCCCCGCCCCTTCCTTCGCACCCGCAACACGTTCGGCGGATGTTCCCGTCCGGAAACCGACACCCCGGGAGCGTATATCCGAAGAGTAGCCGGGCAAAAAAAGTATCCACCCCCTTCCTTCGCACCCGCGGCACGCTCGACAAACATCTCCGCCCGGAAAACCGGCACAAAAAAACGGCGCCCCGATATGCGGGGCGCCGTCCGTATCGGCCGAGAGCAGCCTACATGGTCTGTCCGTTGTACTCGACCTTCTGCGAGAGCGAATTCTTCTCCTCGTCGTAGGTCCAGGTGACCTTCACCTCGGGGCTGACATAGTACGAGGCGTTGTAGTCGTTGATACCGGTGAGACGCGCCACGATCGTACCCGTGAGCACCTGCCCGGCGAAGAGATACTTGCCGTTCGAGAGCTGATGGCTCATCTTCGTGGCCTGCATGGTCTGCGAGGAGCTCGTCAGCGAGAAGATCGACGGGCCGCCGAACGATCCGTCGACGGTGAAGGCCTTGCCCGAGCACTCGGAGTAGGCCAGTCCGTTTGCCTCAGGGCGCAGCCGGTAGGAGCCGCTCCACTCGGAGTGGATCTGCGTATCCTTGACGTTCATGTCCATGGCCGCGAGCGAAATCGTGTAGCTGCCGTCGCCGTTGGCGTAGAGCAGCGTCTCGCCCGTGTTGAAGAGAATGGCCTGGCGGTAGCCGGCTCCCTGGTCGACCTGGGCCTCATAGTCGGTCATCTCGACGCGCCAGGGTGCGATGAGCGAAGTCTCCGCGAGGGGCGTGTTGCCCGTCTTGACGGTCAGCGACCCCGAGAAGTAGCAGCCGAAGACCCGGCTGCCCGGCATGAAGGTCACCTTGTAGTCGCCCGCAGGGTCGCTCTTCGTGATGGTGATGCTCGTACCGAAGAGCTGCTCCCTGACATTCTTGTTTTCGTAGGTGACGCTCCCGAAATCGGGCGCCTCGCCCGTCGTCGCCTGCTTGTCCACCTCGGCAAGCAGAATGGCCAGGCGCATGCCGACATTGGCCGGCTGCAGGGCGAGCGTCGTCTGCAGCTGGCAGTTCTGGTAGAGGTTCAGTCCCGGGAGGAACGGTTTGAGCTCCTCATAGCCGTTGTTGCTGTCGACACAGCCCGTGAGCAGCGTAAGGCCGAGCAGCAGGGTTCCCAAAATTTTCTTCATGATCGTCTTTCGTGGATAAGGTGAATAACTGTTGCTTAAACGTGTCCGGAGGTTTTTTACTGCATCCCGGAAAAAATTTTTTCCATATTCCGGGCCAACCCCGCCGCAAAGGTACGAATATTTCACTTTTTTTTACTATCTTGGGTGTGAATAGACATGTTCATCGCAACATGAAAACCAAACTCCTGTTACTTATGTCGATCTTATCGCTCTTCGGATGCGGCCGCAAGTCCGCTCCGGAATATCCCGCCGACGTGCTGACCCTGCGCGACGGCTCACAGGCCACGCTTACCTTCTTCAAACACGCCTCGCTCGCGATCACCGTGGGCGGCAAGTACATCTATGTCGATCCCGTCAGCAGCTACGCCGACTACGCCTCGCTGCCGAAGGCCGACGTGGTGCTCATCACCCACTCGCACTACGACCACCTCGACCGGGCGGCCGTCGAGACGCTGCTGACCTCGGAGACCGAAGTGCTCTGCGACCGCACGTCGGCCGAAGCCTTCGAGATGAACTGCTACACGATGCGCCCGGGCAGCGTCGCCACACCGCGGCCCTACCTGAAGGTCGAGGCCGTCGTGGCGTGCAACACCACGCCGGGACACCTTCAGTTCCACCCGCGCGAGCGCGAGGACTGCGGCTACATCCTCACCATCGGCGGCACGCGCATCTACATCGCCGGGGACACGGAACCCACGCCCGAGATGAAGCGGCTAAAGGAGATCGACGTCGCCTTCCTGCCCGTGAACCAGCCCTACACGATGACCGTCGACCAGGCCGTCGAGGCCGTCAAGGCGTTCCGCCCGGCCATCTTCTACCCCTACCACTACGGCGAGGTGGACGAGAAGACCGACATCGACCGCCTGGTTGCCGAGCTGGAGGGGGTCACCGAGGTCCGCGTCCGCCCGCTGGAGTAGGACGCCGGGGTGCCGAGCGCGGGCCTTCCGGGCTTTCCCGAAGAGCGGATCCGCCGGCAAGCGACGAGGGAGACAGCATCGGATGCTGTCTCCCTCGCTTCGTTACCGCCCTGCGGGGAACGGCTGCGCTCCCCACGAAACGGCTGCCGTACCACCACAGAAAGGCAGCCGACCGGGCGGCCGCTATTCGCGGATGCAGCGGATATTGCCACCGATCGCTTCGCTCTGGGCGTTGTTGTTGCTCACCGCACGCGAATACCAGTAGAGCATGTATCCCTTGTACCCCTGTGCCGGATAGTTGTGGTTGTAGCTGCACGCCGACCAGTAGTAGCCGTAGCGGCCCACGTTCGACAGCCGTCCGGCATCCGTGCGGTAGCCCTGCGCGGGCCAGTAGCCGCCGTTGTAAGTGCGCGACTGGTAGGCGCCCGTCTCGACCAGCGTCGTCTTGCTGGCGTCGGCCATGACCTCCTGATACCATCCCGGCACCTTGTATCCCGGCGGGCAGGGGTCGAACATCGTCTTGAGGTTCGTATGGTTGACAAAATCGTAGCCCCACAGCTCGGCATACTGCACGTTGTCGTCGTTGAACCAGGCACCGACACCGCTCGTCCCGACCTGTGCGCCGTAGGTGATGAAGGTCATCGGATGGGCCGCGGCATAGTCGACCGACTGTCCCGTGGCAATCGCGGCATCGTCGTTGCGCAGGGTCGTCCACCCCGTCGTGCGGGCCGTGTTGAAGACGCAGGCACCCTCCAGCGCGGTCTGGAAAGCCTCCCCGTCGGGGATCGCCGCACCGTCGGGGTTGACGGGCGCCGAGGCTGCGATGAAGGGGTCCTTGCGTCCCCACTGGTAGAAGAAGCCGAACGAAGCCACGTCGTCAACCGCCGTCGAGGTGGCCCCCACGTTGCGGTCGAGGAACTGATACTGGGGCGAGGAGCCGCTTACGAGGTTCACCGACGGATCGTCCGTCATCCAGATGTGCCAGCTCCAGACGAGCTGCTGTGCGCCGTCGAACAGGGCGAGGACTGCATTGCCCCGCTGTGCGGAGGCCTCGAAGCGGATGCGTTTCGAGGCGGCGTCCAGCGTCACGTTCGAGACCAGCCCCTCGGCCGACGCCCACAGCCAGTCGGCGCTCCAGTCCGCACCGACGGCAATCGCCGCCTCGAAATGCTTGCTCTCCTGGTCGTTGTTGGCGCTGACGCCGTTGCCGCGCACGTCGGCGGCAAAGGAGTAGACGCCCGGCGCCGTCACCACGTAGCAGTTGGCCGTCCCGGCGGCACTCAGATCGGTCGCGTCGGGAGCCGCCGTGCGGAAGTTCTTCGCGGCCAGGTCGCTGCGCGAATCGGCATCGGCCACATAGGCGCAGAACCGGTATTCGGTGTCGGGCATCAGCCCCGTGAGCTGTACGGTCACCTCCTCGGCGGCCTCCACCTGCGTGAACTCCGTCGGGTCCTCGGCCTCGGCACGGACGCAGGCCCAGAACAACTGCTGCGCATCGGCCGTCTTCACCCGCACCTCGGCCCCTTCGGCCGTCGTCGTGATGTCACCCACGACAAGCGACGGCAGGCGCAGCGTCTCGAAATCGTGCGTTACCGTCTCGCCGGCCACACCCTTGTGGTTCTCGGCCCGGGCCAGCAGCGTATAGGCCGTGCCGGCCTCGAGCTCGCCGACCGTGAGCTGCACCGGCGCCGCGGCTTCGCGCGCGATCCAGGCCGACTCGGCCGGCGTCTCGCCGCGCAGCACGCAGCAGTAGAGCACACGCACGGCATTCGTCGGATTCAGCGTAAAGCTCACCGCCCGCTTGGCGGGCGCCACCTCCGCAATCGAGACGGAAGCCGGAAGCGGCTTCGCCGGTTCGGACTCCGACTTGCGGCACGAAGTCGGAAGCAGGGCCGTCAGCGCGGCCGCAAAAAGCACCAAGATTTTCTTCATATTCCTGTACAATTAAAAGGTTAGGCGTTCACCGCACCGTGGGCACCGCCATCAGGAACATTCGGAACAGAAAAACCGGGAACGAGTCCGATCCTCACTCCGCCCGTTCTCCGCAGGCTTGCGCTCGACACAGGCAAAGGCAGGTCTTCTGACTCGTTTCCGGCGCGACGCCTTCCCGACCGCAAGGTCAGTGGCAAGAGATTGTCGCGACGACAGCCCGGAGCATCCGGGACGAAACTCACAGCAGCGGGAACTGTTGCAGACTTGCACTGCATTCCCTTTTAATCCCTGCGGCCTCGCCGCGAGGGAACCGTTTGCGGGGGCAAAGGTAGCCTTTTCGGCCGTATTTCCAAACCCGAAGCCGAAAATCCGCCCTTTTGACCCCATTCCGCCGACATCGGGAAAAGCCGCCGCGCGCCCTCGGACCGATTTTCCCGCCGCGGCATGGCAAGGCGCCGCCCGCTCCCCGACACCGTCCGGCAACAATCCGCCACCCCGGCGTCCCGACTGCCCGCCCGCAACCTCTCTTCACGATCCGCCGGCTTCTCCGGCCTCTCGACAGCGGCCGTCCCCGCGTTCCACGCAATTCGCGGCCATCCGCCCCAGCGTCCCGACCTTCCGCACAAGCCCCGCGACCAGCCATCTCCATATTGCGGCCATCCTCTGCCCCGCAACCGGAGCTCCCTCCCGCAACCGGAGCTCCCTCCTCCCGCGACCGGGGTTCTTGCTCCCCCGCGACCGGCTGTTCCGGGCACAAAAAAGAGGGGAACGCCGCAGCGGCACTCCCCTCCTTCCGATAACAATCCCGTCCCGGCGGCTACTTGCCGGCCTCGGTGCTCTTTTTCGGCTCGGCCTGCACCTTGAGCGAGGCCAGCCCCTTGACGATGTTCTCGTCGCTGTTTTTCGAGGCGTCGTAGACAACGGTCACCTCCTTCTTCTCGAGGTCGACCTGCACGTCCTTGATCCCCTTGCCGAGCGACGGCACGTTGTTCATGATCTTGTTGACGCAGTGTTCGCAGTCGACATCGGCCGTGAAGACCGTTGTCACGATCTTCTTCCCGGCAGCCGGCTTCGCCGCCAGGGATACGCCTGCGCCCAGCAGCAGGGCGAGGCAGAGCATAGCGATTTTTTTCATCTTGCTTCGGTATTTTAAGGTTTCGGTATCAATAGAGGTTGAAGCGCAGACCGGCGTAGAACTTCCGGCCCATGAGCGGTCCCCAGACATTCATCGAGTTGAACTGCGCCGAATAGGGGTTCGAGGCGTTGAGAATCGGGTCCTCCTGCCGGTAGTCGGCGATGTTCTCGCAACCGACGTAGATATCGAACTTGCCCACCTTGCGGCTCACCTGTACAAAGAACATCGGATAGCGCGGCGAGTAGCTGTCGTCGGCCAGGTCGCCCGTCTGCGTCGGGATACGTGCCGGGCCGTTGAGCTGCGCTGTAGCATCGAAGACCCAGCGGCGGAACTTCGTGGCATACTGGATGTTGAGCAGCGTCTTGTACTGGCTGACCAGCGGACGCTCGACACGCGCCGTGCGGCCGTCGGGGCGCTGGATCGTCATCTCGCTGTCCGTATAGCGGAACGTGGCGAAGATGTCGAGCCGCTCGACGGGCGACCACGAGAAGTCGACCTGATAGGTATCCGTATAGGAGCGGCCGTCCGACGTGTAGAGCAGAATCTGCGTGGGGTCGTACTCCTGGTCGGCCACTACCGAGTGGTAGAACTGCGTGCGGAAGTAGTCGAAGCTCAACGTCGCGTCATCGGCCTGCACGAGCGTGAAGGTCTGCGTCAGGCTGCCGCCCAGCGTCAGGGCCTTCTCCAGGCGGTCGAAGTCTGCAAAGCGGCCGTCATAGGCCGGCACCCCGTTGCGGAACTCCACCAGCCGGATCTGCCGTCCCGTCGCGAGCATGCCGATGTTGTCCGTGATGATGTCCGTCGAGCGGTAGCCCAGACCGGCCGAGGCGCGCAGCGTCGTCGTGGGGGTGATGTTCCACTTCAGGTGGCCGCGCGGCGTGAGGAAGCAGCGGTCGTAGAAGGCATTGTAGTCGCCGCGCAGGCCCGCCACGAGCGAGAGCTTCTCCTTCACGGCATAGGTATACTCGGCATAGAGGCCCACCTCCTGCTCGTCGCGGTCGAACGCATAGAGCTGCCGCGAGTTGTCGATCCAGGGCGTGCGGTTGTCGAGCCCCTCGCGGTAGGAGTCCAGATGGGCCTGCACACCGACGTTCAGCGACGAACGGTAGGTGAAGTAGTGGTTATACATCAGGTTGAGCGACAGCGAATTCTGATTGCCGTCATAGCCGTTCAGCCCGAAGTAGGCCGTCTCGTCGAAGTGGTCGAAGTCGGCGACGAAGGCCAGGTTCGAGCGCATCTCGTCCTGCTCGTCGGCATCGTAGACCGCCGGACCGACCGGCATGCCGATCTTCACGTAGCCGTTGGCGTTGCGGTTGCGGATGTGCGACCCGTAGAGGGGCATCCGCTCGTCGCGCTGCTCCCAGTCCCAGTCCGCGGCCATCGCCTCGCGCATCGCCTCGGTATTCCTGTATCCGAGCATGCCGCCCAGACGGTTCTCCTGCACGAACTTCCAGCCCCAGCGTACCTGCGTGCCGTTGTCGGCGGCGTAGAGCCACTTGTTGGCGACGTTGATCTGGTCCGACTTGGGCAGGTCGCGGAAGCCGTCGTGGTTGTGGTCCATCTTCCGGGCATCGGTATCCATCGAGCCGTGCAGCAGGATGACGCTCGAGAGCTTCTTGTCGCGCGTCACGGGGAAGGCCGTCGAGATGTTGGCCTCGGGGCGCAGCTCGTCGTCGAGGTAGAGGTTCACGAAGAGCCGCTCCTCATCGGTCGGCTTGCGGTGCTCGAGGTTGATCTGCCCCGTGATGGCCTCGTGTCCGGCCGTCACCGAGGCGACGCCCTTCGACACCTGGATCGAGTTGAGCCACATGCCGGGCGTGTAGCTCAATCCGTAGGGGGCGCTCAGGCCCCGCATAATGGGGCGGTTCTCGTCGAGAATCTGCGTGTAGGTGCCGGCCAGCCCCAGCATCTTGATCTGCCGCGCGCCCGAGATGGCGTCGCTGTAGCCGACGGTCACCGACGCCGAGTTCTCGAACGACTCGGCCAGGTTGCAGCAGGCCATCTTGCAGAGGCCCGCAAAGGAGATCATCTCGTTCTTGAGAATGCCCTCGCGCTTGACGAAGTTGCCCGAGAGGTTGCCCTCGACGACGACACCCTCGAGCTCGACGCCCTCGGCGCGCAGCGCCATCTCGACGCGCTCCGTACCGCTCTCGACACGGAGCGTATCGTTGACATATCCCAGATACGACGCCACGAGGCGGTCGTAGTTCTTCACGCGGTGCAGCAGGAAGGCACCCTCGGCATCGGTGCTCGCACCGATCGTCGTGCCGGCCCAGTAGACCGAAGCGCCGACGAGCGGCTGTCCTTCCGCATCGCGCACGACACCGCGCAGATCCTGCGCCACGGCGGAGGCCGCCAGCAGCGCAAAGGCCGAAACAAGGAATAGAGTTCGTTTCATGGTATTTTTTCTGTTTTTCCGCGGACAAAGGTAGTGCGAAAGGTCTGCAACCGGGTTGCAAACCGCCCCACCCCGCCGCGATCACTCCTGCCGCCGGTTGCGGCAGTCGGGACAGAGACCCGTTATGAGGTAGTTGATCCGACGCACGTCGTATCCCGCCGGGTAGCGGATCACCGGAATGTGCGTATGGTCCAGGCAGAAGGTGCGGCCGCAGGCTTCGCAATGGAAGTGGCAGTGCATCTCCTCGATCCGGCACGCATGGTCGTTGTGGCAGACGCAGTACTTCGTGGCGCCGCTGCCGTCATCGATGACATGCAGCAGGTGGTGTTCGGCAAAGAGGGTCAGCGTGCGGAAGATCGACGACCGGTCAAGACCGTCGGTTGCGGTCTCCAGGTCGGCCAGACTGAAGGTATCGCTGAAGGTCTCCATCGCCTCCAGCACCAGGATGCGGAGGGCCGTAGGGCGTATGCCATGGGCCTCGAGCACCTCTTCGCAATGCAGGTTACTCATGTTCTGCAAACTGCACGCTGCGTGCACAGCGTGTCCGTCGGATGGTGAATGATAAATGAATGGTCAGGGAAAACGGGGATGTCCTTCCGACATCCGGCCGGGGCGGACCCGGCGGACCGCATGCGGCGGTCAGCCCCTGACGGGCGGGGCGCGCAGCCCCGCACAGCGGGCGAAGCCGTCGCGCAGCGGCGGCACGTCGCAGCCGACCTGCCGGTCGGTCTGGATTTCAGACACGGGAACGGAGCCGCACGTCGCCACGATGGCGGGCGGCAGCGTCAGGACCACGCAGCGCACGAGCCGCTCGTGGTCCGATCCGGAGCCCGTATAGAGAGCTATGTCGGTCGAATGGTGGGTGCCACAGCAGGGCGCCGTAATGTCGGCGCGGGCGGCGGGAAGATCCCCCGTATGATCGCAGCAGGTGCAGCCGGTGTGCTGCAGCGCCTCGCGCGGCGCCTTGCACTTGCACGTCAGGGAGACATACGCCGGCGTACCGACCGCCGCAAGGTAGAGGGTCAGCAACAACAGCGCTATGTATCCGCGGGCCTTCATTGCTCCAGTACGCCGCATTCCGCAAGGCGGGACATCCACGCCCCGGCATCGCGCCGGGCCGTTGCCTCGTCCACCTCGTATCGCTCCACGAGCAGCGAGACCACGTCGTCGAGGTCGAATTCGCGGCCGCGGAGCTGCTCCCACAGATAGCGCGACGACTCGTTGAGCGCCACCAGGCGCGTCATGTCGGCGCCGTATGCGCCCTGCACGACGACCACATGTTCGCCGGCCAGCTCGCGCACCTTGTATTTGGGGTCAATCTTCATCTTTCGTATCACCGGTCTCTGCCGATATGCCGCAAATGTACGCAAAATTTCGGAAAAAGCCTAATTTTTTCGCTCCCGCCGCCGCGCCCGGCTCCTACGCGGGAAGGGAGCGGGGACGCAGCCGGGAATGAACCCGGAGATGAACCCAGAGATGAGCCCGGAAATGAGCCCGGAAATGAGCCCGGGAATGAACCCGGACCGGAAGCGGCGCGCCGGTCCGCCCGCCCGGAACGTGCCCCGAGCGAAAAAGCCAGGAAGGGGGGAGGCAAATCCGCGGCAAAATCGCTACCTTTGCATTATGGAATCCGCCGAGGAGAAGATATACGCCGCCCTCACCCGCTGGTGGGGCTTCCGGGAGTTCCGCCCCGTGCAGCGGGAGATCATTCTCTCCGTCATGCAGGGGCGCGACACGCTGGCGCTGATGCCCACCGGCGGCGGCAAGTCGCTCACCTACCAGGTGCCGACGATGGCCCGCGACGGACTGGCCGTCGTCATTACGCCGCTCATCGCCCTGATGAAGGACCAGGTGGATCGCCTGCGCGCACGGGGCATCCCGGCCGTGGCCATCCACTCGGGACTCTCGCCGCGGCAGATCGACATCGCACTGGACAACTGCGTCTACGGCGACGTGAAGTTCCTCTACGTCGCCCCCGAGCGGCTCACCTCGGAGGCCTTCCGTCTGCGCGTCGTGCGCATGAACGTCTCGCTCATCGCCGTCGACGAGGCCCACTGCATCTCGCAGTGGGGCTACGACTTCCGCCCCTCGTACCTGCGCATCGCCGAGCTGCGCGAGCGCCTGCCCGGCGTCCCGGTGCTGGCCCTCACGGCCTCGGCCACCGCGCGGGTCGCCGAGGACATCATGCACCACCTGAAGTTCCCCGAAGCGCACATTCTGCGCAGCAGCTTCGCGCGGCCCAACCTCTCGTACAGCGTCCGCCATACGGACGACAAGAACGGCCAGCTGCTGCGCCTCGTGCACAACGTCCCGGGCTCGGGCATCGTCTACGTGCGCACGCGCGAGGCGACGGAGCAGATCGCCGACCTGCTGCGGCAGGAGGGCACCACGGCCGCTGCCTACCACGGCGGGCTGGGCCATGCCGAGCGGTCGCAGCGCCAGGAGGAGTGGATCGCGGGCCACGTGCGGGTGATGGTCGCGACCAACGCCTTCGGCATGGGCATCGACAAGCCCGACGTGCGCTTCGTCGTCCACTACTCGCTCTGCGACTCGCTCGAAAGCTACTACCAGGAGGCCGGACGCGCCGGGCGCGACGGCGCACGCGCCTACGCCCTGCTGCTCGTCGCGGCCGACGACGGCGAGCGCACGATCCGCCGCTTCGAGCAGGAGTTTCCGCCGCTCGAGCGCGTGAAGGAGATCTACGAGAAGGTCTGCAACTACCTGCGCATCGGCATCGGCGAGGGCGACGGCGCCACCTTCCAGTTCAACATCCACGACTTCTGCGCGCGCGAGCACCTCTACGCCGGGACGGTTGCCAGCGCCCTGAAGCTCCTCCAGCAGAACGGCTACATGACGCTGACCGACGCACAGGAGAACCCCGCACGGGTGATGTTCTGCGTGAGCCGCGACGACCTCTACCGCCTGCGCGTGCAGCGCGACGAGCTCGACCACTTCATCCGCACGCTGCTGCGCCTCTACAACGGCGTATTCACCGAGTTCCGCCCCATCGACGAGGGCGAGCTGGCGACCTGGAGCGGCTACACCGTCGAGCGGGTCCGCGAGCTGCTCAAGCGGCTGTGGATGCTGCGCGTGATCCGCTACATCCCATCGAACCGCTCGCCGCTGCTCTTCATGAATGAGGAGCGGCTGCCGCGCGCCGACCTCTACATCGCCCCCGAGACCTACCGGCTGCGGCAGCAGCTCCTGCGCGAGCGCTTCGAGCAGATGCTCGCCTACGCCTCGAACGAAGAGGAGTGCCGCAGCACGGTGCTCGAACGCTACTTCGGCACCGAACCGGCCGGGCCGTGCGGCGTCTGCGACATCTGCCTGGCCCGCCGCCGCGCCGCCAAACGGGCCGCCGCAACCAAACAAGCCTCGCCCGGCAGCACCGCCCCGGCAGCAGAAAAAGCCTCGCCCGGTGGCGCCGGCCCGGCAGCACAACCGTCGAAGCCCGCAGCAATGACAGCAGCTGCCCCGACCGAGCCCGCGACAACGGCAGCAGCTGCCCCGACCGGGTCCGCAGCAACAACAGCGGCCGCCCCGACCGAACCCGCGACAACGGCAGCGGCCGCACGGGCAGAACACGCCGCACCGGATGAAGAGCTGCGCACGCGCCTGCTCGAACGCCTTTCGCGCGGAGCGGCCGATCCCCGCACGCTGGCCGACGAACTGGCCGCCTCGCCCGGGCGGATTGCCGCCACGGTGCGCGAGTTGCTCGCCGCGGGCAAAATCACCACGGGCAGCAATGGGAAATTGGAAATAATTGCGTAATTTTGCGGGAATCTTCATCCGGATGAGTACCGAAAACCGCTTCACAGACAAGATAAGCAACGAACAGACCGCGTTGCTCCCCGCCATCGAATTTCACGGCGAGATCCGCATCGTCGAGCACGAGGACGAGATCGAGGCCGCCTGCCAGTACCTCATGCAGCAGCCCCTTGTCGGCTTCGACACCGAGACGCGCCCCTCGTTCCAGCCGGGCGTCACCTACCGCGTGTCGCTGCTGCAACTCTCCTCGGCGGAGCGCTGCTACCTCTTCCGGCTCAACCGGATTCCGCTTGCGCGGCCCCTGCTGCGGCTGCTCGAATCGCGCGAGGTGGTGAAGGTCGGGGCCGACGTGGCCGGCGACCTGCGCTCGCTCCGACAGCTGCGGCGCTTCCGCGACGGCGGGTTCGTCGATCTGCAGGCGATCGCCCCCGAATGGGGCATCGGCGAGAAGAGCCTGCGCAAGCTCTCGGCCATCGTCCTGGGCATGCGCGTCTCGAAGGCCCAGCGGCTGAGCAACTGGGAGGCCGCGACCCTCACGCCCAAGCAGCAGCTCTACGCCGCCACCGACGCCTGGGTCTGCACGCAGATCTACGAGCGGCTGCAACACACGCCGAAAATCAAATGACAGAAACCATGATACCGCGTATTTACCTGCGACGCGGCAAGGAGGAGTCGCTCCTGCGCCGCCACCCGTGGATCTTCTCCGGGGCCATCGACTACATCAAGGCCGAGGAGGAGTCCGAGATCGCCGAAGGGGCCCTCGTCGATGTCTACACCCACGCGGGGGAGTTCATCGCCCGGGGCCACTACCAGATCGGCTCGATCGCCGTGCGCGTGCTCTCCTTCGAGCGCGAGGCGATCGACAGCGCCTGGTGGGAGCGGCGCATCGCCGTGGCGCACGACGTGCGCCGCACGCTGGGGCTCACGCAGAACGCCTCGACGACATGCTACCGCCTCGTGCACGGCGAGGGTGACTCGCTGCCGGGCCTTGTCGTGGACATCTACGGCACGACGGCCGTCGTCCAGTGCCACTCGGTGGGCATGTACCGCGCCCGCATGGAGATCGCCGCGGCCATCCGCGCGGTCTACGGCGAGCACATTACGGCCATCTACGACAAGTCGTCGCAGACGCTCCCCTTCAAGGCCAATACGGGGGCCGTGGACGGCTACCTCTGGGGACGGGCGCAGACGCCGCAGGTCGTGCTCGAGCACGGCGAGCAGTTTCTCGTCAACTGGGAGCAGGGACAGAAGACCGGCTTCTTCCTCGACCAGCGCGAGAACCGCGAGCTGGTGAAGCGCTACGCACAGGGGCGCACCGTGCTCAACACCTTCTGCTACACGGGCGGCTTCTCGGTCTACGCCCTGGCGGGCGGTGCGAAGGAAGTCTGCTCGGTGGACTCCTCGGAGCGGGCCGTGGCCCTCGCCACCGAGAACATGCGCCTGAACTTCGGCGACAGGGCCCCGCACACCGAGGTGGCGGCCGACGCCGTGGAGTACCTGCGCGACATCGGCGACCGCTACGACCTGATCATTCTCGACCCGCCGGCCTTCGCCAAGCACCACAAGGTGCTCGGCAACGCCATGCAGGGCTACAAGCGGCTCAACGCCCGGGCGCTGTCGCAGATCCGGCCGGGCGGCATCCTCTTCACCTTCTCCTGCTCGCAGGCCGTGTCGAAGGAGCTCTTCCGCACGACGGTCTTCTCGGCCGCGGCGATCGCCGGACGCCAGGTCCGCATCCTGCACCAGCTGACGCAGCCCGCCGACCACCCGATCAACATCTACCACCCCGAGGGCGAGTACCTCAAGGGGCTGGTGCTCTACGTCGAGTAGCCGCCGCATACCCCGAACAGACAAATCCCAAACACACAAATAAGATGAAAAGAACCTTGCTCTTACCGCTGCTGACGCTGCTCTGCACGACCCTTTTCGCACAGGGGCAGAGCCGCATCGAAACCTTCACCGTCCCGAGCACGATCCTCGGCACGGAGAAGACGTGTACGGTCTACCTCCCGGCGGGCTACGACGCCTCGACGGAGCAATACCCCGTGCTCTACCTGCTGCACGGCGCCTACGGCTGCCACACGGACTGGACCCGTCTGGGCGACGTCCAGCGCATCGCCGACGACGCCATCGCCCAGGGCATGGCCAGCCGGATGATTATCGTCATGCCCGACGCCGCGGGCGAGGGCGAGAACTACGCCGGACCCCACATGGGTTACTTCGACGTGCCGGGCTGGAGCTACGAGCGCTTCTTCTTCGAGGAGTTCCTGCCCGCCGTCGAGCAGCACTACCGCATCCGCGGCGACCGCACACACCGCGCCATCGCCGGACTCTCGATGGGCGGCGGCGGATCGGCGGCCTACGCCATCAAGCACCCCGAGCTCTTCGGCTCGGCCTGCCCGTTAAGCGGTCTGCTGGACGCCTTTCCCGACGGAAGCAACTACGAGGACGTCTTCGTGCGTTCGGTCGTGGACAACTCGCCCGTCAAACTGCTGCGCGAGCTCTCCGACGAACAGCTTGCCGCCGTGCGCAACGTGCGCTGGTGGGTGGACTGCGGCGACGACGACTTCCTCTACTCGTGCAACATCCGCTTCTACGCCCTCATGCGCGAGCGCAACGTCCCGCTGCAATACCGCATGCGCGACGGCGGCCACACGTGGCACTACTGGCGCACGGGCCTCGAACCGATACTCACCTTCATCTCGCAGGGATTTACGGAAAGTGAAAAGTGAAAGGTGAAAGGTAAAAAGTAAGGGGCAGCCGAGAGGAGACCTGCCGCGAGGGGCGAGCCGCGAAGGGCGAGCCGGGCCGGTGCGGCCGGAACTACCGACGCGCCGGACAGCCGAAAGAATCATCCGCTCCACCGCCCATCCGGCCAGCCACCCTGCTCACTCCGACAATCGAACGGGAAGCATCCTTTTTCAGGGTGCTTCCCGCTGTTTTTGACACAAACCGGATCTACCGGACCATCCGCAAAAAGCCGGAGGAATCCGACAACAAAGGAACCCGCCGGAAGCATCCGACAGCATAGAGACCCGCCGGGAGAATCCGACAGCATAAAGCCCCATCGAGAGAAAACCCACCGGGAGAGGCCGGGAATCCGCCGCACAAAGCCGGGAATCCGCCGCACAAAGCCGGGAATCTGCCGCACAAAAAAGCCGGGGACGCCTGTGCATCCCCGGCTCACCGGTCGGCTCTCACCGAGCCGTTATTTGCGCTTGGCGCGCTGCTGAGCCTCCTGCTGACGCAGAAGCTCCTCGTAGCGCTGCTGGAACTTCGACTTCTTGCCGTTCGACTTGCGGGCCGCATTGGCCTGCATGATCGCCTGGATCTTCGTGTCGTCGACCATGCGGCGGATGATGAGCGTCTGGCCGATGGTCAGCAGGTTCGAGAGCAGGTAATAGTAGCACAGACCGCTCGAATAGTCGTTGAACCAGAACAGCAACATGAGCGGCATGAGGTAGAGCATCATGAACTTCATGCCCGCCATCTGGGGCTGCGACGAGGCCGTCTGCTGGTAGCTGTAGTAGGAGTAGCCGAAGGTCGAAAGGGCCATCAGCAGGGCGAACAGCGAGACGTGGTCCCCGTAGAAGGGGATCGAGAAGGGCAGGTTCAGCACGCTGTCATACGACGAGAGGTCGCCGGCCCAGAGGAACGACTGCCCGCGCAGCTCGATCGACGCCGGGAAGAAGCGGAACATGGCGATCAGGATCGGCATCTGGATCAGCATCGGGATGCAGCCGCCCATGGGGTTGATGCCCGCCTTCTTGTAGAGTTCCATGGTGGCCTGCTGCCGCTTCATGGCATCCTCCTGCTTGGGGTACTTCTTGGCCAGCTCGTCGACCTGCGGCTTGATCAGGCGCATCTTGGCCATCGAGACATAGCTCTTGTAGGTCAGTGGCGAGATCACCAGACGAACCAGCACCGCCAGGATCAGGATGATGATGCCGAAGCTCGGGATGTAGTTGCGCAGGAAATCGAAGACCGGAATCACGCACCAGCGGTTGATCCAGCCGAAGATGCCCCACCCCAGCGGGATGAGCCGCTCGAGGTAGAGGTCGCCGTCCCCGGCATCCGTATCGCCCACCTTCTTGAGAATCGAATACTCGTTCGGGCCGAAGTAGAAGGCAAAGTCATACCCGGTGGTCTGCGCCGTGTAGGGCACGGTCATGCGGGCCGAGAAATCCTTGATGTAACCCGAACCGGGCTGCGCCGTCGTGAAGCCCACGTCGGCATAGGAGAGGTTCTGCGGCGCGATGAAGACCGACGAAAAGTAGTGCTGCTTGAAGGCCACCCAGTTGACCGAGGTGGTGATCTCCTTCGAGCGCTCCTCGTCGCTCATGCTCAGCTCCTCGATCGAGGACTCGCCCGGGAAGCGGTAGGCCACCGTGGTGTACATGTTCTCGTTCTTGAAGCCGCGCTCGTTCTGGTAGGAGGTGTTCGACCAGTCGATGCCGATCGAGGTCTGGTTGGCCATCTCGGCGGCCATGTTCACCAGCCGCACGTCGAAGTCGACCAGGTAGTCGCGCGCCGGGGTCTTCGTGTCGTAGATCAGGTATTCGTACTCGAGCGCCGCCGTCTCCGAAATCGGGAGACGCATCCGCACCGCCCGGGCCCCGTCGGCCGTCGTCTCCACCGCCGAAGGGGTGAAGACATACTCCATCGTATTGACCTTGACGTTGTTCAGCCCGTTCTTGACAAAGAACGAGAGGTCGAAGCGCGCCGTGGCGGGGTCCATCAGCGAGACGGGGATATTGCGCTCGCCGCGCGGCGCATACTTCGTGTAGTCCTTCAGCAGGACGTCGCGGATCTGGCCGCCGCGCGTCGAGAAGGTCACCGCCATCACGTCGTTTTCGACGACAAACTCCCGCTCCTCGCCATCGCGCGCCGCGGCGAGGTACTCGCCCAGCGCGGCGACGCGGCGTTCACGCGCCGCTTCGGCCGCCTGTTCCGGATCCTGACCGCCCGCGGTCAGCGCCACGGAGTCCGCGGCGGGGACAACGGGCCGCGTAGCCAGCGCCACCGAATCCTGGTAGGCCTGCCAGGCGGCCATCTCTTCCTGATATTTCTTCTGTTCCTGTGTATTGAAATAGGCGAACCCGAAAAAGAGGAGCGCCACGACGGCAATGCCGATAATCGATTTTTTATCCATTTACGGTTTTCTGATACTCTCTGTATGCGTGATTACTTCTTCTCCTGCTTGACCGTGGAGGTGGCTTCGGCGTGGTCGAGCGCCGCGCGCACAAAGGCCACGAACAGCGGCGAGGGGCTCTCGACGGTGCTCTGGTACTCGGGGTGGTACTGCGTGCCGACGAACCACGGATGGTCCGCAATCTCGATTACCTCGACGAGGTTCGTGTCGGGGTTGACACCCACGGCCTGCATGCCTGCGGCCTCGAACTGCGCGAGGTAGTCGTTGTTGAATTCGTAGCGGTGGCGGTGACGCTCCGAGATGTTGAGCCTGCCGTAGGCCGCGGCGACGCGCGAACCCTTGCGCAGCACGCACGGGTAGGCGCCCAGACGCATCGTGCCGCCCTTGGCCGTGATGCCCTTCTGCTCCTCCATGAGGTCGATGACCGGATGGGCCGTCACCTCCATCTCGCTCGAGTTGGCATCGGCGAAGCCCAGCACGTTGCGGGCGAACTCGATGACGGCGCACTGCATGCCGAGGCAGATGCCGAGGAACGGAATCCGGTTCTCACGGGCATAGCGCACGGCCGTGATCTTGCCCTCGATGCCGCGGTTGCCGAAGCCCGGGGCGACGAGGATGCCCGCCATGCGGCCCAACTGCTCGGCGACGTTCTCCTCGGTGATCTTTTCGGAGTTGACGTAGACGAGTTTCACGTGGCAGTCGTTGACCGCCCCGGCGTGTACGAACGACTCGCAGATCGACTTGTAGGCATCGGGCAGCTCGGTGTACTTGCCCACCAGCGCAATCTCGATTGTGCGGCCCGGATGCTTGACGCGCTCGACGAAGGCGCTCCAGGCGGCCATGTCGGGCTCCTTCTCCGACGGGAGGTTCAGCTTGTCGAGCACCACCTCGTCCAGGTGCTGTGCATGCATGCGCAGCGGCACCTCGTAGATCGTCGGCACGTCGATCGACTCCATCACGGCGTTGGCATCGACGTTGCAGAAGAGCGCCACCTTGCGCCGCAGGGCCATCGACAGCGGATGCTCCGTGCGCAGGACGAGAATCTCGGGCTGGAGTCCGTTTTCGAGCAGCGCCTTGACGGAGTGCTGCGTGGGCTTGGTCTTCAGTTCGCCCGAGGCGGCCATGTAGGGGATCAGCGTCAGGTGCACGAGCGCCGTATTGCGGTAGCCGAGCGAGTAGCGCAGCTGGCGCACCGACTCGATGAAGGGCAGCGACTCGATGTCGCCCACCGTACCGCCGATCTCGGTGATGATGATGTCGTACTTTTTGGTCTGGCCCAGCAGCTGGATGCGGCGCTTGATCTCGTCGGTGATGTGGGGGATAACCTGCACGGTCTTGCCCAGGTATTCGCCCTTGCGCTCCTTCTCGATGACGCTCTTGTAGATGCGGCCCGTCGTGACGTTGTTCGCCTTCGAGGTCGGGTGGTTCGTGAAGCGCTCGTAGTGGCCCAGGTCGAGGTCCGTCTCGGCGCCGTCCTCCGTCACGTAGCACTCGCCGTGCTCGTAGGGGTTGAGCGTGCCGGGATCGACGTTGATGTAGGGGTCGAGCTTCTGAATCGTCACCGAGTAGCCGCGCGCCTGCAGCAGCCGCGCAATCGAGGCCGAAATGATACCCTTGCCGAGCGAAGATGCCACGCCGCCCGTCACGAATATGTACTTGGGTTTCGCAAGTTTCATGTCTGTCGTTATTCTCTATCGTTGGATTATTTGTCGTTGTTCTCGGCCGGGGTCTCCTCGGCTGCCTGCCGGTCGATGAGCTTCACCTTCTCGATCGTCGCGGCCATCTCCTCGCGGGCGCGGTCGATCTTGGCGCGCACGTCGGCCACGAGCGTCTCGGCGTTCTTCGACTTGGTGAAGAAGCCGATGTTGTTCTCCAGCAGGGCAATCTCCTGCTCGAGCTGCCGCACCTTGTTGTAGAGGCGCTCGCGCTCCGAACGCAGGCGACGGTCGCCCGAGGCCTTGAGCGTCGAGACCTTCTCGCGGAAGCGGTTCATCGAACGGTCGCGCTCCGAGCCGCGCAGCGCATTGAAAAGCGCATCGACGGCGGCCTTGTAGCGCTTCTGCACGGACTCCTTCTGCCGGATGGGCACGAAGCCGATCTCGCCCCAGCGGCGCTGGAAGTCGCGGATCACCTCATAGCCCCCGGCCTTGACGTCGGCCGCAGCCATCTCGTCGAGCAGCGCCAGCTTGCGGCGCAGGTTCTCCTCCTGCTCGCCGTCGACCGAGGCGAAATGGGCGCTCTTGCGCTCGAAGAAGCGGTCGCAGGCCGCCCGGAAGCGCTTCCACACGGCATCCGAATGGCGGCGCGATACGGCGCCGATCTGTTTCCAGCGCGCCTGCAGGGCAATCAGTTCGTCGGTCGTCTTCTTCCACTCCTCGCTGCCGGCGAGCGACTCGGCGGCCTCGCAGATCTCGGTCTTGAGCTGGAGGTTGTGCTCCATCTCGGCCTTCAGCCCGGCATAGAACTGGCGCTTGGCCTCGAAGAAACGGTCGCACGCCGTGCGGAAGCGTTCGTAGATGCGGTTGTTGTCCTTCTTGGGTGCGAAGCCGATGGTCTTCCACGTCTTCTGTATCTCGAGCAGGCGGTCGCTCGCCCGGTTCCACTCCTTGCGCGTGGTGAGCGGCTGGGCCGCCAACTCCTCGGTCGTCTCGCAGAGCTGCGTCTTGAGTTCGAGGTTGCGCACCTGCTCGGCCTTCAGCGCCTCGAAGTGCTCCTGATGCGCCTTGTTGATGCGGCTCGACGCCGCCTTGAAGCGCTCCCACAGCGGCTCCTTGAACTCGTTGGCCACGGGACCCGTCTCGCGCCACTCGTCGTGCAGCTTCTGCAGCTTGTGGAACGCGTCGACGACCGACGGCTCGAGCAACAGCGCCTCGGCCTGCTCGCAGAGGGCCACCTTCTGCTCGTAGTTCTTCTTCAGGTCCAGGTCGCGCAGCTCCTTGTTGATCTTGATGAAGTTGTAGAAGTTCTCCACGTGCAGGTTGTAGGTCTCCCACAGGTCCTTGACGTACTGCTGCGGCACGATGCCGGTCTCCTTCCAGCGCTGCTGCAGCTCGCGGAACTTCGTGAAGGTATTGTTGATCGTCTCGTCGGAATTGACCAGCTCCTTGAGCTCCTCGATGATGCCGAGCTTGATCTTGTAGTTGGCCTCCTTCTCGGCCTCCAGATTGGCGATGAAGATGTCGCGGCGACGGCGGTATTCGCGGAAGAGCTCCTTGAGCTGCACCTCCGCCCCGTCGACCGACGGCGTGAACTCCTCCTCCTTGCCCCCCTCCTCGATGAAGCGGCGGCGCGCAGCCTCAACTTCGGCGCGGCGCAGGCGGTAGAAGGCGATCTTCAGCGCCTCGACCTCCCGGCGCAGCGACTGCACGGGCTGTTCCTCGAGCATCCGGGCAAAGAGCGCCACGAGCTCCTCCTTGCTCTTGCCGGCAAACCTGTCCTCGGCCGGAGCCGCATCGAGTCCGGCCGCAGCCTCCTCGTCGGTCTCTTCACCCAGTTCGAGCCCGGCGCTCCGGGCGGCCAGCTCGGCCTCCTCGTCCGAAAAATCGACCTGCGACTCCATCACCGGCTCCTCGTCGGCATCGACCGCCACGGCCTCGGCCTGAATGCGGGCCCGACGGGCGCGCGGCGCGGCTGCGGGTTCCGCAGCGGGCGTCGTCTCCGCTGCCGGGGCGGCATCGGCCGTTGCCGGCGTCGTCTCCGCCGGAGCGGCAGCAGCTTCGGCCACAGGTTCGGTTTCTGCCTCCTCCGCAGGTTCTGCCGCCTGCACCGCGGGCTCATCGCCCGCCGCAATCGGGGCGGGTCCGGCTGCCGGTGCGGCCGTCTGCTCCGCAGCGGCTGCGGCCGGTGCCGCGGCTGCGGGGGTTTCGGTTTCGGGGGTCACGGCGGAAACCGCCTGCACATCTTCAGCCACGGGGCTGACTTGCTCCTCGGGAGCAGGAAGTGTCGATTTTTCAGTAGCCATCGCTCTACACGTTTTAGATCCCGCGCATACGGGAGTACATGAATCCCGCAAATATACTCATTTTTCCGGTGTCGCCGAACGATTTAGCGGGAAATTTGCTATCTTCGCGGAAGAAACACGGAACGGGCCGCACCGAAGCACGCCGTCCGCGCCGCCGAAACCGAAACCGAAACGATGAGCCACCGCATCCTGCTGGTCGACGACGAGGTCGACATCCTTGAATTCGTGCGCTACAACCTCGTGCGCGAAGGCTACGAGGTCTTCACCGCCGAGAACGGGGCCCAGGCGCTGCAGGTTGCCGCCGCATGCCGGCCGCACCTGATTCTGCTCGACATGATGATGCCCGTCATGGACGGGATCGAGACCTGCCGCGCCATCCGCCGCGACCCGCAGCTCAAGGACACGATGGTCGTCTTTCTCTCGGCGCTGGGCGAGGAGGAGCAGCAGCTCTCGGGATTCGGCGTCGGGGCGGACGACTACCTGACCAAGCCCATCAAGATGAAACTGCTGGTCAGCCGCGTGCAGGCGCTTCTGAAGCGGGTCGACAGCGGCACCCCGACCGCCGGAGCGGAGCCGCACAGCGGCATCACGATCGACCGCGAACGCTACACGGCCACGTGCGACGGCCGCGAGATCGTCCTGCCGCGCAAGGAGTTCGCGCTGCTCGACCTGCTCTGCTCGCAGCCGGGCCGGCTTGTCACGCGCGAGGAGATCTACTCGCGCATCTGGGGCAGCGACGTGGTGGTCGGCGATCGCACGATCGACGTGCACATCCGCAAGCTGCGGCAGAAGATCGGCGACCGACGCATCGTGACCGTCAAGGGCGTAGGCTACAAGTACGAACCCTGACCTCCGCCCCGCCGCCGGAGCATTGCCCCACAACCCCGCCGTCTGAACACCGGCCACAGCCCCCGCTCCCGGAACGTCATCCCTCAACCGCCTCCGGGACATTGCCATCCGAACACCGGCCCTTCCCCGCCACCTCCGGGACACCCACTCAACCTTGCCGTCGAGGCATTGCTCCGCGGGGCTCCGTCCCTCCGCACCCCGGTTCCGGTCCAAAATTCCCTGCGCCGCTCCAAAACACCCGCTTCCGGTCCGATACGGCTCCGGAGTACCCGCCTCCGGCACCCTCTTCAACTCCGCCCCCGGCAACATCTCCGGTCCGCACCATGACCCCGGTCCCCACCGTCCCCCCCCCGAATCCGATCCGAACGCCCGGTATCCTCTCCTGCCCCGCGCCATAACTCCGGCGCCCCTCCATCGGCTCCGATCGGGCCGATCCGGCCCTTTCGGGGATGCAAAACAAGCCTTTAGAACAAAAAATCCCCGTAAAACGGCAGAAAATCTAACAAACCGCAATCATTTTTTACATAAATTTGCATACCTATAAAATAAATCGTATATTTAACTTATGATTCGTGAACTTTTGGCTGTAGGCGGAGGCGGAGCACTCGGTAGCATCTGCCGTTATGCCCTCTCCTACGGGCTGCTCGCCGGGCAGACGATCTGCGGTTTTCCGGCCGGGACATTCACGGTCAACGCCGTCGGATCGCTGCTCATCGGACTGCTGCTCGAGGTGCTCGACTCGCAAACGGCCGCGTGGCTGCTCGTCGTGGGTTTCTGCGGCGGCTTCACGACCTTTTCGAGCTTCTCGGCCGACACCGTGCGGCTGCTGCGCGCCGAATGCTACGGCCCGGCACTGCTCTATGTCGCATCGAGCGTCGCGGTCTGCATCGCCTTTGCGGCGCTGGGCTGGTGGATCGGAACACTACTGAAAAATTAACTGACTAATACGACAGAACAATGGTAATTTTGGTATTGAACTGCGGATCGTCGTCGATCAAGTACCAGGTCATCGACATGGAAGCCGCATCGAGCAAACTGCTCGCAAAGGGCCTCGTGGAGCGCATCGGCCTCCCGGAGGGCGACCTCACGCACAAGCCCGTCGGCAAGGAGCCGTTCGAGGCACACCAGCCCATTCCCGACCACACGACCGGCATCAGCCTCGTGCTGAAGGCCCTGACGGACCCCGTCCACGGCGTGATCTCGTCGCTCGACGAGGTGAAGGCCGTCGGTCACCGCGTCGCCCACGGCGGCGAGTTCTTCCCGGCCAGCTGCCTGGTCGACGAGGAGGTGAAGGCCAAGATCCGCTCGCTGTTCGAGATCGCCCCGCTGCACAACCCCGCCAACCTCGAGGGCGTGCTCTCGATCGAGAAGGTGCTGCCGGGCGTGCCGCAGGTCACCGTCTTCGACACGTCGTTCCACCAGACGATTCCCGCCACCAACTACATGTATGCCCTGCCCTACGCCTACTATGAGAAGTATCGCGTGCGCAAGTACGGCTTCCACGGCACGAGCCACAAGTTCGTGGCCCGCGTCGGCGCCGAGCTCGCCGGACTCGACATCAACCACTCGAAGATCATCACCTGCCACATCGGCAACGGCGGTTCGGTGACGGCCGTGCTCAACGGCAAGTCGTTCGACACGTCGATGGGTTTCTCGCCGCTCGACGGTCTGGTGATGGGCACGCGCTGCGGACAGGTCGACGCCAGCGCCATCACCTACATCGGCGAAAAGGAGGGCATGAGCTATGCCGAGCTCAACACGATGATGAACAAGCAGTCGGGCGTACAGGGCCTGACGGGCATCTCGAGCGACATGCGCGACATCGACCGCGCCTACGACGAGGGCAATCCCCGCGCCATCCTGGCCCGCGACATGTACTACAACCGCATCAAGAAGTTCGTGGGCGAGTATGCCGCCGAGATGGGCGGTGTCGACCTGATCGTCTTCACGGGCGGCGTGGGCGAGAACTCGAGCGAGATGCGCGAGACGGTCTGCTCGGGCCTGGAGTTCATGGGCGTGAAGTTCGACCGCGAGGCCAACCGGGGCGTGCGCGGCGTCGACAAGATCCTCTCGGCCCCCGACTCGAAGGTCAAGGTCGCCGTCATCGCCACGAACGAGGAGCTCGTCATCGCAACGGACACCTACAACCTCGTAAAATAAGACACAAACGACAGAACCACAATCCTAACAACAAAAGAATATGATTCAGCATCTTACTGAAATCGTCGAAGAGGCGAGAAAGAAAGGCAAAAAACGTCTGGCCGTAGCCTACGGACAGGATTCACACACGCTGGCAGCCGTCTACGAGGCTTACAAGGAGGGACTCGTGGAGCCGACGCTCTACGGCGACAAGGAGGTCATCGAGAAGGTCTGCGAGGAGAACGGCATCGACATCAAGGCATTCAACATCGTCAACGAGCCCAACGACGTGAAGTGCGTGCAGCAGGCCGTGGCAGCCGTCGTGGCGGGCAACGCCGACGTGCTGATGAAGGGTCTGGTCTCGACCGACAAGTACATGCGCGGCATCCTGAACAAGGACGCGGGTCTCTTCCCGCCGAAGGGTGTGCTGAGCCACGTGTCGATCGTCGAAATGCCCTGCTACCACAAGCTGCTCGTCATCTCGGATGTGGCCGTGATTCCGCTGCCGGACTTCAAGCAGAAGATCAAGCAGATCGGCTACCTCGCACAGACGGCCGCGCTGCTGGGCATCAAGACCCCGAAGATCGCCTGCATCGCACCGTCCGAGCAGCTGCTTCCGAGCGTGATCTCCTCGACCGAAGGTGCGCTGCTGGCCAAGATGGGCGACCGCGGACAGCTGGGCAACGTCATCGTCGACGGACCGCTGTCGCTCGACGTGGCGCTCTACAAGGAGGTGGCCGAGCACAAGAAGGTCAAGGGTTCGTCGGTTGCCGGCGATCCGGACTGCCTGCTCTTCCCGAACCTCGAATCGGCCAACGTCTTCTTCAAGTCGGTGACGCACCTGTGCGGCGGCGAACTGGCCGCCATGGTCGTCGGCACGAAGGTTCCGTGCGTGCTCACCTCGCGCGGCGACACGAGCAAGACGAAACTCTATTCGATCGCACTGGCCTGCCTGGCCGCAAAATAACCTGCCACCCACGAATCAACCAACCAACTACCAACCGAACCTAAAACCAGAACCGAGAATCTTATGAGCTACATCGTATTGGCAATAAATCCCGGCTCGACATCCACGAAGGTCGCCCTCTACGAAGAGGAGCGGCCTTTGTTGGAATTGTCGCTCTCGCACCCCACGGAGGAACTCGCCCGCTTCGCCAACGTCATCGACCAGCTCGACTGGCGCCGGGGGCTGATCCTCCAGGCGCTGCGCGACCACGACTTCGACATCCACCGGCTCTCGGCCGTCATCGGCCGCGGCGGACTCATCCGTCCCGTTCCGGCCGGCGTCTACGAGGTGAACTCGCGCATGCGCTACGACCTGCGGAACGCCCAGATGAAACACGCCTGCAACCTCGGTGGCCTGCTGGCGGCACAGATCGCCCACATGGCCGGCCCCGGCATCAAGGCCTACATCGCCGATCCTCCGGTCGTCGACGAGATGGACGACACGGCCCGCATCACGGGCATGCCGATGTGCCAGCGCAAGCCGATCTTCCACGCCCTGAACCAGAAGGCGACCGCCCGCCTGCACTGCGAGCGCGCGGGCCTCGTCTACGAGGAGTCGAACCTCATCGTGGCCCACATGGGCGGCGGCATCTCCGTGGCGGCACACCGCCAGGGGCGCGTCGTTGACGTGAACAACGCCCTCGACGGCGACGGGCCCTTCGCTCCGGACCGTGCGGGCAGCATTCCGTCGAGCGAGCTGATCAAGATTTGCTTCTCGGGACAGTACACGCGCGAGGAGCTGCTGAAATACGTTTCGAGCAAGGGCGGCCTGGTGGCCTATCTCGGCACGAACTCCGTTCTGGAGGTGATGAAGCGCATCAAGGAGGGCGACAACCGCGCCCGCATGATGCTCGACGCCATGTGCTACAATGTCTCCAAGCAGATCGGTTCGATGGCCGCGGTGCTCTCGGGCAAGGTCGACGCCATCATCCTCACGGGCGGCATCTCCTACAACGAACCCGTCGTAGAGTACATCCGCGAACACTGCGGATTCATCGCGCCGATCACGGTCTACCCCGGCGAGAACGAGCTGGAGTCCCTCGTGAAGAATGCGCTGGTGGTTCTGCACGGCGTCATCACCCCGAAGCTCTACAAGTAACCCGAAAGCGGCGGTTCTTCGTCGCCACCGACCGAAAAACGGCGGAACCGGTATCAGCCGGTTCCGCCGTTTTTGCCTGATTGCAGTTGCGGCACCCTCTCGCGCGGGCCCGGATACGGGCAGACGGGCGCACCGCCGCTCCGCCACCCCGCCGCTGCACGGGTCCGAATACAAACCTCACGCAGCGGCTCGCCCCGGCCGAATCGCAGCATTCGGGGTCGCTTTCGCCGAGAAAACAGAACCATTCCGCTCTTTTCGGAGACTTTTCTCATCCGGGCTTTGTTATTTAATAAAATTTTTCAGATATTGCAATCCGGATATGCGAGAGGCTGATCGCCGAACCCTGCAATTCCGACGCACTATCCGGCGACCCGCTCACATTTCCGACACATACGACATACCGGCACACGGCACCGCGAGAGCCCCGGCCGGTATATCCCATGATGGTGTACCCCCTTTCATTAACCAATCCCTATACCATTATGAAACATTTATCACTCGTTCTGCTGACCCTCCCTCGCAACGATGGCGGCAGTCTCCTGCTCCGACGACGCGGAAACCGTGAAGCTCGAAGGCGTCACGCTCGCACCGACGACCGTATCGATGCTTCCCGCGGAGACGACGCAGCTCACCCTGACCGTGCAGCCCGAGAAGGCGGACTACAAGGCCGTCCTTTGGACCAGCGACAACGAAGCCGTCGCCACGGTCGACGAGCAGGGTCTGGTAACGGCCGTCGGAGCCGGTACGGCCAACATCCGGGTCGAGGTCAAGGAGTTCAGCGCCCTCTGTGCCGTGACGGTATTCGCCGGCAACAAGCTGGCCGACAACGCACAGGTCGGTGACTTCTACCTTGCCGACGGTTCGCTGCTCGACCGCGAGACGGATGCCGCGACGATCACGAACGCCAACGTGATCGGCATCGTATTCACGACCGACGTGACACGCATGGGCGAAGCCGAGAAGGAGGCGCTGCGCGCCAAGGGCGTCGAGCCCCACGGACTGGTCATCGCCACGCGGACGCCCCGTCAGGTCACCGACCTCTTCTACTGGTACATGACGCCGGACTACAACGGCAGCCGCGACGAATCCGAGATCGGACTTCCGAAGCTGTGGGACAACTTCGAGGAGGGCGAAGGCAAGGAGCATGAGACCTATGCGCTGGTCAACAACGACCTGGAAGGATACAAATACAACATGGCGATCCGCACGGAGCGCAAGGCCGACTTCGAGGCGGGCTACTACGGTGCCATCAAGGCCGCGGCCGACTTCGAGATCGAGGTGCCCGCACCCGCCGCGTCGACGGGCTGGTACCTGCCCTCGGCGGGACAGTGGTTCGACGTACTGAGAAACCTGGCCGGCGTGGAGTTGAGCGACACCGAATCCTCGTTCTTCCTGATCGACGACTACGGCAACTTCTCGTGGATGAACAAGGGCCGCGTGAACGACATACTGAACGAGTGCATGGCACACGTAGCCGACAACATGAAAACCCCCTACGCATCGCTCGGCAACCAGGATCAGTACTGGACCTCGTCGACCGTCTCCGACGACCAGGCCCGCGTCATCATGTTCGACAACGCCTCGTTCGTCTACAGCTGGTGGTACAGAAAGTACTTCCAGTGGTCGGTGCGCACCGTACTCGGATTCTGATCGGAAAGGGTCCGATCCGACGGGGCGGAAACCTTCGGCAGCTTCGGCAGCCGAAGGACCGGGGCATCGCCCGCAGGCAAAGGCCGGCGGGAAGGACCGCGGGAAAAAGGGGGCCGCAGGTCATGATGCGCCACGAATCCGCCTTGCAACACACCGGAAACGGGCCTTGCGCCCAGAGCGAAATCAAAAAAAAGACAGGTCGCCTACTTTCGGGCGACCTGTTTCTTCAGGATGGCCAGCACCTCGGCAAAGGCTTCGAGGCGGAAGAGCGCCGACAGCACCACGTAGATCACCACACCCGCCGCCACCTCGGCCATCAGCCGCAGCAGCGGACCGCCCGGCACCGCGGCGGCCACGAGCAGCACCCCGCCGTACATCGCCGCCGAGACCGCCGCAACGGGCAGCAGCGTGCGCACGAAACCGCCCCAGCCGTAGGAGGTGAAGCGCCGCGACGCCGCGAAGTTGACGACCACCTCGCAGACCGAAATCGCGACGAGGCCCCAGACCACGGCCATGACGCTGCGGGGAATCGTCAGCGCGAAGATCACCGTCATGATCACCTTCTTGAGCACCTCGATGCGCAGGATGATGCGGCCGTCGCTGCGGACCTTCAGGACGTTGAGCGAGATCATCGCGAGCGGGTAGAAGAGCCCCACCAGGCAGATCGCCTCGAAGTAGGGCACCGTGGGCATCCACTTCTCGCCCAGCAGTGCAAAGAGGTCGGGCGCCACGGCCGAGAGGCCCAGCATCATCGGGAACATGGCGTAGGAGACGACCATCGTGATCTGGCGGTAGCTCTCGGCGAATTTCGCATCGTTGCCGTTGATCTTGGAGAGGGCCGGGAAGATGACCCCCTGCACGGCCATGACCGTCGACGTGACGGGCGAGTCCTTGAGTTTCTGCGCCTGGTCGAAGTAGGCCAGCGTGTTGGTCCCGGCGTAGAGGCGTCCGATGAAGAGCTGCGGGAGTTTCGTGTAGAGCGCCGAGATGAGGTCCGTACCCATGAGACGGAAGCTGTTGGGCGCCATCTCGCGCAGCGCGGCACGGCTGAACGGCGCCCGGGGGCGCCAGTCGCTGATCCACCACAGCAGCGCGGCCCGCACGCCGACGAGCAGCACGCGCTGTGCGACGATGCTCCACAGCCCGGCGCCGGAGAGCGCCAGCGCCACGGCCGCAAACCCGCTGACGGCCGTCGCCGCGAAGGTCACCTTCGAGAGTAGGGCGAAGCGGAACTGCCGCGCGAAGAGCGTGTTCTGCACCGAGCAGAAGGCCGTCATCGGGAGCAGCAGGAAGAAGACCGGCGCCACGCGCCGGAAGTCGGGCTGTCCGTAGAACTCCGCCACCCAGGGCGACACGGCCACGAGCAGCAGGTAGAGCGCCACGGCGACCGCAAGATTGAAGACGAAGACCGACTTGTAGTCCTCCGCGCGCGGCGCCGCCTTGCGGATGAGCACCTGCGAGAAGCCGCTGTCGACGATCACCAGCGCCACGACCGAGAAGGCCGTGAGCATGGCCACGTCGTTGTAGCAGCCCGGGCCGAGCAGGCGCAGCAGCACGAGGCTCACACCGAGCTGGAGAAGCGTCGATCCGACCTTCTCGGCGAGGCTCCAGGCCACGCCGCTCGCCACCTTCTCCTTGAGTTCGCCCTGCACGCCGCCGACGGGTATTTTCTACCGGTTTTCCTCTCCGTTGTCGTGTGCCGTGATCTCGGCATTGCGGCGGCGGATGCTGCGCACGTTGGCGATCTCGACATACGAGGCGCCGCCGTCGGGGCCGAAGCTGCCGCCCACGATCGCCAGCAGATCCTCGTCGTTGAGCTTGCGGTACTGGTCGATGAACTCCAGCGCGTCGACCAGGAAGTGGTAGCGGTCGCTCACCTGCTGCGTGCGCAGAATGGCCACGACTCCGTAGGAGAGGGCCAGGATGCGCTGCGCATGGAGCCGGTAGCAGACGGCCATCACGGTCTTGCGGCCGCGGAACGCCGCCAGGTAGCGGCCCGTGCGGCCCGTCTTCGTGTCGAGCACGACATACTTGATCGGCAGGTTCGTCGAGGCACGCACGGCCGAGCGGGCCAGCTGCGCCGTGATCTCGTGGTTCACCGAGACCATGTCCATGTCGATCATCGGCTTGAAGTGGCTCTCGTCGCGCTCGATCTCGCGGGCGATGCGCGACATGGTCTCGACCGCCTCGACGGGATAGTCGCCCATGGCAGTCTCGTCGCTCAGCATCACGGCGTCGACACGCTCGTAGATGGCACTGGCCACGTCGCTCACCTCGGCGCGCGTCGGACGCGGCGACTTGACCATCGAATAGAGCATCTGCGTGGCGATGATGACGGGGCGCTTCGCACAGATGCACTTCTCGACGATGCGCCGCTGCGCGTTGGGGATCGCCTCGGCGGGGAGCTCCACACCCAGGTCGCCGCGCGCCACCATGATGCCGTAGGAGGCCTCGATGATCTCGTCGATGTTGTCCAGCCCCTCCTGGTTTTCGATCTTCGAGATGATCTTGATCGGGCTGTTGTGGGCATCGAGAATCTCCTGCACGGCGGCCACGTCGCGCGCCGAACGGACGAACGAGTGCGCGATGAAGTCGACGTCGTTGCGGACGGCCCACTCGATGAAGCGGCGGTCCTTCTCGGTCACCGAGGGCAGCTTGATCGAGACCCCGGGCACATTGACGCTCTTGCGCGAGCGCATGGCGCCGCCGACCAGAAATTCGCACGTGAGCTCCTCGTCGTTCTTCTCCACGACGCGGATCTCGAGCTCGCCGTCGGCGATGAGCATGCGCGCCCCGACTGGGATGTCGCGCACGATCGTCGGCACGTTCATGTAGATCACCTTGCGCGTGGTCTTGTCGTGCCCGACCGAGCCGCGCACCGCCACGCGGTCGCCCGCCGCAAAACGGATGCTGTTGCCGTACTCGTCGGCGATCGTCGTGACGCGGATCTCCGGGCCCTTCGTGTCGATCATGATCGGAATGGCGGAATTGACCTTGTGCACGGTCTCGACGATGCGGGTGGCACCCTCTTCGGTGACGTGCGCCGAGTTGATGCGCACGACATCCATGCCGGCGTCGAACAGCTTGGCGACGAACTCCTCCGTGCAACGGAAATCCGACATCGTTGCGACGACCTTGGTTTTTTTCATTCTGTACATAACGTATAGGCTTTTTTTGTTTGTTTTCGCAGTAATGGTGCCACGCCGGCCGGGAACACGGCCGGCGGCTTACGGCCCGCAGCCGCGTCAGGCGCGCTCGGCGGCCCGCAGCCGCAGCGCCTCGACGCCGAGGCGGTAGGAGTCGAGGCCGAAGCCCATGATCGAGCCCACGGCCACGGGGGCCAGCAGCGAGACGTGGCGGAACTCCTCGCGCGCGAGGATCGAGGAGATATGCACCTCGACGACCGGCACCGAGACGGCCGAGACGGCATCGCGCAGCGCCACCGAGGTGTGGGTATACCCTCCGGCATTGAGCACCACGCCGTCGACCGTGCCGTCGGCCTGCTGGATGGCGTCGATCAGCTCGCCCTCGATGTTGGACTGGAAAAAGGAGAATTCCACATCGGGGAAGACCGCGCGAAGCTGCGCGAAATACTCCCCGAAGGTCCGCGTCCCGTAAACTCCCGTGTCGCGCCGTCCCTGCAGGTTGAGGTTCGGGCCGTTGACAATCAATATCTTCATATCCGAAAACCGCGTTCTTCCGCCCCGGGCGGAGTGCATGTTCCGGACAAAGATACGCATATTTCGAGAATTTTTCGATACCTTTGCGTGAAAACGCATCCCATGACAGAATTCGGATTCATCGAGCACATCCGCACGAGTTTCGCCACGCTGCCCGACAACGGGTTCGAGGGCATCGGCGACGACTGCGCCGTGTTGCCCGTCGGCACCGACGCCGAGGGCCGGGAGGAGGTGCTGCTCTTCACGGCGGACCTGCTCACCGAAGGGGTGCACTTCCTGCGCCGCGCCACCCCGGCCCGCGAGTTGGGGCGCAAGGCGCTGGCGGTGAACCTGAGCGACATCGCCGCCATGGGGGGCCGTCCCGTTGCAACGCTGCTCTCGATCGCCCTGCCGCGCGACGCCGCCGGAACGTGGGCCGAGGAGTTCATGGCGGGCTACCGCGAACTCTCCGAACGGTACGCCACGGCGCTCGTCGGCGGCGACACGACCCGTTCCGAGAGCGGCATCACGATCAACGTCACGGCCATCGGCCGCGCCCCGGCCGCACACGTCAAGCGCCGCAGCGCCGCCCGCCCGGGCGACGTCGTCTTCGCGGCGGGCGAACTGGGCGCCTCGGGCGCCGGGCTGCGCGACATCCTGGCCGGACGGCTCGACACGCCGCTGGCCGCCGCACACCGCAATCCCGAGCCGCAGGTCGCCGAGGGGCTCTGGCTCGGAGCCCGCGAGGAGGTGCACGCCATGATGGACCTCTCGGACGGCCTGGCTTCGGACCTCGGGCACATCCTCGAACGCTCGGCCGCGGGGGCCGAGATCGACCTCGAACGCATTCCCGTCGCCGCGGGTTCGGACCTGCGGACCGCCGCCTGCGGCGGCGAGGACTACCGGCTGCTCTTCACGGCGGCCGCAGACGCCGCCGAAGAGCTCGCCGCGGCATTCCGTGCCCGCTTCGGCCGCCCCGTCTACCCCATCGGCCGCATCACGGCCGGCCGCGAGCTCGTCTGGATGCGCGACGGACGTCCCGAGCCGCTCGACTGGCACGGCTTCACGCACTACTGATTTTTTCGGCCGAATGCTTCGATAGTTGGGCGAGAATCGTTATTTTTGCAGAATAATCCTTAAAAACCCATCAAGTAATGGAGGAGACCATCACACTTCACGACAAGAAGTTCCGGATCATGATTCCCGCCGAGAAGATCGACGAAGCGGTGAGTGCCGTAGCCGCCCGCATCAACGCCGACTACGCCGACAAGCAGACGCCGCTGTTCGTCGGCGTGCTGAACGGTTCGTTCATGTTCATGAGCGACCTGATCAAGAAGATCGAGTTCCAGAACGAACTGTCGTTCGTCAAACTGGCATCCTACGAAGGGACGGCCTCGACCGGCGAGGTGAAGAGCCTCATCGGATTGAACACCCCGATCGAAGGACGCCACGTCATCATCGTCGAGGACATCGTCGACACGGGCGAGTCGATCGACCACATGATCGGGGAGCTCGAACGCCACCACCCCGCCTCGATCGCCGTCTGCACGCTCTTCTTCAAGCCGGGTTCGTATCGCAAGCAGCGCCAGATCAAGTACCGCGCCATGGAGATCGGCAACGAGTTCATCGTCGGATACGGGCTCGACTACGACCAGCTGGGCCGCAGTCTGAAGGATATCTACGTCGTCACGGAATAACATGATCGCCGAAACACATACCGAACTGCTCGACGGGGGGCGCCGCCTGCCCCTCGTCGAGGATTTCTACACCATCCAGGGCGAAGGGTTCCACGCCGGGAAACCGGCCTACTTCATCCGCCTGGGCGGCTGCGACGTCGGCTGCCGCTGGTGCGACGCCAAATACACGTGGAACCCGAAGCTCTACCCGCCGACCGACGTCGCCACCATTGTCGCACGCGCCACGGCCTGCCCCGCACAGGCCATCGTCATCACGGGCGGCGAGCCGCTGCTCTATCCGCTGGGCGTGCTGACCGGGACGCTGCGCGAAAAGGGGCTCGAAATCTTCCTCGAAACCTCCGGCACGCACCCCTTCAGCGGGGTGTTCGACTGGGTGTGCCTCTCACCCAAGCGACAGCAGCCGCCCCTTGAGGAGGCCTTCGCCCGGGCCGACGAACTGAAGGTCATCGTCGAGAGCGAGGAGGACCTCGCCTGGGCCGAGCGCAACGCCGCACAGGTCGGTCCGCAGTGCAGGCTCTACCTGCAGCCCGAATGGAGCGTCTCGGAGCGCGTGATGCCCACGATCGTCGAGTACGCCAAGGCGCATCCGCAGTGGAACATCTCGATCCAGACGCACAAGTACATGCACATACCCTGACGCGATGAAATTCCGTTTCGGCCGCCGGTTCTGGATCATCACCACGGCGATCATTCTGGTCTTCACGGTCTTCGTGATCGGACGCCACGTCGTCCACGCCGTGAAGATCAAGCGGCAGATCAACGCCCTGAACCGCGAGAAGGCGCGCCACGAGCAGAAGATCGCCCGGGACAGCGCCCTGCTCGAGCAGCTGCGCTACGACGACTACCTGGAGGAGTACGCCCGCGAGCACTACCACATGCAGCGCCGCGATGAGCGGGTCTACCTCATCGAGGAGTAAGGCGGCTCCGGCATCCGGCTCCCCCGCCCTCCTTCGCTCCGACAAACAAAAATCCCCGTCCGCAGACGGGGATTTTTCATGTTCCCTGCACAGGGCGACAGGCGCCATCCGATCCCGGACGGCCCGCCGGCCCGCACGCTATACCAGACCCGAGAAGCCCATGAAGGCCATGGCCAGGATACCGGCCGTGATGAGCGCGATGGGCACGCCGCGGAACGACTTGGGCACATCCTCGAAGTCGAGGCGCTCGCGGATACCGGCAAAGAGCACCAGCGCGAGGGCGAAGCCCAGAGCCGTTGCCACCGAGTAGGTGACGCTCTGCAGCAGCGTGTACTCCTTCTGGATCATCAGGATCGCCACACCCAGCACGGCGCAGTTCGTCGTGATCAGCGGCAGGAAAATACCCAGCGCCTGATAGAGCGACGGCGAGAGTTTCTTCAGCATGATCTCGACCATCTGCACCAGCGCCGCGATGACGAGGATGAAGACGATCGTCTGCATGTACTCGATGTGCAGCGGTACGAGGATGTAGGTCTGAATGGGCCATGCCACAACCGCCGTGAGGGCCATGACGAAGGTCACGGCGGCCCCCATACCCATGGAGGTCTCGACCTTCGACGACACGCCCAGGAAGGGGCAGATGCCGAGGAACTGCGCCAGCACGACGTTGTTGACGAAGATGGCGCCGATGATAATGGCAAAATAGGTAATCTCCATGACTATTTCTTGGCTAATTTGTTAAACAAAACCATGAGGTAGCCGAGCGTGAGGAAGCCGCCCGGTGCGAGGACGAAGACCAGCGGCATGTAGTCGGCCGTGCCGAGGCTCATGCCGAAGATGGCGCCGCTGCCCAGAATCTCGCGCACGGAGCCGATGACCGTCAGCGAGGCCGTGAAGCCCAGGCCGATGCCCACGCCGTCGAGGATCGAGTCGAACGGCGAGTTCTTCGAGGCGAAGGCCTCGGCGCGGCCCAGGATGATGCAGTTGACGACGATCAGCGGGATGAAGACACCCAGCGAGGCGTAGAGTGCCGGAACAAAGGCCTTCATGAGCATCTCGATGATGGTCACGAACGAGGCGATGATGACGATGAACGCCGGGATGCGCACCTTGTCGGGGATGATGTTCTTGACGAGCGAGATCACCAGGTTCGACATGATCAGCACGGCCATCGTGGCCAGGCCCATGCCCATGCCGTTCTCGGCCGAGGTCGTCGTTCCCAGCGTGGGGCACATGCCCAGCACGAGCACGAACGTCGGGTTGTTCTTGACGATGCCGCTCAATATGATTTTCAGCTTATTCATTTTGACCTCCTTCCTGAGCCGCAGGCTCGCTGGTTGCCGCCGCCGTATTCGTAGCGCCCGAAGCGACGTCGGTGGCAGCCTCGCCCGTCGCTACGCTCTTGTAGGCCATCCATGCGCGGTTGATCGCATCGACATAGGCGCGCGACGAGATCGTCGCCGCCGTCAGGGCATCGACGTCGCCGCCGTCCTTGCGCACGGCCAGCTTGCCGTCGACAAGCTGCTTCTGCGCGAGGTTCTGACCCTGGATGCTCATCAGCAGCGGGTTGCCCTCGTCGGCCATCTTCGTGCCGAGGCCCGGGGTCTCGGTCTGTTTCAGTACGTTGACGTTGATGACCTCGCCGGCGGGCGTGAAGCCCACCATGAGGTTGATGGCGCCGCCGAAGCCCAGCTTCGACATCGTCTCGACGGCATAGCCCACGACCTCGTCGCCCGACGTGGCGGTGTAGACCGTAATGGGCATCTCGTCGATCGTCTTCGTCTCGGGCGTCGTGGCGTCGAACGCCGGCAGCACGCCCTTCAGCGCCTCGACCTTCGCGGCCTGCTCGGCCAGCGCGATCGGTTCGGCGGTAATCATGTTCACGGCGCCGACTCCAGCCGAAGCCACGAGGGTGATGCCGAAGAGGACGGCCGTCATGTTCTTAAGAGTGCTTTTCATCGCTTGTCCTCCGTTATTTCACGCCGAAGCGCTTGGGTTTGACATATTTGTTGATCAGAGGCACGCACGAGTTCATGATCAGGATCGCGAACGACATGCCCTCGGGATAGGCGCCCCACAGACGGATGAGCATCGTGATCAGACCGATGCCCACGGCGAAGATCACGCCGCCGCGGACCGTCATCGGCGAGGTCGAGTAGTCGGTGGCCATGAAGATGGCGCCGAGCATCGCACCGCCGGCAAGTACGTGGAAGAGCGGGAACTGCCACAGCGCGGCACCGCTCTCGCCCCGGGCCAGCGCCACGACGAAGGCGAAGAGGGCCATCGTAACGAGCACCGTCACGGGGATGTGCCACGTGATGACGCGGCGCCAGAGCAGGTAGACGAAGCCGGCGAGCAGCGCCAGTGCGGCGACCTCACCGAGCGAACCGGGCATGTTGCCCAGCAGCAGCTCCTGCGTGCCGAGCACGTCGGCGGCGGCGCCGTGCTTGACGGCAGCCAGCGGCGTGGCGCCCGAGAGGGCGTCGAACGAGCCGTTGACGGGCAGCGGGAAGGTGGTCATCTGCACCGGATAGGCGATCAGCAGGAAGACGCGGCCCACGAGTGCCGGGTTGAAGGGGTTTTTGCCCAGGCCGCCGAAGGTCATCTTCGCCACGGCGATGGCGACGAAGGCGCCGATGACGACGATCCACCAGGGAATCGATGCCGGGAGGTTGAAGGCCAGCAGCACGCCCGTCACGACGGCCGACCAGTTGGAGATCGTCAGCGGGCCGCGGAACAGGAATTTCTGAATCAGGTACTCGAACACCACGCACGAGGCCACCGAGAGGGCCACCACGCGCAGGACGTCCCATCCGAACACGACGGTCGAGACGACCAGCGCGGGCATCAGCGCGATGACGACGTCGCGCATGATCTTCGCCGTGGACTGGGCCGTCTGCACGTGCGGTGCGGGAGCAACAAGTAGTTTGTTTGCCATATCTGTCAATCTTTTTTTCGGTTACTTTTTGGGCGCATTGGCTGCGGCGCGGGCGCGGATGAGGCCCATGACGGTCTGTTTTCCGAGACGGATCCAGTCCAGCAGCGGCAGGTAGGCCGGGCACGACGACTGGCAGCAGCCGCACTCGATGCACGAGGTAATCATCTGCGACTCGAGCACCTCCCAGTTCTTCTTCTGGGTCATCTTCGAGAGGTAGAAGGGTTCGAGGCCCATCGGGCAGGCGGCGACGCACTTGGCGCACTTGATGCACTGCGAGGCCACGCGGCGCTCGGCGTCGTGGCCGCTCATGACCGTGATGCCCGAGCAGCCCTTCGTAACGGGCGAGGCGAGGTTGACCATCGCACGGCCCATCATCGGACCGCCGTTGATGACCTTGAGCGACACGCCCTCGGGCAGCCCGCCGGCCGCCTCGAGCAGCGTCGAGATGGGTGTGCCCATGCGCGAGAGGAGGTTCTTCGGCTCCTTCAGCCCCTTGCCCGTGACGGTCACCACGCGCTCGATGAGCGGCATGTTCTTCTGCACGGCCCGGTAGACGGCATAGGTCGTCGAGGCGTTGCAGACCACGGCACCCACGTCGATCGGCAAGGCCGGCGGAGGCGGCACCTGACGGCCCGTGATGGCCGCGATGAGCTGCTTCTCACCGCCTTGCGGATATTTCACCTGCAGCGGCACGATCTCGATGCCCTTGTAGCCCGCGGCGAGCTTCCGGAGGTGTTCGATGGCATCGGGCTTGTTGTTCTCGATGCCGACATAGGCCTTCTCCACCGCAAGGGCCTTCATGAGGATCGTCACGCCGACGAGCAGCTCCTCGCCGTGCTCGAGCATCGTGCGGTGGTCCGACGTAAGGTAGGGTTCGCACTCCACACCGTTGATGATCAGCGCCTCGGCCTTCTTGCCGGGAGGCACCGACAGCTTCACGTGCGTGGGGAACGTCGCACCGCCCATGCCGACGATGCCCGCCGCCTTGATCCGGGCGATGATCTCGGCGCCCGAAAGCGTGCATTCGCGCACGAGCGTCTCCGAGCGGTCGATGCCCTCGGCCCACTCGTCGCCCTCGCGCTTGATCGTAATCATCATCTGGCGCAGCCCCTGACCGTTGGGCACCATGTCCACGGCCGTCACCGTACCCGAAATCGGGGAGTGGATGTTCGCCGACATGAAACTGCCCGCCTCGGCGATGAGCTGGCCCGTGAGGACCTTGTCACCCTTGGCGACCTTCGCAACCGCGGGAGCTCCGATGTGCTGCGCAAGGGGAATCGTCACCACCTCGGGCAGCGGAAGCACCTCGATGGGCTTCGCGCAGCTCAGTTTGTTTTCCGACGGATGGACTCCGCCTATTGGAAATGTCTTCATATTGCGTGTTCTGTATTTATCGGTTCACTTATTCGGCTTTCGAGGCGGCCGCGGGCTCGGCAGCCGGAGCGGCCTTTTCAGCAGCCGGAGCGGCCTTCGCAGCAGCGGGAGCAGCCTTCGGAGCGGCGGGAGCGGCCTTTTCGGCAGTCGGAGCAGCCTTCGGAGCGGCGGGAGCGGCCTTTTCGGCAGCCGGAGCAGCCTTCGGAGCGGCGGGAGCGGCCTTTTCGGCAGTCGGAGCAGCCTTCGGAGCGGCGGGAGCGGCCTTCGGGGCGGCCGGGGCAGTCTTCGCAGCGGCCGGCGCCTTGGGCTCCTTGGGCAGGGGCTCCATGCCGACGAGCCGGATGGCTCCCGTGGGGCACTCGTTCACGCACTTGCGGCAGAGCTTGCACTTCTGCGGGTCGATGTAGGCGAGATTGTTCTCGACGGTGATGGCACCGAAGGCGCAGACCTTCTCGCACTTGCCGCAGCCGATACATCCGGCCTTACAGGCCTTCATCACCACGGCACCCTTGTCCTTCGAGACGCACGACACGTAGACGGCGCGGTTCTTCGGCCACTTCTTGCGCAGCTCGATGATCTTCTTCGGGCAGGCCTTCACGCAGGCGCCGCAGGCCGTACACTTGTCGGGATCGACGACCGGGAGGCCCGTTGCCGGGTCGATCGTGATGGCGCCGAACGCACAAGCGGCCACGCAGTCGCCGTAGCCCAGGCATCCGAACGCGCAGCCCGTCTCACCGATGTAGAGCGACGAGGCCACGGCGCACGAACGCGCCCCGTTGTACTCGTTCGTGCGGGGACGCTTCTCGCACGTACCGCCGCAGCGGACCGTCGCCACCTGCGGCTCCTTTTCGGGCGCGGCCTTGCCGAGGTAGGCCGCCACGGCCTTCATCGTATCGCCTCCGCCCACGGGGCAGAAGAGCGACGAGATGTCGTCCTGCTTGACCAGCGCATCGGCCATGCCGCGACAGCCGGCAAAGCCGCAGCCACCGCAGTTTGCGCCGGGCAGCATCTTCTCCACTTCGTCGATGCGCGGGTCCTCCTCGACGCGGAACTTCTGTGCCACGACATAGAGAATCACCGCGGAAAGGATACCCAACACACACAGCGTCAGGATTGTGTAAAGTAATACTTCCATTTAGATTTTTGTTATTGTAAATTGAATTGTGTGTTCAATCCGTTTGCGGAAGAGCCACAGCACGACGTAGTAGAGCGCCACGCCGGCAAGCGCCGCCAGCGCGGCGTGCCCCTCGCTCCAGTGCAGCGGACCGGCGGCCACGGCCAGCACGGCCAGCAGCACGACCAGCGCCCCGACGTAGGCCAGCAGCACGGCAATGCCGCCTGCACGGCGCCGCACGCCGACCACGACCGCATCTCCCGGAGCATACTGCGCCGCCGCGGGTGTCCGGACCTCGACGACCTTCTCCTGCGTCTCGGCCAGGCCGCACGCCTGCCGGGCCTTGCACGACCCGCAGGCGCTGTGGGAAGTGATCGTCACATGGACCGTATCGCCCATGATCCGTGACACCACTCCGCTGTGTTCAATCTGTGAAGGCACCGCTTAATCTCCGTATTTGTTGGTCAGGGGCATGAGTCGCTCGTGGCCGAAGGAGCACGTCGACAGCCGCAGCACGGGCGGGAACTGGAAGCGTTTTTTCTCGTTGCGCATGATCATCGCGTGGATCTTCTCGACAACCTCCGAGTCGAAGCCGGCGTTGATGATCTCCTCACGGTGCTGTCCCTCCTCGATCATGCGGTAGAGGATGGCGTCGACCACCTCGTAGGGAGGCAGGATGTCGGTATCCTTCTGTCCGGGATGCAGCTCCGACGAAGGCTCCTTGGTCAGGATGTTTTCGGGAATGGGATCGCCCTGCGTGCGGTTGATGTAGCGGGCCACGTCGTAGATTTCGCCCTTGTAGAGGTCGCCCGTCGGGCTGAAGGCGCCCGCCGTATCGCCGTAGAGGGTGCAGAGACCCAGGGCGTTCTCGCTCTTGTTCGAGGAGTTCAGCAGAACGTAGCCGGTCTTGTTCTGCACGGCCATGAGCAGCACCGTGCGGATGCGCGTCTGGATGTTCTCCTCCGTGGAGTCGAACTCCGTGCCGCCGATCACCGGCTTGAGCGTGTTGACCACGCTGGTATAGATCTCCGAGATGGGGATGACATTGTATTCGATGCCGAGGCGGCGAGCCAGCTCCTTGGCATCCTCGACCGAATTGTCCGACGAGAAGGGCGAGGGCATGAGCAGCGCGCGGACATTTTCACGTCCCAGGGCGTCGGCGGCCAGGCAGGCCACCACGGCGGAGTCGATACCGCCCGACAGGCCGATGCAGGCCTTCGTGTAGCCGTTCTTGAAGAAGAAGTCGCGCAGGCCGCAGCGGGCGGCCTCGTAGATCATGCGCGTGCGGTCGTTGCCCGTCGGCACCGTTACGGGATCGCTCTTGGCCTTTGTGTCGAAGATCCGGAAATCCTCCTCGAAACTCTTCATCATGAGCACCAGCTCGCCGCGGCTGTTCAGCGCCCCCGACGTGCCGTCGTAAACGATGTCGGTCGAACCGCCGACCTGATTGACCAGAACGAGGTTCTTGCCCTCGACGAAGGCCAGGTGGCGCATCATCTCGTAGCGGTAGGTCATCGAGCCGCGTCCGTACTTGCGGGCGTTGATCGAGATGATCGTCTCGACCGAGCGGTCGAAGTCACGCTCGCGGCTCAGGTCGTCGCCCACGATGATTGCGCAGCGGTGCCCCTTGATCGTGGCATACTCGAAGCCCTTGGATGGAACAAGAAAACCCATCTCGCGACGGGCCGTAATGTACTTTTTACCGATGTACCGCAGCACCTTGCGGTCCTGAATGAGCGCCGCGGCGCTGATCGTGCCCTTGTCCGTGAGAATCGGCAGGCCGACGATGGCGGCGATCCCGTCGCAACAGGAGGCGATCTCCACGAGGGCATCCTCACACAGCTCCAGGAAGGTGGTCTTGCGCAACAGATCGAATGCCGGGGTACCGCTGACGGCCTGCTCGGCAAAGATCACAAGGTCGGCCTTTTCGGTCTTGGCCCGGTTGATGGCGTCGATGATTTTCGAGGTGTTGCCATCGATGTCTCCGATGGTGTAATTCAGCTGGGCGATAGCTATTTTCATCTACAGTAAATTTGGTCCGGAAACTATAACTCTGCAAAGTTAAGGATAATTTGGAAAAGTCGGAAAATTTTTCAATGTTAATAAATTAACATTTCCGGCCGCTCCGTTGACCGGCTCCGCAGTCGGCGGGAAAAAGCGGCGGCGGAGCAAAAGAATCGGGATGCAGGCGACGGGACAGCAACGACGGGGACAGCAGCGACAAAAATTGCCCCGACGGACCGGACCGCGCAAAAAAAAGCGGAGAACAGCATTTTCTGTTCTCCGCATAAACGGTTTCGGTCCGCCGCGCCTACTCTTCGGCCTGCTCGGGATCGGCGACGAGGATGCGGCCGCAATACTCGCAGATGATGATCTTCTTGCCCTGACGGATTTCGACCTGACGCTGCGGGGGAATGCGGTTGAAGCAGCCGCCGCAGGCATCGCGCTTGACGGTCACGACGGCCAGGCCGTTGCGCACGTTGCGACGGATGCGTTCGTAGGCCACCAGCAGGCGTTCGTCGATCTTGGCCTTCGCCCGCTCGGCCTCGGCCTCGTACTGGGCAACCAGCGGCGCCGTCTCGGCCTCGATGCCCTCGAGTTCGCTCTTCTTGGCCTCGAGGTCCGCGCTGCGCTCCGCCATCTTGGACTCGACCTCCTCGAGCTGGAGCTTCTTCGACTTGATCGACGCCGAATACTCCTTCAGACGCTTCTCGGCCAGCTCGATCTCGAGCTCCTGATACTCGATCTCCTTGGTGATCGCGTCGAACTCGCGGTTGTTGCGCACGTTGTTCTGCTGCTCCTTGTAGTTGCCGATCTGGATTTTGGCCTGATCGATCTCGCGCCTGCGCTGCTTGGTCAGGGCGTTGAGCTCCTCGATCTCGGCGTTGATGTGTTCGACCCGGGTCTTCAAGCCCGCCATCTCGTCCTCGAGATCCTGCACTTCGAGCGGCAGTTCACCTTTCACCTTGTTGATTCCGTCGATCTTGCTGTCGATCTTCTGCAGATCGTAGAGCGCCAGGATCTTCTCCTGCATCGAATAATCAACGTCGGCCGTCTTCTTCTGTGTTGCCATATAGTGTTTTTATAGTTTTGGACTAAACCAGATAGTTCACCGGATTGCGAGAGCACTCACTCTTGCGAACCGCAAAGGTACATAAATTTTTCGATAAAATATCAAATAAAATCCGAATTGCGCAATATTCACTCTCAAAATGGCCTATATCCGCCACCGTGAGGGCCTTATCGGGTGTCATGAAGTCATTGTACTTCATGTCGGCGGTGACGTAGATGTCGGCTCCGGCGCGGCGTGCGTCGCCGATGAGCGAGGCGCCGGCACCCGTGCAGACCGCCACGCGGCGCACCGTCGGCGAGGCGATGTCGCTGTGGCGGACGACCCGCACCTCGAGCAGACGCTGCATGCGGCGCATGAAAGCCACCGTTTCCTCCTCGGCAGGCAGTTCGCCCACGACGCCGAACCCGGCCCCGGGCGCCGCCTCCGAGGGTTGCAGCACGCGCAGATTCTCCACTCCGAGCATCGCGGCCAGGCGCCAGCTCATGCCGCCGGGGGCGCTGTCGAGATTCGTATGGCAGGCGTAGAGGGCGATGCCGCGGCGGATGGCCCGTTCGACGCACCGCTGCACGGGATCGGCCGAATTGAACCGCTTGAGGGCGTGGAAGACGATCGGATGGTGCGTGATGACCAGGTCGCACCCTTCACGCTCGGCCTCGTCCAACACCTCCTCGGTCACGTCGACGGCCAGCAGCGCCCGGTGCACCTCGTCGTCGGGACGGCCCACGATCAGCCCCGCATTGTCGTAGGACTCCTGCAGGGAGAGCGGTGCGAACCGCTCGATGACTTCGCTTATCTCATTGATTTTCATATAGATCAGAATAACGATTGTTCGTAAAAGGCGAAGAGTTCCTTGTTCTCCGCATCCTCCTTCCTGCCGCGGCGCGGGCGGCGCGCCGGGCGAAGGGCGGGCGCCACACCGTCCGCAGTTTCGGCCGCCGGCGTCTCCCCGTCCGCCTCCTCGACGATCTTCACCACGGCCTTGCGGCGGCGCGGCGCAGCCGGACGCTCCGCGGCAGGTGCCGCGGTGGCCGGAGCATCCGAGGCCGGGCCATCCGCAACCGGTCCACCCGAAGCCGGGGCTTCCAAAGTCGGGGTCTCCGAACCGGGTGCTGCGCCGGTTTCCGTGTCGGCTCCCGCGACTTCCGCCGCAGGCTCCGCACCGGCATTTTCCACGACGGGGCCGTCGTCCTCCGGTACAGATCCGGCCGGCGAGGGTTCCGTCGCACGCACCCCGACCGTTTCGGCAGGCACCTCCGCCGCAGGTTCCGACGGCACCGGCGTTTGGGCTGCGACCGGCGTCACGGACGGCTCCTCCGCGGCAAAATCATCCGCCACGGCGACGACCTCGCCCTCGTCCGCCTTGAGGTCCTCGCGCACCTCGAGCAGCAGGGCCCGGATGCGCTGCAGGCGCTCCATGAGTTCGGCATCGCGGCTCACGCCCTTGTCGGCGCGGCGGCTCCGCAGCGCCTTGCGCGCCCCGTCGAGCGTCATGCCACGCTCCTTGACCAGGTGGTAGATCAGCTTGAGGTTCTCGACATCCTGCGGCGTGAAGAGGCGGTTGCCCTTCTTGTTGCGCTTGGGACGCAACACCGCAAACTGCGACTCCCAGTGACGCAGCAGCGAGGGCCGGACATCGAACATTTCGGCCACCTCGCCCATCGAATAATAGAGTTTCTCGGCCATATATGCTTCTCTTGACTTACTTCATTACGATCCGCAACGAGTTGGGATACATGTTGTTGACCCGCGCACCGATCCGCTTGGCAAAACCCAGCGCACGGCCCCGCGCACAGACGAGGTTCACCCCTTCGGCCAGCCCCTGCGCGGCGATCTCCTGCCGCCGCAGGTAGCGCAGCGCCTCCTCCTCGCCGAGTTCGGCGACGGGCACCGCCCCGCGGTCGAGCCCTGCAAAGAGGGCCAGCGCCCCGTCGGGCTTGAGGCGTCCCTTGAAGATCTGCCCCAGCGCCACACCCGAGCAGATCACGGGCAGGGCGTCGGAGAGCTGCCGTACGGCCTCGGCCTGTGCGGCGTACCAGGCGTAGCACGTCCCGGCCACCTCGCCGAAACGCATGCGCTCCGGCTCGCGGAGCCAGCGCGCGAGTTCGGCCGCCGACGTCCGGTCCACGGCCGAGATGATGCTCCGCCGCGCCTTCGGTGTGCGCGTCCGCCCTCCGGCATCGGGCGCCTTGCGCGCCACGGCGGCAAAGAAGCCCTCGCCGCGTGCCCGGTGGGGATAGAAGCGGAAGGTGCGGAACACCCCCACCCGGCCGCAGACAACGCCCCAGGCTGCGTCCATCCCGACCTCGGGCGCCTCGGCCAGCTCCCCGCCGGCCCACGCCGCCAGCCGCTCGAGCGACCCTTCGTCCTCGTCGCGGTTGAACGTGCAGGTGCTGTACAGGAGCGTTCCCCCGGGCCGGAGCGCGCGCCACGCCTCGCGCAGGATGTCGTCCTGCCGCGCGGCACACATCCGCACGTTGCCCTCGCTCCACTCGGCACGGGCCCCGTCGTCCTTGCGGAACATCCCCTCACCCGAGCAGGGGGCATCCACGGCCACCACGTCGAACCACGCCTCGAAGTCGCACACCGTGCGCGGCTCGCAGCAGGTCACGGCCACGTTGCCCGTCCCCCACTTGCGGACGTTGTCCGCCAGCACCTGTGCCCGGCGGCGGTCGATCTCGTTGGCGACAACCAGCCCCTCCGACCCGACGAGCGAGGCGTAGAGGGTCGTCTTGCCGCCCGGCGCGGCGCAGAGGTCCAGCACCCGGGCGCCGCGCAGCGCATCGCCGCCGAGCAGCCGGCCGACCACCTGCGACGAGGCCTCCTGCACGTAGTAGGCCCCGGCATGGAAGTCGCTGTCGAGCGTGAAGAGCGGCCGCGCGGCGAGGTACCACCCCGCATCGCTCCACGGCACCCGCTCCGTCGCGCCCAGCCGCCGCAGCAGCCCGGCGACGGCATCGTCGCACGTCGCGGCACTCCCGTCCGTAACTTCCGTCCCGGGAACCCGGCAGACACACTCGCCCGCAACTCCCGTCACGGGAACCCTACTGTCGGCACCCTCCGCGGCACCCGCGCCGGGAATCGACCCGGCACACTTCCCGGAAACCAGCCCCGCGCACTCCGCAGCGGCATCCTCTCCGGGAATCCGGCAGCTCCCCCCGTCCGCGCCGCACTTGGCGGGATTCAGGCGGATGCTGACGGGCGACGGCGTATCGAGCGCCGCGCAGAGCGCCCGGCCCCCGGCCTCCCCCAGGTCGCGCAGGACCCGCTCGACGAATCGTGCCGGCAGCTCCATCCGTTATCGCTTTGCGGCCTTGATCGCATCCAGCCGGGCGCAGATGCGCTCCATCACGGCCGGATCGGAGAAATCCTCGTGGTCCTTGTCTACGACAAGCACCTCCCCCTCGTAGATGTGGTCGATCCAGTGGTTGTACTTGTCGTTGAGCCGCTGGAGATACGACTCGTCGATGTTCATCTCGTACTCGCGGCCCCGCTTGCGGATCTGCGAAATGAGCGTCGGAACGCTGGCCTTGAGGTAGATCAGCAGATCGGGCTGCGGGATGAGCTCCGTCACCAGGCGGAAGATCTTCATGTAGGTCTCGATGTCGCGCGTGGTCATCAGCCCCATCTCGTGGAGGTTCTCGGCGAAAATGTGCGCATCCTCGTAGATCGTGCGATCCTGGAAGATCACGCCCGCTCCCTTGCGGCTGTCGGCCAGCATATCCATCGTCTGCTCGATGCGGCTGCCGAGAAAGCTGATCTGAAGATGGAACGACCAGCGATTCATGTCCTCGTAAAAATCCCCGATGTAGGGGTTGTTGCACTCCTCGAGGTAGGCCTTGGCGTGGTAACGCCCGGTCAGAAGCTGGGTCAGCGTCGTCTTGCCGCTCCCGATATTTCCTGCAATGGCTATGTACATGGCTTCAAGATTTTGTATCTTTCACTCTCACTTGTTCTCACTCCGCACGCCCCGGCGTCCGGCCGCAAAGGCGAGCATGTCGTCCGCCGCGCGGCGGTCGTTCATCAGCCGCGGCACCTTGTTCTTGCCCCGGCTGCGCATCCACTCGAAGAGCGTGCCCCGCTCCAGGACCGTCAGGCGCTGCCGCTCGAGCGTCGTCTGCCGCTTGGCGTCGTAGTCCGAATTGACGGCCCGCAGCGCCCGGTCGAGCTCGTCGGCGAACCGCTCCCGGTCGTCGGGCTCGCGCTCGAACTCCACGATCCACTCGTGTGCCCCGCGCTCGTGCAGCGACATGTAGCACGGCGCGACGGAGTACTCCGCAACGACGGCTCCCGTACGGCGGCACGCCTCCGCGAGGGCCCGGTCGGCGTTGTCGACGATCAGCTCCTCGCCGAAGACGTTGATATATTGACGTGTGCGCCCGGCGAAACGGATGCGGTAGGGGTTCGTCGAGGTGAACTCCACCGTATCGCCGATCTCGTAGCGCCACAGTCCGTTGTTCGACGTGATGACCACGGCATATACCTTGCCGCAGACGACCCCTTCGAGCGGCACGAGGCGGTCGCCGTCGCGGAACTCGAAGAAGGTGCCGTAGTCGAGCATCAGCAGCATGTCGTCGCGCGACGGGTCGTCGGCCAGCGCGAAGAAGCCCTCCGAGGCGTTGTAGGTCTCCATGTAGTGCATGCCGTCCGAGGGGATCAGCTCGCGGAACGACGCCCGGTAGGGGGCGAACTCCACGCCGCCGTGGGCGAACATCTCCAGATCGGGCCACACCTCCAGCAGGTTCCGCTTGCCCGTATACTCCAGCACGCGGCGCATGAGTGCCAGGTTCCACGACGGCACCCCGGCAAAGGCGGTGATGCGCTCGCCGACGCACTCGCGGCAGATGGCGTCGGCCTTCTGCCAGAAGTCCGGAATGATGGCCGTCTCGATGCGCGGGGCGCGGAACCAGCCGCTCCAGATGCCCGTCTCGTGGATGAGCAGCGCCGAGAGATCGCCCACCAGGTTGCGCCCCTTGCGCGTGCACGAGCCGCCGAGCGTCAGCGTCTTGCCGTCGAAGACGTGCGAGCGGGGGTAGTTGGCCGCATAGACCGTCGCCACGTCGCGCATGCCCAGCGTATGGTTCCACCACAGCGACTCCGTCGTCACGGGGATGTACTTGCTGCGGTCGGAGGTCGTGCCCGACGAGCGGGCGAAGAGCGTCACGCGCCCCGGGGCCGTCACGTTGCGCACCCCCTCGCGCATCCGCTCGATGTAGGGCTTGAAGGTCTCGTAGTCGAAGGTCCCGACCGCCGACTGGAACTGCCCGACCGTATGTACGTGCCGCAGTCCGTAGCGTTCGCCGAACTCCGTGCGGCGTCCGCGGCGGAGCAGCCGCCGCAGCATGCGCTCCTGCGTCTGGACGGGATGGCGGCGGAAGCGGTCGATGGCGCGCTCGCGCTGCGAGAACCACGCCTTGAACAAGGTGTTTCGGATCGACATGGGCGCTGTCAGTTGAAGTAATACCCCACCTTCCCGACCGACCCCGGCATGGCGAAGACCACGACGCGGTCGTAGGGGTTGACCTCCATGTTTCCGACGGCGATGAGCACCTTGTCGCCGCGCACGATGCCGCCGATGATCGTATCCTCGGGCAGCCCCAGGTCCTTGATCCGGGCCTTCGTGGCCGGGGAGTTGGGCTTGACGATGAACTCCAGCACCTCGGCGTCGCTGCCCGTCAGGCACTTGATCGCCTGCACGTCGGTCGACATCGTGAAGCGGAAGATGTTCGACGCCGTGACGAGCTTCTTGTTGACGATCGTGTCGATGCCGATCGACTCGGCCAGGTTGATGTAGTTGAGGTTCTCGACCTCGGCGATCACCTTCTTGACGCCCATGCGCTTGGCCAGCATCGCCGCGAGGATGTTCGTCTCGCTGCGCCCCGTCACGGCGACGAAGGCGTCCATGTTCGAGAGCCCCTCCTCCATCATGGCGTCGGTGTTGCGGCCGTCCTCGTTGATGATAAGCGTCTTGTCGAGCGTCTCGGCCAGCCGGTAGGCCTTCTCGGCGTTGTAGTCCACCAGCTTGATGTTGACCTCGTCCTGCATCTCCATGGCGATGCGGATGCCGATGCGCGAGCCGCCGAGGATCATCATGTTCTTAATCTCGATGTTCGACTGTCCGGAGAACTCCATCACCTCGTGCACGGCGTCCTGCCGCGCGATGACGTAGATCACGTCACCCTCCATGTAGTGTTCGTCGCGGCGCGGAATGATCGTCTGCCCGCCGCGCGTGATGGCCACCGTGCGGTAGCTCAACGGCGTCTCCTCCTCGTCGAAGCCCGCCAGCGGCTGCCCCACCAGCGGCGAGGTCGGCTCCAGACGGAAGACCACGAGCGAGAGCTTGCCGCTCGAAAAGTCGACGTACTCGGTGGTCGAGGTGTGGCCCAGCAGGTTGATGACCTCGCGGGCCGCCACCTTCTCGGGGTAGAACAGGTAGTCGATGCCCATGTCGATGAACATCTCCTTGTTGTTGGGTTCGAGGTATTCGTTGTTGTCGATGCGGGCGATCGACTTGCGCGCGCCGAGCTTCTTGGCCAGCATCGCCGCGACGATGTTGTCGTTCTCCTCGTGGTTGACGGCGATGAAGAGGTCGCACTTGCGCACGGCGGCCTTGCGCAGCACGGCGAAGGTCGTCGAGTCGCCCTCGACGCAGATGACGTCGGCCAGGCTGCCCACCTCGGAGAGGAGCTTCTGATCGGCGTCGATGACGGTGATGTCGTGGCCGTTTCCGCTCAACATCCGGGCCAGGTGGCTGCCCATTTCGCCGGCGCCCGCTATCACGATTTTCATAGATTCGGTTTCGTTTGTGAGGCCGTTGCCCGCAGCGGCATGGGAAGGTCGGCGTTTGCAGGCAACATTTTTGCAATTTATCCTACAAATGTATACATTTGTCCCCGAAAGCCCAAATTTACGGGGCGTAAAATTTGCATATCATGCCAGGCTGGTTAATCGTCATTCTCTGCGCCATTGCGGCCGTCGCGCTCTTCGTTGTCGGCATGTCGCTGACGCTGATCTTCAAGGGGCACCACATCGACTCGGAGATCTCCACCAACAAGGACATGCAGCGGTTGGGCATCAAGTGCGCCGTGCAGGAGACGCGCGAGGCGGACGGCACGGCCGAGTGCTCCGAAAGCGGCGCGGCGCTGCCCGGCTGTTCGGGCAACTGCGGCGCCTGCGACATCGAACACAAGTAGCCGCACGCACAAGTCTCCGGGCACCTTGCCGACAAAAAAGCCCGGGGCAAACCCCGCCGACAAAAAGGCCGGGACAATCCCCCGCCGACAAAAAGGCTCCGGGGCAAACTCCGCCGACAAAAAGGCCCCGGCCGGACATCCGTCCGCCGGGGCATGTCGTATCGGCGCGCAAGCGGGGCCGGTCGTTGCAACGGCCGTCTACAGCTTGCAGTATTTCGACCGGCAGTGGAACCAGGGATTGCGCAGATCGGCCTCGTTGTAGCGCAGCACCCCGTCGTCGGGCAGCGTGCGCGTCGAGCCCCCCGCCTCGGCAAGGATCAGCTCCCCGGCCGCCGTGTCCCACTCGTAGGTATGGGTCGTGCGGACATAGTAGTCGATGCGCCCCTCGGCCAGCAGGCAGAACTTGTAGGAGCTGCCCTGCTCGACAACCTCCAGATCGGGATGGGTCGCCCGCAGGCGGGCGATGTACTCGTGCGTCTCGGGCGTCTGGTGCGACCGCGACACGGCGACGCGCAGGTGGTCGTGGTGCGCCTCCGAGGCCAGTGGCAGCGGCGTCCAGTCCCCGACGATCCGCTCGTAAGTGTAGTCCGCCGCGGCGTCGGGCGCGACATGCTCCTTGAGGTAGGCCCCCGAATCGCGGCCCGCGACGTAGATCTTCTCGAAATAGGGCACGTAGATCACCGCCCCCATGCAGACATTGTTCTCCATGAGCGCGATGTTGACCGTAAATTCGTTGTTGCCCTTGATGAACTCCACCGTGCCGTCCAACGGATCGACCAGCCAGTAGAGCTCCCAGTTGCGGCGCTCGTCGTAGAGCATCTCGCGCCCCTCCTCGCTCAGGATGGGGATGCGCGTCGGCCCGAGGTACTCGCGGATGGTCTTGTGGGCCACGCGGTCGGCCAGCGTAATGGGCGTCCGGTCGTTCTTGAGACTTATGTCGTAATCCTCCTTGTTCTTGTAGACGTTCATGATGGCGGCACCTGCCCTGACCGCGGCATTGAACAGGGGCGGCAGCAGATACATTCTCACCTTGTCGTTAATCATCGTTTCCCGCTTTTTGTTGAGGTCACTGCGTTTGACAGGCATAAAGATAAGGAGAATTTACGAGACTGTGAAATTTTTAACACTCAATTTGCCGCCTCCGCCCGGTGCTCCGGAGCGTCTGCCGCCGCGCCGGAACCAACCGCCACCGCAACCCTCGGGCGCCGCATCCGGCAGCCGGACAGCAAGATGGCGCGTCCGCTCCGCCGCAGGGACGCCCCCGTCGGGACGCTTCGCGGGCGGCGCCCCTGCCGGAAAAGGACAACTCCGCCGACAAAAAGCACACCGCGGCCGCACGCTTCGCCACCCAAAACCGTGCCAGAGGCGCCGCGGCGGAAAAAATTTTTGCCGGGGCTGTTGTTTATAAGATAATTATGCGTATATTTGCACTCCGAATTATGTTTCAACACATAACCAACGAATTAATGTACGTTATAGTAGAGATTGCAGGTCAGCAGTTCAAGGCTGAGAAAGGTCGGAAACTTTATGTTCACCGTCTCCAGGGCGAAGAAAACTCGTCCGTAAGTTTCGACAAGGTCCTGCTCGCAGACAACGACGGTCAGGTCAAAGTCGGCGCACCTGTTGTAGAAGGCGCCACGGTAAAATGCAAGATCCTGAAGCATCTGAAGGACGACAAGGTCCTGGTCTTCAAGAAGAAGCGCAGAACGGGATACCAGAAGTGCAACGGTCATCGCCAGGCACTGACGCAGGTCCTCGTGGAAGAAATCGTTGCATAAACCTTTAAAACCGAAAAGACATGGCACACAAGAAAGGTGTAGGTAGTTCCAAGAACGGCCGTGAGTCGGAAAGCAAGCGACTCGGCATCAAATTGTTCGGCGGTCAGTTCGCAAAGGCGGGCAACATCATCGTCCGTCAGCGCGGCACGGTTCACAACGCCGGCGAGAATGTAGGCATGGGCAAGGATCATACGCTGTTCGCACTCGTGGACGGAACCGTCGAGTTCTGCAAGAAGAGCGAAGGCCGGTCCTACGTGAGCGTAACTCCGCTGAGCGAGTAACGCATCCGGTCATACGACAAAAGCGGTTTTCTCACGAAAACCGCTTTTTGTTTTTTCCTCCGACGCCGGGATGCGCCTTCCACCCGGCCCGGGACGCTGCCGCCAGCGCGCCGCGGCGGATGCAGCCCGTTTCCCGGAATCCTTTCGCGCCCGGCGGGCACTTCTGGAGACATATCCCGACCCGGCCCGCCTCCGGGAGTCTCCGTCAGCGGACCGGGACGTTCCGCCTCCCGCCCGCGACACCTGCGGCGCATGCCCGGCACCTCCGCCACATAGGCCACCCCGCGCAGACCGGACATTCCGCACCGCGCAGACCGGAGGTTCCGTTCCATTCAGACCGGACATTCCGCCTCGCGCAAATTGAATACTCCACCCGCTGTCGGCAGGCGATGCTCCGCACGGCAGGCCACTCTCTACGCAGGGGCAGGCACAAAAAAACCGGGACGGCAGCCCACTCTCTACGCAGAGGCAGGCACAAAAAAAACGGGACGGCAGCCCACACTCGGCCCCGCAAGGGGAACCGGATATCGTGACGCCTCTTCCTGCCGCCGTCCCGCAATTTGCGGAAAGATTTCCGCACAAATCACCCGTCGAACCGGGACTGCACGGCAGCCCGGCCAACCTGTCGTACAAATATAGCCAAAATTTCGGCACTGACACGACCGTCGGCGAAAAATATCCCAAGATTGCTGTACTTTGCTGTATGAAACGGGAAAGACACAATGACAAGGTGGTCGGCGAAGTGATCGCCCGCCTCAAACTGCTGCGCCGAAACCACGGACTTTCCCAGATGGACGTCTACATCGACACGGACATCAACATCGCACGAATCGAGTCGGGCCGCGGCAACATGTCGATCTCGACGTTGGCCGATCTGTGCGACTACTACGAAATCACGCTCGAGGAGTTTTTCCGCATGGAGATCTGCCCGTCCGAAACATGCCAGCCGGAGGAGGTCACGGCATAAGAAAACGCTACTGCTGCATGGCGGCAGGGTCCACGGAGCGGAACGTAGCCAGTGCCCGATCCCCGTCGTAGAAGGTCAGTTTACCCTCCCTGATTCCGTAACGGTTCACCTCGTCGAGCATCCGCACGAAGGCCTCCTCGTACTGCAAATCGGGGCAGGCCATGCGGGTCATGCCGAGGTTCTTCATCTCCAGCCTGTGTCCGTCGAGCGCATATTTGCCGAAGAAGCGGTTGCAGTTCGTGCGTCCCGAGACGAGCGTATCGGCCGCATCAAACCACAGCGTGAAGAAATCGGGTTCGGCATCGACCGCCGAGACGGGGATCGCCTCCATCGAGGCCAACTTCCAGGTCGTCCCCTCCAGCGGGGTGTCGTGCGAGCCGCCGCAGGCGGTCATCGCAAGGAGCAGCGCAGCGGCTGCAAAGAGTTTTTTCATAGGGCAAAAGATATTTGACAACATAAAAATCCACAGTCGTTCGGCAAATCAGCAAAACGCGCACCAAAGTTACACAATCCGCGTCGAACGGCAAACTCCTGCCGCCGGTTTTTCAGCCGGCCTGGCCGCCGTGCACCCGCGCCGGAATTACGCATTCCGCACCGAACCGCAAACTTCCGCAGCGGGCATCCCGCCGGCCGTTCGGCAGCGCAAAAAGAGAGCCGCGGCCCGGATTCCGGGTCGCGGCTGCTCACGATCGTATCTCAAAGGGATCAGTACTCCATCTTCGAGAGGCGTACATAACCCTTGTAGCGCCACTTGGCGTTCTCCTCGGCTGCGGCGAAGAGCTCCTCGGCCTCGGCCGGGAAGGACTTCTGGAGCGAGGTGTAGCGCACCTCCTTCATCAGGAAGTCGCGGAACTTCGACCAGTCGGGCTCCTTCGAGTCGAGCACGAAGGGGTTCTTGCCCTGCTGCTCGAGCTGCGGGTTGTAGTGCCACAGGTGCCAGTAACCGCAGGCTACGGCCTCCTTGCCCACCGTCTGCGTGCGGGTCATGCCGCCCTTGATACCGTGGTTGATACACGGAGCATAGGCGATCACGAGCGACGGTCCGGGATAGGCCTCGGCCTCCTTCAGCACGTTGAAGAGCTGCTGCTGCGAACCGCCGATCGAAACCTGGGCCACATAGACATAACCGTAGGTCATGGCCATGGCGCCGAGGTCCTTCTTGCGGATGCGCTTGCCGCTCGATGCGAACTTCGCCACGGCACCTACCGGCGTAGCCTTCGACGACTGACCGCCCGTATTGGAGTAAACCTCGGTATCCACGACGAGGATGTTGACATCCTGACCCGAAGCCAGCACGTGGTCCACGCCGCCGTAGCCGATGTCGTAGCCCCAGCCGTCGCCGCCGATGATCCACTGCGACTTCTTGACGAGCCAGTCCTTGTGTTCGAGAATCTTCTTGCAGTAGTCGCAGCCGCAGGCCTCCATCATCGGGACGAGACGCTCGGTCACTTCGGCCGACTTCGACGACGAACCGCGGTTGGCGATCCACTCCTTCATGACGCCCTTGAGCTCGTCGGAGCACTTGTCGCAGTTGGCAATGGCCTCCTCCATCGTTGCCTGGATGCGGTCGCGGAGCTTCTCCACGCCGATGTGCATGCCGAGACCGAACTCGGCGTTGTCCTCGAAGAGCGAGTTGGCCCAGGCGGGACCCTGACCCTTGGCGTTGGTGCAGTAGGGCGTCGAGGGGGCCGAGCCCGAGTAGATCGACGTACAGCCCGTCGCGTTGGCAACCATCATCTTGTCGCCGAAGAGCTGCGAGATGGCCTTGATGTAGGGCGTCTCACCGCAGCCGGCGCAGGCTCCCGAGAACTCGAAGAGCGGCTGCGAGAACTGGAGGTTCTTGACCGACTTGGTCTTGTCGACCACCTGCTTGTAGCCGATGTTCTTCGTGATGTAGTCCCAGTTCTTCTGCTGCGGAAGCTGCTCCTCGAGCGGACGCATTTCGAGCGCCTTCTCCTTGGCGGGGCAGATGTCGACGCAGTTGCCGCAACCCGTACAGTCGAGCGGCGAGATCTGGATGCGGAACTTGTACTCCTTCGTCTCGCCCAGGCCCTGCTTCCATTCGACACCCGATGCGGCGGCCTCGGCCTCCGTAGCGAGGAACGGACGGATCACGGCGTGCGGGCAGACATAGGCGCACTGGTTGCACTGGATACAATTCGCGATCTTCCAGACGGGGACCTTCACGGCCACGCCGCGCTTCTCGTAGGCGGCCGTACCGTTCTCCCACGTGCCGTCCTCGCGGCCGTTGAAGGCCGAAACGGGCAGGTCATCGCCCTTCAGGCCGTTGATCGGCTCGACGATCTTGCGGACGAACTCCGGAGCAGCGGCGTTCGAGGCGTGCACGAAGCCCTTGTCCTCGATCGAGGCCCACTCGGCCGGCACGTCGATCTTCACGACGGCGTTGCCGCCGGCATCCACGGCCGCATAGTTCATGTTGACGATATCCTCGCCCTTCTTGCCGTAGGACTTCAGGATGGCGTGCTTCATCTCCTCAACGGCCTTCTCGAACGGAATGACGTTGGCGATCTTGAAGAAGGCCGACTGCATGATGGTGTTCGTGCGCGAACCCAGACCCAGTTCGGCGGCGATCTTCGTGGCGTTGATGATGTAGAAGTTGATCTTGTTCTTGGCGATGTAGGCCTTCATGTGGTCGGGCAGCGTCGCGCAGGTCGTCTCGGCGTCATGCACCGAGTTCAACAGGAACGAACCGCCGGCCTTCAGTCCCTTCAGCACGTCGTACTTGTCGACATACGAGGGCACGTGGCAGGCCACGAAGTCGGGCGTGGTCACCAGGTAGGGCGAGGTGATGGGCAGGTCGCCGAAGCGCAGGTGCGACGAGGTGTAGCCGCCCGACTTCTTCGAGTCGTAGGAGAAGTAGGCCTGGCAGTACTTGTTCGTCGTGCCGCCGATGATCTTGATCGAGTTCTTGTTGGCACCCACCGTACCGTCGGCGCCCAGACCGAAGAAGAGGGCCTCGAACGTGCCGGGCTTGGCCAGCGAGATCTCCTCGCCGACGGGCAGCGAACGGAACGTCACGTCGTCGGTGATACCGACCGTGAACTGGTTCTTGGGCTCGTTGAGTTTGAGGTTCTCGAAGACGGCCAGCATCTGTGCGGGCGTCGTATCCTTCGACGAGAGGCCGTAGCGGCCGCCGATGATGAGCGGCATCTGGCCGCAGGGCAGCGACTTGGCCGTGGCGAAGGCCTCCACGACGTCGAGGTAGAGCGGATCGCCGTTGGCGCCGGGCTCCTTCGTGCGGTCGAGCACGCAGATGCGCTTCACACTCGCGGGCAGCACCTCCATGAGATACTTGACCGCGAAGGGACGATAGAGGTGTACGGTGATGACGCCGACCTTCTCGCCCTTGGCGCGCAGGTAGTCGACCGTCTCCTTGATGGTCTCCGTCACGGAGCCCATGGCCACGATGATGTGCTCGGCCTCGGGATCGCCGTAGTAGACGAACGGCTTGTAGCTGCGGCCGGTGATCTCCGAAATACGGGCCATCGTCTCGGCCACCATGTCGGGCACCGCCTCGTAGAACTTGTTAGCTGCCTCACGCGTCTGGAAGTAGATATCGGGGTTCTGGGCCGTACCGCGCGTCACGGGGTGCTCGGGGTTGAGCGCACGGGCGCGGAAGGCCTTCAGGGCGTCGCGGTCGAGCATGGCCGTCAGCGCGGCCTCGTCGATGAGCTCGATCTTCTGAATCTCGTGCGAGGTGCGGAAGCCGTCGAAGAAGTGCAGGAACGGCACGCGGGCCTTCAGCGCCACGAGGTGGGCGACGCCCGCGAGGTCCATGACCTCCTGTACGGACGAGGTGGCCAGCATGGCGAAGCCCGTCTGGCGGGTAGCCATGACATCCTGATGGTCACCGAAGATCGACAGCGACTGGGCGGCCAGCGCACGCGCCGAGACATGGAAGACGCCCGGGAGCAGCTCGCCCGCGATCTTGTACATGTTGGGGATCATCAGCAGCAGACCCTGCGACGCGGTGAACGTCGTGGTGAGGGCACCGCTCTGCAGCGAGCCGTGCACGGCGCCGGCGGCACCGGCCTCGGACTGCATCTCCACGACCTTCACCGTCTCGCCGAAGATGTTCTTGCGGCCCTGCGCGGCCCACTCGTCCACGAGTTCGGCCATCGTCGAAGAAGGCGTGATGGGATAGATGGCTGCAACCTCCGAGAACATGTAAGCCACATGGGCCGCAGCGTAGTTACCATCACAGGTGATAAATTTCTTTTCTGCCATTTTGTTGGAATTTTAGAGGATATTTGTGTGTTTTTTCCGTTTCCGTCGGGTCCATTCCAGAATAAGTGCGATGCAAAGATAGAAAATTCGGCGCAAAAATCACCCCTATTTTTATTCAAATAACTGTAATTTTTTGACATTTCGGAGTGCGAAACAGCTCATCGTCGGAGTGTTAGCCGAATAACAGCAAACAAACGCTGAATCACAGAGTTGCAAAGTGGTTAACCAATAGCCGGTTAGCCGCGCACCCCCGGCGCCGGAGCAAAAGCGCCGCCCGGCGGCCCGCCCGCGAGCGGAGACAAAAAGGCCGGGCGGAGACAAAAAGGCCGGGCGGAGACAAAAAGGCCGGGCGGCGCATTGCCGCGCACGCGCTTTGCATTATCTTTGCAGGCATGATTCCCTACAAACGCAAAACGCTCGACAACGGACTCACCGTCGTCGTCAACCGCGACCGCAGCTCGAAGCTCGCCGCGGTGAACCTGCTCTACCGGGTCGGGGCGCGCAACGAGCACCCCGCGCGCACGGGCTTCGCCCACCTGTTCGAGCACCTCATGTTCCGCGGCACGCGCCAGGTGCCGTCGTTCGACCTGCCCGTGCAGATGGCCTCGGGCGACAACAACGCCTTCACGAACAACGACTACACGGATTTCTACATCACGCTGCCGCGCGACAACATCGAGACGGCGCTGTGGCTCGAGAGCGACCGCATGCAGGGGCTGGAGCTCACGCCCGGGAAGCTCGCGACCGAGAAGCGCGTGGTGATCGAGGAGTACCGCCAGCGCTACCTCAACCAGCCCTACGGCGACCAGATGATGCTGCTGCGCGCGCTCAGCTACCGCGTGCACCCCTACCGCTGGGCGACGATCGGGCTCTCGCCCGACCACATCGCCGACGCGACAATGGAGGAGGTGCAGGCCTTCTACCGCACCTACTACCACCCCTCGAACGCCATCCTCTCGATCTCGGCCGATCTGGACGAGGAGCGCATGCTCGAACTTGCCGGGCGGTGGTTCGCCCCTCTGGCCGACCGGCCGCATCCGACCGTGCCGATTCCGCAGGAGCCGCCGCAGGAGGCTGCGCGGCGCGAGGAGGTCGAGCGCGACGTCCCGGCCACGACGGTCTCGGTCGCCTACCACATGGGCGGACGCACCTCGGCCGAATTCTTCGTCGGCGACCTGGTCTCGGACCTGCTCTCGGGCGGCGACTCGTCGCGTCTCTACCAGCGGCTCGTCAAGCAGCGGCGCCTGCTCTCGTCGGTGAACGCCTACGTCACGGGCGACGTCGACCCGGGGCTCTTCGTCTTCACCGGGCAGCTGCTGCCCGACACGACCCCGGCACAGGTCGAGGAGGCCTTCCGCGAGGAGATCGGGGCGCTCGTGCGCGACGCCGCGACGGAGTACGAACTGGAGAAGGTGCGCAACAAGTTCGAGGCCAACACGCTCTTCGGCGAGCTGAATGTCATGAACAAGGCGATGAACCTCGGCTTCTACGAGATGCTCGGCGACCTGCCGCTCATCAACGGCGAGGTGGCCCGCTACCGCGCCGTGACGAACGACGCCATCCGCGACTTCTGCCGCAGGGTGCTCCGTCCGGAGAACAGCAATACATTGATATACAAGGCAAAGAAATGACACATCCGCAACCTGTGACCCCGGCGTCGATCGACGTCGCCCGCGCCGAACGCCACCTGCTGCCCAACGGTGCAGCGCTCTACCTGCTCCCGGCCGACGAGTTCGAGGTGCTGCGCGTCTCGTTCGTCTTCCGCGCCGGCTCGGCCGTGCAGCAGGTGCCCTTCTCCGCCTCGACCACGGCGAACCTCCTCTCGGAGGGGACCCGCTCGATGACGGCGCAGGAGATCGCCGAACAGCTCGACTTCTACGGCTCGTGGTACGACGTCAACCTCGACCGCGACTACGCCTACATCAACTTCGCCATGCTCTCGAAGTTCGCCGTCGAGACGCTCCGCATCGCCGCGGAGATCCTGCTCCGCCCGACCTTCCCCGAGGAGGAGCTGCGCACCTACTGCGCCAAGCGGCGGCAGCGGCTCGAGATCGACCGCACGAAGGTCGATGTCAAGGCCCGCGAAGCCTTTGCCGCGGCGCTGTTCGGCGCCCGCCATCCCTACGGCACCTCGTCGCCCGCCGAGGCCTACGACCGCCTCACGCGCGGCGAGGTCGAGGCCTTCTACCGCCGTTACTACACGGCCGAGCGGTGCATCGTCGTCTGCAGCGGCCGCATCGGCCCAACGGAGCGCGCCGCCGTCGAGGCGCTGGCCGGAGCCCTGCCCCGCGGCACGGAGAGCTCCGCCGCGGTCTTTCCGCCGATCGAGACCACGCACGACGTGCGGGTCGCACACCCGGGGGCCGTGCAGTCGTCGCTGCGCATCGGCCGCCTGCTCTTCCCGCGCCAGCACCCCGACTTCGTGGGCATGCAGGTCGTGGCAACGGCGCTGGGCGGCTACTTCGGTTCGCGCCTGATGCAGAACCTGCGCGAAGAGCACGGCTACACCTACGGCGTCGTCGCGGCGATGGTCAACTTCGAGCGCGAAGGCTACTTCGCCATCGCCACGCAGGTCGGCACCGACGTCACACGGCCGGCACTCGAGGCCTGTTACGCCGAGATCGAGCGGCTGCGCACGGAGCCTATGCCCGAGGAGGAGCTGGCGCTGGTCAAGAACATGATGGCCGGCGAGATGATGCGCATCCTCGACGGTCCGTTCGGCATCGCCGACGTGACGATCGAGAACATCCTCTGCGGCACGGACAACGGCATCATCGACGAAAACCTGCGCCGCATCCGCGCGATGACGCCGGCCGACGTGCAGCGGCTGGCCCGCAAGTACCTTGCGCGCGAGGAGCTCGTCACGGTCGTAGCGGGCGACCTCTGATCCGCGCAGGGCCCGCCGACGGCCAAGAGTGAGAATCCGTTCGCTCCGCCACGCAACGGAGCCGGAAACGGGCCCCGGCCGCTCCACCGGGAGGAGGTGGGCAGCCGCTCCGCCGGGGTGTTTGGCCGCTCCGCCGCAAAGCGAGCCAAAAACAGAGACCCAGGCCGTTCCGGAGTGGGAAGAAGGTTTCGCTCACCCCGCATCCCGCATAAGAGCCGCGCCGCCGCGCTACGCCTCGAAAACAAAGCCGCCCCGGACCATGCGAGTCCGGGGCGGTCTCTATCTCTGCCGGAGAGGGGGCAATCAGAGAACGGCATGTGCATCGACCCAGCGGGTCAGCTCGACGAAGTCGGCGACCGAAAGCTGCTCGGCGCGCCGCGTGAAGAAGGGGTGCTCGGCCCCGCCGAAATCGCCGAACGCCGCGCGCAGCGAGTTGCGGATCATCTTGCGGCGCTGCCCGAACGAAGCTTTCACGACGCGGACGAAGAGCCGCTCATCGCAGTCGAGCCGCACGGTGGCGTTGCGCCGCAGCCGCACGACGGCGCTCTTGACCTTGGGCGGCGGATTGAAAACCGTCTCGTTGACCGTAAAGAGGTACTCGATGTCGTACCACGCCTGCAGCAGCACCGAGAGGATGCCGTACTCCTTCGATCCGGGACCCTCGGCAAGCCGCACGGCGACCTCCTTCTGGATCATGCCCACGCACTCGGGCACGAGGTCGCGGTTCTCGAGCACCTTGAAGAAGATCTGCGACGAGATGTTGTAGGGGAAGTTGCCGATGATCTTCAGCCCCTGCGGAAAGAGCGCCCGCAGGTCGAGCTTCAGGAAGTCCCCCTCGATGAGCCGGGGCGTGAACTCAGGGTAGTGCGCATAAAGGTAGGCGACGCTCTCAGAGTCGATCTCGGCACCCCACGTCACAATGTCGCGGCGCCGCAGCAGAAACTGCGTCAGCACCCCCATGCCGCACCCCACCTCCAGTACGGGGGCGGGATCGGGCAGCACGGCCGCCGCAGCCGACGGCGCTGCCCCGCCACCAAGGGCGTCGCAGATCTTGCGCGCGATGTTCAGGTCGACCAGAAAATGCTGGCCCAGCGCCTTTTTTGCTCTGACTTCACTCATAGATGCCGCAAAGATAGTGCAAAGCCTCCGTCGCGGCAAATTTATCCCGCGGCAAATTTACCGGCAGCAGCGACGGACAACCTGCGGATTCCAGCCCGATAGAAAAAAGAGGTGCGGAGCCCGCAGCCCCGCACCCCGCGACCGATGGCCGATGGCCGATGGCCGATGCTCCGTCACATCGGCAGGTTGGGTACCTTGTAGTATTTGCCGTCGATCTTCTCGACATGGTCGCCCATGGCCCAGGCGATGAAGAAGACGACCGCTCCGACCGTGATGAGGACGCCCAACACGTAGAGCCCCAGCATGATGGTCACCGGAATGAGGACGAGCGTGCTGAGAAGCAGCGCGACGTAGAGCAGCAGGAAGGCCAGCCCCCACGTCGGGCCCATGACGCGGAAGAAGCGGATGAGGTTGAAGACGATGAAGGCGATGCCGACACCGAAGGCGGCGAGCGTGGCGATGACGTCCGTCGAGACGATCGAGAGGACGATGAGCACGACGAGCATCAGCGGCAGGGGCAGCAGCACGGCCCAGCGCAGGCGGATCCGGTCCTCCTCGACGCCGGCCTGCGCGCAGATGAAGCGGCGGGCCTGGCTGACGAGCACCACCTGCCAGGCAACGATCAGGAAGTAGCCCAGAATCTGGAAGAACGTGCGCAGCCAGCCCATCGAATCGTGGTCGCTCAACCAGTCCACGTTCCCCTTGAGCACCACGCCCCAGAAGGTCTCGATGAGGGCCACGGCGATCAGTCCGCCGACCAGCAGGAAGGCCCGCAGCGAGGCAGGGAACGACGAGCTCCACGCCATGGCCGTGACGACGAGCAGGATGATGACGATCATCCACGCCGGCTGGTAGCTGTGCGCCCAGCGGCTCACGCCCGAATGGAGCGCGAAGTGTCCCAGCCCTTTCAGGCGGGTCCGCTCCGTGATGTAGTCGGGCATCCCCTCCTCGTTGAGTTCGTCATCCCACGCGAGGTCCGCGGGATACATCATGACCTTGCGGTCTTCGTAGCGCACCAGCACGCCGCCATGCCCTTCGAGCGTATCGAGGAGCCGCACCTCGGCATCCGCAGGCAGCGTGATCCGTTTGCCGTAATCGGCCTTGCCGGCCTGTTCGTTCCATTCGTAGGCGCGCACCTCGGAAAACGACGGGACGGGGTCCACGCGGTAGACCTGGGCGTCGAGCGCCAGCGGCAGCAGGGCGAAGAGCCCCGCAAGCAGCAACAAGCGTTTCATGGCTCGCGGACTATTCGGGTTTCACGTTCGCGGAGTCCGCCGCCGGAGCAGCCACCGGATCAACCGGGGCCGTTGCCTGCGCTGCCGGAGCCGTTGCCTGCGCAGCCGAAGCCGCAGCGATCCGCTCCTGTTCGACCGCCGCCTCGGCAGCCCGTTCGGCCGCCTTGCGGGCCTTGTACTCCTTGTACTTCTTGTAACCGATAAAGAGGAATCCGATGACCTTGAACATCGCCTTGATGCACCACCAGATAAACAGCACGGAATATTTAAAGGCTTTCCATGCACCGTCATTCGAGAAAGTAGTCGTAGAATTGTTACTCATAATCCGAATTTTTAGGTTAACATTGAGATTGCAGTATTCAAAGTTACTCCTCAAGCCGTTTCGGGCCCTTGCAAAACGTACATTCCGACTTGCAAATCGTACTTTCCGACACAAAAAAGAGACCCCGAAGGTCTCTTTGGTGCCATTTCCGGATCTCCGGGGCAAAATGTAACAGTCCGGCATCCGGGCTTTCTTCTTCCCATATTCCGGGCTTTTTTCTTCCAGGCGTCCGCGATCAGCGGCGTGCCCGGCGCGGACGTCTGCGGCCGGCCCGCTCCTTCGCACGGCTCTCCTGACGCAGGCGCCGCTGGGTGACACGGAACGAATAGAGCAGGCCTACGAAGCCCACGCCCAGCACCGTGACCCAGAACCAGACGGCAATGCCGTGTTCGAGGTATTCGAGGGCATAAATGATCCCGGCAATGGCCAGGACCATCACCACCAGCCGGAGGAGCTGCATCAGATTGATCTTCATGGTACGCATCGTTTTTTACATCGTGCGCCGCGCGACCGGCCCGCCTCCGTCGTACCGGAAGCGGGGGCCGCAGCCGCACGCTACGGAATCTTGTGTCTGTTCACTTCGTCGAGATGACGACGTTTTTTCTTCTTGCACTCGTTGTAGACCATGCCGGACCCCGCCAGCACGAAGAGCACGGCAACCACCAGGTCGAACTTCGTCACACAGTAGCCGCCGGCAATGAGCCAGTAGACATTAAGTCCAAACCACAACAGCGTCAAACAGAGAAAAACAACAGCAAGTGTAAAGGTCTTTTTGTTCATAGGCAATCAGTTTTAGGGTTATCATGCTCACAGCGTCCACACTCCTCCTTTTCCCGTCGATCCCCGTTCAGCGAGTCCCGCGCCTGCACCTTTTCGCCGGCCGTCTCCGTCCATAGTCCCGCCTGCGCGGCAACGGATCAGTTGCCCTGCTCGCAGATGAACTTGATGCGCACCAGCCGGATCTCCTCCTCGGTATAGTCGGCTCCCAGCTCCTCGATGGCCGCATCGAGCGAGTCGCTCTCGGCGTCCTCCTTGAAGTAGAGGTAGATGTCCTCGATCTTGTCCTCGTCCATGAAGGTCTTGAGGTAGTAGGAGATGTCGAGCTTCGTGCCTGCATTGACGATCGCCTCGATCTCGGTGAGCAGCTCGTCGAAATCCAGGTCGCGGGCCCGGGCGATGTCCTCGAAATCCATCTTGCGGTCGATCGACTGGATGATGAAGATCTTGTTGCCCGACTTGTTGGCCACGCCCTTGACGACCATGTCCTGCGGGCGGATGATCTCCTTCTCCTCGACGTAGGCCTTGATGAGCTTGACGAACTCGGCGCCGAACTTCCGGGCCTTGCCCACCCCGACGCCCGTGATGTTCTGCAGCTCCTCGATCGTGATCGGGTACTGCACGGCCATGTCCTCGAGCGACGGGTCCTGGAAGATGACGAACGGCGGCAGCGCATGCTGCTTGGCCACCTTCTTGCGCAGGTCCTTGAGCATGGCGAAGAGCTCCTCGTCGGCCGCCCCGCCGCGCCCCATCGGAGCCACGGCCTCGGCCTCCTTCTCCTCGGCATCGTAGTCGTGGTCGAGCGTCACCGTCACGGGATAGGGCATGGCGATGTAGTTCTCGCCCTTGCGGTTGATCGAGATCAGGCCGTAGTTCTCGATGTTCTTGTCCACAAGCCCGAGGATGAGCGCCTGGCGCAGCACGGCGCCCCAGAAGCGCTCGTCGTGATCCGCCCCGGCGCCGAACCACTTCGACGTGTTGTGTCCGTAGCTCTTGATGAGCGCCGTATTCCTGCCCATGAGCACGTTGATCAGGTAGTCGGCCTTGAACTTGTCGCCGATGTCGCGCAGGGCCTCGAGCGCCATCTTCAGCGCTGCCCGGGCGTCGACCTTCGGCTTGGGGTTGCGGCAGTTGTCGCAGTTGCCGCAGTTGTCCTCGGTGTACTCCTCGCCGAAGTAGTGCAGCAGCGTCTTGCGGCGGCACATCGAACTCTCGGCATAGGAGACCGTCTCGAGCAGCAGCAGCTTGCCGATCTCCTGCTCGGCGATGGGCTTGCCCTGCATGAACTTCTCGAGCTTCTGGATGTCCTTGTAGCTGTAAAAGGCCAGGCAGTAGCCCTCGCCGCCGTCGCGGCCGGCTCGGCCCGTCTCCTGATAGTAGCCCTCCAGCGACTTGGGAATGTCGTAGTGGATGACGTAGCGCACGTCGGGCTTGTCGATACCCATGCCGAAGGCGATCGTCGCCACGATCACCTCGACGCGCTCCATGAGGAAGTCGTCCTGATTGGCCGCACGCGTCGCGGCGTCCATGCCGGCGTGGTAGGCCCGCGCGCGGATGCCGTTGGCCACGAGCAGCTCGGTCAGCTCCTCGACCTTCTTGCGGCTCAGGCAGTAGACAATGCCGCTCTTGCCCTCGTTCTGCTTGATGAAGCGGATGATGTCGTGGTCGACGTTGTGCTTGGCCCGGATCTCGTAATAGAGGTTCGGACGGTTGAACGACGACTTGAAGACCGCGGCGTCGGTCATGCCGAGGTTCTTCTGGATGTCGAGCTGCACCTTGGGCGTGGCCGTGGCCGTGAGGGCGATCAGCGGTGCCTGTCCGATCTCGTTGATGATCGGACGGATGCGGCGGTACTCGGGCCGGAAGTCGTGGCCCCACTCCGAGATGCAGTGCG
>LBJMR02800__coassemble_221_pt1 | contig 66871 bp, 55 predicted proteins | sample LBJMR02800__metabat2_low_PE_051 | metagenome-assembled genome bin LBJMR02800
CGCTGGTACTCCTTGTCCCAGTTGTTGATCGCCAGCATGATGTAGCGCTGGTTGATGCCCCACGTGTCGGGCAGCGTGGTGATGAACGACGAGTCGATCATGTACCAGTTCTCGCGGTCGTTCTGCTGCTTCTGGTTGACGATCGAGTAGAGCGCCGCGCCGCTTTCGCCCACGGTGAACGATCCGAACTCGGTGAAGATGTTGGGCTCCTCGATGCCGTTGCGCTGGCAGATGTTCTTGATCTGGGCGACGATCTCCTCGGTGAGGTACTCGTAGTCGTACTCGAAGTTGAGCGAGTTCTTGATCGGGAAGCCGCCGCCGATGTTCAGGCTGTCGAGCTCCGGGCAGATGGTCTTCAGCTCGCAGTAGACGTTCATGCACTTCGACAGCTCGTTCCAGTAGTAGGCCGTGTCCTTGATGCCGGTGTTGATGAAGAAGTGCAGCATCTTGAGCGAGAATTTCTTGCTGTTCTTGAGCTTGGCCTTGTAGAAGTCGACGATGTCGTTGTAGCGGATGCCCAGGCGCGAGGTGTAGAAGTCGAACTTGGGCTCCTCCTCGCAGGCGATGCGGATGCCGACCTTGCACTTCTTGGTGAAGGCGTCCTCGAAGAGGTCGATCTCCTCCTTGTTGTCCAATACGGGGATCGTGTTGGTGAAGCCCTCGTTGACCAGCTGCGCGATGTTCTCGACATACTGCGGGCGCTTGAAGCCGTTGCAGATGATGTAGCGGTCCTTGTCGATGATGCCGCCGTCGTAGAGCGCGTTGATGATGTGAATGTCATAGGCCGACGAGGTCTCCAGGTGGATGTCGTTCTTCATGGCCTCCTCGAGCACGAACGAGAAGTGGCTCGACTTGGTGCAGTAGCAGTAGTTGTACGACCCCTTGTAATCGACCTTGGCCATCGCCACGTTGAACATGCGCTTGGCCCGGTTGATCTGCTGCGAAATCTTCGGCAGATAGGTGATCTTCAACGGCGTTCCGTACTGCTTGATGAGTTCCATGAGCGGAATGTCGTGGAAATTCAGCTCATTGTCCTCGACCGAAAACTCGTCCTGCGGGAAGTCGAACGACTGTTCGATCAGGTCGATGTACTTGTCTTTCATGGCGCGCTTGCTTGGTGTTTGAACAATCCGGCTTCGCTACTTCGCTTTTTTTCGGACAAAGTAGCTCGTCCGGATTTTTGAAAATTACGGGATGCAAAATAGGCGAATATTTTTCGTTTAACCAATACTTTGCCCGATTATTTTGAATAATGCCCCCGAGATTTTGGTTTTTACCGTGAAAAACGGTATTTTTGGTGCGGATTTTCAAGGAGGATTTCAATCGTGCTGACCGATCTCATCGCTCAATACCTGACGGCCCACAAGCGGCTGGTCGTGCCCCAGCTGGGCGCATTCATCGTCAAGGAGCCGGACCATACCGTGCTCTTCTCGGAGCTGCTGCGGCGCGACGACGGCGTCCTGCGCCAGGTGCTGCGCGACGCGGGCATGGCCGAACTGGAGGCCGCGGGCGAAATCGACCGCTTCGTCTTCGAGGTGCGGCACGCCGTCGAGCACGGCGACACCTACCGCATGCGGGGCTTCGGCCAGATGGCGCCCGGTCCCAACGGGACGATCGCCTTCCACTACGATCCGCAGCTGGATGTGGCGCCGCAGCCCGCCGCCCCGTCGGCAGCGGAGGAGCCTGCTCTCGCGGCTCCGGCGGACGGTGCCCGTGCGCACTCCGACGACGGAAACGGCGGAGAGGAGGGCGGAAAATCCCGGCACCATGCCCCCCTGCGGCCGGACAAGGTGGCCGAAGCCGTGAAGGCGGCCTTTGCCGAGACCCGGATTTCGCCCTCGGCGAAGATGAATCCCGACCCCTCGCTGCGGGGCCTGCGCTACGGCAAGCCCCCCAAGACGACCGACGCCTACACCTACGTCGACGAGCCGCCGCGCCGCCGTGCCGACCGCTTCCTCTGGATTGCGATCATCGCCGCGGCCATTGCCGTGGCGGCCATCGCCTTCGGCTATTACCGCGAGGCGCAGGAGCGGCGTGCCGAGGAGCAGTACCTGCTCGAACTCACCGGCGGGGCCTCCGGCGACGAGGCCTCGGGCGACGTGTCCGCCGAAGGGGACGATGCGACAAACGAATCCAACCACTGACGGAAAATGACGGATATAGCAAATGTCAAACAACGTTTCGGAATCATCGGTACGTCGGAGCTGCTCGACCGGGCGCTCGACGTGGCGCTGCGTGTGGCGCCGACCGATCTGACGGTGCTTGTCACGGGTGAGAGTGGTGTGGGAAAGGAGTTTTTTCCGCAGGTGATCCATGCCTATTCGGCCCGCAAGCACAACAAGTACATCGCCGTGAACTGCGCGGCAATTCCCGAAGGGACGATCGACTCGGAGCTCTTCGGACACGAGAAGGGCTCCTTCACCGGGGCGCTCGAAGCCCGCAAGGGTTACTTCGAGGAGGCCGACGGGGGGACGATCTTCCTGGACGAGGTGGCCGAGCTGCCCCATCCGACGCAGGCGCGCCTGCTGCGCGTGCTGCAGACGGGCGAGTTCCTGCGCGTGGGCTCCTCGAAGGTGCAGAAGACCAACGTGCGCGTCGTCGCCGCCACGAACGTCAACCTGCAGGAGGCGATCGCCGCGGGCCGCTTCCGCGAGGACCTCTACTACCGCCTGGCCACCGTGCCCATCCTGGTGCCGGCCCTGCGCGAGCGCCCGGAGGACATTCCGCTGCTCTTCCGCCGCTTCGCCGCCGACGTGGCCACGCAGTACCGCATGCCGGCCGTGACGCTCGACGACGCGGCGCGGCAGATGCTGATGAACTACTACTGGCGGGGCAACATCCGCCAGCTGAAGAATGTCGCCGAACAGATCTCGGCCATCGAGCAGACGCGCGTCATCACGCCCGAGATTCTGGCCAAATACCTTCCCGAGCAGCATGCCGGTGCGCCCGTGGCGGCGGGAGCTCCCGCCGCGGACGAGGGCATGGCCACCGAGCGCGAACTCCTCTACAAGGTGCTCTTCGACATGCGGGCCGACATCAACGACCTGAAACGCATGCTCTCCGAGCTGATGCGCACTGTCGATACGCACCGCGCCGACGCGGCGCCCGACATCCGGGCGCTGCTGCCCACGCGCACGCAGAGTGCCGGAGCGTATGCCCCCGTGCCGCACGGCATCTACCCGCCGTCGGCCTCCGCACCCTGCTCCGCGCCGACCGCTCCGGCGGGCGGGGAGTCCGCTCCGGTCTATGTCGAGAGCGAGGAGGTGACCGACACGCCGCCGCGCGAGAAGACCAAGGCCGACATGCAGCGCGAGCAGATCATCCGCGCGCTGCGCCGCAACAACGGACGCCGTCGCGAGGCGGCCGCCGAACTGTTCATGTCCGAGCGCACGCTCTACCGCAAGATCAAGGAGCTCGGAATCGAGGATTACTGATACATGAAACGCATGAAACTGAAACTGGCCGTCGTGGCCCTGTGTGCCGCCGTGCTGACGGGCTGCGGTGTCGCCATCAACTATTCGCTCTCGGGCGCGTCGATTCCGCCCGATGCCAAGACCTTCTCGGTGGCCTACTTCCCGAACAACGCCCCGATGGTCTCGCCGATCCTCTCGTCGACGCTCACCGAGTCGCTCGTCGACATCTTTTCGCGCCGCACGCGCCTGACCCAGGTGGACGAGGGCGGCGACTTCGCCTTCGAGGGCGAGATCGTCAACTACGTCTCGACCACGGCTTCCGTGTCGAGCAGCGAGCAGGCCGTGCTCAACCGCCTGACCATCACCGTGAAGGTGCGCTTCACGAACGCCCTCGACGAGAAGGCCTCCTGGAACAGGACCTTCTCCGCCTTTGCGGACTACGACACCAACATCCTGCTGACCGAGGCCGAAGGTACGCTCATTCCCGAGATCGTCGACCAGCTTGTAACCGACATCTTCCAGGCTTCGGCCTCGAACTGGTAAACCGCCTGCCATGACACGGATCAGGGAACTCTTGACACATCCGGCCGCGGAGCCCGCGCCCGATGCCGCGGAGCTTGCAACGCTCGTGGCCCGCTGGCCGTGGTTCGCCCCCGTGCGCACGCTGCACGCGGCAGCCGGCGGCGGGGCGGATGCGCGGCTGGAGCTGCTGGCGCCGTGGCGGGCCGAAAGCTCGCTGAAGGCCGCGCCGGTGGACCTCCGCGCGCTGGTCTCCCTCTCGTCCGACGACGTGATCGACCGCTTTCTGCGCGAGGAGGACCTGCGCATCGTGGCGGGCGAGGGCGAACCCGAGAGCGAAGTGCTCACCGAGGCGCAGCTCGACGACGAGGACGAGGTGGTGAGCGAGGAGCTGGCCGGGATTTATCTTGCCCAGGGGCTTCGCGACAAAGCCATAGCGATTTATCGCAAATTAAGTTTGCTAAATCCCGAAAAAAGTGTTTACTTTGCCGAGCTTATTGACAAAATAGAAAAAAAACAATAATCAAAATTCAACGATATGTTATACACGATTTGCATTGCGCTGATACTCGTGGCCAGTGTGCTGGTCATTCTTGCCGTATTGGTGCAGAACCCCAAGAGCGGCATGGCCGCCAACTTCGGTGCATCGAATCAGGTGATGGGCGTGCGTGAGACGACCAACATGCTGGAGAAGTTCACGTGGGCCATGGCCATCGCCATCTTTGTCCTGAGTCTGATTGCCACGCTTGCCATGGACAAGAGTCTGGTGGCTACGAGCAACACGGAGATCATGAAGGACGCCGAGACGCTGCAGGAGCGCGTGATCGAGTCCGAGGCACCCGCCGCCATGCCGCAGGCCGAGATTCCGGCCGCCGATGCCGCTGATGCCGCCGAGCCCGCGCAGGAGCAGCCCGCCGAATAATCCCGGGGCCGGGGGGCGAACGAATCAAGAGGTCGGAACCCGGAGACGAAACCGGGGCAGCCGCTTGGAACCGAAACAAGGAGCCGGAGCCGGGAGGCCTGAATAGACCCGAGGACGAAAGAAGAGTCTGGAGTTTGCCGTACAGACCGTTCCGCGAATCCGACGACGCGATAAGCGAAATTTCGGGTCCTGCAATCGGTGAAAGAACGACGACCGTTTTGTCCAGCCAATATGGGTGGCTGCCGAAACCTCCGCCCGAAAATTCAACTCCACCGTATGACCGCGATTTTTTCGCGGTCTTTTTTTGTACCTGTTCCTGGCCGTTCCTATTTTCAGCCCCGCCACGTAATTCCACCGGCGCAATCCACCACAGCAAACCTCTGCGCCGATTTCGCGGCGCAAACCTCTGCGTTAATCTTTGCTCCGATACCCCGCACCGACTCCGAGGCGTCCGCCGGTCGGAGGCCGTTCCCGGTTTCGGGCGGATGCGGTAAGGGGCGGAAAAGCGCTACCTTTTCCGCCCCTCGCTGCGTTGCCTGTCGGGGGTGAATCGCCCGCATCCTGCACGCTCCCCGGCCGGAGATTATTCGGCCACCTCCTTGTCCGTCCGCTTGCGGGAGTTGATCGTCAGATAGCGTTGCAGGGTTTGCTGCAGCCGCTGGGGGTCGATGTTTTGCCGGATGCTTCCGCCCTGGGCGATGGCGATATGGCCCGTCTCCTCGGAGACGACGATGATGATGGCATCCGAAATCTCGCTCATGCCGATGGCGGCGCGGTGGCGCGTGCCGAACGACTTGGGCACGTCGCTCTGCGTTACGGGCAGGATGCACTTCGCCGCCACGACCCGGTCGCCCTCGATGAGCACGGCGCCGTCGTGCAGCGGGGCATTTTTGAAAAAGATGTTCTTGAGCAGCGCCGTCGAGATTTTGGCATCGAGCGCAATGCCGCCCTCGGCGATCAGCCTCAGGTCGCTCTCCTGGCCGATGACGATCAGCGCTCCGGTCTTCGTCTCGGCCATCTCGCGGCAGGCCGTGACGATCGGTACGATGTTGGTCTGCACCTTGTCGTCGCCCGTGGAGAAGATGCGCGAGATGAAGTTGAAATGCTTTTGCCGCATGCCGATCATCTGGAGAAAGCGGCGCAACTCGGGCTGAAAGACGATGATCAGCGCGATGGTTCCCACCGAGATCAGCTGTCCGAGGATGGTCGAGAGCAACTCCATGTTGAGGGCGCGCACGACGACCCACAGCAGGTAGATGGCGATGATTCCCGAGAGGATATAGGGTGCGTTCGTGCCTTTGGTCATGCGGTAGATCCAGTACATGATCGCAGCCACGAGGAGGATGTCGATGAAGTCGATGAAGGTGAACGGTACGAAACCCATGTCTTGTCCTGCAAAAAAAATTCTACGTGCAAATGTATAAAAAAATACCGATTCCGCGGGGATGCGGAACCGGTATTTTCTTGTGACGTCCTTTCCGGGGCAGCGGCGGGATTGGCGCCGTGTCGGGGTCGGAGGCTGTTTGTCGCTTTTCTTTCGGGGCAACGGGCATTTTCAGGGGCTACTCGGGCTCCTTCACGGCCTCTCTTTCTGTCCCTTCTCACGGCCTCCGGATCGTTTCTCCACGGCCTTTCCGGGTCTTTTCACGGTCTCCGGGGCCTTCCTTCACGTCATGGCCTCCGGATCGTTTCTCCACGGCCTCCAGGGCCTTTTCCCTGCAACCTTCCCGCGGATTTCGTCCCGCCCCCTCGGTTCGGCCCCCGGCGGAGGCTATTTCTTCTCGGCCTTCTTGTCGGCGGCGTAGAGCTCGTTGACCTTCTCCAGCACGAGCGGCGTGATGTCGAGCGTCGAGTCGGCGTCGATCAGCGCCGAGGCGTTGATGATGAGCCGGTAGCGCTTTTCGGTCTCGCCGTTGATGGCCTGCACGGCGCGGTGCAGCAGGTCCTGTGCGCGGTTCGTGAAGACGAAGTTCTCCTCATCGAGCGCCTGGGCCTCCTTCTGGGCCGAGCTCTGGTAGGCGGCTATGCGCTTCTCGATGCTCTGCTGCTGGTTCTGGGCGTCGATCGTCGTGATGAGTCCCTTCTGGTACTTCTCCTGCAGGGCGGCAGCCTCGGCCTGGAGGTTCTTCTCCTTCTGGGCCCAGCTCTTCTGTGCCTTCTGTGTCTTCTCCTGCAGGGCGGCGCCTTCGTTCTTGTAGAGGTCGCTCTGGGCCAGCACGGCCTCGACCTGAATGTAGGCGATGTCATTCGTGATGGCCTCCTGCGCCTTCTCCTCGGCGATGACCTCGACAGGCTGCTCGGCCGGCTTCGATTCGCAGGCCGTCAGCGCCACGGCTGCGGCGAGGGCCATAAAAAGCGTTTTTTTCATGATCGGATATGCGTTATTAGTTAAATAATCCGTTTCGGAGTCACAAAGGTAAAAAAAATTCTTTATTTTTGCTTGGTTCGATGCAAAATTATCGGGCTGCGCAGCCGCCTGCCCGGCCTGCCCGGAGTACGCTCCGGAAGAGCCGCCGCGGCGTGTGCGCACACCCCCTTTAACGGATTGACCGCCATGTACGAATATATTTCCGGCCGCGTGGCCGAAGTGGCCCCGACCTATGCCGTCATCGATGCCGGCGGGGTGGGGTACTGTCTGAACATCTCGCTCGAGACCTTCTCGGCCATCGAGCACGCCGCCGAGGCGAAGCTCTACGTGCACTTCGTCGTGCGCGAGGACGCCCAGCTGCTCTACGGATTCGCCACGAAGATCGAGCGGGAGCTCTTCCGCCTGCTGTTGAGCGTCTCGGGCGTGGGCGGCAACACGGCCCGCATGATCCTCTCGACCTACTCGCCGCACGAACTGCAGGGAATCATCTCGACGGGCAATGCCGTGCTGCTGAAGAATGTCAAGGGGCTCGGACTGAAGACCGCGCAGAAGATCATCGTCGAGTTGAGCGGCAAGCTCACGACGCTGGCCGTGCAGACCGACATTGCGGGCATGCCGGCGTCACCCTCCGCCGAGACGGCCGACGAGGCCCTCGCGGCGCTCGTGATGCTGGGTTTCGCCCGCACGGCCGCGGAGAAGGTGCTGCGTGCGGTGCTGCGCGAGGCGCCGGGGGCCTCGGTCGAGGAAATTGTCCGAATGGCTCTGAAAAGATTATGAAACGTCCTTTTTGCCCGAACGGACGCCGCTGCGTTTGGTCGGGTCGAATATTTGCCTTATCTTCGCGGCCGCACCGGTTGCGGTGAATGTGAATGATTATGGAGGATATACCTTTCGGATTCATTGTCATCCTGTTCGGCTTTTTCGTCGGGGCCCTGGCCCTGACCATCGCCTTTTTTGTGCTGAAACAGAAGCGGCTGCAGCGGCTCAAGGACCCTTGCAAGGATCACCTTCGCCACCGGGAATAGTGCGTCGTCTCCCTCTTTTTCCCTTTTTCTGCCTTTTTCTGCGCGTGACGGACAATTCCGTGGCGTTTTTTTGCGTTCCATGCGGTGGAATCGGATTGTTTTTGTAAATTTGCACGATTTCGTACCGATGAAAAAGATATTCCGCATATTGTTGCCTGCATCCATGCTCTGCGCGGCGCTGCTTGGCGGCTGCTCGAACGAGGAGGACGTGCTGCCCACGCAGCGCGACCGGATCGTCAGCTTCCTGGAGGGCTCGCACCAGCCGCCGCTCATCCCCGAGGAGGAGGTCGAGCCCGGCTCCGATGCGTTGTACTATACGACGCTGGGCAATACGGTCTACCGTTACATCCGCGATGTCTACGATCCGGAGCGGGTCAACCGCGCGGAGGTCACGCGCTCGTCGACCGTGTCGATCACCTTCCGCCTCTACATCTTCACCTACGCGACGATCCCCGACACGCGGCTTCCCGAGTACACGAACGATTCCGAACTGGCGTCCGCCTACGTCGCCGCGGGGCTCAACGTGGAGCACTGGTCATTCGAGCCGCTGCGTCTCAACCTGCGCAGCGCCGACATACTAAACGGGCTCCGTCTTGCGTTAGTGGGTTGTCGGCAGGGGGACCGCGTGGAGGCCTACATGACCTACAACATGGCCTTCGGTGACACGAATTTCAGCTTCATCCCCCGCGAAAGCCCCATTTGCATCACCTTTACGGTCGACAGCGTGGAGTGAGCCCGAAGGTCGGCGGACGGGCGGACGAATGACAAATTGAAAAAGGATAAGACGAAAATATGAAGTTCTACACACGCATGCTGTGCCTTCCGGCCCTTGTGCTGCTGCTGGCCGCCTCCTGCGCCAAGGAGGCGAGCGAATCATACGACAAGTTCGAGACCCTGGCGCTCGGGGCCTGGATGGAGAAGTATCACCCCGAACTGGTGAACAACCTCCAGGAGGAGGGCGGCTACTACGTCGACGTGCTTGATGCCGGCGACATGGAGGCCAAACCGATCAACGATACGATCTGCTGGGTGAAGTTCGACTTCTCGGGCCGCGATCTGGCGGGCAACATCATCCTCACGCGCCGCGCGACGGATGCCAAGCTGGCCGGGTCGTACACCAAATATACGCACTACGTTCCCTACTACCGCTATTGCGGCGAGTTCAACACGAGCATGATCGAAGGCTCGCACCTGGCCATGCGCAACACGCTGCACCTTGATCCGGCCTATGCCGCGGCCCGCGGGCTCGATGCGGAGCTGCAGCTCCGCCCCGGGTCGAAGGTCACCCTTTACCTGCCTTCGCGCGTCGTGGGCGGTGTTTCGGGTACGGGCGGCTATGAGGGGCAGACCGACTACACGCTCTCCTCGGGCAAGCCCTTCATCATCACGATGGAGATCTGCGAGACGATCAAGAACCCGCTCGAGGCCGAGGGCACGCAGGTCGACGACTTCTGCAAGCTGGCCGCGAACGGCGGGCTGCGCATCTACAGCAACGACGAGGAGGATGCGGAGTCGGTGCCGATGCCTGCGGATCCCGACGACGAGCTCCATCCCTACCACGTCGCCGAGCGCTGGGTGAGCGTCAACGACACCATTCCGCAGGTCTATGTCAACCTGCGCTACAACCCGGCCACGGACCGCATCACCTATCCGAATCCGTACAGCTCGCCCTATGAGCCCTACAACGCCTTCGAGGCCACGCAGGAGAAGGTCCGCAAGGCGTTGGTCGAGCGCTTCCATCCCGACGAGGAGTCGCCCTACGGCGGTGTCGAGTCGCTGACCGACTCGGTGAAGCTCGACGGGACGGCCAAGGTGTGGTATGTTGAGCGGCTGCTCGACGGCTTCATCGTCGACACGAACATCGACGAGGTGAAGGAGATCATCTACGGCGATGTCGCCAAGAAGGGCTCCGTCGAGGAGTATACGCCCAACGACAACAAGCGGCCCGGCGCCTGGTACTACTCGATTCCGAACCTGCGCTACGGCCAGTGGGCCGCCGTCATCACCACGTCGACCTACGGTTACGGCGCCACGGGCGTGAGCGGAACGACGAGCTCTTCGTCGTCGAGTTCGTCGTCGAGCAACTACTACTATGACTACCTGAACTACTACAACTACTACAACAACTACTACGGCAACAGCTACTACAACAGCTATTACAACAACTACTACTACAACTACTACAACAGTTACTACTACAACAACTATTACTACGGCGATTCGAGCTCGACGACCACGACGACCACGACGACGATCACGACCGAGGTGCCGCCCTATACGCCGGTGCTCTACGAATTCTATATCGAGCCGCAGGACGACTGATCCATCCGGCAAGACGATCCGACGGACCGCATTCTCCTGTGGGAGAGTGCGGTCCGTTCCTTTTCGGGACTGTTACGTTTTTATGACACTTTTTCAGGCAGAAATTTTGCAGTTCCATAAAAAAGTATTAATTTAGTGATGCAGAACTATCAACCAAAAACTCAACGGATATGATTATCACATTTAACGAGTTGCGCCGTATCAAGGACAGACTGCCGAGCGGCAGTTCGCAGCGCATTGCAGATGAATTGGGAATTGACGTAGAGGCTGTCCGCAACTATTTCGGGGGCAAGCACGAGGCGAAGGAGTGTGTGGGTGTTCATTTTGAACCCGGGCCGGACGGCGGTGTGGTCACGTTGGACGACACGACGATTCTCGACGTTGCAATGCGTATCCTCGGCGAACAGAACCGATAATAAATAATGTAGTCCGGACCTCCGGATACGGGCCTGCGGCAGCGCAGGCCTTTTTGTGTGCCGCTGCCCGGCGTGCCACCGGCCGGAGTTTTTCTCCTTCTGCTGCCGCCCCTCCTTTTCGCCGCCGGTACACCCGCGCCACGGACCGGCCCCGTGCCAGCGGCCGGTGCACCTCCTTCTCCGCCCGCACCTCCTCCGCCGTTCCGCCGACCCGCCTTGTGCCCGCAGCTGGAGCTCCTCCTCTGCCGCCCTGTCGGCCGGCCCCGTGCCATCGGCCGGAGTTTTCCCCTTTCTGCTGCCGCCCCTCCTTTTCGCCGCCGGTACACCCGCGTCGCCGCCGGTACACCCGCGTCGCCGACCGGCCCCCGTGCCAACGGCCGGTGCTCCTCCTCCGCCCGCTCCTCCTCCGCCCGCACCTCCTCCGCCGTTCCGCTGACCCGCCCCGTGCCAGCGGCCGGTGCATCTCCTCCTCCGCCCGCACCTCCTCCGCGCCGCCGGATGGCCCTTTTTCTGCCAAAATGCCCGGTCGCGAAATGCCAATCTGCCGTGCCGCGCCGCGATCCTGCCATTCTGCTGACAATTTGGCAGAGATCGCCGATTGGTACGACCTTTGTTTGTTTTATGGCGTCGCCGGTCAAGGAGCTGGCGGGAAAAATGAAAACAAACAATTAAAAACAAATAGCACTATGGCAAAGATTATTGGTATCGACTTAGGAACTACGAACTCCTGCGTGGCAGTGATGGAGGGCAACGAGCCCGTAGTGATCCCCAACTCCGAGGGACACCGCACGACCCCTTCGGTCGTGGCATTCACGAACGACGGCGAACGCAAGGTCGGTGATCCGGCCAAGCGGCAGGCCATCACGAACCCCAAGCGCACGGTCTTCTCGATCAAGCGTTTCATGGGTGAGCGTTACGATCAGGTAACCGCCGACATCGCCCGTGCACCGTATCAGATCGTCCGGGGCGACAACAACACCCCGCGTGTGGACATCGACGGACGTCAGTACACGCCGCAGGAGATCTCGGCCATCATTCTCCAGAAGATGAAGAAGACCGCCGAGGACTATCTGGGTCAGGAGGTGACGGAGGCCGTCATCACGGTTCCTGCCTACTTCTCAGACTCGCAGCGTCAGGCTACGAAGGAGGCGGGCGAAATCGCCGGTCTGAAGGTTCGCCGTATCATCAACGAGCCTACGGCCGCTGCGCTGGCCTACGGTCTGGACAAGAAGGCGAACGACATGAAGATCGCCGTATACGACCTCGGTGGCGGTACGTTCGATATCTCCATCCTGGAGCTGGGCGACGGTGTTTTCGAGGTAAAGTCGACCAACGGCGATACGCACCTGGGCGGTGATGACTTCGACCACGTGCTGATCGACTACATGGCCGAGTCGTTCAAGGCCGAGCACGGGATTGACCTGCGTCAGGACCCGATGGCGCTGCAGCGTCTGAAGGAGGCCGCCGAGAAGGCCAAGATCGAACTGTCGTCCTCGACGACCACGGAGATCAACCTGCCGTACATCATGCCGGTGAACGGTATTCCGCAGCACCTCGTCATGACGCTTACGCGTGCCAAGTTCGAGCAGCTGTGCGACCATCTGATCCGCAAGACGATCGAGCCCTGCAAGCTGGCGCTGCGTGATGCCGGTCTGGAGGCTTCGCAGATCAACGAAGTGATCCTCGTGGGCGGTTCGACGCGTATCCCGGCCATCCAGAAGATCGTCGAGGAGTTCTTCGGCAAGACCCCGAACAAGTCGGTCAACCCCGACGAGGTCGTAGCCATCGGCGCTGCCATCCAGGGCGGTGTGCTGACGGGCGAAGTGAAGGACGTGCTGCTGCTTGACGTGACGCCGCTGTCGCTCGGTATCGAGACCCTGGGCGGTGTGATGACGAAGCTCATCGACGCCAACACGACGATCCCGACCCGCAAGTCGGAGGTCTTCTCGACGGCGGCCGACAACCAGCCTTCGGTAGAGATCAACGTCTGCCAGGGTGAGCGTCCGCTGGCCCGCGACAACAAGTCGATCGGCCGCTTCCACCTCGACGGCATTCCGGCCGCACCGCGTGGCGTGCCGCAGATCGAGGTCACGTTCGATATCGATGCCAACGGTATCCTGAACGTATCGGCCAAGGACAAGGGTACGGGCAAGGAGCAGAAGATCCGCATCGAGGCATCGTCGGGTCTGACCGAGCAGGAGATCCAGCGCATGCGTGACGAGGCGAAGGCCAACGAGGCGAAGGACAAGGCCGAGAAGGAGCGTATCGACAAGATCAACGCCGCCGACTCGAACATCTTCACCACGGAGAAGCAGCTCAAGGAGTACGGCGACAAGCTGCCCGCAGACAAGAAGGCGGCTATCGAGTCGGCTCTGGGCAAACTGAAGGAGGCGCACAAGAACGCCGACGTGGCTGCCATCGACACGGCCATGGCCGAACTGAACGCCGCATGGCAGGCTGCTTCACAGGATATCTACGCACAGCAGCAGGCTCAGGGCGCCGCAGGCCAGCAGAGCCAGCAGCAGTCGCAGAGCAACGCCGGCAGCTCGAACGGCAACTCCGGCCAGCCCGAGGACGTCGAGTTCGAGGAGGTAAAATAATCCCGAAACGGCTGGGCGGCAGGGGTGATCGGATCATCCCTCCCGTCCGGGAGAGGGCAAGGGGCGCGATCCCAAAAGGGTCGCGTCCCTTTTTTTGTGTTTTTTCCGCTGCGGGTGCATCGCGGCCGGCTTCGGTTTGCTATCTTTGCACCCGGTGCCGGATGCGGACTGTCGTCGGGATGGCAGCCACCAGAAACCGGCATATAACAGACATTTACGGACAAAGAGATGGCCTGGTTCTATCTGCTGCTGGCGGGACTCTTCGAGATGGGGTGGCCGCTGGGCTTCAAACTGGCGGGCGAGTCCCCGCGTTTTCACCTGCTCTATCTGTCGCTCGCCGTCGTCTCGATGGCCTTGAGCGGCTGGCTGCTCTACCTGGCGCAGCGCGACATCCCGATGGGTACGGCCTACCTGGTCTGGACGGGGATCGGCGGCATCGGTACGGTGCTGATCGGCATCCTCTTTTTCCACGATGCGGTGACCGTCTGGCGGCTCTTTTTCCTGTCGCTGGTCCTGATCGGTATCGTGGGGCTGAAGATGGTCCATTGACCGGCCGGCACATCGGCAAAAAGACAAAAGGGGCATCCGCTTCGACGGATGCCCCTTTTTGTGTGCGCGGCTGCCCGGTTTGTCCGCTCTCCGGTTGGCGGTTGCCTGACACTTTGTTTCCCGGCGGTCCGAAGGGCCCGTTGTCTGACTTCCTGACTTCCTGACTGCCCGGCTGTCCGGCTGTCAGTCGGCCGTGACCCTCCGGAAGGGCTTGTTGTCCGGCCGCTCTGATGCTGCCAGTCCGCCGGCTGCCTGACGTTCTGGATCCCCGGTTGGCGGGCACTTACCTGCCGACGGTCAGCTCGACGATGCAGTCGGGGCCCTGCGGCCGGCTGCCCAGCACGACCGTCACCCCGTGCGCATCCTGCCGGAAGGCGAGCTTCTCCCCGTCGGCGAACCGCACGGCGCGGCGGATGCGCTCGTCGCGGATCGGCACGAACAGCTCTTCGTCCTCCCAGTCGAGGATGTGCAGGTAGATTTTGTCGCCGCGGCGCGTCGTGACGCCCCAGTTGCGCGGGGCGACGGGCCCGGCATCGGTGCCGTAGATCGTCTCACCGCAGGTACGCAGCCACTCGCCGATGCCCGCGAGCCGCTTAGTCGCCTCCTCGGGCAGCCGGCCGTCGGGCTGCGGCCCGACGTTGAGCAGCAGGTTGCCGCCGCGCCCTGCGGCCCCCGCGAGGTAGCGGATCAGTTCGTCGGTCGACTTGTAGTTGCGGTCGGTGATGCGGTAGCCCCACGAACCGTTCATCGTTTGGCACGTCTCGAGCGGCAGGCGACTGACGGCCTGTCCCGAGAGCCCGGCGGTATTCTCGCCCGGCAGGTCGCGCTCGAAGGTCTGCGCGTCCTCGCCCTCGAAGGGGGCAAGGTGGTGGTTGTTCACCACCAGACAGGCGGGCTGCAGACGGTGGATCAGACCGTAAAGCTCGTCGAGCCGCCAGTCGAAGTCCGGATGCTGGTCCTGATCCCACACGCCGTCGAACCAGATCGCCCCGACCGGGCCGTACTGCGTGAGCAGCTCCGTGAGCTGGGCCTTCATGAAGTCGAAGTAGGCGTCGGCATCCTCCCGTTCGGCCGGGCGTCCCGTACCGAGCCCCGTGCGGCCGCGCGGGGCATCCTCGCGCCACCAGTCGATGAGCGAGTAGTAGAAGTGCACGCGCAGCCCCTGCCGGTGGCACTCTTCGGCCAGCTCGCGCACGATGTCGCGGGCGAAGGGCGTGGCCTCGACGACGTTGTAGGGCGATTGTGCCGTGCGGAACATCGAGAAGCCGTCGTGGTGGCGCGTCGTGAAGCAGACGTAGCGCGCTCCGGCCTCGCGGAAGGCCGTGACCCACGCCGCGGCGTCGAAGGCGGCGGGGTAGAAGGCCCCGGCGAGCTTCTCGTATTCGCGGTAGTTGATGTCGAGATTGGTCATCACCCACTCGCCCTGACCCATCAGGGCGTAGAGCCCCCAGTGGATGAAGATGCCGAAGCGGTCGTCGGCGAACCGGGCGCGGGCGGCGAGGTTCTCGGGAGCGGGCACATAGCCCGTCTGTGCCGGAGCCGACACTGCGAGGAGTGCGGCACAGCAGAGCAGGATGAGTTTTTTCATGGATTGTTCGGGATGTTTCCCCAAAGATAGGAAAAAATCGCGAAAACGGATGCTCACCGCGTGGGATTCGGTGCGGAAACCTCCCGCACGGCTATTTTCTGCGGCGTTCCTGCTCGGCGAGCCACATGCCCGAGAGGATCAGCGCCGCGCCGCAGAGGGCCGCCGGGGTGATGCGCTCGTCGATGACGAGGGCGGCGGTGAGCATCGTCACCAGCGGGTTGAGGTAGATGTAGTTGGTCGTGCGCACCGCCCCGAGACGGGTCATGGCGGCGTTCCACAGCACGTAGCAGAGCAGCGAGGCCACGACACCCAGGAAGAGCAGATTGCCCCACACGGCCGGGTGGCGGAGCGTTGCGGCCGGAAGGTCGAAGGGCTCCCATGCGAACCACGGCAGGATGGTCACGATGCCGTAGAAGAAGACCTTGCGCGTGACGTATGCCACCGGCAGACGGTCACCCAGGCGCTTGATTACGAGCGAGTAGAGCATCCACAGCAGCGCCGCCGAGAGGGCCAGCAGGTCGCCCCGCGGCGAGAGGTGCAGCACGAAGCGTCCGTTGAGCACGACGAGCACCACGCCGACAAAGGCCAGCGCGCAGCCCGCGGTCTGCCGCCGCGTCATGCGTTCGCTGCGGTAGACAAGGCTCAGGAGCAGGGCCGTCCAGACGGGCGCCGTGCAGACGATCAGCGAGACGTTCGACGCCGGGGCATACTCCAGCGCGATGTTCTCCGTGAGGAAGTAGAGCGATCCGCCCGTCAGCCCCGCCGCCGCGAGCAGCAGCTCGTCGCGCAGCCGGGCCCTGCGCAGCCGTACTCCGCGCAGCCGGTCGACGAGGCCGCGCAGGGCCGGACTGCCCGTGTCGTTCCCGACGTCCTTTTCCCGCCCCGCGGCGGTCCTTTCCCGCCCCGCGGCGCTGCTTTCCCGCCCCGCGGCACTGCTGCCGGCCCTTCTGCGGCGGAGCGCAAAGGGCAGCAGGCCGAGGTAGGCCATCGCGAAGCGCAGCAGGAAGATCTCGGCCGGGGCGAGGCCGTGCGCGATGAGGACCTTCGTCGAAACGAAGGTCGCGCCCCACACCGTCACGCAGAAGAGCGCGGCCAGGTGGTATCCGTATGGGCCCGATCGCAGCATGCGGCCCCAAAAATACGGTTTTTTTTGTCGTTCGCGCGCAATTCTTGACAACGATATTCCGAAATTTGATTCTTTTTTTCTATCTTTGCGTGCTATTGTGCGCAAGGACGATAAATCAAACAAACAATAACAAATTTTTATCATTCCAATGCAAAGTAAAGGTTTTATCAAACTCGTCGCGGTGCTGCTGGCGCTGGCGTGCGTTTACCAGCTCTCGTTCACGTTCAAGACGAGAAGCGTCGAGAAGAAGGCGGCCGAGTACGCCGAGCAGTTCCCGCTCGAGGAGCGCTCCACGGCCGAACAGCACTACCTCGACTCGGTGCAGAATCTGCAGGTCTTCAACCTCGGATTCAAGAAGTTCACCTACAAGGAGTGCAAGGAGAAGGAGCTCAACCTGGGTCTGGACCTCAAGGGCGGCATGAACGTCATGCTGGAGGTGCAGGTCGAGGATGTGGTCAAGGCGCTTGCCGGTGACAGCCAGAACGATCCGACCTTCATCGAGGCCATCGCCGAGGCGAACGCCGCGCTCAAGGCCGGTACCTCGAACGACTACATCGGCGACTTCGTGAAGGCCTACGAGCGGCTGTCGGGCGGTCGTCCCATCGCCGAGATCTTCGTGAGCCCCGACCGCAGCGACATCACGCTCGAAAGCTCGGATGCCGACGTCGAGAAGGTCCTCAAGCGCGAGACCGAGGCGGCCATCGCCGCATCGTTCAACGTGCTGCGCAGCCGTATCGACCACTTCGGAGTCACGCAGCCCAACATCATGCGTCTGCCCAACTCGCACCGCATCCTGGTCGAGCTGCCGGGCGTGAAGGAGCCGCAGCGCGTGCGCGACCTGCTGCAGGGTACCGCCTCGCTGGAGTTCTGGCTCTGCTACGACGCCCGCGAGCTGCTGCCCGTGCTGAGCCAGGTCGACAACCTGCTCCGCGGCCGCGTCGAGGAGCAGGCCGCTGCCGCCGTTGAGGAGCAGACGGCTCCCGCCGCCGAGGCTGCCGCAACGGCTCCCGCCGCTGCCGGTGAGGAGCTGCTCGCCGAGGTCGGCAGCGACACGACGGAGATGACCGACGCCGCCCAGATGCAGCGTTACGACCGCGAGCGCAACCCCTTCTTTGCCGTGCTCGATCCCTACTATGCCGGCGGCGGCGCCATCGGTGCGGCATTCAAGGCCGACATCGCGGCGGTGAACGCCTACCTGGCCGATCCCGCCGTGCGCAACCTCTTCCCTGCGGACGTCATCTTCCGGTGGGGCGTCAAGGGTGACGACAACATCGGCGGCCGCTACTACCTCTATGCTTTGCGTGTCACCACGCCCGACGGCAAGGCGCCGCTGGACGGCAGCGTCGTCACGGAGGCCGTCGAGCGCTATGCACAGCGCGGCGCCGAGGCCGAGGTGGAGATGCACATGAACGCCGAGGGCGCCCAGGAGTGGTCGCGCCTGACGGGCGAGAACGTCGGCAAGTGCGTGGCCATCGTCCTCGACGGCTACGTCTATTCGGCCCCCGTGCTGCGGACGAAGATCGACGGCGGCATCTCGACCATCTCGGGCAGCTTCACCATCCAGGAGGCCAAGGACCTTGCCAACGTCCTCTCGTCGGGTAAGGTGCCCGCTCCGGCCAAGATCATCCAGGATACGGTCGTCGGTCCCTCGCTGGGTCAGGAGTCGATCAATGCGGGCATGCTCTCGTTCGTGATCGCCTTCATCCTCGTACTGCTCTACATGGGCCTCTTCTACAAGACGGCCGGCTGGATGGCCGACGTGGCCCTGCTAACCAACGTCTTCCTGCTCATGGGCGTGCTCGTGTCGTTTGGCGCCGTGCTGACGCTGCCCGGTATCGCCGGTATCGTCCTGACGATGGGTATGGCCGTGGATGCCAACGTCATCATCTACGAGCGCATCAAGGAGGAGCTGCGCGGCGGCAAGGGGCTGTCGCTGGCCATCAAGGACGGCTTCTCGAAGGCCTACTCGGCCATCATCGACGGCCAGCTGACGACGATCATCACCGGTATCGTCCTCTTCGTCTTCGGCAACGGTCCGGTACAGGGCTTCGCCACGACGCTGATCATCGGTATCATCACCTCGTTCTTCTCGGCCGTCTTCATCACGCGCCTGCTCATCGAGTGGATCGTGAACCGCTGGGGCAACATCTCCTTCTCGCACAAGTGGTCGGAGAACTTCCTCAGCAACACGCACGTGGACTTCATCCGCCTGCGCAAGATCGGCTATGCGGTGACGGCCGTGCTGATCGTCCTGTCGTGCATCTCGTTCTTCGTCCGCGGTCTGAACCTCGGCGCCGAGTTCACGGGCGGCCGCGCCTACGTCGTGCGCTTCGACAAGGCCGTGTCGGCCGAGGACGTGCGCCACAACCTCGCACAGATCTTCGCACAGCAGCCCGATGCCGACGCCGCATTGGTCAGCTTCGAGGTCAAGCAGTATGGCAACGAGAACCAGATGCGCATCGTGACGCAGTACCGCTATGACGATACGTCGGACGAGGCCGCGGGCGACGTGGAGCGCATTCTCTACGATGCCCTGAAGCCGCTCTACTCCTACGACATCACCTTCGAGCAGTTCCGCAACACGCAGACCGACGCCAACGGTATCCTGACGGCCGACAAGATCGGCCCCTCGATCGCACAGGACATGACCTGGAACGCCATCTACTCGGTGCTCTTCTCGCTCATCGCCATCGGTCTCTACATCGCCTTCCGCTTCAAGCGCTGGCAGTGGGCCACGGGCGCCACACTGGCCCTGGCGGTCAATGCGCTCTTCATCATCGGTCTCTTCTCGATGTTCTACGGCATCCTGCCCTTCAACCTCGAGGTGAACCAGGCCTTCATCGCCGCGATCCTGACGATCATCGGTTACGCCATCAACGACACGGTGGTGGTCTTCGACCGTATCCGCGAGTACCTGGGTCTCTACCCGAAGCGCAACCTCAAGGAGACCGTGAACAACGCCATCAACTCGACGCTCTCGCGCACGATCAATACGTCGGGTACGACGCTCGTCACGCTGCTGGCAATCTTCTTCTTCGGCGGCGAGACCATCCGCGGCTTCATCTTCGCGCTGACGGTCGGTGTCGTCGTGGGTACCGCCGCAACGATCTTCATCGCTACGCCCATGGCCTACGACCTGATGACGAAGCGTGCCAAGATCGACGACGAGACCAAATAGGCTCTCACTTCGCATTTTGCATAAAAACGGACTGCGCCTTTTGACGCAGTCCGTTTTATTTTTAACTTTGCGGAAGTTTACAACGGAGACACACCTATGATTATGGAGAATCTGCTGAAGTGGGTGCACCGCTACGTCTCGCCGGTCTTTCTGGCGCTGCTCGTCGCGTCGTTCATCCTGTGGTATATCGCCAAGTTGAGCTACACCTATACGACGGACCAGACCGTGCGCGTCGATGTCGACGGCGTGCCGTTCGAGGTTACGTGCGTGGTCGAAGGCGTGGGCACCAACCTGTTCGGCTACCGCGTCTACATGAACAAGACGCTGCACATTCCGCTGTCGGACCTCCGCTATACGCGTTCGCAGGAGGAGGGACACGAGGGCAAGCTGGTTCTCGATCCGCAGTCGCTGCAGAGTGCCATTTCGCTGAAGTTCAGTGATATCAAGGTGGTCTCGATCCGCTCGGTTCCCGAGATCGACGACCCCCGTAAACTCGAAAAGCAATGATGAAGGTGGGCATTACGGGCGGTATCGGCAGCGGCAAGAGCACGGTCTGCCGGTTGTTTGCCGCGCGCGGCGTCGCGGTCTACGATTCGGATACGGAGGCCAAGCGGCTGATGGCGACGACGCTGCGGCCGGCCATCGAGGCGCGTTTCGGCGCCGGAGCCTTCCGCGACGGGGTGTTGGACCGGGCCTACCTGGCCGACATCGTCTTCCGCGATGCGCAGGCCCTTGCGGACCTCGACGCCCTGGTGCATCCGGCCGTGCTGCGCGACTTCGAGGCGTGGGCCGCGGCGCAGCCGGGCGACTACGTCATTCTGGAGAGCGCCATCCTCTTCGAGGCGGGGCTGGAGCACGCCGTGGACCGCACGGTGGCGGTGCTGGCGCCCGTCGAGCTGCGCGTGCGGCGCACCTGCCGGCGTGACCGCTGCGACGAGGAGGCGGTGCGCCGCCGCATCGCCGCGCAGGCGGACGACGACACGCTCTGCGCCCGGGCCGACTACACGATCGTCAACATCCTGGAGACGGACCTCGAACCCGCCGTCGCCGACCTCGACCAGCGATTCCGCCATGAAGCCCATGAACTCCGCCGCACCGATGCCTGACCTTTCGCAGCCGTGCGTGATGGGTATCCTGAACGTCACGCCCGATTCGTTCTATGCCGACAGCCGCCGCACGACGCGCGAGGCGGTCGAGCAGCGAGCCCGCGAGATCGTGGACGAGGGGGCCGCGATCATCGACATCGGCGGCTACTCGTCGCGTCCGGGAGCCGACGAGGTGCCCGTGGAGGAGGAGTGGCGGCGCGTGGCCCTCGGACTGGAAGCGGTGCGGCGCGTGGCGCCCGGTGCGGCCGTTTCGGTCGACACGTTCCGCAGCGAGGTGGTCGAGCGGGCCGTCGCGGAGTTCGGTCCGGTGACGGTCAACGACATCTCGGCCGGGGAGCTCGATCCGCGGATGGTGCCGACGGTGGCACGTCTGGGCGTGCCCTACGTGGCGATGCACATGCAGGGCGATCCCCGGACGATGCAGTCCCTGACGGATTACCGGCGCGACATCGTGACCGAGGTGGTCGATTATTTTGAATGCCGCTGCGGGCAGCTGCTGGCGGCGGGCGTGAGCCGCGCACGGATCATCCTCGATCCGGGCTTCGGTTTCGCCAAAACCCTGGAACAGAACTACGAGCTGCTGGCCGGCCTGCACCGCCTCTGCGCACTGGGTTATCCCGTGCTGGCGGGCGTGTCGCGCAAGTCGATGATCTACAGGGCGCTCGATGCGACGCCTGCCGAATCGCTGGCCGGTACGGTGGCTCTCGGCTGGGAATGCCTGCGGCAGGGGGCCTCGGTCCTGCGCGTGCACGACGTCCGCGAGGCGGCCGATACGGTGCGTCTGTTCCGCCTTTACGAAAAAATGAGACATGGAGATGGAAAATGAAAAGAGAACGGAGAGCCCGCAGGAGCCCCAACTCGAGGGTGCGGTGCATGATGCTCCGACCCCGCGACGCCGGCATCGCCGTCCGTCGCACCGCAATACGGCCGCCGCTTCGGCGGAGCCGGCCGCACAAACTGAAAGCGCAGCCGCCGCTCCGGCGGAGTTGGCCACGCAACCCGAACATGCGGCCCGCGGGACGGCTGCTGCCGAGCAGCCCGCATCCGATGCCGTAGCACCGGTAACTCCGGTCGCGACAGCGGCAGCTTCGGCTCCGCGCGATCTGGCAGCGCAACCGGTCCAAAAGAGCACGGCGGAACCCACCGCGCAGCAGAAGCCTGCCGCAGAACCGTCCGGATTGAAGCCTGCCGTGCAGCCGATGCCTGCCGCGGAACCGTCCGGATCGAAGCCCGCCGCGCAGCAGAAGCCCGTCGCGGAACCGTCCGGCTCAAAGTCCGCCGTGCAGCAGAAGCCTGCCGCGGAAACGTCCGGATCAAAGTCCGCTGCGCAGCAGAAAGGGGCCTCCGCACCGCAAAGGCCCGCAGCGCCGGAGCGGCAGAAGGGTGCCGCCCCGCAGCGTCCGGCTGGCGCCGCCAGTGAGCACCGGGGCGCTGCGCCGCAGCGGAGTGCAGAGCGGAACGATAGGAAGAGTGCCGCCCCGCGCAATGCGGCAGCGAACGACCGCCGGACGAATACCCCGCGCCGCGCCGCGGAGCCGCCCAAGCGCCCCGCAACCCCGCAAAAACGTCCCGCAGAGCGGTCGACGGGGGATGGCGGATGGACGTGGCGCGGCTATCTGTGCCGGCTGTCGGTGGTGATCCTCGGCACGGCCCTGACGCTCCTCGGTGCCGGGCTGATCGGCCGCTGGCAGGAGTCCCGGCAGGTGCGCGGGGCGATGCAGGCGGTCTACGAAGAGCTGACCGCAAACCGTGCCGCGGTCGGCATGGCCTGCCGCGGTCTGATGCGTGGCGGACAGGAGCTGCAGCCGCGTGCCGGAGCAGCCGACAACCGCTTGTCGGCCACCTCGCCGACGACGAATCCGATGACCCTGCGTGCGCCGGTCACGCCCGTGCTGCGCGACGAGGCGTGGCAGGTGCTCTGTGCCTCGGGTGTGATGGCGTCGGTGCGCGACGGCGAGCTGCTGCGCGACATGGCGGGCTGCTATGCCGACGTGGACCGCTTCGCCCGGCAGATCGAGAAGGTCTGGGCGCCCGATCCCGCAGCCGCACAGCTCGGAAAGGGGGCCGTAGGGCGGATCGACCGCGTGCTGCGGCAGCTTGAGGGCAAATACGGTTTCCGTCAATGATACGTGTAACGGACATACACAAGCGCTTCGGCACGCTCGAGGTGCTCAAGGGGGTCTCGCTGGAGGTCGCGGCGGGCGAGGTGGTCTCGATCGTCGGGGCGAGCGGCGCCGGCAAGACGACGCTGCTGCAGATCATGGGCACGCTCTCGCGTCCCGACGCGGGGCGTGTCGAGATCGACGGCCGCGACGTCTTCGCGCTGGGCGACAAGGCGCTGTCGGCCTTCCGCAACGAGCGCATCGGCTTCGTCTTCCAGTTCCACCACCTGCTGCCCGAATTCACGGCCTTCGAGAATGTCTGCATTCCGGGGTTGATCGGGCGGCGCCCGCGGGCCGAGGTCGAGCGCCGCGCCGCGGAGCTGCTCGCCATGATGAACCTCACGGCGCGCCGCGATCACAAGCCCGGGCAGCTCTCGGGCGGCGAGCAGCAGCGCGTGGCCATCGCCCGGGCGCTCATCAACTCCCCGGCGGTGCTGCTGGCCGACGAACCGTCGGGCAACCTCGACACGCACAACCGCGACGAGATCCACCGCCTCTTCTTCGAGCTGCGCGACAAACTGGGTCAGACCGTCGTCATCGTCACCCACGACGAGGGGCTTGCGGCGATGGCCGACCGGAAGATTACGATGTCCGATGGCCGGATCGTGTGACGACGGGGTGCGGGAGCTGCTCGAACGGCTCCACGACCGCTACAACCGGCCCGAGTTCATCGACTGCGACCCGATCGCCGTGCCGCACCGCTTTACGGAGCGTGCCGACCGTGAGATTGCGGGCTTTCTGGCCGCGACGATCGCCTGGGGCAACCGCCGGACGATCGTCCGCAACGGGCACCGCCTGATGCACTTCCTGGACGACGCCCCGGCCGACTTCGTGCGCAACGCCTCGGAGCGGGAGCTTGCCGGCCTCGACGGATTCGTGCACCGCACCTTCAACGGCGCGGACCTGCGCGACTTCGTGCTGGCGCTGCGCCGCATGGAGCAGCAGTACGGAGGCCTCGGCGCCTTCTTCGAGACGCAGTATGCGGCGACGGAGAGCCTGCCCGCCGTTCTGGCGGCTTTCCGCCGGGAGTTTCTCGCCGCCGAGCATGCGCCGCATTGCGAGAAGCACCTCTCCGACATCGGGCGGGGTGCCGCCTGCAAGCGGCTCTGCATGTTCCTGCGCTGGATGGTCCGGCGCGACGACCGCGGCGTGGATTTCGGCCTCTGGACCGGCATCCCGATGTCGGCGCTCCGCCTGCCGCTCGACGTGCATGTCGGCGAGGTGGGCCGCCTGCTGGGGCTGCTCGGCCGTCGGCAGAACGACTGGCGGGCCGTCGAGGAGATCACCGCCCGGCTGCGGGAGTTCGACGCCGCGGACCCCGTGCGCTTCGACTATGCGCTTTTCGGCGGCGGGATCGACGGCTGCCTGCATGTTAACGAATAGACGATGTTCCACTTCAAGCAATTTTCCATCCGTCAGGACCGCTGCCCGATGAAGGTCGGGACCGACGGCGTGCTGCTCGGTGCCTGGGCCGATGCGGGAGCCGATGCGCGGCGCATCCTCGATGTGGGGACCGGCACGGGCCTCATCGCCCTGATGCTGGCCCAGCGCACCGCTGCGCTGCCTGGCGTGCGCATCACGGGGGTCGATGTCGACGACGTGTCGCAGGCGTGCGAGAATGCCGCCGCCTCGCCTTGGGCCGCGCGCGTGGAGTTCGTGCAGTGCCCCGTGCAGGAGTATCGCCCCGGGGAGCGCTTCGACCGCATCGTCTCCAATCCGCCCTATTTCGTCGATTCACTCACCTGCCCCGATGCGGGGCGCACGACGGCGCGTCATGCCGTGACGCTCCGCTACGGGGAGCTGTGCGATGCCGTCGTGCGGCTGCTGGCTCCCCGGGGACGCTTCGCCGTGATCCTGCCGACGGCCGAGGCGGCGCGTTTTCTGGCGGAGTGCCGCGGGCGGCTCGTGCTCTGCCGCCGCACGGACGTGCGCACCACGCCGCGCCGCGAGGCCCGGCGCGCGCTCATGGAGTTCCGCCTGTTTGACGCCGTGCCCGATCCTGCGGCGCCGCCCGCCTGCCGCCGCGACGAACTGGTCATCGGCACGGGCGAACACGAGTGCTACACGGAGGAGTACCGGACGCTGACCCGCGATTTCTACCTGAAATTTTGACGAAACGCGAAAATACGTTACATTTGCATCTATGGATAAAAAACCTGCGCGTATGAAAGCACAACTTTTGGCCCTTGCGCTGCTGGTCTGCGGCGCCGCTGCGGCCCAGAATCCCTACATAGCCGTTCAGGGCGCCGTGGAGAGCGCCGACGGCATCACGGTCTCGAATCCGCGGACGATCCTTGCCGTGGACGTCACCGTCGAGCGCGACCTGACGCTCTGCGGCCCCTATGCGCGCTATGCGCAGAAGTTCCTCGGCGTGCGGGCCCCGCTCAGCGACCGGACCGTCTGGAGCATTACCGGGGCGCGTATCGCGCTGCTCGACGGCGCGACCTACCTCAATGCCGCGGCTCCGGCCGCACCCGAGACCCGCGTCGTGTCGCACGCCGGATCGGACGAGGAGTTCGCGCGGCTGCAGCCCGACAAGACCGACATGTCCACCCCCGCCCTGGAGGATGCCGCCCGCGATGCGGCCAACCGCATCTATTCGCTGCGCCGCCACCGCCTGGAGCTCATCACGGGCGAGGCCGGCGAGAATGTCTTCGGCGAGGGGCTGAATGCCGCCCTGCGCGAGATCGACCGCCTCGAGCAGGCCTACCTGGAGCTCTTCCTCGGCAAGCGGGTCGTCTCGACCTCGACACGCCGCTATGTCGTCTATCCGCAGGCCGACAAGCAGCAGTATATCCTCTGCCGCTTCAGCGCGGCATCGGGACTGCTGCCCGACACCGACCTCTCGGGTGACATCGTGCTGTTGCAGATCGAACCCTCGGGCGCTCCCGTCGCTGCGGCGATCGAGGCTCCGGCCAAGGAGAAGCGCGTCTTCCAGTGCCGCGTGGCTGATCCCGCCACCTGCACGGTCCTTTGCGGCGGCCGCGAATATGCTCGCTCGGTGCTGCCCGTCTTCGAGTTCGGCCGCACGGTCAATGTGCTCCTGCCGGCTGCCCGCTAACCGATCCGCACGATGGATTTCACTTCACGCATGGTGGCGCTGCTCGGCGAGCTGCGCCGCGAGCGCAACGGTGCCGTGGCCGATGCCATGTGCCTGTGCGGCAAACCCTACGGACTCAACTACGGGGTGAGTCTCCCGACCCTGCGGCGGATTGCCCGGGCCGAGACGTCCGACCATGACTTTGCCCGCTACCTCTATGTGCAGGACGTGCGCGAACTGCGCCTCGCGGCGCTGTACATTGCGCAGCCGGAGCGCGTGACGATGGACGAAGCGGCGTTTTGGGCCGCGGGGATCATCAACTCCGAGGTGGCCGAGGAGGCCTCCTTCGCCCTGCTGTCACGTGTCGGTGTGCTGCCCGCGATTTTTGAGAGCTGGATGGCAGCCTCGCCGCTGTTGCAGTATGCGGCGCTGCTGGCTGCCGCCCGCTCGCCGCAGGCTTCGCTTGCGTGGGTCGATGCGGCGCTGGAGGCCGTACACCGCAATGCCGTCGAAGCGGAGGCGGTTGTTGCCGCAGCCCGAAGTGCCGCCGCGGCGGATACCTCCGCGGCGCCTGCCGCCGGGATTGCCGGAGCGACGGGGCAGGCTGCTTCGGCCTCCTTTGCCGCGCGTGCGGCCCGTCTGGTGGCACAGGGAGCCGTGGCGCTGTGTGTGGCCGTCGGAAGCCAAAACGAAGAGAACCGGCTCGCGGTGCACCGCAAGGCCGGTTCTCTGGGCAAACTCCCTGCCGAAGACTGCGTCCACGAGGAGCTCGCCTGGCGTCTGGAGCCGTGACCCCGTCTCTTCAGCCCGATTTGTCTCCGAACCGGATGCCGTGAATCGTCCGCGGGTCCGGTTCGTCGTTTCGGGGCCTTTTCGGTCGGAGTTCTCCGGCTGCCGGGACGGCGCGATGTGTCTCGCACCCTCGCGGCAGCGTGATATCCCGTTGCAAGATCCGTTCCGAAAATGGCGGCCGGGTGCCGTGGGTCGCCCCGCTGTGGCGAGAAATGTCGCGGATTGCAATCGTTCGGCCCGTTCCGGATATAATTCCGTCCGCACCTTTCCGTCTGCCCTCGCCTGTCCGCACTCTCCCGCCTGTCCGCACTCTCCCGCCTGTCCGCACTCTCCCGTCCGTCCGTGCCCTCCGTAATGCACCGGGCGGCGAAGAGAATGTATCTCTCCGCCGCCCGGTATGTCTTCCGGCTTTATGCCGCCGGTCTCATTCTTGTGTCCGGTTTTTTTTTCGTCTTGTCACCCGGCCTTGTCCGGTTTTTTCTTTTGCCGTCCGGAACCCTTCTTGCCGTCCGGGGCTTTCCCTGTTGCTCGCCCTCTCCGCAGCAGATTCGCCGGCGCCTACTCCGTGAAGAGGGCGCGCGGCAGCTGGTCGATGCTGTTGATTGTGACGACCTCGATCCCCTTGGGACGTTTCGTCCCCTTGGAGAGGTAGCCCGAGACGACGATGCGGCGAAAGCCGAGGCGCGCGGCTTCGCTGATGCGCTGCTCCGTGCGCGGAGCGGGGCGCACCTCGCCCGAGAGGCCGATCTCGCCCGCGCAGCAGATGCCCTCGCCGACCGGCCGGTCGTAGTAGGAGGAGATTACAGCGGCGGCAACCGCGAGGTCGAGCCCCGGGTCGGAGACCTTGAAACCTCCGGCGAAGTTCAGGAAGACATCCTTCTGGAACATCTTCATCCCCACGCGCTTCTCCAGCACGGCCAGCAGCATGTTCATGCGGCGCGTGTCGAATCCCGTGGCCGTGCGCTGGGGCGTGCCGTAGGCTGCGCCGCACACGAGCGCCTGCACCTCGATCAGGTAGGGGCGCACGCCGTCGGCCGCAGCACCCACGGCGATGCCGCTCAACGGCTCCTCGTAGTGGGTCAGCAGGATCTCCGAGGGGTTGTCCACGGCGCGCAGCCCCGCGTCGAGCATCTCGAAGACGCCGATCTCGAACGTCGCGCCGAAACGGTTCTTGATGCCGCGCAGGATGCGGTAGATGTTGTTGCTGTCGCCCTCGAACTGGAGCACGACGTCGACGATGTGCTCCAGAATCTTCGGCCCGGCGATCGTGCCGTCCTTGGTGATGTGGCCGATGAGGAAGATCGACGTGCCGGTCGACTTGGCATATTTGAGCAGCGTGGCGGCGCACTCGCGGATTTGCGACACGCTGCCGGCCGAGGAGTCGATCAGCTCGGTGTAGATCGTCTGGATCGAGTCGATGACCACGATGTCGGGCTGCTGCTCGGTGATCTGCGCCACGATGTTTTCGAGCAGCGTCTCGGGGTAGATCAGGCACTCGTCGTTGCCGATGCCGATGCGTGCGGCGCGCATCTTGATTTGCTCGGCCGACTCCTCGCCCGAGACGTAGAGCGTCTTGAGGCCGTTGTCCGTGAGGGCGATCTGCAGCGAGAGGGTCGACTTGCCGATGCCCGGCTCGCCGCCCAGCAGCACGAGCGATCCCGGCACCAGTCCGCCGCCCAGCACGCGGTTCACCTCCGCGTTGCCCAGGTCGATGCGGCGGTGCTCGCTCTCGCGGATGTCGCGCACGCGCTGCGGCCGCGACGCGGGCAGGGGTCCGGCGACCGTCGCGGCGACCGACCCGCTCTCGCGGGCGATGATCTCCTCGGTAAAGGTGTTCCACTCGCCGCACGAGGGACACCGCCCCAGCCACTTCGGGGCCTCGAAACCGCAGTTGCGGCAGAAAAATGCCTTCTTGACCTTTGCCATCGTCGTGTCGTTCGGTTTATTGCCGGTGCGAGGTATACTCCTTGCGCAGCACCTGCGTGATCTTCGCGTCGGGGTAGCGCGCCTGGTATTCGGCCGTGAGGTCGACGGTCAGCAGCGCCTGCCGCAACCCCTCCTCGCTCGTGTAGGCCGTGACGGTGCACGTGTAGGCCTGCTCTCCGAAGTAGAAGCTGATGGCCGTCGCCCCGGGCTGCTTCATGAAGCCCCCCGAAACGGTCTCCGCACCGGCGGCGGGGCGCACCGTGAGCCGTCCGCTGTCGGCATATTTGAAGTCGAGCGTGTAGACGCCGCCCGCCTGTACGGGTGCGGCGGCCAGCACCTCCTCGCGGAGCTGTGTCACGAGGGGATTCTCCGGCTCCTCGACCGTCCCGTCGTCGGAGCTTGTCCCGGTGCCGTCGTCGGAGCCTGTCCCGGAGCTTGTCCCGGTGTCAGTCCCGGTGCCCGTCCCGTCGTCGGTTTCGGTTCCGGTGTCAGTCCCGGTGTCCGTCCCGTCGTCGGTTCCGGTTCCGGTGTCAGTCCCGGTGCCCGTCCCGTCGTCGGTTTCGGTTCCCCCTTCGCCTTCTCCCTCACCGGGCTGCGGTTCGGGTTCAGGTTCGGGTTCGGGCTGCGGCTCGGGCGTCTCCTCTTCGACCGTGACCGACACCTCGATCCGCACGACGGGGTAGGAGGTCGTGTAGTAGTACTCCGACGCATCGTCGCAGCCTCCGGCCAGCAGCATCAGCGCGGCGGCCGTCAGCGCGCCGAGTCCGTATCGTATCCGGGCATTCATAATCCGAGCTCCTGGTCGATCAGTATGACGAGCACGCGCCCGGCGGGGTGGCAGCGCAGCATCTCCATGCGGGTGTTGCAGATGCGGTCCTCCGAGTTGCAGTCCATGCAGACGCCCGTCTTGGCGCAGGGCGTGCGGAAGCCCGGGTGGCGGGCGATGTTCTGCGGGGCCGCGATGCGGCGGATGCGCTCCTCGGCCTCGGGGCGGTCGGCGACGATCTTGTTGCGGCCCGCCACGAGGATCACCTTGCGGGGTCCGAAGGCCACCGGAGCGATGCGGTTGCCCACCATGTCGAGCCAGTGGAGCGTTCCCTCCGTCGTCACGGCGTTGATGCCCGTGACGAAGAGGTCCGACAGCAGGGCCTGCCGGCGTATTTCGAGCCGCTCGGGGCGGGGCATCGACGAGTCGAATCCGTCGAGCAGCGTCATGCCGGTCTGCCCGCGCAGCCACTCGATGATGCCCGTTGCGCGCATGGTCATCGAGTCGCCGAACGACACGAGCTGCGGCTTCTCCTCGCCGATGGTGCGTTTCATGATCTCGAAGGCCTCTTCGGGCGTGGCGACCGTCTCGACCTCGAAACGGTGGCGGCGCAGCGCGGCGGCACAGGCGGCGATGCGATCCGTAGTCTGTTCCATCTCGTTCTCTTTTTTGCGGTTTTTATTGCAGTTTGCGTTTCACGACGGCGGGATTCCCGGCCGCCAGCGAGTCGTCGGGTATGTCGCGTGTCACGACGCTTCCGGCCGCGATGATGCAGCGGTTGCCGATGCGCACGCCCGGGCAGACGATCACGCCGCCGCCCAGCCAGCAGTCGTCCCCGATCTCGATGCGCAGCCCCCGTTCGACGGGACGGCGGCGCTCGACGTAGTCAATGGGGTGCTGCGGCGTGTAGAGCTGGCAGTTGGGGCCGATGAGCGTGTGGTTGCCGATCGTGATGCCCCCGCCGTCGAGGAACGTGCAGTTGTAGTTGATGACGACCCCTTCGCCCACCTGCGTGCGGAACCCGAAGTCGCAGAAGAAGGGGGCGATCAGGTAGCTCGTCTCGGGGAATCCCGGGATGAGCTCCCGCAGGGCGGCGCGGTAGGCCACCGTGTCGCGGTAGGGGGTTGAGTTGAGCCGTTTGAGGCGTTCGTGTGCCCGGATGTTCAGCTCCAGGGCTTCCGGGTCGCTGTAGTCGTACAGCTCCCCGCGCATCATCTTTTCGAGCTCGGTCATGGTGTCGTTTCGTTATTTGATGAAGAAGCGGTAGACGTCGTTTCCGTTGGCGTAGAGCAGCAGGAAGAGGATGATGATGAGTCCCACGTACTGCGCCGCCTCGAGCACGCGGTCGCTGACCTTGCGCCCGGAGATCATCTCCCAGAAGGTGAAGATCGCATGCCCGCCGTCCAGCCCCGGGATGGGCAGGATGTTCATCACGGCGAGGATGATCGACAGGAAGGCGGTCTTGAGCCAGAAGTCCTGCCAGTCCCAGCTGCCGGGGAAGATGCTGCCGATGGCGATGAATCCGCCCAGCTCCTCGTACATCTTCGTCTTGGGCTGCACGATCAGCTTGAGCTGCTCCCAGTAGGAGGCGATCACCTTGCCGGTCTTGTGGATGCCGGCCGGAATGGCCTGCCAGAAGGTGTAGTGCTGCGTGCGCAGCTCGAAGGGCTGCGGGTCGGCAAAGACGCCGAGGGTCCCCTCGGCCGAGATCGGAATGTCGAGCCCGGCGATGCGCTCGCCGCCGCGCAGGACGGTGACCGACACCGTGTCACCGGCTTTCGACTGGAGGTAGCGGCGGTATTCCGTGTAGGTGGCGTCGTGCACGCCGTCGATCGCGACGATCTCGTCGCCCCGCTGCAGGGCGGCGGCCGTCGGTGCCGCGACGCTGTCGATCAGGAAGGGCATGCGCAGCGTGAAGAGGTTTTCGTAGCCCTTTTCGCGGCGCATGTCGATCAGCTCATCGAGGGTCAGGTGGAGCGTCACCTGCTTCCCGTCGCGCAGCACGACCACCTCGCGGTCGCTCTCCGTGATGAGCAGCTGGTTGAGCAGCATGGAGATGTCGTCGACCTTCTCGCCGTCGATCGAGACGAAGCGGTCGCCGTCGCGGAATCCCATCCGGTGGCCCGCCTCGTTGAAGTTGTAGCCCCAGCGGGCCTCGTCGTTCGGAAAGTAGGTCTCGCCCCACGTGTAGCAGATGCCGATGTAGATCGTGATGGCCAGCAGGACGTTCATCACCACGCCGGCGATCATCACCAGAAAGCGCTGCCAGGCGGGCTTGGCCCGGAACTCCCAGGGCTGCACCTCGCGCTGCTGGTACTCCTTGTCCATCGACTCGTCGATCATGCCCGCGATCTTGACGTAGCCGCCCAGCGGCAGCCAGCCCAGTCCGTATTCGGTGTTTCCGCGGCGGAACTTGAAGAGCGAGAACCACGGGTCGAAGAAGATGTAGAACTTCTCGACGCGGATGCGGAAGACGCGCGCCATGATGAAGTGTCCCAACTCGTGGATACCCACGAGGATCGTGAAGCAGAGGAAGAATTGAAGAATCTTGATGATAAGTTCCATGGGAAGGTGTTTACTTGTTGAGGTATTCCGCGGCCAGCGCCCGGGCCTCGGCGTCCGAGGCGGCGAAGGCCGCAAGGTCGGGCGAAGAGACGAACGTCGCGCGCGTCAGGGCGTATTCGATCGCACGCACGATGTCGAGCCATGCGCAGCGGCGGGAGAGGAAGGCCGCGACGGCCGCCTCGTTCGCGCCGTTCATCGTGCAGGCCGCCGTGCCGCCGCGCCGCAGGCAGTCGTAGGCGATGTCGAGGGCGGGGTATTTCACGCGGTCGACCTCGGCGAAGGTCAGCTGCGGATGCTCGAGGAAGCTGAAGCGCTCGCCCGGACGGCAGGCCCGGTCGGGGTACATCAGCGCCAGGCTGATCGGCATGTGCATGTCGGGTGTGCCGAGCTGCGCCTTGATGGCGCCGTCCTCGAATTCGACCATCGAGTGGACGATCGACTGCGGGTGCATCACGACCGCGATCTTCTCCGCGGGCGTGCCGAAGAGCCAGTGGGCCTCGATGACCTCGAAGCCCTTGTTGACGAGCGTCGAGGAGTCGATCGTGATCTTCGCGCCCATGTTCCACTGGGGATGGTGCAGCGCCTGCTCCACGGTGACCGAGGCGAGCTCTTCGCGCCGCAGGTCGCGGAAGGCGCCGCCGCTGCAGGTGATGATCAGCCGCCGGATCGGGGCCCGTTCGCCCGCGAGGCACTGGAAGATGGCCGAGTGCTCGGAGTCGATCGGCAGGATGGGGGCCTTGTGGCGGCGGGCAAGGGGCATGACATACGAGCCGCCCACGACGAGCGACTCCTTGTTGGCCAGCGCCAGTTTCTTGCCCGCCTCGAGCGCCGCGACCGTGGGGGCCAGACCGGCATAGCCGACCAGGGCGTTCACCACGACGTCGACATTGCCTGCGGCGGCAACCTGCGCCACGGCCTCGTCGCCCGCATAGACCTTCGTGTCAGTGTCGGCCAGCGCGTCGCGCAGGGCCGCGTAGCACTCCCTGTCGGCGATGACCGCGGTGTCGGCGTCGAACTCCCGGGCCTGCGCGGCCAGTTGCTGCCAGTTGCGGTGGGCTGTCAGCGTGCAGACCTCGAAACGGTCGGGGTTCTCACGCACGATGTCGAGCGTCTGTACGCCGATCGAACCGGTCGACCCCAGGATGGCAAGTCGTTGTTTCATGGGTTGTAGTCAGAAGACGATGTATGATTCCGGGTCCACGGGCTTGCCGTTGCTCCAGAGTTCAAATTCAAAGCGCGGCACCTCCCCGTCCACCGCTTCGGCGTTGTAGCCGATCTGATCGCCGGCACGCAGGGTCTGGCCCGTGCTGACGAGCGACTGCGAGAGGTGGCGGTAGACCGAGATCAGGTTGCCGGCGTGCTGCACGCAGACGACATACCCCGTTTCGGGGCTCCAGAGGCTCATGACCACCGTGCCGTTGTCGATGGCCGTCACGCGGTCGCCGGCCGTGGCGGCGATCTTCACGCCGAGGCGGCCCGCCGCGATGTCGAAGCGGTCGGTGATGATGCCGTCAACGGGCGGTGCCAGCTGGATGGCCTCGCGGACCTGCCGGCGCGAGGCGGTGCCGTCCCCGGCAAGCGAGTAGGGGCCGTTGCCCTCCATCTCGGCGCGCAGGAGCGAATCCTCGTGCGACGGCATGACGAGCAGCTTGCTCGCGCGCGTGCTGTCCGAGGCGGGAAGCGACCGCGCCACGGGGGTCTTGCCGTCCAGAATCAGCGAGATGTTCTCGTTGTAGGTCATCATGTCGTTGAGCATGCGCTCCATCGAGTCGAGGCGGATGATGTTCTGCACGAGGCTCTCGCGCGAACGGTCGGCCTCGGTGCGGTAGCCGGGCAGGAACTCCAGTACGGGCGTGTAGGCCACCAGCGAGAGAATCAGGATGAAGAGCAGCAGCAGGAAGGCCACCAGTGCGGCGAAGATGCTCGCGGGCGAGAGGTGGATGTGCCACTCCTCGGAGTTGTCCGTGGCGTTGAGCATGTTGAAGCGCCGCTTGCGGAAGAGTCCGCGCCACCAGGAGCGTATTTTCTTGAACAGGGCCATGTGTCGAATCGTATCGGGTTGCCCGTCGGTGCCGGCTTGCCGGAAGCGGAGCGCTTCGGCGGTCGGCGTGCCCGGTCGGGCGGAATTTAGCAGCTACAAAGATAACATAAGCCGCGCGGAATGCCAAATTTATTTGGTCGTCCGCCCTGCGGAGCCTCCGGTGCGGTGCGGCGCCGAAAAAGAGAAAAACGCTTGCGGATCGGGCCGAAAATGTTTAACTTTGCGTCTGTTTAGAATCAACGTCAAAAAGAGATAAAAAGTATGGTAAAACCCACATTACTGGTCCTTGCGGCGGGCATGGGTTCCCGCTACGGATCGCTCAAGCAGATGGACGGTGTCGGCCCCAATAACGAGGCGATCATCGACTATTCGATCTATGACGCCATCCGCGCCGGTTTCGGCAAGGTGGTCTTCGTCATCCGCCACTCCTTTGCCAAGGAGTTCCTGGAGGTCTTCTCGGCCGATCGTTTCGGCGGCCGGATCGCCGTGGAGGTGGTCTATCAGGAGCTTGAAAACCTGCCTGAAGGGCTCTCCGTGCCCGAAGGCCGCGTGAAGCCCTGGGGTACGAACCACGCCGTGATGATGGCGGCCGGGGCGATTCACGAGCCGTTCGCCGTCATCAATGCCGACGATTTCTACGGAGCTGAGGCCTACCGGGTGATCGGCGACTATCTCTCGCAGCTCGACGGCAGCCGGAACCGCTACTGCATGGTGGCCTACGACCTGAACCGGACCCTTTCGGAGAACGGCACCGTCTCGCGCGGCGTCTGCACGGTCGACGCGAAGGGAAACCTCGCTTCGATGGTCGAGCGGACGCAGATCGAGCGCATGGCCGACGGCCGGATCGTCTTCCACGACGGCGGCGCCGACGAGGAACTGGCCGAGGATACACCCGTCTCGATGAATCTCTTCGGTTTCACGCCCGACTACTTCACCTATTCAAAGGAGTATTTCGGCACGTGGTACGCACAGAACCGCGAGAATCTGAAGAGCGAGTTCTACATCCCGACGATGGTCAACAAGCTCATCGGCGACGGAACGGCCGAACTGTGTGTACTGCGCTCGACGGCACAGTGGCACGGCGTCACCTACAAGGAGGACAAACCGGCCCTGATGGCGGCCATCGAGAAGATGATTGCCGAAGGCAAGTATCCGCGCGACCTCTGGAAATAGTCATCCGGGCTGCCGATCCGACCGGTGCGGACCTCTGCGCAGATCGGATCGGACGGAGCCTTGATCCCTGCCGGGCCGTATGTCGATGGACATGCGGCCCGGATTTTTTTTGTTCGAGCCTTCCGGGTGGTTGCGGTCGGCAACCGGATCTGTACGGCCGGGGTCAGTTTTGCCGTATTCTGGCTGGATTGATGCAGGCCGGTCCTGCCCGGTCTTGTTTTATTGTGTCTATTCCAGTCCATTCCAGTCCATTCCGGTCCATTCTATTCTATTCTATTCTATTCCCGTCCCGGTCCAGTCCGGTCCAGCCCAGCCCGGTCCGGTCCGGCTCCGTCCCGTCCGTCCTGTCCAGCCCATTCCCGCCCCGCCGGTCCCGTCCCGTCCCAGTCCAGTTTAGCCCAGCCTGGCCCAGCCCAGCTCGGCCCTGTCCGACCCGTGCTTGTCTGTGGGAGCGGGGTAGTGGTCCCTGTCGGGCGGGCTCTCTGCGGGCTGACTGATGGGGAGGGGCCCCGCGATCTAACGGGGCGAGTTCTCTGCGGGCTGACCTTCTGTCGTGAGAACGGTCTGTCGGGGAGAGGCCCTGTCGGGCAGCTGTGCGGCCGGGTGGGCGCGCTCGCTGTGGCTGTGCTGGCTGGCATTCTTTCCTTGAAAGTACGGAAAAGGCGGGGCACATTGCGTGTCCCGCCTTTGACCGTATCGGAATCGTTCCCCGGTCAGTCCAGAAAGCCTTGATCGACAAGCAACTCTCTGACCCGCGGCCAGTCTACGACCGGTCGGCTGCATCCGTCTACGAAGCGCAGCGGAATGCCCAGGCTGCTGTCGTCGATGTAGAGATCGGCATAGACCTTCGGCGAAGCGGTCCATTTGCGTTGCGAGGGGTTCTCGTTGATCGCATAGAGCGGAATGCCGCGGCTGCGGAACCAGTCGACCGCCTGCTCCAGCAGTGCGCCGTGGCGCATCGTGTGGAGGATGAGCCGGTACCCGTTCGCGACAAGCTCCTTGAGGACCGGTACGGCTCCGGCGTCCTCCCCGATGTGGGGGTATTCGTGCGTGACGACCGTTCCGTCGAAGTCGAGCGCGATGGTTGCGTTTCGGATGGCCATGGTTTACCGTCTGATCTTGCGGGCCATTTTGCGCAGGAAGAGCATGATCCGCTTGCGGTAGCTGTCGTCCTTCTTGTCGTCGTAGCCGTATCCATAACCGTAGCCGTATCCATAACCGTACCCGTAGCCATATCCGTATCCGTATCCGTGGCGGTGTGTGCGGGTGCCGTTCAGCACGATGCTCATGTTGTGGAGCTTCTTCTCCCGGTAGAGCCGCTCGATGTCAGGCAGCTGGCGACGGTCGAGTACACCCTCACGCACGATGTAGAGGCAGAGGTCCGACAGGCGGTCCGTGATGACGGCATCGGCGACCGACATGGCCGGCGTACTGTCGAGGAAGATGTAGTCGTAGCGTGTGCGCAGCTCGGCAATGAGCTGGTCCAGCTTCTCCGAGAGGAGCATCTCGGTGGGGTTGGGCGGCTGGATGCCGGCCAGAATCACGTCGAGGTTCTTGTGGATGCCCGGGTTGTAGATCAGCTCGTTGATATCGGTGATCGTGCCGGCGAGGTATCCCGTGATGCCGCGCTTGTTGTTACCCTGCCCGAGTTGCGAGGAGAGTGCGTGGCGGCGCAGGTCGAGGTCGACCAGCACGACGCGCTTGCCGGCCATGGCCAGGCTCATGGCGAGGTTCATCGCCACGAACGTCTTGCCGGCGTGCGGGTCGGAGGAGGTGAAGTGGACGCTCTGGACCGTCTTGCCCGAGGAGACGTTCATGAAGGTCATGTTCGAGCGCAGGATACGGAAGGCCTCCGAGAGCGGGTCGCGACCCGTTTCGCGGACGACGATGCCGTTCTTGGTCTCTCCCTCGAAGGTCGGAATGTCGCCCAGGAAGGGGACGCTGAGGTTGTCCTCGATGTCCTTGCGGCCGCGGATCGTCGTATCGAGCATGCCGATCAGGAAGAGCAGTCCGAACGGAATGGCCAGACCGGCGATCAGGGCGACGGCCAGGATAATCATCGAACGGGGGGCTACCGGATTGGAACTGCCGTATGCCAGGTCAATAGTCCGGGAGTTCGACTCGGCGATGGCGTAGTTGAGCTGCGTCTCCTCCTGCTTGTTGAGCAGGTAGAGGAAGAGCTCCTCCTTGATCTTCTGCTGGCGCGTGATGCCGAGGATGACCTTCTCCTGCGACGGCATGGTCGAGATGCGGCGGTTTGCCTGCTCCTCCTCTTCGCGCAGGGCCTTGCGCTGGATTTCGAGTGCCGAGATGTGCGAATCGAGCGATGCGAGGATCGAGTGGCGCAGGGACGAGAGCACGTTGTTCAGCTCCTGCATGACGGGGCTGTTTTCGGTGCTGTTCTCAGCCAGTTTGTCGCGGCGCAGGACCACATTGTTGTATTTGTCGATCTGCGTAGATACTGCTGCATTGTCGATGGATGCCAGTACTGGGATCAGCATGCCGGCATTGGCCGTATCGGTAAGATAGGTGCGGATAAATTCGGCCACGTTGATCTGGTTGTCCAAGGACAGCCCTTCACTCTTATAGCGGGAGCTCTCCGTGACGGTGCGGGCCGCCTCCGAAGAGATGTCGATCATCTGGTTGTCCTTCTTGATATCCTCGATGCTGCGATCCACGTCGCCCAGCTCTTTGCCGATCACGTCCAGTCGGGCCTGGATGAATTCGGCCGTGCGGATCGAAATCTGCCGTTTGTCTCCGATCGCATCGTCTTCATATGCGGCAATAAGTGTGTTGATCACGTCCTCGGCCCGCTTCGGAATGCTGTTGTTTATTGAAATGGTGACGATCGAAGCATCCTTGCTGGCCACGTCGCACTTCACGGCCGCACGGTAGCCGCTGGTTGCGGCGGCAAGCGAACTTTTCCCTACATGGATCGGCTCGTCGAGGTACTTTTCTTCGTCCATGTAGAGCGTCTTGTTTACCACGATACGTCCTACGGGAGTAGCGATCGTATCGCCGTATTGGGCGGTCAGCACACGTTTGCTCTCCTGTTTGGAGATGAATTCGTCATCGAAGCGGGTCAGTCGGATTTTGTCGCCTTCGAGCGGGGTGATCTCCATCGAGCAGGAGAGCTTGTCGTTGTTGTCGACGAACTTTACCTCGATGGGGCTCTGCGTGTAGAGCGCGCGTGTCCGCAACCGCTCCTGAACCGTGTAGTTCATGGTCAGGTTGAGGCGCTTGACGACCTCCTCCATCAGCCGGCGCGACTGGAGAATGTAGACCTCGTTGTCGACGTTGCGGCGCGACTGGAATCCGGCCAGGTCGCTGAAGGCCTGCAGTTCGACGTCTCCGCCCTTGCGGCTGTCCTTCACGAGGATCGTGGCCGTGCGGCTGTAGACCTTCGGCGTGCTGGCCAGATAGTAGTAGGCGATGCAGAGGCAGAATACGACCGAAAGCGCGAACCAGTACCAGTTGTCGATCACCATGCGGATGATGTCGTGCAGGGAGATATTGGCCGCATTTGCATCGGGCTCCTGTGCCGACTGCGGATTGGTATAGTGTTCTGTCATGGCTTTTTTGTTATCTTGTGAGAGTTACGATAAGCGTAGCCACGGAGATGGCTGTGCTTATAAGTGAAAGGTAGAAACTGCGATTCTGGTTGATTTCACCCGTCTGGGCCTTGTACTTGTTGGGTTTCACGTAGATCACGTCGTTCTGCTGAATGTAGAAGGCCGGGGAGTTGAATATCTCCTTCGAGGTGAGGTCGAGGTACTCGATTGTGCGGACTCCGTCCACTTCGCGCTGCACGGCCACTTCGTTGCGGATACCGAAGACGGTCATGTCGCCGGCCATGGCAAGGGCGTCGAAGATCGAAATCTTGTCGCGCGTGACGTTGTACTGTCCGGGGCGGGCCACCTCGCCGATGACCGAGATCTTCATGTCGTCGAACTGCACGTTGACCGTGGGGTCGTTGATGTATCCGCCCTCCCGGATCTTGCCGGCAATGGCTTCGGCCAGCTCGTGGCGCGTGAGACCGTTGCACTGCACCTTCCCGATGATGGGCATTTCGAGAAAGCCCGCCTCGTCCACCGTGCGGACCTGCAGCGACTGGGAGGTCGATGCGGAAGCCACCTGCCCACCCGTGAGCGAGTTGTACGAGGTGGCGGAGTTGAACGGTACGGCGAGTTCGGGATCCTTGCTGTTGACCACGACGGTCAGCCGGTCGAAGGGCTTGATGCGGATCTGGCCCTGCTCGGCGATCTGTTCGGGTGTGTAGGGGCGCGCATCCTGGAGGTACCAGACACGTTTCTGAGCCGCGCACGAGGTGAGCAGCAGGACGATGAGCGCAACCGCTGATAGTCGAAGTTGATTCATGTGAGAAAAAGGCGTTTGTAATATCGTGGGCAAAGTTAGTAAAAAATCCCCGAAAAAAAACCTCTCCGGTCCTTATTTGTAGGGAGGCTTCACGAATGTGTAGTTGCGAGGGGTTTCGGAGGCACTTTTTTTGTGAAAAAATCGTATCTTTGACCTCCCGGAAATCGAAAATCGAAAAAATATGGAGAAGCAACTGCATCCCGAATGGAGCTACGGAGCCGTGCTGTACGAGATGAACGTGCGCCAGCTGACGGCGGAAGGAACGTTGCGGGCCGCCGCGGCGCGTCTGGCGTTCCTGCGCGATCTGGGGATCGATGCCGTGTGGCTCATGCCGGTCTACCCGATCGGACGCACCAACCGCAAGGGCTCGCTGGGCTCCTACTACTCGATCAGCGACTATTGTGCCGTGAATCCCGAGATGGGCGACATGGCCGACTTCGACGCCTTCGTTGAGGAGGCGCATCGCCTGGGCATGAAGGTGCTGCTCGACTGGGTGGCCAACCATACGGCGCGCGACGCCCGCTGGATTGCGGAGCGGCCCGCCGACTGGTACGAACGCGACGATACCGGAGCCCCGGCCGTGCCGTGGGACTGGACCGATACGGCGAAGCTCAACTACGCCAACCGCGACGTGTGGCGGGCCCAGGCCGATGCCATGGAGTTCTGGGTGACGCGGCATGCCGTGGACGGCTTCCGTTGCGACATGGCGATGCTCGTGCCGGCGGAGTTCTGGTACGAGACGATCGCCCGCCTGCGGGCCGTGAAGCCCGACCTCTTCATGCTGGCCGAGGCCGAGGAGCGCTACCTGTTCGACCACCATGCCTTCGATGCCTGCTATGCCTGGCAGATGCACCACCTGCTCAACGACGTGGCGCAGCAGCGAACCCGCCTGACGGCCCTGCGCGACTACCTCTATGTCGACCGCGAACGCTATCCGCAGTCGGCCATGCGGCTGGCCTTCACGTCGAACCACGACGAGAACTCGTGGAGCGGCACGGAGTTCACGCGCATGGGGGCCGCCCGCGAAATCATGGCCGCCTTCACCTTCGTCGTGCCGCGCGGCCTGCCGCTGATCTATACCGGACAGGAGATCGGCTACGACCATGCGTTCGCCTTTTTCGACCGCGATCCCATCCCGCACTACGAGGCCAATGCCTTTACGGAGTTCTACCGGCGGCTGACAGCCCTGCGCCACAACCATCCGGCCCTTGCCGCGGGCGAGCGGGGCGGCGGGATGATCGAAATCCGCAACAACGCCGAGGATTGCCTGCTGACGATGGTGCGCGAAGTGCCCGGCAACCGCGTCGTTGCGGTGATGAACCTCTCGCCCTACACCATCCAGGCCGACTATTGCACCGGTATCTATGCCGGGGAGTATGTCGATGCCATGACGGGCGAACCGTACCGCCTTGCGGAGCATGTCGGCGAGGTGATGGCGCCGTGGAGCTACCGGATTCTGACTCGCCGGTGGTAGCCGTCCCGGCGTTTCCCGACCGGGCGGAAAAAATCCGCCCGCGTTCTGCCGGACGGAGGAAACGGCGCAATTTTTTCTATCTTTGCCCGAGGTTATGAGAAAACTTGCAATCATCGCACTTCTGCTCGCCTGCACGTCGGGTGTCCTGGCCGCCACGTACCGCGTGGAGGAGGTCCCCAACGTCCAACAGACGGACCGGCGGCGCTATGTCTCCAATCCCGACGGAATACTCTCCGACAGGACGGTCATGCGGCTCGACTCGCTGTGCGGGGCTTTGCGTGAGCGGGGCATTGCGCAGGTCGCCGTCGTGGCCGTGGACGACATCGCCGGGGGCGACACCTTCTCGTTTGCCATCGACCTCTTCCGCCGCTGGGGCGTGGGGCGTGCCGGTACGGACAACGGACTGGGCGTACTGCTCGTGCGCGACCTGCATGAAATCCGCTTCGTCACGGGCGGCGGACTCGAGGGCGTGCTGACCGATGCCCTTTGCAAGCGCATCCAGATGAAATACATGCTGCCCAGCTTCCGCGTGGGGAACTACGACGCCGGCATGACGGCCGGACTGCAGGCCGTCGCGCAGCTGCTCGAGGGCAGCGACGTCGACCTCGGGCTTCCCGAGGGGGCGGATGACGAACTGCCCGGATGGTTCATCCTGCTGATCGTCGCAGGTGTCGTCGGCATCCCGGTGCTGGCCTCCGTGTGGAGCTACTATGCACGCCGGCGCTGCCCGCGCTGCCGCCGCTTGTCGCTCGAGCTGCGCTCGCAGCAGGTCGTGAGCCTCACCTTCAACAGCCGGATTGTCGAGTATACCTATATATGTAAGCATTGCGGCGAGGTGGTGCGGCGACGTGTCCGCAGCCTGCGCGACGACCATTTCGGCGGCGGTGGCGGCGGCCCGATCATCGGCGGCTTCGGTGGCGGTGGCTTTGGCGGCGGTTCATTCGGAGGCGGCGGCTTCGGCGGCGGCTCGTTCGGGGGCGGCGGTGCCGGCTCGAAGTGGTAAGCGGCGCGGTGCGCCCCGTGCGGATGGAATACGACAAGCAAACTAACTGGTAAACAATCAAACGGACAAGTTATGAAAAAATGGATTTGGATCGGCGTTGTGGCCGTCGTGGCGATCTTTTTCTACGTCACCTACAACGGGTTTGTCAACAAGGAGGAGGGCGTGAATGCCGCCTGGTCGAATGTCGAGACGCAGTACCAGCGTCGTTCGGACCTGATTCCCAATCTGGTCAATACGGTCAAGGGCTATGCGGCGCACGAGTCGCAGACGCTCGGTGAGGTGACCGAGGCGCGGGCCAAGGCCACGTCGATCAACCTCTCGGCCGGGGAGCTGACCCCCGAGCGGCTGGCGCAGTACCAGCAGGCGCAGGCTGATGTGCGCTCGGCACTGGGCCGCCTGATCGCCGTGGCGGAGAGCTATCCCGACCTGAAGGCCAACCAGAACTTCATCGAGCTGCAGTCGCAGCTCGAGGGGACGGAGAACCGCATCGCCGTGGCCCGCAAGGACTTCAACGACGCGGCCCGCAAGTACAACGTCGCCGTGCGGCGCTTCCCGTCGAATCTCGTGGCCGCCCTCTTCGGCTTCGACCAGAAACCCTATTTCGAGGCGGCCGAGGGGACGGAGACGGCCCCGCAGGTCGAGTTTTAGCGCGCGGTGGCCTCCGAAAGAGTGCGCGGCTACGTGCTGGGTGCCGTTGCCGCCGCCAGCTACGGGCTCAATCCGCTCTTCGCCCTGCCGATGTATGCGGCGGGCATGGGGGCGGATTCCGTGCTGTTCTACCGTTACGTGCTGGCCGTTGCGCTGCTCGGGGCGCTGATGCTCGTGCGGCGGCGCTCGTTCGCTCTGCACCGGCGCGACGTCGTGCCGCTCGTGGTGATGGGACTGCTCATGTCGGCCTCGTCGCTGCTGCTCTTCGAGAGCTACCACTTCATGGATGCGGGTGTCGCCTCGACGATCCTGTTCGTCTATCCGGTGATGGTCGCCGTCATCATGGCCGTGGGTTTCCACGAACGGCTGACGGCCGCCAGCGTCCTCTCCATCGCGCTGGCCTGCGCGGGTATCTCGCTCCTCTACAAGGGCGGTGACGGCGCGACGCTCAATCTGACGGGCGTGGTGCTGGTCTTCTTCTCGGCCCTCTCGTATGCCGTCTACATCGTGGGGGTCAACCGCTCGTCGCTGCGCACGATGTCCACCGAGAAGCTCACCTTCTACTGCCTGCTCTTCGGTTCGCTGATCTATGTCGTGCGGCTGCGCGGCTGCACGGAGCTGCAACCCGTTCCCGAACCCCTGCTGTGGATCAACGCCCTGTCGCTGGCGCTCTTCCCGACGGTCATCTCCCTGGTGGCGATGGCCGGGGCGATTCGCCGCATCGGCTCGACCCCCACGGCGATCCTCGGGGCGCTGGAGCCCGTCACGGCGCTGATCTTCGGCGTCACGGTCTTCGGCGAGCAGCTCACGCCGCGCATCATGCTGGGCGTGGTGCTGATCCTCGTCGCCGTGACGCTCATCATCGCGGGGCAGTCGCTCCATTTCCCGACGCCGGTCACACACCTTGCACGCTGGATGGCCCATCCGCGCCTGCCGTACTGGGCCGTGCGCTGGGCGCGCAGTCTGCCGCTGCCGCGCCGGCACTGCCGGAGTTGACATACTCTCGTCATGACACATCACGGGCCGCAGAGATAATTCCTGCGGCCCGTTTGATTTTCAATATGTTGTTCCCGTGTTACAGTCTGCTGCGGTCTTCGGCCGATCCGGCTTCGACGCTCTTCTTGCGGAAGGCCTTGCCCGACTTGAAGTTCCACGTGAGCCCGATGCGGTATTGTCTGCTGTTCCAGAACTGTAGCATGTCGACGCGGCGCACGAACCCTTCGCCGCGGGCCCCGACGTGCTGCCGCTCCTCGGTGAGGTTGCGGACGTTGAACGAGAGGGTGAAGCGCTCGCCGAAGCGTTTTTTGATCCCCGCGTGCAGCATCTGCTGCGGCTCGACCCAGCAGTTGCCCAGCTCGACACGGCTCTGGTAGCGGTAGGAGAGGTCGATGTAGAAGTTGGCCGGGAGCGTGAAGGTCGTCGAGGCGTAGAGGCTGTAGAGGTTCTGGCGGCTGACCGGATCATCGGCCGTGACGCGCTGCGCATGCCGCATGGCCATGGCGTTGACGTTCAGCTGCCACCACCGGGTGAGCTGGAAGGGAAGGTTGGCCGTGAGGTAGTAGCTCGTCATGGCGTCGTAGTTGACCCACGCGACGCAGAGCAGGTCGGGATCGTCGGCGTCGGGCAGGATCGTCTGCTGGATCTCGTCCGTCTCGACGGTCAGGCCGGCCGTGAGTGTGTATTTGTGCTTCAGCACGAAGGTCAGGCTCGCGTCGTGCGTGTAGGAGGGCTTGAGCGCGGGATTGCCCGTCTGGTAGGTGTAGTCCGAAATCTGGCTCCGCTGCGGAGAGAGGCTCCAGAAGCTGGGGCGCGAGATGGTGCGGGCGTACTGCGCGATGAGCGAGTAGGCGCCGTCCTTCGAGAGCGAGTAGGAGATGTTGGCGTTGGGGAAGAGCGAGAAGTAGTCCTGCCCGACCTGCTTGCCCGTCGTGTGGGTGTACTCGCCGCGCAGCCCCGCCACGAGGCTCCAGCGCCCGAGATTGGCCGCGACGATGCCGTAGGCCGCGGCGATGTTCTCCGTGTAGTCGATCGAGAAGCTCTGGCGGTCGTTGCGCACCCAGTCCGCGCCGTGCAGGTATTCGTAGCGTGCGTCGTTGTCCATGTCGTTGCGGGTGAACTTCGCTCCGGCCTTCAGCGTCCAGCGCGGCGAGAACTTCTTGTCGAGGGCCAGCGTCGCCGAGGCAATCGTGTAGCGGCTCGTCGTGCGGTCGCAGTAGGTCGAGTCGCGCGTCGCGGCGGGCGAGGTGATGCGGCTGAAGTTGTCGTTGCCCGAAACGTTGCTCCGCGAGGTGTAGTCGGCCAGCAGCTTGAGCGTCGATCCCAGCGTGTCGATCTTCCAGACGTAGTTGAACGTCGCCGAGAGGTTATCGCCGTAATCGCCTGCTCCGAAGCGTGTTTGCGTGCGGGTCAGCTGGTCGCCCTGCGTGAAGTCGCTCTGCGTGTCGGTCGGATCGTCGCTGTCGCTGTGCCAGTACTCGAATTCGGCTCCGATGCTGTGGTGCGGCGCGATCTCGTAGAGGGCGCCGAGCGTGCCGCCGCCGTTGTTGACGCGGCTCTTCAGGTCGGAGTGCGAGGTGAGGGCGGCGTCGCCCGACGTGTAGCGCGTCGTCTCGTCGCTTACCGAACGGTTGTCCGCGAAGGAGCCCCAGCCCGAGGCGTAGAGGTCGAAGCGGCCCGAGTGGATGTTGATGTTGCCGCCCGGCGTGAGGTTACGCCCCATGGCGCTCGCGCTTCCGTTGAGCGAGAGGGAGCCGTTGAGGCCGTTTTCGCGCCGTTTCTTGAGCGTGATGCGGATCACGCCGCCCGCCGTGTCGGCGTCGTAGTCGGCGCCCGTCGTCGGGATCACCTCGATCTTCTGAATCTCCTCGGCCCGCAGCGAGCGGATGTAGGTGAGCAGCTGCTCGGGTTCGAGCTTCAGCTCGCGGTCGTTGACGTAGACCTTCGTGCCCGTCCTGCCGTTGACCGAAATCTTGTCGCTGTCGACCCAGACGCCCGGGGCGCGCTCCAGCAGCTCGACGCCGTCGCGTCCCGCGGCCGTCGGGGCGTTGGCCACGTCGACGACGAAGCGGTCGGCCTCGCGCCGCACGAGCTGCGCCTTGACGACCACCCCTTCGATCTCGGTCGACGAGTAGTGCATGACGAAGTCCCCGAGGTCGTTCTCCTGCTCGACGTGCACCATTTGCTTCAGCGGGTCGTAACCCAGGTACTGGATCGAGAGGGTGTAGTCGCCCGTCGGCACCTCGAGCCGGAAGCGGCCCTCGCTGTCGGTGGCCATGCCCGCCACCTGCTCCGTGCCCTTGAGCAGCACGACCGTCGCGTACTCCACGGCTGCGCCCTGCTCGTCGACCACGCGCCCCGTGGCCGGATACATGCGGGCTGCCAGCGCGCTGGTCGCCGTCATGCCCAAAACCGTAATCAGAAGGATCAGTTGTTTCATGTTATCTCGTTTTTTTTGTCGTTGTCTGCGTTGCACTTTAGTTGACGCCGCAAAGATATGTAAAAATATTTCTACTTTGCAATACATAGTACTTAATTTTCACAAAAATTTTTCTGTACATATTATTATGGGAAATTTGGGATGCTTCTGCGGAATGTGACTGCGGGGCGTGACGAAAGCAGACGGGACGGCCTGATGTATGGCGGCGGGGGAGGTAAGGGAGCGGACGGAGGGTGGAACTGGTCGGAGGGCGGGCAGTGGATATGGTGCGTGGCGGGAGCGGGTCGCGGCGGCGATCCGGTGTGCGGACCGCCCGTGGATGCGCGGGCTGTTTTTCGGGAAAACCCGCCGACGAAAAATGTTGAAAACTCGCCCGCCGCGACGTGGAAAATCCGCGGATTTTTTCTAATTTTGCAGATTGAACCGGACCGGATAATCGGCCCCCAACAGCCCCCGAACGATATGATAAGCGGCATCTACTACCTGTTTCTCGTGCTTCTGTGCACGCTGTTCATGGTCCTGTCGGCCGTGGCGCTCGTCCTCTGCTACCCCTTCGACAAGGGGCGGCGCGTGGTGCATGAACTCTCGCGCATCCTCGTGCGCATCTTCTTCTTCATCCCCCTGCGCTGGCGGCAGCGGGTCATCGGACGCGAGCTGATCGACCGCAAGAAACGCTATGTCATCGTCGTGAACCACAACACGGTGATCGACATCCCGACGCTCTACTACATCCCGCTCAACTTCCGCTGGGTCTCGAAGCGCGAGGTCTTCAAGGTGCCCTTCTTCGGGCAGTACCTCGTGCTGCACGGCGACATCTGCATCGACCGCGGACGCGCCGCCGAGGCGATGGAGCAGCTGCTGCGCGAGGGCAAGCTGTGGATTTCGCGCGGGGCATCGGTGGCGATCTTCCCCGAGGGCACGCGCTCGAAGGACGGCGAGATTCACCGTTTCAAGGCCGGGGCCTTCACGCTGGCGCGCGAAGCGGGGGTCGAGATCCTGCCCGTGGTGCTCGACGGCACGCGGACGCTCATCCGCCGCAACCTGCTCTTCAACTGGGGCAACCGCATCACGATCCGCGTGCTGCCGCCGGTGAGCCGCGAGGAGATCGCCTCGACGGAGGTGCACGAGCTGATGGAGCGTGTGCACGACCGCATGGCCGCCGCGCTGGCCGAAATCCGGCAGGAGGGGCGGACCGCATAGCCTTTCCCCGGGCCGATCCCTTCCGGCTCCCGCCGGAACTGCTGCCGGCGGGCCGGCAGCGAAACCGATACTGAAAACATGGCAGACTTACTCAATACGAAACCGACGGACAACTATGGCGACGACGCCATCCGCACGCTCACGCCGCGTGAGCACGTGCGGCTGCGCCCCGGCATGTACATCGGCAAACTGGGCGACGGCACGCAGCCCGACGACGGCATCTATGTCCTCATCAAGGAGGTGGTCGACAACTCGATCGACGAATACATGAACGGCTTCGGCCACCAGATCGACATCACGGTCTCGGACGGCGAGGTGACCGTGCGCGACTTCGGGCGCGGCATTCCGCTCAACTCGCTCTCGGCGGCGGTGAGCGTGATGAACACGGGCGGCAAGTACGACGATGACGAGGACAACGCGGCCTTCAAGAAGACGGTGGGTCTGAACGGCGTGGGCGTCAAGGCCGTGAACTACCTTTCGAGCAGTTTCTCGGCCCGCTCGGTGCGCGACGGCGAGGCCCACACGGTCTACTTCGAGAAGGGACTCGAGCAGAGCGACCGCTGGGAGTCGGGCCTCACGGAGAAGAACGGCACGGAGATCCGCTTCCGCGTCGACGAGGAGGTCTTCGGCCCCTATACCTACCATCTGGAGTATGTCGAGCAGCTGGTGCGCAACTACACCTACCTGAACCGCGGGCTGACGATCCGTCTGAACGGCCAGTCCTACACCTCGAAGAACGGACTGCTCGATCTGCTGAACGAGAACATGACCGAGGAGCCGCTCTATCCGCCCATCCACCTGTCGGGACCCGACATCGAGGTGGTGATCGCCCACGGCACGGGCTACGGCGAGAGCTGCTACTCGTTCGTCAACGGACAGTACACGACGCAGGGCGGCACGCACCAGGCGGCCTTCCGCGAAGCCATCGCCAAGACCATCCGCGAGTTCTACCACAAGGACTACGACCCGGCCGACATCCGCACGTCGCTCATCGGCGCCATCTCGATCCGCGTGTCGAGCCCGATCTTCGAGTCGCAGACCAAGACGAAGCTCGGCTCGAAGGAGATGTCGAAGTCGGGCCCCACGATCCGCAACTTCGTCGTGGAGTTCCTGGGCAAGCACCTCGACGACTACCTGCACAAGCATCCCGAGACGGCGCAGGTGCTCCAGAAGAAGATCGTCGAGAACGAGAAGGAGCGCAAGGCCATCTCGGGCATCCAGAAGAAGGCCCGCGAGACGGCCAAGAAGGTCTCGCTCAACAACCGCAAGCTGCGCGACTGCAAGATCCACCGCACGGACCGCAGCGAGCTGGCCGAGCAGTCGATGATCTTCATCACGGAGGGCAACTCGGCGTCGGGTTCGATCACCAAGAGCCGCGACGTGCGCACGCAGGCGGTCTTCTCGCTGCGCGGCAAGCCGCTCAACTGCTTCGGGCTGACCAAAAAGGTCGTCTACGAGAACGAGGAGTTCAACCTGCTGCAGGCGGCGCTCAACATCGAGGAGGAGATGGACAACCTGCGCTACGAGAAGGTCATCATCGCTACCGATGCCGATGTCGACGGCATGCACATCCGCCTGCTGCTGATGACCTTCTTCCTGCAGTTCTTCCCCGACGTGATCCGCCAGGGCCACCTGTTCGTGCTGCAGACGCCGCTCTTCCGCGTGCGCAACCGGAAGGAGACGCGCTACTGCTACTCGGAGGAGGAGCGGCAGCGGGCCATCGCAGCACTCGGGGCCAGTGCCGAGATCACGCGCTTCAAGGGTCTGGGCGAGATTTCGCCCGAGGAGTTCCGCGAGTTCATCGGCGGGAACATGCGCCTGGACAAGGTCCGCATCACGAAGGACGACCCGATCCACGACCTGCTGGAGTTCTACATGGGCAAGAACACCTACGAACGGCAGGGCTTCATCATCGACAACCTGCGCATCGAGGAGGACCTCGTGGAGCAGGACCTGCGCATCGGTTGACGGAAAGGAACAAGAGAAAGCACACGATATGTCGGAAGAGAAAGAGAAGGAGAAGGATTACACGCTCGACGAGGATGCCTCGACGCTCGATGTGGCGGACGATGCGGCGGACGACGCGCCGGTGGACCCTCCGCAGGGGGAGACCCCCGGAAAACCGGGGCGAGGGGGCAGGTTCGACCGCCTGACGCACGACGAGGGCGACGTGCGCAAGCTCACGGGCATGTACAAGAACTGGTTTCTGGATTACGCCTCCTACGTGATCCTGGAGCGCGCCGTGCCTCACGTCGAGGACGGCCTGAAGCCCGTGCAGCGGCGCATCCTCCACGCCATGAAGGTCGTCGACGACGGCCGCTACAACAAGGTGGCCAACATCGTGGGTCAGACCATGCAGTACCACCCGCACGGCGACGCCTCGATCAAGGATGCACTCGTGCAGCTCGGACAGAAGGAGCTGCTGATCGACTGCCAGGGCAACTGGGGCAACATCCTCACGGGCGACGAGGCCGCCGCGGGCCGATACATCGAGGCGCGGCTGTCGAAGTTCGCCCTCGACGTGGTCTTCAACCGCAAGACCACCGAGTGGATGCTCTCCTACGACGGCCGCAAGGAGGAGCCGGTGACGCTGCCCATCAAGTTCCCGCTGCTGCTGGCGCAGGGCTCGGACGGCATCGCCGTGGGCCTGGCGTCGAAGATCCTGCCGCACAACTTCAATGAGCTGATATCCGCGGCGATCGCCCATCTCGAGGGACGCGATTTCCAGCTCTATCCCGACTTTCCGACGGGCGGCCTGGCCGACGTGAGCCGCTACAACGACGGACTGCGCGGCGGCACGGTGAAGGTGCGCGCGCGGATCTCGAAGATCGACAAACGCACGCTCGCCATCACCGAAATCCCCTACACGACGACCACCGAGTCGATCAAGGAGTCGATCATCAAGGCCAACGAGAAGGGCAAGATCAAGATCCGCAAGGTCGACGACAACACGGCCGACAAGGTCGAGATCATCATCCAGGTCTCGCCCGACGAGTCGTCGGACAAGACCATCGACGCCCTCTACGCCTTCACGGACTGCGAGGTCTCGATCGCGCCGAACGCCTGCGTCATCTGGGAGGAGAAGCCCCACTTCCTCGGTGTGAGCGAGATTCTGCGCCGCTCGGCCGACCATACGAAATACCTGCTCGGGCGCGAGCTCGAAATCCGGCTCGAGGAGCTCAACGCCGCGTGGCACGCCGCGTCGCTCGAGCGCATCTTTATCGAGAACAAACTCTACCAGCTCATCGAGGGGTGCCGCACGCGCGAGGAGGCCTATGCCGCCGTCGACCGCGGACTGGAGCCCTTCAAGAAGCTGCTGCGCCGCGAGGTGACGCTGGAGGACGTGCAGAAGCTCACCGAGCTGAAGTTCATCCGCATCTCGCGCTTCGACTCGGAGAAGGCCGACAACGAAATCCGGCAGATCGAGGCCGACATCAGGCAGACGCAGTACGACCTGGCGCACCTGACCGAGTATGCCGTGGCCTACTACGAGCGCATCCGCGACAAGTATGGCAAGGGGCGTGAGCGCCGCACGGAGCTGCGCGAGTTCGACTCGATCGAGGCGACGAAGGTCGCCGTGACGAACGCCAAACTCTACGTCGACCGGGCCGAAGGCTTCTTCGGCATCGGCAAGTCGATGAAGGATGCCGAGCTGGTGTGCGAATGCTCGGACATCGACGACGTGATCGTCTTCACGAAGGACGGCCGCTACGTCATCACGAAGGTCTCGGACAAGGCCTTCTTCGACAAGGGCATCTACTACATCGGGGTCTTCAAGCGCAACGACGAGCGCACGATCTACAACGTCCTCTACCGCGACGGCAAGAACGGCCCGATCATGATGAAGCGCTGCGCGATCAAGGGCGTCACGCGCGACAAGGAGTACAACATCACCAAGGGCACGCCGCGCAGCGAGATCCTCTACATGTCGGTCAACCCGAACGGCGAGGCCGAGGTGCTGAAGGTCTACTTCAAGCCGCGCCCGCGGCTCAAGAAGGTGATCGTGGACCTCGACTTCTCGCAACTGGCCATCAAGGGGCGCCAGAGCCAGGGCAACCTCTTCTCGCGCTACGGCATTCACAAGATCGTGCTCAAGGAGCGCGGCACGTCGACGCTCGGCGGGCAGAACATCTGGTTCGACGAGGATGTGCGGCGGCTCAATGCCGACGGGCGCGGCACGCTGCTGGGCGAGTTCAAGGGCGACGACAAACTCGTGGTCTGGACCTCGAAGAACCAGTACTACATCACGGGCTACGACCTCGGGCAGCACTTCCCCGACGACACCGTGCGGGTGAACCGCTACGAACCCGACCGCGTCTACAGCGTCTGCTACTTCGACCGCGAGCAGGGCTACTACTACATGAAGCGCTTTTCGACCGAGCTGACCGACCGGATGCAGTACTTCCTCGACGAGGGGGGACAGGCCGACCTGGTCTGCGTGACCGACGTGTCGGGCGCGAAGCTCGAAATAACCTACAAGGGGGCGCATGCGCAGCGCCCGGCCGATCTGATCGACGTCGACGACTTCGTCGGCGTGAAGAGCCACCGGGCCAAGGGCAAGCGCCTGACGACCTACGAGGTGGCGACGCTGCGCTTCATCGAACCCGAGCTGCCGCCCGAACCCGATCCCGACGAGGAGGGCTCGCCCGCGGACGGGGAGGGTGCGGATTCCGCCGCGCACGATACGGCGCAGACGGCCCGCGATACGGCGCAGATGGCCCGCGACACGGCGGCGGAGCACTCCGGCGCGGCGACTGCTGCCGGGAAGGCCGCGGCGACGCGGGAGCGGAAATCCGATGCGGAGCCGCAGCGCGAGGTCGATGCGGCGGGCCTGCCCCCGACGGGAAGTCCGGCGGGCGGCGTGCCCTTCGAGATCGAACGGGCGCGGGGCGACGCCGACGAGGTGGCCTCGCCCGAACAGCTGAACCTTTTCTGATCGCCTGCGTGCAGGTCTTGCAACGATGGATACGACGGTGAAACCCCTCTTTCTGGTGGGATACATGGGCTGCGGCAAAAGCTCGCTCGGACGGCGCCTGGCGCGGCGTCTGGGTGTGGCGCTCGTCGACACGGACACGCTTGTCGAGCAGCAGGAGGGGGCCTCCGTGGCGGATGTCTTCCGCTACGAGGGCGAGGAGCGCTTCCGCGAACTGGAGCGCGAGGCGCTCGAGCGGATCGTCGCCCGCGGCGAGCGGGTCGTGGCCTCGACCGGCGGCGGGCTGCCCGTCTGGCGCGACAACATGGCCCGCATGAACGAGACTGGAGCGACGGTCTACCTGCGCCGTGCGGCCGAGCAGATCGCCGCGCGCCTGACCCCCTACGGACGGCAGAAGCGCCCCCGCCTGCGGGGCCTTTCGGACGAGGAGCTCGTGCCGTTCATGCGGCGCGACATGGCCGCGCGCGAACCCTACTATGCGCAGGCGCAGCTGACGGTCGACTGTACGGTGATGGCGGACGACGAGGTGGTCGTCCGGATTCTGAAATGGCTCGAACATGGCGAATAACGCACCCATCGGCATCTACGACTCGGGGCTGGGCGGGCTGACCGTCTGGCGCGAGGTGCGGCGTCTGTTGCCGCACGAGGCGCTCGTCTACCTGGGCGACGGCAAGAACTGCCCCTACGGCTCGCGCCCGAAGGAGGAGATCCGGGCGCTGGCCGACGAGGCGGTCGGCACGCTGGTCGCCGCGGGGTGCAAGCTGGTTGTCGTGGCCTGCAATACGGCTACGGCCGCCGCGATCGACTTCCTGCGGGCGAAGTATGCGCCGCTGCCGATCGTGGGCATGGAGCCCGCCGTCAAGCCGGCCTGCCTGGCGACCCGCAGCGGGGTGGTGGGGGTGCTGGCCACGGAGCGGAGTCTCGACGGCGACCTCTTCCGCCGCACGGCCGCCCGCTACGGCCGCGGCATCGAGGTGCTGTCGGTCCCGGGTCGCGGCTTCGTCGAGCTGGTCGAGCAGGACCGCGAGCAGACGCCCGAGGCCGAGGCGTGCGTGCGTGCCGCCGTCGGGGGGATGCTCGACCGGGGTGTCGACCAGATCGTCCTCGGATGCACGCACTATCCCTTCCTGCTGCCTGTGCTGAAACGGGTGCTGGCCGGACGCGACGTGACGGTCGTGGACCCGTCGCCGGCCGTGGCGCGCCGCGTGGCGCAGCTGCTCGACGAGTATGGCCTGCGGACCGCCGACAAGGGGCCGGGCCGCTGCCGCTTTCTGACCTTCGCCGACGAGGCGTACCGCTTGCGCCTGGAAAAGAAGGCGATGGAGTCGCTCGTCTGACCTCTTCCGTCCGAATTGCACGCCCCGAGACGGAAAAATCGAAAAAAATTGCGTACCTTCGCTCGGTAAATTTCCCGTAACGAACATGGCATCCCCCAATACATCCTCTCAGAACGGACGTCAGAAGATCCGGCGCTCGAACGGCGACAGCATCCGCTGGGCGATCGGCCTGCTGCTGCTCTGCGTGGGAGTCTACGCCGCGTCGGCGGTCTTCTTCTCGTTCTTCAGCTGGGCGGCCGACCAGAGCAGCCTGCTGATGAGCGCCGAGGAGCGTGCGACGCTGAAGATCGAGCCCGAGAACCTCTGCGGCTGGAGCGGCGCGCGGCTCGCCCGCCTGCTTGTCGACCAGTCGTTCGGTCTGTTCGGCATCCTCATCCCCGTGCTCGTCATCCTGGCCGGGGTACGGATCATCCGCCGCCGGCCGATGCGCTTCAACCATTCGTTCCTGCCGCTGCTGATGGTGACGATCCTCGGGTCGCTGACCCTCGGGTTCTGCTTCGCCGACCGCTGGAGCCTCTGCTGCTCGACGGGGTGGGGCGGAACGTTCGGCATCGAGACCGCCGCCCTGCTGCGCATGTACATCGGCACGTTCGGCACGCTGATCCTGCTGCTGGGGTGCTGGATTCTGACCGGTGTCTTCATCAACCGCAACTTCATCAATACGGTCAACTCGGCGGGCAACGCCGTCGTCGACCGCAGCGAAAAGATCGTTGAGATCGTCCGCCACAAGGTGGCCCCGGTCCATGCTCCGGATGAACCGGCAGCCGATCCCGCCGATCCCGCGACCCGTCCGGCGGCGCGTCCGGCTGCCGACCGCTCCGCCGCGGCCTCTTCCGCGGCTGCCGCAGCGGCCGGGCGCGGCGAACCGGTACATGCGACCCCTCCGGCCGAGGGGCGCAGGGAACCCTTGCGGACGGAGCCTGCACCCGACGCCGCAGCCACGGCAGCACGGCGCGAGGAGGAGCCCGGGCGCACAGCCGCCCGCCGCGCCGATGCGGAGCCGTTCGTCGAGCTGACGCCCGACGGGCAGCCCGTTCCGCGGAATGCCGATCCGGCGCCGCGGCCTGCCGACGCGGAGCCCGCCCCGCAGGCCGCACCGGACGACGATCCGGGACCCTTTACCGAGGTGGACCTCCGGCCTGCCGAGGGACGCATCGTCATGGGCCGCGGCGGACTGGTCGAACTGGAGCGTCCAGCCGCCCGTGTCGCTGCCGCTCCGACCGCTCCGACCGCCGCAGCGACGGACGCCGCGCGCGACAGCCGTGCCGCCGCAGCGGGCGATGCCGCGCGGGGGCTCGCACACGGTGCCGATCCGGACGATCCCTTCACGGAGTTCGTCGTCGGGGAGGAGGCCGGGACGCCGGCTTCGGCGGAGACGGCAGTCCCGTCGCCGGAGGAGCCCGAGCCCGGGGCGCCGTCGCAGGAGGTTCTGTCGTCGGACGAGCCGGAGCCGGCCGCCGTTGAGGTGCCGGGCGGGGAGCGGACGACCCCCTCCGAAGGGGTGGTTGTCACGGTGGAGGCCAACGAGGCCCGCTTGGTCGACGAACGCAAAATCCCGACCGAGAGCTACGATCCGCTCAAGGACCTGGAACACTACCGCAAGCCGCCCGTCACGCTGCTGGAGGACTATATTTCGGATTCGGAGGTGACAGACGAGGAGATTTTCGACAACAAGACCCGTATCGAGGAGACGCTCAAGAACTTCGGCATTCCGATCGTGCGCATCAAGGCCACCGTGGGCCCGACGGTCACGCTCTACGAGATCGTGCAGGCACAGGGGGTCAAGATTTCGAAGATCCAGGGCCTGCAGAACGACATCGCCCAGAGCCTCAAGGCCGAGTCGGGCATCCGCATCATCGCGCCGATTCCCGGGCGCGGCACGATCGGCATCGAGGTGCCGAACCGCAACAAGCAGGTTGTGTCGATGTACTCGGCCGTGCGGTCGCTGCGCTTCCAGGAGTCGAAGGCCGAGCTGCCCGTGGTCATGGGCCGCACGATCCAGAACGAGAACTACGTCTTCGACCTGGCGAAGATGCCCCACCTGCTGGTGGCCGGTGCCACGGGGCAGGGCAAGTCGGTGGGTCTGAACGCCATCATCACGTCTCTGCTCTACCGCAAGCACCCGGCGCAGCTCAAGTTTGTGATGATCGACCCCAAGATGGTCGAGTTCTCGCTCTACGCCAAGATCGAGCGCCACTTCCTGGCCAAGATGGAGTCCGAGGACGAGGCGATCATCACCGACCCGAAGAAGGCGGTCTATACGCTCAACTCGCTCTGTATCGAGATGGACAACCGCCTGGAGATGTGCAAGAACGCCGGAGCGAAGAACATCAAGGAGTACAACGACAAGTTCGTCTCCCGGCGGCTCAACCCGCTCAAGGGGCACCGCTACCTGCCCTACATCGTGGTGGTGATCGACGAGTTCGCCGATCTGATCATGATGGCCAAGGAGGTCGAGCTGCCCGTAATCCGGCTGGCGCAGAAGGCGCGCGCCGTGGGCATCCACCTCATCATCGCCACGCAGCGCCCGTCGGTCGACGTCATCACGGGCAAGATCAAGGCCAACTTCCCGTCGCGCATCGCCTTCCGCGTCGTGCAGCGCATCGACTCGCAGACGATCATCGACCAGCCCGGTGCCAACCAGCTCATCGGCCGCGGCGACATGCTCATCTCGAAGGACGGCGAGCTGACGCGCGTGCAGTGTGCCCTCGTGGAGACGGCCGAGGTCGAGCGCATCGTGGACTACATCTCCAAACAGCAGGGATACACGTCGGCCTACCTGCTGCCCGACTACACGCCCGAGGGCGGCGAGAGCGGCGGGGCGGGCGGCGAGGAGTCGTCGGCTCCGGTGAAGTACGATTCGCTCTTCGCCGAGATCGCCCGCGAGGCGGTGTCGAGCGGCAGCATCTCGACGTCGATGATTCAGCGCAACTACGAAGTGGGCTTCAACCGTGCGGGCCGCATCATGATGCAGCTCGAGCGCGCCGGCATCGTCGGCCGCCAGCAGGGGGCCAAGCCGCGCGACATTCTCTTCCACGACCTGCCCTCGCTCGAGGCGAAGCTGCAGGACCTGGGTGTCTTCTGACCTTGTACCGCCTATGAAAACGCTCTCCGTTCTTCTGTGGTTCGCGCTGTCGGGCTCCGTCGTCCCGGCGGTGTCGTCGCCGCGCGCCGGTGCCGCGCCGCAGACGCAGGAAGCTCCCGCCGCCCGGCCGTCGGAGCGTGCCTCGGAGCTGCTCCGGGAGCTCGCCGGAGAGTTCCGTGCGATGAAATCCTACACCGTGGCCTTCACGATCGCCGCCGGCGAGTCCGACGTGGCGGGCAGCTATACGGTGCAGAGCGGCGGCTATACGCTCACGATCGGTGACGCGGAGGTCTTCTTCGACGGCAAGGTCCGCTACGAGGTGGACCATGCGCGCCGCGAGGTGACGATCAACGCCGTCGATACGACGAGCCGCAACATCCTCGACAATCCGATCGGGGCGTTCGACTTTCTGGACGGCGCCTATCGCCCGACGCTGCTCTCCGACGACGGCAGCGAGGCCCTCGTGCGGCTGACCCCGACCGACGGCGAGTCGGCCACGGGGGTCGTGACGGTCCGTCTCGGGCTGCATCCCGTGCGGCCGCAGTCGCTCGCCTACGACTACGACGGCGAGCAGATCACGGTCTCGGTACGCTCGATCGAGCCCTTTGCGGGGAAGCTGCGCCGCTTCGATCCGAAGGCCTGCGCGGGCTATGAAATGATCGATTTCCGCTGACGCCCTGGGTGCTGCGGACCGGCGCTTTGCCGTGGTGCCGCCGCTTTTTCCGTATCATCCGGACAGACTGCTGTCCGCAAACAGAGTATTCCGATCCATGCGAAAACTGCTTCTCTTTCTGTCGCTGCTCTTCGGCGGTGCCGCCGCTGCGCAGCCGCTCGTCTGCACCGAACCCGGTACGGTGCTCGAATACGCCCAGTATGACGAATCGGGCCGTCTGACGGGGTATACGCGTTCGACGGTCCTCTCCTGCGGGCCTGACAGCCTCGGCCGCACGCAGGTCATGACGCGCAGCGAGGCGCTCGACACGCTGCGCAATCCCGTGACGATGGAGGTCAACGGCCGCCGTCAGGCTGTTGTGACGACCGAGCGGACCGAGGTCCGCACGTCGGAGATGGTCACGCAGCTGGGTGCCATGTTCGAGGAGCTGCTCACGGCGACGCTCTCTTCGGAGGAGCAGAGCAAGTTGGATTTTTCCGTCGAGGGGGACGAATACACCGTGCCGTTCGCACTGGAGACGAAGCGGAGGCTCCCCGATCTGAAGTTCGCCCTGCGCTTCGCCGCCGAGGGCCGTTCGCTGAAGATGCGCATCGGCGTCTCCGACCGGCAGGTGCTCGGACGACGGCGCATCGAGACGCCCGCCGGGGTGTTCGAGGCCGTGGGGCTCTCCGAGAAGGTGAGCTTCGGATTTTTCGTCATCCGGGTCTCGATGCGTCAGCAGACGTGGTACGTCCCCGGACTGGGCGTCGTGCGCGAGGAGGAGCAGACCCGAAGCGGCAAGACCGAAGGATGGTCGGAGCTCGTCTCCGTCACCCGGCCCTGATCTTCGGTCGCAACTTCCGGTCGCAACCCCCGGCCGTAACCCCCGGCCGTAACCCCCGGCCGTAACCCCCGGCCGTAACCCCCGGCCGCAACACCCAGCCGTAACTTCCGGCCGCAACATCCGGCCGTAACCCCCGGCCGCAACATCCGGCCGCAACTCACGGTCGTAACACCCGGCCGCAACTCCGGCCGCAATCCCCGGCCGTAACACCCGGCCGCAACTTCCGGCCGCAACTTTCGGTTGTAACACCCGGTTGTAATTCCCGGCGCATACCCCGGCCCCGATGTCGGGACTGTCTCGCCCCGGTTCCGATTCATGTCCGCGCCCTGTCGGCCTTTTTCCCGAAGCCCCCGACTTTTTACTTTTCACCTTTCACCTGCTTTTCTCCCGCCCCTCTGTCGAGGAAAAAATTTTTTGCCGTCAGATCGCCCGAAAAGGGGCAAAAATGGCCGATCGGTCGGCAAATCTTGTATGCGACGGGTACTTTTCACCGCCCAAAGTTGCCAGGATCGGAAATAAATCGTATTTTTGTTCGTTAAAAGACGTGTAATTTCGGATTCAAGAATGTTAACGGAAGAAGAAAAGAATGCCGGTTTGGTGGGGCGGATCATCCCCATCAATATCGAAGAGCAGATGAAGTCGGCGTACATCGACTACTCGATGTCGGTGATCGTCTCGCGCGCCCTTCCCGACGTGCGCGACGGCCTGAAACCCGTACACCGCCGTATTCTCTACGATATGAGCGCGGAGCTCAACCTCTACTCCGACAAACCCACCCGTAAGTCGGCACGTATCGTCGGCGACGTGCTCGGTAAGTTCCACCCCCACGGCGACTTGTCGGTCTACGACGCCATGGTGCGCCTGGCGCAGGACTGGTCGATGCGCTACCCGCTCGTCGACGGACAGGGCAACTTCGGTTCGATGGATGGCGACTCGCCGGCCGCGATGCGTTATACCGAGGCCCGCATGAAGAAGATCACCGACGAGGTGATGGCCGACATCGAGAAGGAGACCGTCGACTGGACGCTCAACTTCGACGATACGATCCCCGAACCGACGGTCCTCCCGACGCGCATCCCGCTGCTGATCGTCAACGGCGCGAGCGGCATTGCCGTCGGCATGGCCACGAACATGGCGCCGCACAACCTCTCGGAGGTGGTCGACGCCTGCTGCGCCTATGTCGACAACCCCGACATCACGGGTGAGGAGCTGCTCCGTTACGTCAAGGGCCCCGACTTCCCGACGGGCGGCATCATCTACGGATACGAAGGCGTCCGGGAGGCGATGCTCACGGGCCGCGGCCGCGTGATGATGCGCGCGAAGACCGAGATCGAACATACCCCCTCGGGCCGCGAGTGCATCGTCGTCACGGAGATCCCCTACATGGTCAACAAGGCCGAGATGATCAAGAAGATCGCCGACATGATCAACGAGAAGAAGATCGAGGGCATCTCCTACATCAACGACGAGTCGGACCGCAACGGACTGCGCATCATCATCATCCTCAAGCACGACGCCGTGGCGAGCGTGGTGCTCAACACGCTCTTCAAGAATACGCCGCTTCAGACGTCGTTTGCCGTGAACAACATCGCGCTGGTGAACGGACGCCCGCAGCTGCTGACGATGCGCGACCTGATCCGCCACTTCATCGACCACCGCCACGACGTCGTCGTGCGCCGCACGCGCTTCGACAAGCGCAAGGCCGAGGAGCGGCTGCACATCGTGCTGGGTCTGCTCATCGCGCAGGACAACATCGACGAGATCGTGCACATCATCCGCTCGTCGCAGACGCCCGACCTGGCCAAGCAGGCGATGATCGAGCGCTTCGACCTGACCGACATCCAGGCGTCGGCCATCATCGAGATGCGCCTGCGCGCCCTGACCGGTCTGGAGCGCGGCAAGCTCATCGCCGAGCGCGATGAGCTGACGAAGCTGATCGCCCACCTCGCGGAGGTGCTCGAGAATGTCTCGATGCAGATGCAGATCGTCAAGGACGAGCTGCTCGAGATCAAGGAGAAGTACGGCGACGAGCGCCGCTCGCAGATCGTCTACGCCTCCGAGGAGTTCAACCCCGAGGATTTCTACGCCGACGACGACATGGTCATCACCATCTCGCACATGGGCTACATCAAGCGCACGCCGCTGGCCGAGTACCGCACGCAGCACCGCGGCGGCGTCGGCGCCAAGGGCAGCGCCACGCGCGACGAGGACTTCATCGAGCACATCTACGTCGCCTCGATGCACAATACGATGCTCTTCTTCACGGAGAAGGGCCGCTGCTACTGGCTCAAGGTCTACGACATCCCCGAAGGGGCGCGTTCGTCGAAGGGCCGTGCGATCCAGAACGTCATCCAGATCGAGCCGGACGACAAGGTCCGCGCCTACATCAACGTCAAGCGGCTCAACGACGAGGAGTACGTCAACAACAACTACATCATCATGTGCACGAAGGACGGTACGATCAAGAAGACCCGTCTGGAGGCCTACTCGCGTCCGCGTCAGAACGGCGTGAACGCCATCGTCATCCGCGAGGGCGACCAGCTCATCGAGGCCAAGCTCACGAGCGGCCAGGCCGAGGTGATGATCGCGGCGCGCGAGGGCAAGGCGATCCGCTTCAACGAGAATACGGTGCGTCCGATCGGCCGTGTGGGTGCCGGCGTGCGGGGCATCTCGCTCGACGAGGGCGACGAGGTCGTGGGCATGATTTGTGTGGAGCCCGACTCGAAGCAGGATGTGCTCGTGTTGAGCGAGAACGGCTACGGCAAGCGCACCGATCTGGACGAGTACCGCATCACGAACCGCGGCGGCAAGGGTGTCAAGACGATCAACATCACCGAGAAGACCGGCAAGCTGATCGCCATCCAGGCCGTCACGGACGAGAACGACCTGATGATTATCAACCGCTCGGGCCTGACGATCCGCACGTCGGTATCGCAGATCCGTCTGGCGGGCCGCGCCACGCAGGGCGTGCGGATCATCAACCTGCGCGAGGGCGACGCCATCGCTTCGGTGATGGCCGTACCGGCGGCAGGCGAGGAGGAGACCTCCGCGGCGGAGGAGACGCCGACGTCGGTATCCGCATCGGGAAACGAGACCGAACAGGGCACGACTCCGGCTCCGGAGCAGCCCGCGCAAGAATAAAAGACAACAAACAGATTCAAAACCTAAAATTCTCTGTATCATGAAAAAGATGTTTTTGACGGCTTTCGCGGCGCTGCTCGTGGCAGTTCCCGCCGTGCAGGCCCAGAAGGTGAACAAGGAGGCGCTGCTCTCCAAGATCGAAAAGAGCGATGCCGACATCGCCGACGCGAAGAAGGGTGCCAAGGCCTCGACGTGGATCAACCGCGGCAAGGCGTTCTACGATGCGGCCGCCGAGCCGACGAAGAATCTCTTCATCAGCATGGACGGCGCGATGCTGAAGCTGGCCATCGGTGACCCGGAGTCGACCGAGCCCGCCACGATCGGCGAGGTGAACTACGAAGCCTGGGTATATCCCTACTTCACGGCCTATCTCAAGGACGGCAAGGTGGCTACGTGGAAGCAGACCCAGTGGGTCGTGAAGGATGCCCCCGTGAAGGCCATCGAGGCCTACAACAAGGCCTATGAGCTGGACCCCAAGACCGCAACGAAGGTGAAGAACGGTCTGCAGCAGGTGAGCGATCTCTGCTCGCAGATCGGCAACGCCGGACTGGACTCGGGTGACTATACGGGCGCTTCCGATGCCTATGCCACGGCCTATGCCGCCCAGGAGAGCCCCGCATACGGCGGCGGCGATCCCGCGCTGCTCTACTATGCCGGCTACCTGCGCACGGTCGACGGCTCGACGAACCCAGCATCGTTCGCACTGGGTGCCAAGTATCTCAACGAGGCGCTCGAGAAGAACTACGCCGACGAGGAGGGCAACATCTACTACTACCTCTTCCACTGCTACTACGGACAGAAGGATGCAGATGCCGCCAATGTGATGAAGGCCAAGGATGTCCTGCTCAAGGGTCTGGAGAAGTTCCCGAAGAACTCGCGTATCCTGGAGGGCCTCATGCAGCTCTACACGACGGAAGAGGGCGTGGGTGATCCCGCCGACCTGGTGTCGATGATCGACAATGCACTTGCCGAGCAGCCCGAGAACGTGGACCTCTGGTTCGGCCGCGGCCGCATCTTCTACGCGCTGAAGAATGCCGACGAGAGCATCGCTTCGTTCCAGAAGGTTGTCGAGCTGCAGCCCGACCTCTACGAGGGCAACTACTTCCTCGGGGTCTTCTATACGATCAAGGCCGAGGAGCTGCTCTCCGAGCTCAACTCGAAGCAGTACAGCAGCCAGGCAGCCTACGAGGAGGACCTCAAGGCCGTGAATGCCATCTACAAGGAGGCCATTCCCTGGTTCGAGAAGGCGCACGAGCTGAATCCGACCGATCCCAACTCGCTGGAGTTCCTCAAGTCGATCTGCTTCCGTCTGCGTGACTACGATCCGGAGATGAACAGCAAGTACGAGACCTACAACGAGCTCTTCAAGCAGGCCCAGGCTCAGGCCCAGTAGTGGCCGGCCGGTCCCGCTGCGGACAAAAAAGCCCCCGAAGCACATACGCTTCGGGGGCTTTTCCTTTGTGAGGGGTGGGTCGGCGGCAGGACCGAAAATCAGGCAGGGACCGGAAATCAGTCTGAACCGCGAATCGGGCCGGACCGGGAAATGGACAGACCAAAATCGGTCAGGACCGGAAATCAGTCTGAACCGCGAATCGGGCCGGACCGGGAATTGGACAGGCCGGGAATCAGACCGGACCGGGAATCAGTCCGAATCGGGAATCAGTCCGGACCGGGAATCAGTCTGAATCGGGAATCAGTCTGAATCGGGAATCAGTCCGGACCGGGAATCAGTCTGAATCGGGAATCGGGTCGGACCCGGAATCAGACCGTCGGGAATCGGGTCGGAGCGAGAATCGAGTCGGGGCAGCGAATCGGGCGGCCGGGACCCAGCCTGCCGGAATCAGGCCGGGACTGTCGGTCGGTGTTCCGGCCGCCTGCTGTTGCGTCTGTCTGCTGTTCCGTCTGCCTGCGCCCCCTGCTGCCCGGGGTGCCGTCAGCGGGCGATGCGGCCCGAAACGGCACCTCCGGCCAGTGCGGCAACCTCCTCGGCCGTGAACTGGTTGTAGTCTCCGGGGACGGTGTTCTTCAGCGCACAGGCCGCGGCACCGAAGTTGAGCGCCTGCTGCGGCTTGTCGGGATGTACGGCCAGCCCGTAGATCAGTCCGGCGACGAAGGCGTCGCCCACACCGACACAGTCGACCACCGCGTCGATGTCGTAGACGCGCGTGCGCAGCAGCTTCCCGTCGGTGAAGAGCGTGCCCGAGATGGTGTGGTGGTTGGCCGTCAGGACGTTGCGCAGGGCGAAGACGCAGGTGCGGCAGCGGGGGAAACGGCGCATGACCTCGCGCGCCGCCGCCTCGTAGCCGGCCGTATCGGGGGTGTAGGAGGCGTCGCACGCCGTGAAGGCGGGCAGGCGGATGCCCAGCACCTTTTCGTATTCGTCGTCCGTTCCGAAGAGGATGTCGCACGCCTCCATCAGCGGCGGCAGCACCTCCTCGGCCCGTTTGCCGTAGCGCCAGAGGTTCTTGCGGTAGTTGATGTCGCACGAGACGGTGAGTCCCATGCGGCGGGCCGCCGCCACGGCCTCGGCACAGACGGCCGCCGTCTCGGCCGAAACGGCCGCAGCGATGCCCGACCAGTGGAACCAGTCGGCATCGGCGAAGAGCTCCGCCCAGTCGATCTGTCCCGGCCGGAGCGTGTCGAACGACGAGGCGGCCCGGTCGTAGACGACGTGCGAGGTGCGCATCGCCACGGCCTCCTCCATGTAGTAGAGCCCGAGCCGGTCGCCGCCGCGCAGGATGTGGTCCGTCCCGACGCCGTAGCTGCGCAGGTCGTCCAGACAGGCGTCGGCGATGCGGTTGTCCGGAAGACAGGTGACCAGCTCGCTCCGCAGTCCGTAGTTGGCGAGCGATACGGCCACGTTGGCCTCGCTGCCGCCGAAATTGACGCGCAGCAGGTCGGTCTGGTTGAAACGCAGCTTGTCGGGCGGCGTGAGCCGCAGCATGATCTCGCCGAAGGTAACGATTTTCTCTCTTTTCATCTCTTTGTTGCTATGCTTCCGTTATAAGGAAAAGCCCGGCGCTAACCGGGCTTTCACAGTCGTGGTTTGCGGCGTGCCGCGTGTCAGCGGACCGTGACCCGAAGAGGCGACGTGGCGGCGGCCACCTCTTCGTTGACCTCGTCGAGCCACTCCTCCATGTCGTCGACGCCGCCCTGGCTCCAGCCCGAACCGGCGTAGTAGATGAGCGGCTCACCCGGCTTCACGCTCTTGACGGCCAGTGCGTGCGAGAGCGTGTCGGGCAGGATCTGCGCCCCGGGCAGGATCACCGCAGCGTAGATGTCGCCGTCACGCACGGGGTCCTGCGAGTCGGATGCCGGTTCGCAGAAGGCCACCCAGCCCTCGCCCGTGAGCGTCTGCTTCACGTCGTGGCGCACGAAGCCCGCGGCAATGGGCAGCTCGGTGAACGAACCCGAATAGGTGTTCTCCATGCGGTTGAAGCGGCGGTTGGCATCCAGCGAGATGATCTTCGTCGTCGTGACCTCGTGGCCGTCGACCTCATAGGGGGCGTAGGTCAGCATCACCGTCGTGCGGATCGGGCCGTTGTCGAGCGTGCGGGCCGTAGCGTAGTTGTGGGGCATGAGCTGCAGCTCGCCGTTGACGAACGGAACGGCCGAACCGCCGCCCAACGTGCGGCCCACCTTGTAGCAGTCCATGCCGTCGCCGTAGTTGTGGTGGTAGTCACCCTTGGCATACCACTCGTCGATGACCAGCTTGTCGGTGCATTTCACCCAGACGTCGATGCCGGGCGTCACGAGCTGCTCGGGCGAGGTCTCCAGCGCCGGGCCGTAGAGCCGGTAGGCCACCTTGTTGTTCTCCCAGGCGTAGTCGTCGTAGCGCTCGGGCACCTGGCGGCCGTAAGCCTCCGCAGGGTAGGCCTCGCGCGTGCCCGTCACGATGCGGAAGCGCTCGGTCTGCATCGCGTCGGCGTCGACCTGGAAGATGAGCGACTGCGGCTCCTCGGCTCCGAAGTAGATGACCTGCGAGGGAACCTGCTGCCCCTCGTCGTCGAGCACGACGACGTTCTCGGGCGTCACGCCCTTGAGAGCGGCGATTTGCGACCATTCGATCTCGACGGTTTCGTCGTCGCGTTCGGTCTGCGTCGGGTTGGTGACCTCGACCTTCAGACCCTGTGTGCAGGAGGCCATCAGCGCTGCTGCAATCCATAGCATGGTGTTTTTCATAGATACGGTGTTTGAAGATTTTTTCTTGTTTGTTAGGCGAAGTTACGAAAAGAGTGTAATTTATTGGAAGTGAGCGTAGGTTAATTGCTCATGATAGTAATAGGTTACGATTTAGTTAGTTATCTACTGCATCATCCTTCTGCGCGTTGCGTAACCTTCAAAGAACTCTTCGTATGCAAAAGTAACAATAAAACGGGAGATTTTGAAATGAATCTCCCTAATTTTTTTCTTCTCATACAAGTTTTTCCGTAAAAGCGATTTTATCCGTCGGCACACCATCGTACAAAAGGATTTTGGACGAACGTATGCCGACTGCCGCATAAGCGAAGAAAAGGGCTTTGCCTCACGCCTAAACAACAGTTTAGACTGATGATGCAAGGCTCATTTCTTTTGTGCTTATGCCAAAGAGGTGCTTTTACGGGTTTCTGACGATTTTTCTTTTTCCGCTGTTCCTTTGTGCCGTAAGCGGAAAGCCGTGTCTGACCGCCCGATCCATAAATGGAACAAGCCGTCACACACGGCAGGCAAACCGGGAAGAATGATTTTATCTGTCCGACCGGACACGTTCGGCCAGACATACAAAATCATACTTCCTTGCCGGTGGTTTGCCCGGTTTCACGCCTCCGGCAGTGTCCCTTTTCCTTTTGGCGTTTTCCCTTTTTCACGGATTTCTCTTTTGAAGTTTTCCTGTCCAATCTGCCTCCACTTCCGTTTACCTCCATTTTCGCGTCTTTCAGGGAGCGCATCAGGTTGTCATTTCCGTTCTGGGCGCAAAGGTAATTCCGGGATTGGACGGGAATGCAAGGTCAAGCCTCCTGTTTTCGGGAAAAATCTCCAGCCCTGCGGGTAGTATTTTTCCCGAAAAACCTTGCATCCCCTAATCCCTACCTTTTTAAGCACCCGAAACGAAAACGACCGATGCGACAGAAAGACGCATTAAAAAAAATGTCGGATAAACGAGA
>LBJMR02800__coassemble_228_pt1 | contig 64377 bp, 48 predicted proteins | sample LBJMR02800__metabat2_low_PE_051 | metagenome-assembled genome bin LBJMR02800
GCGGCATGAAGGCCCCGCAGACGGCCGGCATCATCCACACCGACTTCGAGCGGGGCTTCATCCGCGCCGAAGTCATCAAGTACGACGACTACGTCACGCTCGGCTCGGAGAAGGCCTGCCGCGACGCCGGCAAGATCGGCATCGAGGGCAAGGAGTACGTCGTGCAGGACGGCGACATCATGCACTTCCTGTTCAACGTCTGATCCGGGCCGCGAGGGCAGCACCGCCCGGACAAGGGGCAACCAACGCAACCAACCAAAAAATCTACGGATATGAAAAACGGCAGGTATCTCATTCTGGGCCTTGCGGCCATCGTCTGCGCCGTCGTGCTCGGCCGCGCCTACACCTACAAGTTTCGCGCCCAGGACACGATCGTCGTGACGGGTCTGGGCGAAACGGAGTTCACCTCGGACCTGATCGTCTGGTCGGGGGCCCTCACGGCCGAATCGCAGGACGCCGCGACGGGCTACGCCCGCATCGAGGCCAACAAGGAGAAGGTGCGCCGCTACCTCGTCGAAAAGGGCGTGCCCGAGGAGGCCGTCGTCTTCGAGTTCGTCAACGTCGAGAAGCTCTACACGCCCGTCTACAACGCCAACGGCAACTGGGTCGGACAGCGTTTCACGGGTTACGGGCTGCGGCAGCGCTTCACCGTGGAGTCGCGCGACGTGGAGACCGTCGAGCGCGTCTCGCGCGAGATCTCGTCGCTCATCGCACAGGGCGTCTCGATCGAGGCCTACGCCCCGGACTACTACTACACGCAGCTTGACGACGTGAAGATGGGGCTCATCGAGACCGCCTCGGCCGATGCCCGCATGCGGGCCGAGAAGATCGCCGCGAACGCCGGGACGAAGATCGGCCGCGTGGCGTCGGCACGCATGGGTGTCTTCCAGATCACGGGCGCCAACACCAACGAGGAGTTCTCGGCCGGCGGGTCGTTCAACACCTCGTCGCGCCAGAAGAAGGCCCGCATCACCATGCGCATCGAGTACCGGGTCAAATAACCGGACGTCCGCACGAAAGGCCCGGCAGGGACCGGATCGCCCGGCAGAAACCGGACAGCCCGCGTCCCGGGCGGCAGCCGAAAAGACAAGAAAAGCATTCAATATTCAACACACGATATGGAAAGACCCGTTCGGGTGCGCTTCGCACCCAGCCCCACCGGACCGCTGCACATCGGCGGCGTCCGCACGGCACTCTACAACTACCTCTTCGCCCGCCAGCACAAGGGCACGATGATCCTCCGCATCGAGGATACCGACTCGCAGCGCTTCGTGCCGGGTGCCGAGGAGTACATCATGCAGTCGCTCAAATGGTGCGGCATCGAAATCGACGAGGGCGTCGGCGTCGGTGGCCCCCATGCCCCCTACCGCCAGAGCGAGCGGCGCGAAATCTACCTCAAGTATGCCCTGCAGCTCGTCGAGGCGGGCTGGGCCTACTACGCCTTCGACACGGCCGCGGAGCTCGACGCCCTGCGCCACGAGGCCGAGGCGCGCGGCGAGGCCTTCGCCTACAACTACACGGTGCGCGAACTGCTGGCCACGTCGCTGGCCCTGCCGGATGAGGAGGTGCGCGCCCGCATCGACCGCGGCGACCAGTGGGTCATCCGCTTCAAGATGCCCGAGAACGAGGTGGTGGCAATGGACGACCTGATCCGCGGCCACGTCGAGGTCAACACCTCGACGCTCGACGACAAGGTGCTCTACAAGTCGGCTGACGCACTGCCCACGTACCACCTCGCCAACATCGTCGACGACCACCTGATGGAGGTCTCGCACGTTATCCGCGGCGAGGAGTGGCTGCCGTCGCTGCCGCTGCACTACCTCCTCTACAAGGCCTTCGGCTGGGAGGATTCGCGCCCCGAGTTCGCCCACCTGCCCCTGCTGCTGAAGCCCACGGGCGGCGGCAAGCTCTCGAAGCGCGACGGCGACAAGATGGGCTTCCCGGTCTTCCCGCTCTTCTGGAAGAGCCCGACGACGGGCGAGACGGCCCGCGGCTACCGCGAGGACGGCTACTTCCCCGAGGCCTTCATCAACATGCTGGCGCTGCTGGGCTGGAACCCCGGCACGGAGCAGGAGCTCTTCACAATGCAGGAGCTCATCGACAGCTTCTCGCTCGAGCGCGTCTCGAAATCGGGCGCCCGCTTCCAGCCCGACAAGGCCCGCTGGTTCAACGCCCAGTACATGCACCGCAAGACGGACGCCGAGTTGGCCGCCGTCTACCAGCCGATCCTGCGCGAGCACGGCATCGAGGTGTCGGACGAGGTGGCCGGACGCGCCGCCGGCATCATGAAGGAGCGCGCACAGCTCATCACCGACCTGTGGGACCTGACGTCGTTCTTCTTCGTCGCCCCGACCGAATACGAGGAGAAGCAGGTGCGCAAATACTGGAAGGGGCAGAACCCCGCCATCCTCCGCGAACTGCGCACCGTACTGGAGAGGATCGACGACTTCTCGCTCGAGAACACCGAGCGCATCGTCCACGCCTGGATCGAAGAGAAGGGCTACGGCATGGGCCAGGTGATGAACACGCTGCGCCTGGCGCTCGTGGGTGCCGGCAAGGGCCCGGGCATGTATGACGTGACGGCATTCATCGGCAAGGAGGAGACGCTGCGCCGCATCGACAACCTGCTCGCGAACCTCAAACCCGCGGATGCGGAGTAACATGGTAACGATCGAACAGCATGTCTGGGGCATGACCCCGGAGGGCGAGGCAATCATCCTCTACACGCTGACCAACGGGCAGGGGGCACAGCTGCGTCTCTCGAACTTCGGCGCCGCGATCGTCTCCCTCACGATGCCCGACCGCGAGGGCCGCATGGCCGACGTGGTACTGGGCTACAAGCATCCCGAGGGCTACTTCTACGACGGTGCCGCCGCGGGCAAGAGTGTGGGCCGCTGCGCCAACCGCATCGCCGGCGGACGCATGACGATCGACGGCGTGGCCTACGCGCTGGAGATCAACAACGGCCGCAACCACCTGCACGGCGGGACGAAGAACTTTGCCAACCGCGTCTGGGAGAGCCGCGTGGAGACCAACCGCGTGGTGATGTCGCTCCTCTCGGAGGACGGCGACCAGGGCTACCCGGGCGAGCTGAACGTCGAGGCGGTCTTCGACTTCGACGACGACAACGCCGTGGAGATCACCTACCTGGCCCGGACCGACCGGACGACGGTCGTGAACCTCACGAACCACGTCTACTTCAACCTCGCGGGCGAAGCGAGCGGCTCGGTGCTCGACCACGAGCTGCGCCTGAACGCCTCGCAGGCCCTCGAGATGGATCCGTGGCAGATTCCCACGGGCCGGCGGCTCGACGTGGCCGGCACGCCGCAGGACTTCCGCACATTCCGCGCGTTCCGCCCGGGCATCGACGCGGAGTTCAACCACATCCGCGACTTCAAGGGCTACGACCATCCGTTCGTCATCGACGGCTGGCAGCCCGACATTCTGGGCGAGGTAGGCACGCTGCGCGACCCGCAGTCGGGCCGCAAGGTCGACATCCTCTCCTCGCAGCCGGGCGTGATGGTCTACACGGGCAACTGGCTTGCGGGCGGATGCCCCGAGACGAAGTCGGGCGGCCGCTACGCCGACTACGCCGGCGTGGCCATCGAGTGCCAGAACTTCCCCGACGCGGTGAACCACCCCGACTTCCCGTCGCCGCTGCTCCGCCCGGGCGAGCTCTACTGCCAGAAGATCGTCTTCCGCTTCGGCGTCTGCTGACACCTATGGGGAGGACGCAAAAAGCAAAAGGACCGGAACTGAAGTTCCGGTCCTTTTCCATAGCGGTGTCGGGGAATCAGCCGCAAAAGGTTCCGATTCCGGTTAACAGGGCGACAGATAGAAACAGCACCCACTGACACAGTCTGAAATAATATCTACTGCCGGAACGCTCCGCAATGAGCGACAGCAGCCAGCCCAGCGTCCAAGCGCAATAGGTCAGCAAGACAAACAGCTCCAACTCCCGCGAACGGGGAATCACGCCGCTCCCCGCCAGCAACAGAAACACGGCGGCAAGCAGCAGGTCCGCACCGATCATCTGCATGCCGCAGCGACCCATCAGCCAGGCATCATAGGCCCGAAGCGCCGTATGTTCGGGACGCGCGGCGGCATAGAGCCGGTTTCCGAAGACCGAATGCACGAAAAAAGCGACAACGAGCAGCGCCCCCGCCACCAGAAACCATCCATTCATAAGCACCTACATTTTAAGATACAACCACTCGGGCAGCCAGCGCATCAGCCGGGCGACGACCCGCCAGCGGCGCGTCACGACGGCGACACGGCGTCTGCGACGGATCGCCCGCATGATCTGTGTCACGACCCGCTCCACGGGCATCACCCAGAACAGCCCTTCGCCCTTGGCCATGGCCGTATCGACCAGCCCGGGGCGGATGTCGGTCACAAGGAGACCCGATCGCGATTTGGCAGCGCGCTGCCGCAGCGCCTCGGCATAGTTGATCTGATAGGCCTTCGTCGCGCCGTATGCCGGAGCCGCCCCGCCGCCGCGCAGGCCGCCGACCGAGGTCAGGACGACGAGATGTCCCCCGCCCTGCCGCTCGAAGTGGCCGCAGGCCCAGTCGACAACGGCCGTCCACCCCAGCACGTTGGTGCGGATGGCTGGTTCCTCAAGTGAAAAGTCGAGCCCGGGATTCAACTCCCCCGTCCCGGCACAGACGATGCAGAGTTCCATACCGCCCAGCTCCCCGACCAGCCGCTCCAAAGCCGCAACCACCTCGGCCGACCGCGAGATGTCTGCAGCCGCCGTACAAAAGGCAGCGGGCTGTTCCGCAGCAAGCTGCGAGAGCAGTTCGACACGCCGGCCCACTGCACCGACCCGATATCCGGCAGCCGCAAGCCGCCGGGCAAGGCCCCGTCCGATTCCGGACGTGGCACCGATTACCACAACATGTTTCATGGCGGCAAAGTTAACATGGCCGCCACTGTAAAGAATTGATCCAAATCAAGAAATCACCGCACACGCCGCCGGATGCGGCTCAGCGTCTCGGGACGCACGCGCAGATAGGAAGCCAGCTCGCGAAGCGACACCAGATTCAGGATGCCGGGACAACGTCGCAGCAGCGCTTCGTAACGCTCCTGCGGCGTGGAGACATAGCTCTGCAGCAGGCGTTCGTAGACCTCGGCCGAGAGCCGCTCGGCCAGCATGCGGCCCAGCCGCTCATGCGCGGCATCAGCACTTAGGAACGCAAAGAGCCGTTCGTCGTCGAGGCGCAGCACCCGGCTGTCGCACATCGCCTCGATCCCGACCCACGCGGGCAGGTCGTTGCACATCGAGATGTAATCCCCGACGAACTCCCCGGCAAAGGCATATCCGACCACATGCCGCACGCCGCCGTCCGTCAGACGGACATACCGGAAAGCACCCTTCTCGACCAGCCCGCAATGCCGGTTGCGGCACTGCTGCCGGGCGAACTCCGCATCGCGCGAATAACGGACCGACGTTCCTTCCGCAAGAAAGAACTCCGCCAGCTCGGGAAAGGCGGCAGTCGTGATGAAGCGATTGAAATCCATGGCGGCGGTCATTCGGGCAGTCCGTGGGCGGAAATGTATGCGAGAATCTCCTCGCGGCGCGCCCGGGGCGTGACGTTCTGCCGGACGACCAGCAGGTACGAGCGGCGTATCTGCTCGCGGATGAAGGCGTCGGGCAGGTCGGAAGCCGTCGGCACGGCATTCCAGTGGCGCTTGTTGAAGTGGGGAGCCGTCGTGATCTCGGGATGGCGCTCGCGCAGCAGCAGCGCCTCGTCGGGATCGCACTTCACGGCGACCCAGCCGAATTCGACCATGTCGGCGCAGGCATACATCCTGCCGCCGATCTTGTAGACCAGCGTCGTCTCGTCGAAGGGCGTACACTCCTCGGTCAGGGGCAGCGACAGGCAATAATCGCGGAACGTCAGCACATCCATCTCTTGCTTTGTTTGGTGTAAAGATAACGATTTTCCCGCCATAATCCATCGTAACGCCGCATTTCGTCGGGTCTGCACAGCCCGGCCACCACTCCGCCGCAGACGTTGGTACGGCATTTGCACACGGAGAAGAGGTAAAACCAAAATTCAGCCAAACATGAAAAAAATTCTCCTCATCGTGCCCGTGCTGGCGCTCTTCGCCGCGGCATTCGCCGGCTGCACACAGCAGCAAAAGTGGAATCACGAACAGCGCAAGGCCATGCGCGAAGCGCTGCACGACTACCGGAAGATGGTCTATCTCGAGGACCTGACCGACCCCGAGTTCGTGCTCTTCACCGACGAGGTGGCCAACACGCTCGAAAGCAGCTACCCCGTCTACACGACCTTCATCGAGATGGCGGGTGTGAACGACACGGTCGACATGGTCGTCGTCACGACGATCGTCGAAGAGCTCGAAGCCGACGCCCGCAACATGCGCCACCTCTTCCCCTACGACTACCTCGTGGCCGAGGGGGTTCTGCCCGAAGGGCTCGACCTCGAACAGCGGCACGCCTTCTACAACTGCCTCGCGGGCAAGGTCAACGACACCTACGCCTCGACCATGCAGTTTTTCAACGCCATCCTGGCCGACACGACCGACCTCTCGCAGCTCCGCCAGCTGGAGAGCCAGTGTGCCAACGACCTCTTCGGGTGGGTCGTAACCGAGGTCGACATTATCGAGGAGGACTGATCCGCACCTCTTCCGCCGTACAGACAATGCGGGGGTGCTGTCGATAGGACAGCACCCCCGCATTTTGCGTATGCACCGGATCACTTGTCGGCGAAGAGCGACCGGGCGATGCCCAGCTCCAGGCCGCGCAGCTCGGCCAGGCCGCGCAGACGGCCCAGGCACGAGTAGCCGGGATTGGTATGCTTCTTCAGGTCGTCGATCATCTGGTGTCCGTGGTCGGGACGCATCGGGATCGAGATCTTCCGCCGCTGCTCCACCTCCAGGAAGGCCTTCATCACCTCGTACATCGGCACGTCGCCCTCGAGGTGGTTCGCCTCGTAGAAGTTACCCTCGGCATCGCGCTGCGTGGAGCGCAGGTGCACGAAGTTGACGCGGTCGCCCCAGCGGCGCATCATCCCCGGCAGGTCGTTTGCCGCCGAGACGCCGAGCGACCCCGTGCAGAGGCACAGTCCGTTCGAGAGGTTGGGCACGGCCTCGACCAGCCGGCGGAAATCCTCCTCGGTGGACATGATGCGCGGCAGGCCGAGGATCGGATAGGGAGGATCGTCGGGATGGATCGCCAGCACGGCGCCGACCTCGTCGGCCACGGGGGCAATCTCGCGCAGGAAGGCGATCAGGTTGCCGCGCAGCGTCTCGGCATCGACGTCGCGGTAACGGTCCAGTTCGTGCTGGAACTGCTCGAGCGTGAAGCTCTCCTCCGAGCCAGGCAGTCCGGCGATCATGTTGCGCGTGATGAGTTCCTTCTCGGCGTCGTCCATCCGCTCGTAGCGGGCGCGCGCCACGGCCTGCTCCGCCTCGCTGTACTCGCGCTCGGCGCCGGGACGCTTCAAGATGTAGAGGTCGAAGGCCATGAAGGCCGCCCGCTCGAAGCGCAGGGCCCGCGAGCCGTCGGGCAGCTCGTAGGCCAGGTTCGTGCGCGTCCAGTCCAGCACCGGCATGAAGTTGTAGGTGATGATGCGGATGCCGCACGCCGCCAGGTTGCGGATCGACTGCTTATAGTTTTCGACGTAGCGCTGGAAGTCGCCCGTGCGGGTTTTCACATGCTCGTGCACGGGGACGCTCTCGACGACCGACCAGACGAGGCCCGCGTCGGCGACCGTCTGCTGCCGGCGGCGGATCTCCTCGATGCTCCACACCTCGCCGTTGGGAATGTGGTGCAGCGCCGTTACGATGTCCGTGGCGCCGGCCTGCCGGATGTCCTCCAGCGTGACGGGGTCGTTGGGTCCGTACCACCGCCAGGATTGCTTGCAAAGATACATGGTCCGTGCGTATTATTAGATGGAGAAGGCGTCGAAACCGCCGTCGACAACGGCCAGCGCACCCGTCACGAACGACGAGGCGTCGCTGATCAGGTAGTGGATCGTACCGAGCAGCTCCTCGGGCTCGGCGAAGCGGCCCGCGGGCGTGTGGGCGATGATCGTCCGCGCACGGTCCGTATAGGAGCCGTCGGGATTGGTCAGCAGCGTGCGGTTCTGGTTCGTGAGCAGGAAGCCCGGGACGATGGCGTTTACGCGCATCTCGGGGCTGAACTTCATGGCCAGCTCGGCAGCCATGTACTTCGTGTAGTTGCCGATGGCGGCCTTCGCGGCGCCGTAGCCCACCACGCGGGTCAGCGGGCGCAGTGCCGACTCGGAGCAGAAGTTGACGATCACACCCTTCTTGCGGGCCGTCATGGCCTCGCCGAAGACGGTCGTCGGCAGCACCGTGCCGAAGAGGTTGAGATCGACGACACGCTTGAAGGCCTCGATCTCCAGATCGAGGAACGACTTGTCGGGGGCGATCGTCGCGCCGCCCATGTTGCCGCCCGCGGCGTTGAGCAGCACGTCGATGCGGCCGCAGTCGCGCAGGATCGTCTCGCGGTTCGAGACGAGCACGTCGCGATTCAGCACGTCGGTCACGAGGAACATTGCCTCGCCGCCCTCCTCGCGGATCGCAGCCGCGAGCTCCTCGCCCGCCGCCTCGTCGCGGTCCAGGATGACCACACGCGCACCCTGCCCGGCCAGATAATGGCAGATCGAACGCCCCAGAATGCCGGCGCCGCCCGTTACGACGACGACCCGGTCACGAATGTCAAACAGATTTTTCATGGTTAATATATGTTGGTTCTGTAATAGCCGATGTTCTCCCTGATCAGGATATCGATGGGCATGTTGTTGACCTTTTCTGTCTGCGAGACGCCCGTAAGGTGCTCGTAGAGGGCCCGCACGGCGTAGTAGCCCTGCGCCTTGGGACGCTGGGCGATCAGCGCCGTGACGACGCCCCGGCGCAGCATCTCCTCGTTGCGCGGGATGACGTCGTAGCCCACCAGCCGCACGTCGCGCCGCCCACTCGCCGCGAGGTAGCTGCCCAGCAGGTGGCACGTCGAATTGAAGGTCACGGCCCCGGCGATACGGGGATTTTCGTCGAACAGCGCATCGAGCTGCCGCCGGTTGTACTCCTCGTCGCGGATGCGCAGCCGCACATCGAGCAGCCGCCCGCGGAATCCCGTCGCGGCGAGGTAGTCGCGGAAGCCCTGCTCGCGGTAGCGGCACTGGTTCGAGCCGCCGTCGCCCGCATGCACGACGCTGCCCACGACGATGTCGGCATCGGCCGCCATCCGGTCCGTCAGCAGCCGCGCCGCCACGGCCCCGGCGTCCGCCGATGCGGTGCCGAAATAGGCCAGCCGGTTGCACTCGGGGATATCCGAGTCGACGAAGACGTAGGGAATGCCGCGTGCGTCGAGCTCGCGCGTCAGGGGCACGACCTGCTCGGCGAAGAGCGTGGCGATCACCGCGCCGTCGACCTCTCCGGTGCGCAGCGTGGCGACAACCTCACCGAACGAGGCCCTGTCGTACTGGTCGAAGCGGCATTCACACAGCTCGAAGTTGTAGCGTCCGGCCTCGGCGGCAGCCCGCTGCACCCCCTGCTCGACGTCGGCCCAGTAGTCGCCCTCCGAGAATTCGGGGATGACGACCCAGAGCGTCTGCCGCCGGCCCGATGCCAGCGACCGCGCCAGCAGGTTGGGCCGATAGTCGACCTCGCGGAGCACCTCGTTGATGCGGGCAAGGTTCGCGGCGGAGACCTTGCCGCGGTGGTGGATCACGCGGTCGACCGTCGCCACGGAGACCCCCGCCAGGCGGGCGATGTCCACGATGCGGATGTTGGAAGGAATATGCGGTTTGTCGTCCATCGTTCAGTCGGGTTTTGCCGAATACGTCCGTGTTTCCGTCCGCCGGCACCGCGCGCCTGTCGTTTTGACGCCCGCGCGGAAGCCGGCCGGTAGCGTGATTGCCGGATCGCTCCGACCCTCCCCGCCGCATCCGCCCCCGGGATGCCGGCCTCCCATTGCCGAAGCCCGGCCGCCGATCTCCGAATGCGCACTGCAAAACTATGCAATTATTTTCAAAAAACCAAGTGTGTGCGCACACATCTTTATTTTTTCGCAAAAAAAAGAGAAGCCGGAGCTTCTCTTTTTCTGGTCGGTTTCTCGCGTAAAACCGTGAAAACTGTTGTTCCGGCCCGAGGTTTACCTGCAAATCCGGCAAGTGGAAAGGCCACGCACCCGGGCACCGTTACGGACAGATACACCCGAGGAGGACTCACGCCGGGACTGGCGACCGACCCTTCGGCGAGCCTTTCGGGCGAAGCACCTGCGCGCAGCCCCGGGCAAAAGCCTCCTCGCCGACAAAATCTTCCCCTCCGGCGAAACCGCTCCCACCGGACGGGCAGCCCCCATCGGATGGGCAGCCCCCTTCCATCGGACGGGCCGCCTATGCGGATGCACCCGTTGCCGCCTGCCCTTCCCTGCGGGCGGGTGCCACGGCCTGCGCGGCACCGTCCGCACACTGTTCGGCGGCATGCCGCTCGTAGAACTCGCGCGCCACGACGATGCGGATCGCCTTGTGGAGCACCGAAAATTCCAGCGGCGTCTCACCCAGCAGCTCGCCGTCGGCCTCGACCGAGACCTCGGGCGAGGATTCGATGCGGATGCGGCTGCCGCGCTCCTGCAGGATGTGGCGGATGCGGTAGATGCCGCCGTTGAACAGGTAGCGGAAGCGGAAGAGGATGTGCCAGAAGTGGATCGGACGGATGAGCGACAGGTCCAGCTCGCCGTCGTCCGCCACGGCGCGGGGCAGCTGCTGGATGCCGCCGCCGTTGAACTTGCAGATGCCGATGGCGATCGACAGCAGCAGGTTGTTGTAGACCAGCCGGTCGTCGACCCACACCTTCACGCCCGTCGACTTGTAGCGGAAGTAGGACTTCACCAGGCACCACGTATAGCGCCAGCGGCTCTTGTGGCCTTTCTTCTTCAGGTGCGAGAGCTTGCGGATGACCTGCGCGTCGAAGCCCACGCCCGCGACGTTGGCGATGTAGCGGCTCTGGCGGTAGTGCGACTCCTCGTAGGAGACCACGCCGACGTCCTGCAGGAAGGAGTAGCCCTCGCGGATGGCCCGCACGGCGTCGCGGTAGCGGTTCGAGATGCCGAACGTGCGCACCCAGTCGTTGCCCGTGCCGACGGCCACGACGGCCAGCAGCACCTCGTCGGGGCGCACCTCCTGCTGGATGAACAGCCCGTTGACCACCTCGTGCAGCGTGCCGTCGCCCCCGACGACGATGATGCGGCGGTAGCCTTGCCGGACGGCCGTGACGGTGAGTTCCGTGGCGTGGAACTTATGCTCGGTGAAGACCGGTTCGCAGGGGATGTCGGCATCGCGCAGGTGCTTGGATATCTGCGGGAAATGGTCAAGCCCGCGGCCGCCGCCGGCCACGGGATTGACGATGACAAACCATTTCGATCCGGGCGTTTCCACGGCGTCTACCTTTCGGGGATGTTACGCAGCGTCTGCACCAGGAAGTCGTAGAACTTCTCCACCGAGGCGATCTCGACCTTCTCGTCGGGCGAGTGGGGGTAGCAGATCGTCGGGCCGAACGAGATCATGTCCAGCGCCGGGTACTGGCTGCCGATGATGCCGCACTCCAGACCGGCATGGATCGCCGTGACGGCGGGCCGCTTGCCGTAGAGCTGCTCATAGGAGGCGGTCATGGCCTTCAGGATCGGCGACTCCATGTTGGGGTTCCAGCCGTTGTAGCTGCCCGAGAGCTCGACCTCGGCGCCCGCCAGCGTGAAGAGTGCCTCGAAAGCCTCGCCGAGCGCCTCCTTCTCGGAGTTGACCGAGCTGCGCAGCAGGCTCTGCAGCTTCACGCTGCTGCCGTCCGAGACGACGCGCGCCAGGTTCGACGAGGTCTGCACCAGCCCCGGCATGGCCGTCGACATGCGCTGCACACCGTCGGGGCACGCCACGACGCACTTCGTGAGTTTCACCGCCAGCTCCGCGGGCAGCATCTGCGCGGGACGCTCGCAGCGTGCCGCCTCGATCGTGATGCCCTCCTCGATGCCGGCGAACTCCGCACGCACGACCTGCTCGTAGGCCTTCAGTGCGGCGACCAGCTCGTCGTAACGGGCCGCTTCGACCAGCACGACCGCCTCGGCCTCGCGCGGAATGGCGTTGCGCAGGCCGCCGCCGTCGACCGAGCAGAGCGACAGCTCGGGCCGCGTGTTCAGGAAGCGGAAGAGCAGCTTGTTGGCGTTGGCGCGCTGGCAGACGATCTGGATACCCGAGTGTCCGCCCTTGAGACCCCGCACCGTGATGCGTGCAGCGACACGACCGTCGTCGGGCGTCGGCACGGACCGGTACGGGAAGGTGATGTTGACGTCAAGACCGCCCGCGCAGCCCACGTAGAGCTCGCCCTCGGTCTCGGAGTCGAGGTTGAGCAGGATGTCGCCCTGCAGCAGTCCCGCCTTCAGGCCGAAGGCGCCGTCCATGCCGGTCTCCTCCGTGGCGGTGAAGAGCGCCTCCAGCGGACCGTGCACGAGCGTGTCGTCCTCGAGCACGGCGAGGATCGACGCCACGCCGATGCCGTTGTCGGCCCCGAGCGTCGTGCCGTCGGCCGTCACCCACTCGCCGTCGATGTAGGCATCGATCGGATCCTTCTCGAAGTCGAAGACCTTGTCGTTGTTCTTCTGCGGCACCATGTCGAGGTGTGCCTGCAGGATCACGCCCTTGCGCCCCTCCATGCCCTTCGAGGCCGGTTTGCGCACGTAGACGTTGTGCGCCTCGTCCTCACGGCACTCCAGCCCCTTCGCGCGGGCGAAGTCGAGGATGTAGCGGCGGATCTGCTCCTCATGGTGCGAGGGGCGCGGGATGCGCACGATTTCGGCAAAATGTTTCCAGACAAGCGCCGGTTTGAGCGCCGTTAAGTTTCTGTCCATGGCTATTCTTTTTTATGGTTCGATGTTTCGTGTTCGGGTGCCGGGGTCCCGTCGGCAGCGTGCTCGAAGGCCTCGACAATCTGTTTGACGAGCGGATGGCGCACGATGTCGCGGCGGTCGAACTCGACGATGCCGATGCCGTCGACCCCGCGCAGCAGCTCCATGGCGCGCACCAGACCGCTGTCCGACTTGCGCGGCAGGTCGACCTGCGTGACGTCGCCCGTGACGATGAAGCGCGCGTTGCGCCCCATGCGCGTGAGGAACATCTTGATCTGCGAGAGGGTCGTGTTCTGCGCCTCGTCCAGGATGACGAAGGCGTTGTCGAGCGTGCGGCCGCGCATGTAGGCCAGCGGGGCGATCTGCACGGTCCCCTCCTCCATGTACTTCACCAGCCGGGCCGGCGGAATCATGTCGTTGAGCGCATCGTACAGCGGCTGCAGGTAGGGGTCGAGCTTCTCCTTCATGTCGCCGGGCAGGAAACCCAGCTTCTCGCCCGCCTCGACGGCCGGGCGCGTGAGGATGATGCGCCGCACCTGCCGCTCCTTCAGGGCGCGGACGGCCAGTGCGATGGCCGTGTAGGTCTTGCCCGAACCGGCGGGCCCCACGGCGAAGAGCAGGTCGTCGTGCTCGTAGAGCTGCACGAGGCGCTGCTGGTTGACCGTGCGGGCGCGGATGATGTTGCCGTTGTTGCCGTAGACGATCACATCCTTGTCGACCGGCGCCTCCGCGAGGGCCGTGCTGCCGGCAAAGCACTGGTCGACGACCTGCGAGGAGATGTATCCGTACTTTATGTAATAGGCCACCAGCCCGTCAAGCCGGCGGGCAAAGAGGCGTGTCTCGGCCTCGGGGCCCAGCACCTTGATCGAGGAGCCGCGCGCCACGATCTTCAGCGTCGGGAACAACGCCCGGATCTGGTCGAGGTAGGCGTTCTTCGGCCCGTAGAGTTCGCGGGGATCGACCCCTTCGATGACGATTTCCTTACCGACAGCGTCCGTCATGGTCTAAAAGAGGTATCCGAGCGAGAGTGCGACATTATACGAACGGAGCTTGTCCAACCGTGCCCCGTCGGGCAGCACGACGTCATGCTTGGCGCGGAACTGCCCGTTGAAGCGCACGTCGACGAGCAGGTGGCGCAGCAGCTTCACCCCGGCGCCCACCGAATAGGAGAGCGTGGGGCGCACGCGCCCGAAGTCGACCAGATCGCCGCCCGACTTCTGCTTGCAGTCGTTCATCACCGTGAAGACCGGACCGGCATAGATGCGCAGCGGGTTGAGCAGCCGCAGCGACACGAGCACCGGCACGTCGATCGAATTCGACTTGAGGTTGACCTCGCGCCCGCCCTCGGGACGGATGCGCAGCCCCTGCCGCACGTAGAGAATCTGCGGCTCGATGGCGATGATGCCCACCTTCACGGCCGTGACCATGCCGACCTGCCAGCCCAGCTTGTTCTTCACCTCGGTGCGGTCCATGTTGGTCGTGAAGTCGGGAACGTTGACGCCGCCGATCACGCCCCACTCGATGCGCAGGCCCGGCAGTTGCGCCGAGGCGGGCAGCGCACAGAGCGCGAAAAGTACAATGGTGATGATTTTACGCATAATTTCGGTTTTTTGAGTTTTTTTCAAGTCAGTCTTTCCGCTGCAGGCGGCATGCCGCCCAGAGCATGTAGCCGATCAGCACGACCACGTAGAGCATGCCCGTATGAGGATTGCCCGTCAGGCGGATGATCGCCCCGCAGACGGGTCCCGAGAGGGCTCCGGCGGCAATGGCCATGATCATCAGCCCGGCCACCTCGTTGGCGTGCTCGGGCTCGGCCTTCGTCGCCACGGCATAGAACGTGGCGAAGACGCACGCCATGCCGAAGCCCAGCAGCCCGACGGCCGCATAGATCGCCGCCTCGCTGCGCACGAAGAGCAGCACGAGGCCGAGTGCCAGCGCCCCGGCCATGTTCCACGCCAGGTACTTCACGTCCGAGATGCGCACGAGTACCCACGCCCCGACGAGCGTGCCGACGATGCGGCAGGCATAGAAGCCCGTCGTGGTAAGGATCGAGTCGGGGTTGTCGATCAGCCGCACGGAGAGGAATCCGATGCCGACGTCGGCGGCGATGAAGCACGCCACGCCGAGCGTCGAGAGCAGCACGCGGCGGTTGCGCAGCAGGGCGAAGCAGTCGCGCAGCCCGGCGGTGCGTGCACGGCGCGGCGGTTCGGCAATCGGCGTAAGCCGCAGCCAGATGCCGCCCGCGACCGTCAGCGCGGCATAGATGGGCAGCAGCAGGCGCCACGAGCCCGTCGCGGCGACGAGCGCCGTGACGATCGGAGCCAGCAGGAGCAGCGACGTGTTGCGGAAGATCTGCCCGACGGTCAGGTAGCTGGTCATCCGCCCCCCGGGGACGATCGTCGCCAGCAGCGGGTTGACGGCCACCTGCACGATCGTGTTGCCGATGCCGAGCAGGCCGAATCCGGCGAAGTACCATCCCAGCCCGCAGCCGGGGCCGGCGGCATAGGGCAGCAGCAGCCCCGCGAAGGTAAACAGATACCCCCACAGCGCCGTGGCGCGGCGTCCGATGCGGTTCATCAGGGCGGCAACCGGCGTCGAGAGGATCAGAAACCACAGGAAAACCATCGACGGCAGGAAGCTGACGGCCCCCTGCAACTCTTCGGGAAACTCGGTGGCAATACGCCCCGTGATGGGGGCGACGATATCGCAGAAACCCATGATAAAGAACCCGGCAAGCACGGGGCCGAGCACTCGTCCATCCACTTTTTTTACAGTCATTACACGGATACAATTTTTCAAAGTTACGTTTTTTTTCCAAAAAACCGCGCTCCGAAGCCCATATTTTCCCCGCTCGCGGCAAAAAGCGTGCGGAATTTCATTTGGATTTGCCCGGAGATTTTTTTAATTTTGTAGAACAGGATGTGGCCGCGGCGCCCCGCGGAAAGAGCATTCCGCCCCGACGCCCGCCGCTTCCGCCCATGTTCCAAACCACTACACGACCTCCATGTTTCCGCTGTCGACATCCATAAACCTGACGCTGCCGATCGAGGACCCGATCCTGAAGTTCCTGCTCATTCTGGTCATCATCCTCGCGGCCCCGCTCATCCTCAACAAGCTCAAGATCCCCTACCTGCTGGGGCTCATCATCGCCGGTGCGGTGATCGGCCCCCACGGGCTGAACCTCGTGCTGCGCGACAGCAGCATCATCCTCTCCGGCACGGCCGGCCTGCTCTACATCATGTTCCTCTCGGGGCTCGACATGGACATGTCCGACTTCAAGCACAACAGCTGGCGCAGCCTCGTCTTCGGACTCTACACCTTCTGCGTGCCGCTCGGACTGGGCATCCTCGCCGGGCACTACCTGCTGGGCTTCCCACTCTACTCGTCGATCCTGCTGGCCGGGCTCTTCGCCTCGCAGACGCTCATCGCCTACCCCATCGTCAGCAAGCTCGGCATCGCACGCGACAAGGCCGTCACGATCTCCGTCGGCGGCACGGTCATCACCGACACGCTGGCCCTGCTGCTGCTGACGATCATCGTGGGCATGGCCACGGGCAACATCGACGACCACTTCTGGTGGCGTCTCACGCTCTCGGTCGTGCTCTGCATCGTCGTCATCGCGGTGCTCTTTCCGCTGCTGGCGCACTGGTTCTTCAAGCACTGCAGCGACAACATCTCGCAATACATCTTCGTGCTGGCGCTGGTCTTCCTGGGGGCCTACCTCGCGCAGCTGGCCGGGCTGGAGCCCATCATCGGCGCCTTCCTCTCGGGTCTGGCCCTCAACCGCCTCATCCCCCGCACGTCGCCCCTGATGAACCGCATCGAGTTCGTCGGACACGCCATCTTCATCCCCTTCTTCCTGATCGGCGTAGGCATGCTCATCGACTACCGCGCCTTCTTCCGCGACTGGGAGAGCCTCGAGGTCGCCGCCGTGATGATCCTGCTCATCACCGCCGCCAAGTACCTCGCCGCCTACTTTACGCAGAAGACCTTCCGCCTGTCGAAGGACCAGCGCACGGTGATCTTCGGGTTGAGCTCGGCGCACGTCGCCGCGACGCTCGCCGCCGTGATGGTCGGCTACAACGTCATCCTCGGCTACACGCCCGAGGGCGAGCCGATCCGGCTGCTCAGCGAGAGCGTGCTCAACGGCACGATCCTCATGATCCTGGCCACGTGCACCATCTCGACCTTCGCCACGCAGCGCGGCGCCCACAACATCGCGCTGGGCAACACGCAGGAGCGCGACGAGGAGCCGCTCCGGCAGGAGGAGCACATCCTCATCCCGGTGGCGGGCGAGCGGTCGGCCGAGGAGCTGGTCAACATGAGCCTCACGCTCAAGAAGCCCCGCGATCCGAACGGGCTCTACGCCCTGAATGCCATCGACAACCGGGTCGAGGACCCGAACGTCGAGAAGCGGGCCCGCAAGATTCTCGACGCCGCGGCCTCGGCAGCCGCCGCAAGCGACGTCTACCTGCAGACGCTGCTGCGCTACGACGTCAACATCTCGAATGCCATCGTCAGCGTCGTCCGCGAGCGCAACATCACCGACCTGGTCATGGGCATGCACCACGTCTCGCCCGCTGTGCCGGGCATAGCGGGCATCCCCGTCGCAACGGGACCCGCCATCGGGCGCATGGCCGCCGACGTGCTGGGACAGAGCAACGTCACGACCTTCCTCTACAACGCCGAGCAGCCCTTCTCGACGATCAAGCGCCACCTGATCATCGTACCCGAGAAGGCCGAGAAGGAGGCCGGGTTCCAGATGTGGATGGACCGCATCCGCATGCTCGCCCGCAACACGGGCGCCAAGGTCATTCTCTTCGCCCCGGGCCGCACGATGCCCTACCTGCGGCCGACGGGCCGCCGCCGGCAGTCGGGCAACATCGACTTCGTCGTCTTCGAGCAGTGGGACGACCTGCCGTCGCTCGAGCACGACCTGCGGCAGGACGACTGTCTGTGGTTCGTCATGAGCCGCCGCGAGCGGGTCTCGTACCACCCGGCCATGAGCCGCATTCCGCTCTACCTCGAGCAGTATTTCGCCGGGTACAGCTACGTGCTGCTCTATCCCGTGCAGGCGGGTCCCGGCGACAGCCGCTACCTGTAACCGGGCCGCCGGGGGGGGCACTTTCGCTGCCAGGCCGCACAACCTTCGCTGCGGAGGGGGGGGGCACAACATCGCCGCCGAGCCGCACAACTTCGCCGCCGGGCCGCGCGCCCCGGATGCCCTGCCGGCGCGGCGGGAACCGACCTCCGCACGCTTCCGCGGGCCCGTCGCCGGGCGAAATAAGCAAAAAATTTTTCGGTATTGCGGATTTCCGCTATCTTTGCACAAAATATAGAGCGCTGAAACTATGAGTCTGGTAGCAATCGTAGGACGTCCGAACGTCGGCAAGAGCACCCTCTTCAACCGCCTCGTGGGCGAACGCAAGGCCATCGTCGATTCGACGGCCGGCACCACGCGCGACCGCCACTACGGCAAGAGCGACTGGAACGGCCGCGAATTTTCCGTGATCGACACGGGCGGCTACACGGTCAATTCGGACGATATTTTCGAGAATGAAATCCGCCGCCAGGTGCTGCTGGCCATCGACGAGGCGGACGTAATTCTCTTCGTCGTGGAGGTCTCGACGGGCATCACCGACCTGGACATGCTCATGGCCGACATTCTGCGGCGCACCTCGAAGAGGGTGATCCTCGTCTGCAACAAGGTCGACAACAACGACCAGATCTACTCCTCGCACGAGTTCTACGCCCTCGGGCTGGGCGATCCCTACTGCATCTCGTCGATGTCGGGAAGCGGCACGGGCGACCTGATGGACGCCATCCTCGCGGCGCTGCCCGCCGATGCGGCGGCCGAGGAGGAGGAGAACCTGCCGCGCATCACGATCGTCGGACGCCCCAACGTGGGCAAGTCGTCGATGACCAACGCCCTGCTGGGCGAGGAGCGCAACATCGTGACCTCGATCGCCGGAACGACGCGCGACTCGATCCACACGCGCTACAACAAGTTCGGCATGGACTTCTACCTGGTCGACACGGCCGGCATGCGCAAGAAGGGCAAGACGATGGAGGATCTGGAGTTCTACTCCGTGATGCGGTCGATCCGCGCCATCGAGAACTCGGACGTCTGCATCCTGATGCTCGACGCCCAGCAGGGACTCGAATCGCAGGACCTGAACATCCACAACCTGATCGTCCGCAACCGCAAGGGGTGCGTCATCGTGGTCAACAAGTGGGACCTCGTCGAGAAGGGGAACAACACGATGAAGGAGTGGACGGAGTTCCTCAAGAAGAAGCTCGCGCCGTTCAACGACATTCCGATCATCTTCACCTCGGTGCTCAACAAGCAGCGCATTCTGGAGGTGCTGCAGACGGCCATCCGCGTTTACCAGTCGCGCAAGCGCCGCATCTCGACCTCGGAGCTGAACGACTACCTGCTGCCGCTCATCGAGAACTACCCGCCCCCCGCCACCAAGGGCAAGTACATCCGAATCAAGTACGTGACGCAGCTGCCGACGCCGACGCCGCAGTTCGCTTTCTTCGTCAACCTGCCCCAGTACATCAAGGAGCCCTACCGCCGCTTCCTCGAAAACAACATCCGCGACCACTGGGACTTCTCGGGCGTGCCGATGCAGATCTACTTCCGCCAGAAATAAGACGAAAGGCGAAAAGTAAAAGGTAAAAAGTGAAAAGAGAAAGGTAAAGGGCCGGAGGAAACGGGAACTGTTACCAGAGATCATACGAGAACGGGGAGAGGCTTCAGGCCGTCTCCCCGTCGTTTTTTTCGCGCTGCCGGAAAGCGGTGATGCTCTCGCCGTTCATCTTCGTGAAGAAGCGGCTGAAGGCCGCCGTATCCTCATAGCCCAGCAGATAGGCGATCTCCTTGGCGGGTTTCGACGTATAGAGCAGCAACCGCCGCGCCTCGGCATTGATGCGGTCGTGGATGATCTCCAGCGGCGAGGGGCGGCCGCAGGCGGCAAAGAGGTTCGCAAGGGTCTTGGGCGAGCGGTGCAGCATCGCGGCGTACTCCTGCACGCGCTTGAGCGTGCGGAAGTGCTGGTCCACGAGCATGTAATAGCGCCGCACGGTGTCGAAGAGCCGCTCGCGCCGGTCGACGGCCGGGAACATCGCCCGGGCGATGCGCGTGCAGAGGATGATGAAGCGCTTGAGCTGCATGCGCAGCATCTCCTCGCGCAACCCGTCCTCGACCCCGTATTCGTGCCGCATCTCCTCGACGATGCGCGCCAGCGTTTCCGCCTGCCCGGCATCGGGCGTCAGGCACATCACCTCCGACGTGCCGTTGAAAAGAAATCCGTTGCACGAGACCTCGCCGTCCTGGCTGAACAGGCAGTAGAAGTTGCTGTCGAAGAGCAGCGCCAGGTAGTCGCCCGCGGGTTGGAGGCTGCTGATGCGGTGAGCCGGCGCAAGGGGCATGATCTGCCCCTCGCGGAGCGTCATGCGGATATGGTCCACCTCCAGCTGGAGGTCGCCGCGCCGCGCCCAGAGGAACTTGTACAGGTCGGCATGACGCGCCAGCACGTCCGGAACGTGCAGGTCGTCGCACATCACGATGCGCCCCCGAAGAGGTGTACTGAAGGTCAGCTCCATGTTTTGCGGATTTTTACGATTCCAAAGATAGCACGATTCGGACAAAAAGCCGCACGCTGCACCGTTTTTTCGGAACGGCATCGGCCATCTGCCCATAAAAGAGACCGGAAGAGCCGAAACTCCTCCGGTCTGAACCGTTATTGTATTGCCCCGCCGGAATGGCTGCCGCGGGTCCGGAGCGGGATGTCCCGCCGCACAGCGCCGCGCATCACGGCCGCGGCCCCTGTCCGGACTTCTCCGAACCGCTCTGACCCGTTCCGGTCATCCGGGTCCTCCCGAACCTCTCCGGCCCTAATTCGGTCTTTCCCGAACCTTTCCGGCCCGCTTCTGTCATCTCCGGCCTTTATCGGACTTTCTCCGAACCCATCCGGGCCCTCTCCGGCCCCGACGCGGCAGCGTCAGGCCTGCTCCGGGTTGCCGCCCGCAGGCTGTGCGCCTCCGGCCTGCGGTGCTCCGGACTTGTCCCCTCCGCGGCGGTGACGGCGCCCGCCGCGATGGCGGCGGCGCTTGGCCGTCGCAGCGGGGGCCTCGGCTGCTGCCGGTGCGGAGTTCTCCGCCGGAGCCGGCTCGGCAGCCGGTTGGGGTGCAGCCGGCGAAGCGGCGGCACTGCGGCCCCGGTTGTCGCGCAGCCGGTCTCGGCGTCCGCGGCCATGTCCGCGACCGTCACCGCCCTTGCTGCGGCCGCCGCGTCCGCGACCGCGTCCCCGGCTCTCGTCGGGTGCGTATTTCGGCCCCTCGCCCACCGATGCCGGGAGTTCGGCCTTGCGGATGTCGCGCTCGATGAACTTCTCGATCCGGTGGAAAGCGCCCTGTTCCTCCTCGTTGACGAAGGTCACGGCACTGCCCGTCGCCGCGGCGCGCGCCGTGCGGCCGATGCGGTGGATGTAGTCTTCCGGATCGCGCGGCACGTCGTAGTTGATGACCAGCCCGATATCCTCGATGTCGATGCCGCGGGCCACGATGTCCGTCGCCACCAGGATGTTCACCTTGTTGTTCTTGAAGTCGAGCATCACCTCCTCGCGCTGCGCCTGCTCCAGGTCGGAATGCATGGCCGCGACGTTGAGCTTCATGCGCTTGAGCGTGTGGGCCAGCTCCTTGACCTTGAGCTTCGACGACGAGAAGATGATCGTCTTCGACTCGGTCGGCTCGGCGAACAGCTCGCGGATGATGCCCAGTTTCTGGCTCTCGTAGCAGACGTAGGCCGACTGGTCGATCGCCTCGTTGGGCTTCGAGATGGCGATGTTGACCTCGGCTGGGTTGCGCAGGATCGACTTGGCCAGCTCGCGGATCTTCGGCGGCAGCGTCGCCGAGAACATGATCGTCTGCCGCTCGCGCGGCATGTAGGAGATGATCTTCATGATGTCGTCCGCAAAGCCCATGTCGAGCATGCGGTCCGCCTCGTCGAGGATCAGGTACTCGACATGCGAGAGGTCCACGCCGCTGTTCTGCAGGTGCGAGATCATGCGGCCCGGCGTGGCGATCACCACGTCGGAACCCATCAGCATGCCCTTTTTCTGGATGTCCCAGCCCTTGCCGTCACCGCCGCCGTAGACGACCGTCGTCGAGACGGGCAGGTAGTAGGAGAAACCCTGGAACTGCTGGTCGATCTGCTGCGCCAGCTCGCGCGTCGGCACGATGATGACCGACTTGATGACGTTGTCGTCGTTGCCCTCGAGCAACAGTTTGTTGAGTAGCGGCAGCGTGTAGGCCGCCGTCTTGCCCGTGCCGGTCTGGGCGCAGCCGATCAGGTCGCGGCCCTCCAGAATCACGGGAATCGTATGTTCCTGCACCGGGGTCATCTCCTCGAAGTGCATATCGTCAAGACCGTCGAGGATTTCATCCTCCAGGTCGAGTTCGTCAAAACGCATCTCTCAAATCCTTTCCTTTTGTTTTATTCGTTCATACCAGTTTGCGCGGCGCCGATCTCCTCGCCGAAGAGCGTCGCGGGCGTGCAGCCCGTGATGCGGACCCGCACATAGTCCCCGACGCGGTGCGTGCCGCGGTCGAAGACCACCACCTTGTTCTGCGACGTGCGTCCCGAGAGCTGCTTCGCGTCGCGCCGCGACTCGCCCTCGACCAGCACCTCGAACTCGCGCCCCACGTCGCGCAGGTTGCTCGCATGCCCCAGCTCGTTCTGCAGCGCAATGATCTCCTGCAGGCGCCGCGACTTCACCCCGTCGGGCACGTCGTCCGGCAGGTGCTTCTGCGCGAAGGTTCCCGGGCGTTCCGAATACTTGAACATGTAGGCGAAGTCGTAGCCCACCTCGCGCATGAGCGACAGTGTCTGGAGGTGCTCCTCCTCCGTCTCGCCCGAGAAGCCGGCGATAAGGTCCGTCGTGATGGCGCAGTCGGGCATCAGACGGCGGATCGCCGCCACGCGGCCCAGGTACCATTCGCGCGTGTACCGGCGGTTCATGCGCTCGAGCATCGACGTTGCGCCCGACTGTGCCGGCAGGTGGATCGCCCGGCAGATGTTGGGCGTCGCGGCCATCACCTCGAGCAGGCGGTCGCTCATATCCTTGGGGTGCGACGTGGCGAAGCGCACGCGCAGCAGCGGCGAGATCGACGCCACGCGCCGCAGCAGCTCCGGGAAGTCGACCTCCCCGGCACGGTACGAGTTGACGTTCTGCCCGAGGAGCGTCACCTCGCGGTAGCCGTTGTCGAAGAGCGTGCGGGCCTCGTCGACAATCGTCTGCGGGTCGCGGCTCCGCTCGCGGCCCCGCGTGTAGGGCACGACGCAGTAAGAGCAGAAGTTGTTGCAGCCGCGCATAATCGCCACGAAGGCGCTCACGCCGTTGCGGTCGAGACGCACGGGCGCAATCTCGGCATAGGTCTCCTCGGTCGAGAGCAGGACGTTGACCCCCTTGCCGCCCGCCTCGGCCTCGCGCACCAGGTGCGGCAGGTCGCGGTAGGCGTCCGGCCCGGCGACGACATCCACGCCCGTCGGGCCGTCGAGCAGCCGCTCCTTCAACCGCTCGGCCATGCAGCCGATGATGCCGACGACGAGGCCCGGTTTTGCCCGGCGGCAGCGCTTCATCTCGGCCAGCCGGCCCCAGATGCGCTGCTCGGCGTTGTCGCGGATCGAGCAGGTGTTGATCAGAATGACATCCGCCTCGTCGAGGCGCTCCGTGTAGACGTATCCCTCGCGCTGCATGATCGAGACGACGATCTCCGTGTCGCCGACATTCATCTGACAGCCGTAGGTCTCGATGAAAAGCTTGCGGCCCGCGCCCTGCAGCGGGCGCAGCGTATTGGTCTGCATTTCCATCCTCTATTCGGCCTGAATGTCGTTCTTGTCGGGGAACTTCTTGAAGCCCTCGCCGAAGGTCTCGTAGGCGTCCGTCACCACGACGAAGGCCCGCGGGTCGATCTCGCGGATCTTGTGCTGCACCTGGCGCACCTCCTTGCGGCTCACCACCAGGAAGATCATGTCGCGCGCGGCGTCCGTGTACATGCCGCGCGACTTGATGTAGGTGGCGCTGCGGTCCAGGTCCTCGATGATGAAGCGCTTGAGCTCGGCGTGGTTGTCGCTGATGATGAAGAGCAGCTTGTCATACGACGCGCCGTCGAGCAGGTAGGCCACCACGCGCGAGGTGATGTAGATCGTGATGAGCGAGTAGAGCGTCAGCATCCAGCCGTTCGAGGCCGCCTCGCCCGTGCCCAGTCCGAAGCCGATGACGGCCAGACCCGACAGGACGACGAAGCCGTCGGCCAGGAAGATGCCCGTCGAGAACTTGATGCCCGCGAACTTCTGCAGCAGCATCGCCACGATGTCCGTACCGCCCGTGGTGGCCTGCTGCCGCACGACGAGGCCCTGTCCCACGCCGATGACCACGGCGCCGATGACGCACGTGAGCAGCAGGTCGTTCGACAGATCGAGCCGTCCGCCCAGCAGCAGCGCCGGATCGAGCGACTCGACCGCCGCCTCGTCGGGATAGACCAGCCGCGTGAGGATGTTCATGAAGCCCGGCGTGTAGAGCGCCGCCAGCACGGTGCGCGTGCCGAACTGCCCGCCGAAAACGAGCATCGCGATAATCATCAGCGGCACGTCGAACATGTATCCGAACGTACCGACCTGGATCGACGGGAAGATGTTGTGCAGGACGATGCCCATGCCGTAGACGCCGCCGGGGACGAAGTTGTAGGGGTTGACGAAGAGCACGAATCCCGATCCCATGATCGAGCAGCCCACAAAGATGAGAATCCACGAACGCCACCACGCCCACGACCCCATGGGCTCGAGCAAAGCCTTTGTATTCATACGGTATAATTTTGCACAAAGATAGCAGAATTCCGCGAAAAACACAGGCTGCGCGACACGGATTTTTCATGCCGCTGTTCCGAATCTGAAAATTTTTGCTATATTTGCGTGAAGAAAAAGCAATCGGAAAGCCATGATTTTGACATATTACACCGCTACGACCATGATTCTGATCGCCTATCTGCTGGGCTCGATTCCGAGTGCCGTGTGGATCGGCAAGAAATACTACGGCATCGACATCCGCGAATACGGCTCGAAGAACGCCGGCACGACCAACATGCTGCGCGTGCTGGGCAAGCGGGCCGCACTGCCCGTCTTCGCCCTGGACTTCATGAAGGGCTTCGTGGCCGTGACGCTCATCGAGCTGCTCAAGTACGACGAGAACATCAGCGACATGTGGCTCATCAACGTCAAGATCATCGCCGTCTTCGCCGCCGTGCTCGGGCACATTTTCCCGATCTTCGCCGGATTCCGCGGCGGCAAGGGCGTGGCGACACTCGTGGGCGCCGTGACGGGCATCTACCCGCCCGTGGCACTGCTCTGCTTCGGCGTATGGCTCGTCGTGCTGATGATCTCGCACTACGTCTCGCTCTCGTCGATGGTCGCCGGATGCTGCTTCCCCTTCTTCACGCTCGTCTCACCGAAGGTCAACGAATCGATCCCCTTCGTGGTCTTCTCGTTCGTCATCGCCGTGCTGCTCATCTGGACCCACCGCAAGAACATCGAGCGCCTGAAGGCCGGCACCGAGTCGAAGATCTACATCTGGAAACCCCGCAAGGTCAGCGGAGAGCCGCCCCGCAACGGGAACGGCGGCCAGACCCCGTCCGGAAAGTAGTCCTCCCCGAAAAAAGGACTTTCCGGACCAATTTTCCCGAATGACGGAATAAAAAGCCCCGAAAGAATTTCGGGAGCGTTTTTTTCCGTATCTTTGCCCCCAGAACCGTGTATCTTCCCTTTACACCAACCTATGTTACAGGAGAATCTGATAAAAATCTACGAAAAGAGCTTCCGCGAGAACCGTGAGATGTCGGCACTGACCGACTACTTCAAGAACGAGACCTTCTCCTACTACGAGATGGCCAAGGAGATCGCCAAGCTCCACCTCGTCTTCAAGAAGGCCGGCATCAAACGCGGCGACAAGATCGCCCTGATCGGCCGCAACAACCCCCGCTGGTGCATCACCTACATCGGCACGATCACCTACGGTGCGGTCATCGTGCCGATCCTGCAGGACTTCACCCCGGCGGACGTCATCCACATCATCAACCACTCGGAGAGCCGCCTGCTCTTCCTGGGCGACAACTTCTGGGACGTGATCGAGGAGGACCAGATCAAGCAGATCGAGGCGGTCTTCTCGCTGACGGACTTCCACGTGATCTACGAACGCGACGGCAAGTCGCTGACCAAGTTCCAGCGCGACATCCTGAAGAACTACCGCAGCAAATACCCGCGCGGCTTCAGCATCCACGACATCAAATACCCCGAAATACCCAACGACCAGGTCATCCTGCTCAACTACACGTCGGGAACGACCGGCTACTCGAAGGGCGTGATGCTCACGGTCAACAACCTCACGGGCAACGTCCTGTTTGCCAAGTCGGCCGTCAACACGCAGACCGGCAACCACTACTTCCAGCAGGGCGGGCGCACGCTCTCGTTCCTGCCGCTGGCCCATGCCTACGGCTGCGCCTTCGACTTCCTCGCGCCGCTGGCCGTCGGCGGGCACATCACGTTGCTGGGCCGCATTCCCTCGCCGAAGATCCTGCTCGAGGCAATGGCCGTCGTCAAACCCACGGTGATCTGCTGCGTGCCGATGATCCTCGAGAAGGTCTACCGCAAGCAGGTGCTGCCGATGCTCGAGAAGGGCCCCATGTCGATCGCCATGAAGATTCCGCTCCTCAACTCGGCCATCTACTCGGTCATCCGCAAGAAACTCATGGACGCCTTCGGCGGCAACGTCGCGATCTTCATCGTCGGCGGCGCCCCGATGAACCAGGAGACCGAATCGTTCCTCATGAAGATCCGCTTCCCGATCACGATCGGCTACGGCATGACCGAATGCGCCCCGCTCATCAGCTTCACGCCCGACAACGAGTTCAAGCCCGGATCGTGTGGCCGCTATCTGAAGGAGCTGCTCGAAGTGAAGATCGACTCGGCGGACCCGGAGCACACGGCCGGCGAGATCCTCGTACGCGGCGAGCACGTCATGAAGGGATACTACAAGAACGACAAGGATACGCAGAAGGTGCTCGACGCGGACGGCTGGCTCCACTCGGGCGACATGGGCACGATGGACCCCGACGGCACGCTCTACATCCGCGGCCGCTCGAAGACGATGATCCTCTCGGGCAACGGACAGAACATCTACCCCGAAGAGATCGAGGACAAGCTCAACAACATGTACCTCGTACTCGAATCGCTCGTGATCGACGTCGGCGAGGGACGCCTGCGCGCGATGGTCGTCCCCGACTACGAGCAGGCCGAGGCCGAGGGGGTCGACAAGAACGACCTGCCCGAAATCATGCAGAACAACCTCAAGGAGCTCAACACGCAGCTGGCTGCCTACGAACGGGTGGCCGAGATCGTCCTCTACCCCACGGAGTTCGAGAAGACGCCGAAACGCAGCATCAAGCGTTACCTCTACAGCCCGTCGCTGCTGAACAAGTAGCCGTCGCGGGCGTCGGGAAGAGTCGCAGGATTGGGACGGCCCACAAACAGGCCGTCCCAATCAATTATGAACAACCGCATACATAAGGAAAGACATGAAAAAAGGGTTGATACTTTGCCTGCTTCTGCTTTGCGGCCTCTGCCGGGCAGAAGGACAAACCGAGCTCTGCCTGGTAGGGACGAAACATGAACCCTGCGCGTACTTCAACAGCGACAGCATCCATGTCATCCTGTCGCGTGTACGGCCCGACGTGGTGCTGATGGAACTGGACTCCTCCTTCTTCGACAAAAATTTCCGCTTTGATCTGGAAAGGTATCCCGACCTGTTGTCGACGAACGAAACCATCGCGGCGCACCGCTATCAACAGGAGCGGGGCGTGGATCTGCGTCCTTTCGAGATCACGGGCCGGAACGAATGGTATCGCGCGCACCGTTACTTTGAACGGCAGGACAGCATGTGGCGCGACGCGCTGGCCCTGTATCGGGCGGACCGGCTGAGCCGGAAGGACCGGGAGGACATGGAGCTGATCCTCCAGGTGATGAACTACAACGACATGCAATTCGCTTCCCCCCGGGACATGAATTCCAGCATGACGATGGGATACCTGACGCTCCGCGAATACATACTCTACCAAAAACTGGTCTCCATCGTGGAGAGCGAGCCGCAGCTCGGCCGCTGGCGGGACTTTGTCCGGATATGGTCCTCCCGCTGGTATGAGCGCAACGGGGTGATGGCGGCCAATATCCGGCGGATGGCCGAGGCTTATTCCGGCAAACGGCTGCTGGTTCTGGTCGGACTGGAGCACAAGCCCGGACTGCTGAAACTGCTGAAAGCGTGCGACGGAACCGTATTGAAAGAGTATTGGGAGTTTCAGGAGTGAGACTGCGACCGGACAAAAGGAAATATCAGCCGTAGTCGGGAGCGTTTTCCATGGATTTTTCCGTATCTTTGCTCCCATGAGAGTTCTCCGCAAACAGGCCATCGGCGAAAACCTGCTCTACCTCATGGTATGGGCGGCCATCATCCTCGTGCCGGTGCTCAACTCGCAGATGATGTCCGAGCTGCACATCAACCTCGAGAACGTGCTCATCGCCTGGCGGCAGATCGCCCCCTACCTCGTCATCTTCATCATCCACAACTACCTGCTGGCGCCGCGGCTGATGCTCCGCCGCCACTACAAGGCCTACGTCCTGTGCGACATCGCGCTCATCATCCTCGTCTTCTGGATCGTCTACCTCTACGAGGAACGGCTGTCGGACCACCTCGCCCTGCAGGGCACCCCCGAGGCGGTCGATGCCTACCGCAAGGCGTCGTTCTCGAATCTGGAGATCTACTGGAACGTCGTGCTGGGCTTCTTCATGACGGGTGCCAACACGGGCATCAAGCTCATCTACCAGTCGATGCGCGACGAGCAGAAGATGGAGGAGCTCAAGCGGCAGAACCTCCAGGCCGAGATGGACTACCTGAAGTACCAGATCAACCCGCACTTCTTCATGAACACGCTCAACAACATCCACGCCCTGATCGACATCGACACGGAGTGTGCGAAGAGTGCGGTCATCGAGCTCTCCAAGATGATGCGCTACGTGCTCTACGACTCGGGGCGCGAGCTCATCCCGCTCAACAAGGACCTCCAGTTCCTGCAAAACTACATTGAGCTGATGCGCATCCGCTACACAGACACGGTGGACATCCGCGTGGAGTATCCGCACGACCTGCCCGAGCAGGTCTCGATCCCGCCACTGCTGCTGATCGTCTTCGTGGAGAACGCCTTCAAGCACGGCATCAGCTACAACCGCCCGTCGTTCATCCGCCTGACGGTCGCCTACACGGAGGGCCGCGTGCGCTGCACGGTGGTCAACAGCCGCCACGGCGGTGCACGGCAGCACGGCCCGGGCATCGGGCTGGAGAACGTCCGCAAGCGCCTGGCGCTCATCTACGGCGAAGAGAACTACTCGCTCGAGATCCGCGAAGAGACCGACACCTATACCGCTAACCTGATAATACCGACGCGCCATGCTTAAGTGTATCGCCGTGGACGACGAGCCCCTGGCCCTGCAGAAACTCAAGAACTACATCTCGAAGACCCCCTATCTGGAGCTGGCGGGCACCTGCCACAACGCCCTCGAGGCGCAGACGTTTCTCGCCGAGCAGCAGGTGGACCTGATTTTTCTGGACATCAACATGCCGGACCTGAACGGCGTGGATTTCGTGCGCACGCTCCGTGACAAGCCGATGATTATCTTCACGACGGCCTACTCGGAGTATGCCGTCGAGGGATTCCGGCTCGACGCCATCGACTACCTGCTCAAGCCCTACAGCTTCGCCGACTTCAGCCGCTCGGCCGCCAAGGCGCACTCGCTCTACGACCTGCGGCACAACCAGCGGCCGGCAGGGCAGGAGGCGCTGTCGGAGGCGGAGCCGAAGGACCGCGAATACATCTCCGTGAAGGCCGACTACAAGGTCTCGCTCGTGCGCATCGCCGAGATCGTCTACCTCGAGAGCGAGGGCGAATACGTCCGCATGCACCTCGCGGACGGCACGACGATCACGACGCTCTTCCGGCTGAAGAACATGGAAGCGGCCCTGCCGTCGGACTCCTTCATGCGCGTGCACCGCTCCTACATCGTCAACCTGCGCTGCATCAAGTCCTACGTCAAGGGGCGCATCTTCCTCGGCGAGACGGAGTATGTCCCCATCGGCGAAAACTACAAGGAGGCCTTCCAGAACTACATCGACAGCCACTTCCGCAACCTGTGAGCTACGCTCCGGCGGTCAGGTCGGGAAAGTGCGCCAGCGGCACGTAGCGGCCGTCACGGCACTCGTAACAGCCGTGCACGCGCCCGTTCGTCAGCACGACATACCGCGCTCCGAGCACCGAATTGTAGCGCACGACCTGCGAGAGGACCTTCTCGTTGACCGGCACCCCGGGGGCCTTGCATTCGGCGACGAGCAGCGGCCGCCCGCCGTCGTCCACGACGACGACATCCGCGCGCTGCGGCTGGCCGTTGAGCGCCACGGCATATTCGGCCACGATGCGCCCGGGCTGCGCCCCGCAGTGCGATACGAGGTAGGCCACGAGGTGCTGCCGCACCCACTCCTCGGGCGTCAGCACGAGGTACTGCCCGCGCAGCGCGTCCCAGATTTCGACCTGCGCGCCCTGCCGCCGGGCGCGCAGCCGAATGGCAGGAAAATTGAGTTTGGGGAGCCGGAGCATTGACGTATCGAAAAAATTCGTATCTTTATCCGGTAAATATACGAAACTTATGCGAAGAGTATTTGCGATCGCAGCCATTTTTTCGTGCTGGGGCCTCGCCGCACAGCCCTGCGCCCCCTCGGAAGGGCGCGAACAGCCGCGCTGCGAAGTGATCGCCTACCCCACGGCCGAGGCGGCCACGGCGGCCGACGGCGGCAACAACCGCTATTTCACGCGCATCACCCAGTGGGCGCGGCAGAGCGACACGCTCTCGACGCCCTTCACCGTACCGTTCGTCTGGGCCAACCGGCAGGTGCTCTTCCACGTCGGCTCGGCCTCGGTGCCCTATGAGGTACTCGTCAACGGACGGCGCGTGGCCCGCAACGCCGACGGCAACACTCCGGCGGAGTTCAACCTCACGCGCTATGTCCGCGAGGGCCGCAACCGGCTGGACCTGATCCTCACCCAACCCTCCGACGCGGCGCCGCTCGAGAGCTGGAAGGAGGCCGGAGCAGCCCCCGGTGTCACGGACACGTGGATCATGAGCCAACCGACGATGCGCGTGCGCGACGTCCTGACGAAGTGCTGGCCGAGCAACGACGGCGACGGCACGGCCGTGGCCGAGGTAGGCATCGTCGTGAAGAGCAGCGCCCTCAATCCGCGCACCTCGCGCATCTACTACGATCTGCTGACACCGTCGGGCGAGACCGCCGCCACGGGATACAAGGAGCTGACGCTCGACATGCGCCGCGAGGATACGCTGCGTTTCGTGACCCGCATTCCGGCCCAGCTGCTCTGGAGCGCCGAGCTGCCGACGCTCTACACGCTGCGCCTGAAGACACAGCACGAGGGGCGCTTCGGCGAATACCTCGAGCTGCCGCTCGGCTTCCGCACCGTCGCCACCGACCCGCAGGGCCACATGACGATCAACGGCCAGCCGGTGCGCCTGCACGCCTACGAGATCAATCCGCAGATCGTCAGCGCCAACCTGCTGGCCCGGCTGCGCGAACTGGGCTTCAACACCCTGAAGTTCATGCCCGGATACATCTCGCCCGAGCTGCTGGAGATGTGCGACATCCAGGGCGTCTACGTCGTCGCCCAGGCCCCGATCGACTCCAGCAAAAGCGGCGCCTCGCGCCGCAAGGAGGGCAACCCCTCGAACGACCCGGCCTGGCAGGCCGCCTACATCGAACGCACCGGGGACAGCTACCACACGACCAAGCGCCACCCGTCGGTGATCGCCTTCTCGCTGGCCAGCATGTCGTCGAACGGCATCAACCTCTACGAGAGCTACCTGAATCTGAAGCGCTACGGCGATTCTCGGCCGATCATCTACCCCGACGCCGCGGGCGAGTGGAACGACGATCCGCTGCTGCTGGACTGATCCCGGCCGCCGGACCGGCATGTCGGCCCGGGGCGCAGGATCGGACGGCGCGGGCGGCCGGCACATGCGGTCCATAATTACAGGTGCGGAACAGAAAAGCTCCCGATTCCGGGGCAAAAAGGGACTTTCGGAGCAAAAAACACATTTTTTTGAAAATTTTTTCCGGTTTTATTTGGAGATATAAAAATTATAGCTACCTTTGCACTCGCAATCACGAATGATTGATGCCTCTCTAGCTCAGTTGGTAGAGCACGACACTCTTAATGTTGGGGTCCAGGGTTCGAGCCCCTGGGGGGGTACTAAAAGAGAGCAAGCAAAACTTGCTCTCTTTTTTTTGCATACGAACCTAAATACACCTGTGTCATGTACGATTACGATAATCGAGTGGTCATCACGCTCGACGCCGGCGGCACGAACCTCGTGTTCGGAGCCATGCAGGCCAACAAATTCATTGTCGATCCCATCACCCTCCCGTCGAATGCCGACAACCTGGACAAGTGCCTCGCCACGATGGTCGAAGGCTTCCGTCAGATCATGGCCCGCGTGCCCGAGAAGCCCGTGGCGATCAGCTTCGCCTTCCCCGGTCCGGCCGACTACCCCAACGGCATCATCGGCGGCTACCTGCCCAACTTCCCGTCGTTCCGCGACGGCGTAGCCCTCGGCCCCTTCCTCGAGGCGAAATTCGGCATCCCGGTCTTCATCAACAACGACGGCGACCTGTTCGCCTTCGGTGAGGCGCTGGGCGGCGCCCTGCCCGAGGTCAACGCCCGGCTCGAAGCACTCGGCAGCTCGAAACGCTACAAGAACCTGCTCGGGTACACCTTCGGTACGGGATTCGGCATCGGCATGGTCATCGACAACCGCCTCAACCGCGGCGACAACTCCTGCGTCGAGACCTTCTGCCTGCGCCACAAGAAGATGCCCGACATCATCGTCGAGGACGGCGTGGCCGTGCGTGCCATCAAGCGCGTCTACGGCGAGCTGACGGGCAATCCCGACCACGGACTCGAGCCGAAGGACATCTGCGAGATCGCCGACGGCACGCGCGAGGGCGACGCCGAAGCGGCGAAGAAGGCCTTTGCCGAGCTGGGCGAGGTGGCCGGCGACGCCATGGCTACGGCCGTGACGCTCGTCGACGGACTGATCGTCATCGGCGGCGGCATCACCGCAGCCCGGCGCTACATCATGCCGAGCCTGCTGCGCGAACTGCGCGCAAAGATTCACCAGCTGAATGGCAACGAGCTCAACCGCGTCCAGATGAAGGTCTACGACCTGGACAACGACGAGGAGTTCGCCGCCTTCGCCAAGGGTGACCTGCGCACGCTGAAGGTCTACGGTACGGACCGCTATGTGGCCTACGACCCGCAGAAGCGCGTCGGCGTCATGATCTCGAAGCTCGGAGCCAGCAAGGCTATCTCGGTCGGCGCCTACGCCTTTGCGTTGAGTCAGCTGGACCAGGAGGCCGGCAAGGAGCAGTAATCGCGTCAAAACGCCCCGAAAGGCCGGAAAAAGAGACTCCGGCGAAGACCCGGGCGGAGGCAAAAGCTGCCCCGGCAGGCGCGACGGACGGATCCCCTGCGGGCGCGACAAAAAGAGAGGAAACAAAGATTTCAAAAGATACAGACGAGTCATGTACAAGTTCAAACCCATTCTGAAAACCATCATCTGGGGCGGCGAGAAGATCGTGCCCTACAAGCAGATCAAGACCGACCAGCACTCCGTCGGCGAGAGCTGGGAGCTGTCGGGCGTCAAGGGCGACGAGTCGGTCGTGGCCGAAGGTCCCGATGCCGGCATGACGCTGCCCGCGCTGATCGCCCGCGACGGGGCGAAACTGCTCGGCAAAAAGAACTTCGAGCGCTTCGGCGAGGAGTTCCCGCTGCTCATCAAGTTCATCGACGCACGGCAGGACCTCTCGATCCAGGTGCATCCGAACGACAAGCTGGCCTGGGAGCGCCACCACTCGAAGGGCAAGACCGAGATGTGGTACGTCGTGGCGACGGACGAAGGTGCCCACCTGCGTTCGGGCTTCGCAAAGCAGGTGACGCCCGAGCAGTACGAAGCCAGCGTCGCGAACCACACCATCACGGACATCCTGACCGACTACCGCATCGCCCCGGGCGACGTCTTCTTCCTGCCGGCGGGCCGCGTGCACGCCATCGGCGCCGGGTCGTTCATCGCCGAGATCCAGCAGACGTCGAACATCACCTACCGCATCTACGACTACGGCCGCGTGGGTGCCGACGGCAAGCCCCGCGAGCTGCACACCGAGCTGGCGAAGGAGGCCATCGACTACACCGTGCTGCCCGACTACCGCACACACTACGAGACGGCCAAGGACCGCCCCGTCGAGCTCGTGTCGTGCCCCTACTTCACCACGACGCTCTTCGACCTGACGAAGGAGTACACGCTCGACCGGACGGCGAAGGATTCGTTCCTCGTCGTGATCTGCATCGAGGGCCGCGGCACGCTCACCGACAGCGAGGGCAACACCGTTCCGGTGCACCAGGGCGAGACGGTGCTCGTGCCCGCCACCGCCACCTCGCTGCGCTTCACGCCCGAGGAGAACATGAAGGTGCTGACCAGCTCGATCGACTGATCCGCCGCAGACGACATGCGGCAGCGGCCCGACCGGTCCGGACCGCAGCCGAACTCCGACAAAAAAGGGCTGTCCGCAATGCGGACAGCCCTTTTTCACATCGGTATCGGGACTACTCGAGCGTTGCCCCGTATCCCGCATACTCAGCAGCCACGACAAACGTGCCGGTTGCCGGATCGTTCGTCGACAGCGGACTCTCGGTCTTCTTGGAATAGGTGCCCTTCTCGGGATAGTACGACGTCGGGTTGTTGCTTCCGTCGAAGTACATCTTCCAGCCGCTGGTACCGTATACGATGTTGTCCGCCTTGTCGAGGTCGATATTCGGCCACGGACCGTTCGTATTGTAATCGTAGGTCACACGCATGATGGAGACATACTTCGCCGCCGTAGCGTAGAGGACGTTCTTCGAGAAGAGAACCGAACCGATCTGGTCCATCTGGAAGTAGGCCGAACCCATACCGGCCGGGTTGGAGGCACCGCTGCCATAGCTGATCAGGTCCACGAAGGTGTTGTTCGTGCAGGTGATGCTCAGGTTGGAGAGCGAGCCCGTAAGCGAAGCCTGGTGCGTCTGGAAGAGCAGCGTAAAGGCGGAGCTTACGTTTTCACCCATGCGCGAATAGAGCACGTTGTTCTCGAAGGCCATCGTCCTGAAGCCCGAAAGGCCGCTCTTGAGGGACTCCGTGAGCTTGAAGAGCGCATAGGAGGTCTCCGTACCCGGCTCATAGCGCAGCTTGCAGTTGCGGAAGATGATGTTCTCGACATACGAACCCTCCTTCGTCGAGCTGTACGATGCGAGCAGGCTCTTGCCGTTGCCGAAGGTGATGTCGCAATCCTCGAAGATCAGCGTCTTGGCACCGCCGACGTCGTTCGTCATGGTGAAGAGCTGCGAGTTGGCGCCGTTGCGCATGTCGATTTCGAGGTTCTTGAAGGCGAAGACGGCATCGCGGTTGCGCAGGTGGAACTGGTTTTTCAGGTTGAGCTTGGTCTTGCGGTCGGCATAACGGCCGATGAAGACGGCGTCGTTCTGCATGTAGTTGTTCGCCGTGGTGATGGCAAACGAATTGTTCGCCTCGCCGCCGTCAAGGAAATAGACCGAAAGCGTACTGCTCAAGGCCAGTTCCGTATCGGGATTCTCCGCCGTAACGAGCTTGAGCCTCTCCGAATCCTTGTTGTAGATAACCCCTTCGATCTCGACACCCGACACGTAGTAGTCGTTGGGATCGAGCGCCTCGGCAGCCGTCGTTCCCTCCGCCGAGACCACTTCGCTGAAGAGCTCGCCGGCATAGGCCACCACGTAGATCGTATAGGCCGTCTCGGCCTTCAGCCCCTCGACCGTCACCGAGGAACCCACGACCGCCGTACCGTCGGACAGCACCTTCGCGGCATCGGGAGCCGTCTCGGCCGATTCGAGGCAGAGGTGCTTCCAGCCGTCGGCATTGGCCGATACCGTCACGTCGAAGGTCAGCGTCGAAGCGGTCGGGACCACCGTCCCGGAGAGGGCGACCTCCACCGTCGGAGCCACGGCCTCGGCGCCCGTGCACTCTACCTGGATCTTCGAGATGCACGAATACTTGCCCGACACGGCCAGAATGGCCACATCCTGCTCGGAGTTGGCCGTGGCGCGCGTCCCGGCGGCCGGAGCCGTCACGACGAGTTCGGCCACACCCTCGACCGCCTCGGTCAGACGGGCCGTCCACCCCTCGGGAGCCGTCACGATCGTCTGGTCGACACCCGTCATCTTCACCTCGAAGCGCTTGGTCGCACCTGCATCGAAGAGCTGCACGCCCTCGGTCGGAGTGACGATCTGGCAGAGGAAGTCCTTCAGGATGGGGATGAGCAGCTCGCGGCCGTCGAGCAGCTTGATGTAGAGGCAGTCACCCTCGATGCGCACCGCCTCGAAGAACTTGTCGGTCACCTCGTTCGAGCCCACCGCCTTGACGGGATTGCCGGCCGTGTCGAGCACGTTGTCGTAGGTCTTGCCGCCGTCGTAGCTCACCTGCCAGCAGCCCGTCGTCTCGTCGACGCGGAATTGCGGCGTCACGCCGTCCTCGGCCTCGGCCTTCACGCCCAGCGACGTGAAGGTCTTGCCGCCGTCGTAGCTCACCTGCCACATGCCGTTCTCGTCGATGCCGATGACGGGAATCACCGCCTCGGCCTCGCTGCCCTGGACGAGTTCGATGGTCTCGCCGTTGGTCAGCGTAATCACATACTTGCCGTCGACGACCTCGACCTCGGAGATCGTGGCGCCGCCGTAGAGCGCCTGCAGGGCCTCGATGTTGCCGTTGAGCGCGTCGACCTGCGTTTCGAGCGCCTGCACGCGGCTCTTCAGGTCGTCGATCGCATCCCACAGGTCGTCGTTGTTGTCGCACGACTGGAAAGAGGCAGCCAGCGCGACGAAGAACAGGATCAGATACTTTTTCATAATGTTTATCGCGTATTGTTATTTATTTCAGTGAATTGAGCCATCCGGGCACATACCCGAGACGTTCGCGCAGCTGCGCCTCGTAGAGCGACTGCGGCTCGACGGGCGTGCCGTTGCTTTCGAGGTAGAGCGTCTGCAGCTCGTCGCTCGACTCCGTCTCGGCCCAGCCGCCGGCAGCCTCGGAGTAGACGCCGAAGTTGACCGCGGCGCCGTGGAAGCCCACGATGATCGGCGGCATGATCTTCCACCAGTCGTTGTTCGGGAGCCACCACTTGAACACCCCGCCGCCGAAGTCGTGCTTCGCCCGCGTGGCATTGAGGTTCCAGAGCGTCAGGTCGCGCAGGTGGTTGGGGACGTTCGAGACGTCGCCGCCGAAGCGCCACTGCACGAAGCCGCCCGTACAACGGTCCACGAGCGTGGCCCGCGGCTGCTTGGAGTGCGACTCGAAGAGGGCGTCGTCACCCCACGTGTTGTTCCACAGCACGGTGCCGATCGACTGGTTCGAGACACCCGAGGCGTGGTACTGTCCGGCATTGTCGAGGAACGTGCCGCCCGGCAGGCCGCTCGACGTCGTGCACTCGTAGCCGCTCGTGCGGTCCACGACCTTGCCGATGAAGACGCGCGAGGAGCCCTGCGCCCGCACGGCCGAGTGGCCGCGGTTGCCCGTGATCGTGATGTCGTAGGCCGAGCAGTTGGCCGCCGAGGAGAAGGTCAGGGCCTCGCTCACGTCCTCGAAGTCGACGCGCCGCACCCACGAGTTGGTCAGACGCATCATGTTCAGGGGCTTGAAGGCGCCGTCGTCCTCCCACGAGACGTGGTGGCCGAAGTTCTCCTTCGCGTCTCCCACGAAGGTCAGGTCCTCGACGCCGACATTTTCGTAATGGGGAAACTCGCGGATCTCCCAGTTGTACCGGGCCTCGACCTCGTGCATGATCGGCTCATGGAAGGTCACCGTACCGTTGCCGACCGACTTCACCTGATGGTAATCGTAGACGCAGACGGTCTGGATGTCGGTCATGGCGGGTTTGTCCACGGTTTTTGGGGCCAGCTCCTTGGCCACCAGCTCGGGGTCGTTGTTCTGCAGGTAGAGCATCACCCAGTCTCCTGCCGAGATGCCGGCCGTCGAGGCCACCTTCACAGAGAAGGCGCCCTTCGCGGCATCTTCGGTCACGCTCGTCAGGGCCGAATAGCTGTTGCCGATGCGCGTGCTGTTGTGCTTGATGTTCAGCATCACGGGCGACGACCACAGATCGGACGTGGCGGGATAGTTCTTCGTCTTCATGATCAGGCGCGTCTTGTCGCGGCCGGCACCCTTGATGACGAAGTTGCCGCCCAGAAGGATGATGTCCGAGCTGCTGTACTCGATGGTCTGCCCCTCGTTGACGATCGGCGTGTCGCGCCGCGCATCGTCCGTCTCGTCGTGCAGGACGTAGTCGCCCTCGGGGAAGTAGATGATCGCCCGCGCATTGGCGTTGGCATGCGTGTCGCCCGGGGCACGGTAGAGCTTCAGCTCGCGCAGCAGCGCGCAGAACGCCTCGCGCGAGGAGGTCTGGCCCGTGGGATCGAGCCCGTAGTCGAGGACGTTGTAGACCTTGTAGCCCAGGCCCCAGACGTCGGGGGGCGCCACCTCGCCGTGTCCGTAACCGGCATACGAATAGTCGAGCAGGACGTTATCCGCAGTTCCGGCCTTAAAATTTCGCCACGCCGCGCAGGCGTTGGCATCCAGCTGCTCGTTGAGCAGCACGACTTCCAGCGGCACGATCTTCAGATACCCCTTCGGAGAGGTCACGACAACCGACAGCGTCACCGGCTCCTCGGCCTGACGGGCCACGGCGGGTGCCGTGACGATCAGCTCGGTCTCCGTAAGCTCGGCGCGCCAGCCCTCGGGGGCTTGGATCACCGCCTCGGCCACGTTCGACTGCACGACCTCGAACGAGCGCGTCTCCCCGAGGTAGAACTTCTCGCTCTCTCCGGCCACGATCTCCAGTCCGAAGTCGTCGCAGACGGGCAGCGTCAGCTTCCCGCCCGAGAGCAGTTCGATGGAGAGCAGTCCGCCCGCCTCGTCGTACTCCACCTCCTTGAAGACGGAGCTGTAGCCGATGACGACGTTGCCGCCCACAGCATTGACCGGCTCGCCGTTCTGCAGCAGGGGTTCGTAGGTGGCGCCGCCGTCGAGGCTCACCTCCCACGTGCCGTCCGCCGCGACGCGCAGCCGGGGCGTGATGCCGGACGCATTCTCGGCGTGCTCCCCGTCGGCCACGGGCCAGGCGGGCACTTCGCTACCGTCGACCAGCAGGCGCGTGAAGGTCGCCCCGCCGTCGAGGCTCACGATCCAGTAGCCCTCGGCGTCGATGTTCAGCAGGGGCACCAGCGCATCGAGCTTTTCACCCTCGATGATGAGGTACTTGCTGCCGTCGCTCAATTCGAGCACATAGCCTTTCTCGTCGGGCGTGACCCCGACAATGACCGTCGATTCGTCCATCAGCCGATGGAGCGCCTCGATGCTGGTATTCACCTCGCCGACCCGGGTCTCCAGCGCGGCCACCCGGTCGCTCAGTTTCCCGATCTCGTCGCGGATACCGTCGGTCTTCTCACACGATTGCAGCACCAAGGCCGAAGCGGCCGCAATCCATAAAAACAACCTGTTCATATTCGATTTGCAGTGATAAATTAGTGTTCCGTATCGTAGGGGAGCACCCCGGAGAGCACCCGCTCGCGGTACCAGACGTCGTCGTGGTCGCGCAGCAGCACGGCCAGTTCGCCGCAGAGCGAGGCGAAGAGTTCGGGATGCTCCGCAGGGGAGAGCGAATGCAGCTGGTAGGGGTCGTTCACGTCGTCGTAGAGCAGCACGCGCTCCAGCGCGCCGCTGCGGTCGATCTGCAGCTCCATGGTGTGGGTCAGCGTCTTCAGGCCGCGCGCCTGAGGGAAGAAGCCGCGGACCAACCCTCGGGCATCGCGCTCGCCGTCGAGGTTGCGCAGGTAGAGCGCCGCACGCGGCCGCTCGGGCTGCACGGCGTCGTTGCGCAGCACGGCCGAGAAGTCGCGCCCCTCGACGCTCGCCGGGATGCGGTCGGCAAGCCCCGCCAGGCCGAGCAGCGTCGGCATGATGTCGGGCGACGAGAGCAGCAGGTCATCCACGCGGTGCGCGATCCGCCCCGGATAGCGCACGACGAAGGGGATGTTGAGCGACTCGCGCCAAATCGAGTTCTTCGGGTCGGTGACCGAGTGGCTGGTCATCGTCTCGCCGTGGTCCGAGGCGAAGACGACGATCGTGTTGTCGGTCAGCCCCTCGCGGTCCAGCGTCGCAAGCAGCCGCCCGAACTCGCGGTCGATGCCGCTCACGTTGGCGAAATAGTAGCGCGCCGCGGCCGCCTTGGCCATCGTCGTGTCGGCATTGTCGCGCACGAGCAGCTCGCCGAGCGACTTGTCCTTGTACAGTTCGTAACCCTCCAGGTCGCAGTCCTCGGTCGAGGCATAGGGCGAATGGGGCGGGTTGATGCCGAGCATCAGGAGGAAGGGCTTGCGGCCGTCGCGCTCGCCGCCGCGGTTCTCGATGTAGGCGATTGCCTTCGAGACCTCGTGCTGCGGCGACCACTCGTCCACGTCGTGGCGGTTGCCCTCCGTATCCCAGTAGTGGGGATGCTTGTGGACGTCGTAGGTGCCGTAGGAGTACCAGTAGTTGAAGCCGTGGCGCCGCTCGGGCGGCGTGTAGGCATCCCATTCGGGCACGGCGTCGCTCACGTAGGTGCCCGGACGCTGGGGGTTGTTCTTCGTCGGATAGTCCACGTGCAGCTTGCCGATGTAGGCGCAGTCGTAGCCCGCCGCGGAGAAGACGTCGCCGATGCACTCGGCATCCTCGCGCAGCGAACTCTCGGGACGCTCCGACATGCAGTTCAGCACCACGCCGCTGCGCTCGGGATACATGCCCGAGAGGAGCATGCCGCGGTGGGGGCTGCTCACGGGGCAGTTGCTCACAGCCTCGCTCAGCACGACGGACTCGCCGGCAAAGCGGTCCAGGTTGGGCGTAAGGACCGGATCGCCGCGCCAGGCCACCTGCTCCGCATATTCGGGATCGCTCCAGAAGCCCAGCGACGAATTGCGGAACTGATCCGGAAAGACGTAGATCACGTTCGGATGCTCGGTCGCCGCCGGAGCGCAGGCTGCCAGGGCAAGCCCCGCAAAAGGAATCACTCTGTCAAGTTTCATCATCGCTTATCTCTTTTCAATGAGTCTAACCTCGCGTGTCGCACCCTCGCGGCACGTGAAGGTCAGCACGGTATTCTTCCGTCCGGTCTCGACCCGCACGCCGGCCGTTTCGCCCTCCGCCTGCCAGCGGCCCCGGAGTGTCACACACACCTCGGAGGCGATCGACGGGTTATCGATCCACGAGCGCGAATAGATGCTTCGCTCGATGCGCCGGCCGTCGGCATCGAACTGCTCGTCGCTCGGGCCCTCATAATAGCGCAGGTCGGGATCGGCCACAGCGACCGTCAGGGCGTCCTTGCGCTCGTCGATCATCACCAGCGACGGCAGCGACACCTCCACGAGGCGCCCCGCGCCGACCTCGCCCCCGCGGAAGAGGGCATAGGCCTCGATGCCGGTCGGAATGTCGCGCACGATGTGTGCCGCCGCGTCGCAGCGCACCACCTCATAGGGCAGGCGGCGGGCATAGCGGGCCGCCTCGTCGTCCGTGGCGTGCACGACCATCAGGTATTCGTAGTCGCCGCCCGAGACCTCGCCGTCGCCGTGGTCGATCCACGCCGTGGCAAAATTGTTCTCGGTCGGGACGTCGGTCTCCTCGTGCAGCGAGTGCTGGAGGCTCTTGGCCACATGCACCCGGCCGCGCGGGACGATGTAGAGGTTATGCAGGTTGTCGCGCAGCACGGCCCCGTTCGTCAGCTCCGCCTCGTAGGGGAAGGTGCTCACCTCGGCGCCGTCGACGACGACCGGATCGGATTCGCGCTCCAGAAAGTTCTGGAAGAGCGTCGTATGCACGCCCCCCTCGGCCGCGTTTTCGATCTCCGAACCGAGGCAGACGATGCGGTTGTCGAAGAGGAAGACGCTCTTCTGCGCCCGGAGCGTGCCGTTGTACTTGTCGTGGTCGTGGAGCCGCATGGCAAAGAGTCCGTTGCGGCCGCCGAGGCTCACGCCGCCGGCAAAGGCCTCGTCCGAAAGGAGCATCTCCTCGTAGCCGGAGAAGGTGTCCACGTTGCGGATGTCGGCCTTCAGGCGCTCCATCGGGATTGCCAGGGCCGTCGTGCCGGGGATGTGGCACCAGTCCCACCCCTCCTGCCGGAATCCGCTGCCGAAGGCGCTCACGGGATCGCCGTCGCCAAGCAGCTGCACGCTGCCGTTTGTCAGGTAGCGTCCGTAGTGGTTGGCCCCCTGGTAGATCTCCGCCGACCAGACGTAGCGGCTGTGTCCGGCGACGGTCACGAGCCAGTCGCCGCGCCGGTGCGAAAGCGAGGCGTTGTATCCGTAGACGTGCGTCCCCTCGGGCGAGGGTTCGGCCGCGATGCCGGCCGCGCGGAAGCGCCGCGTATAGGCATCCTCCCCCGCAGCCAGCCGCAGGTAGGCGGCCGCCAGCTCCGTGTCGATCGGCTGACTGCCGTCGGGCGATCCGGCCACGGCAAGGCGCGCATAGTGCCACGGCACCAACGCGCCGCGTCCGTCGGGATGGCGGCCCGAGAGGGCCAGCGGGAACGACCGCAGGTTGCAGTAGAAGCGCATCTCGAGCAGCGCCCGCTTCAGCACGGCGTGGCTCTCGGCGCTTACGGCGAAACACGTCTTCGAGAGCAGCCACACGGCATTCACCGCGCCGCCGCTCAGTCCGTCGACGGCGTAGGCCGGATAGTGGTGGCGGTGGTGGAAGACCGTGCCGTCGCTCTTGAAGCAGGGCGACGTTCCCTCAGTCAGCTTGTAGCCGTTGTCCACCCAGCGGGAGAAGGCCTCCAGATAGGCCGCCTTCGCGGGCGTGTCGGGCAGCATCACGATGCTCGCCAGCCGGCCGATGAGCGACGTGTTGAAGGCGTCGATGTCCATGCCGGGCACCTCGGGCGGGAGTTTCACCTCGCCCACACCCGAGAACCACTCCATGGCCTGCTGCACGTCGTGCTCCAGGCCGGCGCGGCGCAGCACGTCGCGCATGATGACCGGCGCCGTATAGAAGTTGCGCATGCTGTAGCCGAGGTGGTGCAGCGTACCCTGCGCACTGCCGGCGGCGAAGCCCTGGTCGAGCAGGTGGCGCGTCAGCAGCACGTACATCCGCTCCAGCTCCCCGCGCTCGGCCGACCCCTCCGGGGCGGCATTCCAGGCCACGGCCAGCTGGAAGAGGAAATCGTTGCAGCCGCGCAGCGTCTGGCCGTTCGCGCCGTAGAGTTTGGCCACCTCCGTGAGTCCGAGGTTGATGTAGGTCTCGGCGTAGCGCACGAACCAGACGGGCTTGCCGTGCAGCGTGCCGTCGGCATTCTCCGTGATGCCGTAGGCAGCAAACTGCCGCCGCAGGGTCTCCAGCGGCAGCGGCCTGCGCCCGTCGAGCAGCAGCTCGCGCAGGCGCTCCTCGACGGTGGCCATGTCGCGGCGCTCGTCGTCACCGATCGACGCCGCGGCCTCGGGCATCGGGTTGCGCCACGACTGCAGCAGCACGAGCCAGTGCATCGTCGTCGCGGCGTTGATGAACGGAGCCTGGAAGTCGGCCGTATGGTGCCGCACGTCCTGGAACGAGGCGAGGATCCAGTGGTCGAAGAAGAGCTCGCCGGCCGGAGCCCCCTCGACGGTCACGGTCACCTCGTCCATCCCCTCCTCGGGCGTTCCCTGCATGTCGCGGTCGAAGGCGACCCAGGCGCCGCGCCAGCCGGTGAATCCGAGTCCGTAGTCGAACCACGCGCAGGTGCGTCCCTGCTTGCGGAACTCGAAGCGCAGCGACCCCTCCAGCGCCTGCGGGGCATAGACCCAGAAGACGAACGAGGAGACGGAGGTTTCGCGCGGATTGGGGTTTTCGGCGAGGTACTCCACCGGAGAGGCGATGCGCACCTGCGCATCCGGCTGCGACCACTGCCAGCGCACGGAGCGGGTGCCGTGCTTGTAGTGGTCGCCCGAAAGGCTCAATGTCGAGCCCGGCGACGCCTCCATCGGCGCCGCAGACTCCTCGAACGAGAGAATCCGGTCGTCGGCGACCTCCTGCACGGGCTGGGCCGACGCGCCGGCAAGCCACATCGACGCTATGACAAAAAAGAGCAGTCTACGCATTGCAGATACGGTTTAACGGGGTTTTCGGGAGCTGCACGCAGGGCTAAAAGAGCGGTTCGCCCCTGTCGACATGCGCCTTGCGGATCAGCGCCTCGAGGAAGTAGTAGTCGGCGTAGTTCAGCGGCACGTCGATGTTGCTGCCGTGCGGGATGCTGCCCACGGAGTGCATCAGCAGGAAGCCGCCGTTCTCACCCACCGGAGCGCGGTAGGCGGGCGACGAGAGCGACTCGATGACCTTGTCGGCCTTCTCGCGGTAGAGGGCGTTCTGCGTATAGGTATACATTTCGTAGAGTGCCGAGGCGAGGACGGCGGCCGTCGAGGCGTCGCGCGGCTCGTCGGGAATGTTCGGCGCGTCGTAGTCCCAGTAGGGCACCAGGTCGGCGGGCATGTTCACGTCGTTGAGCATGAAGCCGGCCACCTTCTCCGCGTGGTCCAGGTAGCGCTTGTCGCCCGTATAGCGGTAGCAGGTCGTGAAGCCGTAGACGGCCCATGCCTGGCCGCGCGCCCAGGCCGAATCGTCGGCGTAGCCCTGCGCCGTGCAGCGGCCGCGGACGTGTCCGTCCGTGAGGTCGTAGTCCACGACGTGGTAGCAGCTCCAGTCGTCGCGGAAGTGCTCCTTCATCGTGCGGTCGGCGTGGCTCACGGCAATGTGGCGGAAGGTGCTGTCACCCGAGAACTCCGACGCCTTGAACATCAGCTCGAGGTTCATCATGTTGTCGATGATGACCGGGCACTGCCAGCCGCGCTCGCCCTGCCAGCCGCGGTCGGCATCCCACGACTGGATGACGCCCGGCACCTCGCGGAAGCGCGTCGCGAGCGACCTGGCCGTCTGGACGATCACCTCGCGGTAGCCGGGGATGTTCTTCAGCCGCAGGCCGTTGCCGTAGCTGTCGTAGATCATGAAGCCCACGTCGTGGTGCCACTGCAGGTACTGGATCGAATCGAGGATCTCAGTATGCTTCTGTGCACGCGCCGCCCACGCCTCGTCGCCCGTCAGTTCATACATGTACCAGAGCGTGCCGGCAAAGAAGCCGCTCACCCAGTCGTCCGTCGGGACGTAGTCGATGCGCCCGTTCTTGTAGGTCGACGGGATGCGGATCACGCCGCCCGTTTCGCTCGAATCGGCCAGCATCGCGATCTGCTGCTCGGCCACGGCCACGTTCTCGTCGATGATCGGCGCGCGGCCCGGGGCCTGCGCACACGACGCGACGCCGCCGGCCAGCAGGGCGACGACCGCACATTTCGACCATACACTCTTCCAATAGTTTCTGTCTGCCATATAGTTAAAGTATTAATGTTTCCATCGCACGGCGGCCGCACCGAGAAAAAAACGACTCCGCATCCGATTCCGCACCGGACGCAGATCGCCCCGTCGCCAACGAACGGGCGCATCGGCCTCACTCCCTCTGTCACAAGTCCCGCGGGACTTTATCCACAAAGATAAAATAATTTCGAGACTTACGCCATTTTTTCGGACTTTTTTCCATTTCGGACTTTTTTTTCATCAATTTCGTTCGCATAAATTTTGTCGGTTGGATTCTTTTGGCTAATTTTGAATAAATTTCATTTTTCCCCGATATGACCAAACTACTGCTATACGGTGCAAGTGCCGCGCTGGGACTCCTCTCCCTGTTCGGGAGCCTGACGGCACAGGCCGCCATCGACGCGAAGATCACCTTCGAGACCGAAATCCCCAAGGCCTTCGTCTGCGGCGAAAACAGCACGATCGAATTGAGCGACCGCCACTTCAAGGACGGACGGCAGTCGCTGCACTGGAGCTGGACCGCCCCCTCGACCCTCCGCTACAACGACTTCGGCGAGCTCATCAGCTCGTTCCGCGTCAAGGGCGCCGGCATCATGCTCTGGATCTACAACCCCGTGGCGGCCGACGCCGACCTGCACTTCGCCTTCGAGACCCCGACGGGCGAAATCCCCTACCACTTCGACTTCCACCTCGACTTCACGGGCTGGCGCGCCTGCTGGATCAAGTACAACGACATGCCGGGCGACCACGCCTCGCAGCAGATCTCGCGCCTGACGATCTCCACGCCCGAGGGGGTTGCGAGCGGCGAGCTCTTCTTCGACCGCCTGACCTTCGCGCGCACGAAGCTCCACGACCAGATCACCCCCGACCAGCAGATCCCCGACAACAACTGCCACCTCACCCGCGCCCTGTGGCACTGGGCACGGCTCTGGGAGTGGGAGCAGTATGAATACGACATCCCGCTGCAGGAGCTCACCCCCGAGCAGAAGCAGCAGCTCGACCTGGTGAAGTCGCGCATCGACGCCATCGTCGAGGCCAACATGTCGAGCACGAACTACATCAACGGCACGATCATCCCGCGGGCGCTCAAGACCTTCGGCGCAGCCGCCATCCGCCGCACGGCCGACGGCGGCGTCATCGGCGCCCCGCTGCTCTCGAACGACGAGTGCAACCGTCCGAAGGGCGAGCTGCGTCTGGACGACATCGAGAACATGCTCAACGCCTTCGCGCTGAACAACTACATCAACCGGGACAAGAAGTACGACGACGACTTCTTCCTGGTCATGGACCACGCCATCGACCAGGGCTTCGCCTTCGGACACGGCAACGGTACGAACCACCACTACGGCTACAACGTGCGCAAGATCTACGACGCCATGTGGCTCATGCGCGACGAGATCGCCGCACGCGGCAAGACCGACGAGTACGTCCGCACACTGGCCTACTGGAGCGGCCTCTCGGAGACGCGGCACCCCTACGTCTACGGCCGCGACGAGCTGCTCGACTCGTGGCACACGCTGCTCATGCCCAAGTTCATCAGCGCCTTGATGCTGCCGACCGAGGCCGAGCAGTACCGCGCCATGACGGGACTCTCGCGCTGGTTCTCGGGCAGCCTCGACTTCACGCCCGGCACCATCGGCGGCATCAAGGTCGACGGCACGACCTTCCACCACGGCGGGCTTTACCCGGCCTACTCGACCGGTGCCTTCGCCATGCTCGGCTACTACTGCAAGGCGGTCGAGGGGACCGACTTCGTCCCCACGGAGCAGGCGCGCCGCACGCTCAAGCTGGCCCTGCTGACCATGGCCCGCTACACCAACCTGCGCGACTGGGGCATCGGCATCGCCGGACGCCACCCCCTGAACAAGAACGGCCGCATTCCCGATCCCGACGTCAACGCCTTCGGCTACCTGGCCGCCCTGGGTGACCTGACGGGCAGCGGCAAGGGGGTCGATCCCGAACTGGCGGGCGCCTACCTGCGGCTCAAGGGGACGGACAAGCAGCTCAACGCACGCTTCAAGAAGGAGGGCATCTCCGAAGGCGCCACGCCGTCGGGCTTCTTCGTCTACAACTACGGAGCGCTGGGCATCCACCGCCGCAGCGACTGGATGGTGACGCTCAAGGCCTACAACTCCGACGTCTGGTGCTCGGAGATCTACACGCGCGACAACCGCTACGGCCGCTACCAGAGCTACGGCACCGCCCCGATCATCGGGTCGGGATCGCCCGTGACGGCCGCCGAAAGCGGCTTCGTGCAGGAGGGCTGGGACTGGAACCGCATGCCGGGCGCCACAACGATCCACCTGCCGTGGGAGCTGCTCGACAGCCCGCGCCCCGGCACGCTCATGGAGCGCAACCCCGAGCGCTTCTCGGGCGCCTCGTCGCTCGAAGGCCGCAACGGCATCCTGGCCTTCCAGTTCGTCGAGCGCGACTACAAGAACTTCACGCCCGGTGCCACGGCCCGCAAGTCGGTCTTCTGCTTCGACAACCGCCTGGTCTTCCTCGGCAGCGGCATCGACAACGACAACACGACCTACCCCACCGAGACGACGCTCTTCCAGCTGCAGCTCACCGATCCGGGCGAGCAGATGGAGGTTGGCGGCGAGTTCTACACCGACTTCCCGCTCCACGTCACCCCCGACGGTGACCGCATCGCGCTGGCCGACACGAAGGGCAACTTCTACGTCGTGCGCAACGCCGCCGGCACGCTCCACGTCCTCAAGCAGGAGCAGAGCGCCCCGAACGACAAGACCCGCCAGCTGAAGAAGGGCAACTTCGCCACGGCCTACATCGACCACGGACGGGCCCCGAAACAGGCCGGATACGAATACGTCGTCTACGTCCAGCCCTCGAACAAGGAGATCAACCGCCTGCTCAAGAAGGACGAGTACCAGGTCATCCGGCGCGACAACACGGCGCACGTCGTCAAGGACCTTCCGACGGGCATCACCGGCTACGTCTGCTTCGAGGAGTATGCGGGCGACGGCCTCGTGCGCGGCGTGACGGCCGAGACGATCGTCATGGAGCGCACGGCGGAGGACGGCTCGGTGGTCATGAGCGTCTGCACGCCCGACCTCGGCATCACCGAAAAGGGCTACACGACCCGCCAGGAGAGCCAGCCCCTGCTCAAGGAGGTGCGTCTCGACGGGGCGTGGGAGCTCACGGCCGAGAACCCCGCCGTGGAGTGCGCGCCCTCCAACGCGGGCACGCTGCTGAAGGTCACCTGCCGCCACGGACAGCCCGTAGAATTTCACCTCATAAAGAAATAAACCCTTTCTACCCCACCAACCTACTCTGATTTGTTATGAAAAAAGCACTGAAACGAATGACCGCGGCAGCGCTGCTGACGCTCGCGGTATGGCTGCCCGAAGGGCTCTTCGCGCAGAATACCGTCGTCGGGCGCGTGGTCGACACGAACGACGTGCCGCTGATCGGCGTGAATGTCGTGGTCAAGGGAACGACGACCGGTACGACCACGGGAACCGACGGCAACTACACGATCAAGGTCGGCGAAAACCAGACGCTGATCTTCTCCTACCTCGGCTACACGACCGTCGAGCAGCCCGTCGGCAAACGCACGGCCATCAACGTCAAGATGGCCGAGGAGGCCACGCAGCTCGGTGCCGTCGAGATCGTCAACATCGGTTACGGCACCACGACGCGGCGCGACCTGACCGGTTCGGTCGCCAAGGCCGACCTGGGGACGATGATGAAGGCCAACGTCACGAACTTCGACCAGGCGTTGAGCGGCCGCATTGCGGGCGTCGTCGTCACGACGGGCGACGGTTCGCTCGGCTCCGAGGCCACGATCACCATCCGCGGCAACAACTCCCTCACGCAGAGCAACGCCCCGCTCTACATCATCGACGGATTCCCCTCCGAAGGCTCGTTCGCGGCGTCGATCAACCCCGCCGACATCGAGTCGATCGACGTGCTGAAGGACGCCTCGGCCACGGCCATCTACGGCGCCCGCGGCGCCAACGGCGTCATCGTCATCAACACCAAGCGCGGCCACGAGGGCAAACCCACGGTGAACTTCAGCGCCTCGTTCTCGATGAGCCACATCGCCAACAAGGTCGATCTGATGGACTCCTACGAGTTCGTGCGGCTGCAGGAGGAGCTCATCGCCGCCTCGACCATGGAGAGCAGCTACTACAGCTACAGCGAGGAGCTGGGCCGCAACCTCACGCTCGACGACTACCGCAACATCAAGGCCATCGACTGGCAGGACCAGCTCTACCGCACGGCCTTCCAGCAGAACTACAACGTCTCGCTCTCGGGCGGAAACAAGGAGGGGCTGCGCTACAACGTCGGCTTCTCGGCACTCGATCAGGACGGCATCATCATCCGCTCGAACTTCCAGCGCTACCAGGGCAAGGCCAACTTCACGCTGCCCATCTCGAAGAAGCTGACGCTCAACGTCAACGCCAACTATTCGCGCACGGCGACCAACGGCGTGAACCCCACCACGGCCGAGACGACCTCCTCGTCGTCGGGCTGGCTGATGTATTCGGTCTGGGGCTACCGTCCCGTGACGCCTCCCGGACAGGACATCCTCGACTCGATGCTCGACGAGGCGATCGACGGCTCGAACGACTACCGCTTCAACCCCGTGAAGACGGCCAAGAACGAGTACCGCAAAACGCTGGTCGACTACCTCAACTCGAACATCGCGCTGACGTGGAAAATCACCCCGCAGCTGACCTTCAAGACCACGGGCGGCTACGTGCTCAACAAGCGCCGCCGCGAGGAGTTCAACGGCAGCGAGACCTACACGGGCTACCCCGGCTCGCCGAGCGGCAAGGGGGTCAACGCCTCGATCTACTGGACCGACCAGACGAGCTGGAGCAACGAAAACACGCTCACCTACAAGCGCCGCTTCGGCCGCAGCCACAACGTCGACCTGATGGCGGGTCTCTCGCTCCAGGGCCAGAACTACACCTACGACGGCGTGTCGGCCACGCAGATCACCTCCGAGGAGCTCGGCATCGCCGGCATCCACACGGGCAACTACCAGAAGGTGCAGAGCAACTACTACGACTGGCGCATGATGTCGATGTTCCTGCGCGCGAACTACAACTTCCGCTACAAGTATTACCTCACCTTCTCGTTCCGCGCCGACGGCTCGTCGAAATTCCCGACCGACAACCGCTGGGGCTATTTCCCCTCGGTGGGTGCGTCGTGGAACTTCAACCGCGAGAACCTGTTCAAGGACTCCGACTGGCTCAACAACGGCAAGCTGCGCTTCTCGTGGGGTCTGACGGGTAACAACCGCACGCAGACGCCCTACGACTTCTACCAGCAGATCACCGTCAACCCCGGCTCGAACGGCTCGTTCGACTACGTCTTCGACGGCGAGCGCGTACCGGGCTACTACGTCTCGAACATGGCCAACGAACGGCTCAAGTGGGAGACCACCGAGCAGTGGAACGTCGGTATCGACCTCGGCTTCTTCGACGACCGGCTCAAGGTCACGGCCGACTGGTACGACAAGGTGACGCACGATCTGCTGCTCTACGCCCTGCTGCCGGGTTCGTCGGGCTACGAACAGGGCATGCTCAACATCGGCAAGATCCGCAACCGCGGTTTCGAGTTCACGCTCGAGACGGTCAACATCAAGACGCGGCAGTTCCAGTGGTCGACCTCGTTCAACATCGCCTTCAACCGCAACCGCATCCTCGCGCTCGTCGACGGTCAGAACTCGCTGCAGACCGCCGTGACGTGGGACACGCGCTTCAACTCGCAGTTCCCCTACATCTCGCAGGTAGGCCGCCCGACGGGCATGATGTACGGCTTCATCTACGAGGGGACCTACAAGCCCGAGGATTTCGACGCCAGCGGCAACCTGCTTGACGGCATCCCGAGCTACAAGGGCAACAAGGCCCAGCCGGGCGACCTGCGCTACCGCGACATGAACGGCGACGGCAAGATCGACGACTACGACCGCACGATCATCGGCTGCGGACAGCCCCTGCACACGGGCGGCTTCAGCAACACCTTCACCTGGAAGAACTTCGACCTGAACATCTTCTTCACGTGGAGCTACGGAAACGACATCCTGAACGCCAACCGCCTGATCTTCGAGTCGGGCTACAAGAGCCAGACCAACCAGTTCGCCTCGTTCGCCGACCGCTGGACACCCGAGAACCCCACCTCGAACATCCCGCGCACGAACGCCACGGGCAACGAGGAGTACTCCTCGCGCATCATCGAGGACGGTTCGTTCCTGCGGCTGAAGAACGTCTCGCTGGGCTACACCTTCAGCGGCCGCGACATCCGCAAGGCCGGCATCAGCTCGCTGCGCCTCTACGTCTCGGCCGACAACATCTGGACGCTGACCAACTACAGCGGCCCCGATCCCGAGGTTTCGACCCGCAACTCGGTGCTGACCCCCGGCTTCGACTGGTCGGCCTATCCCCGCGCCTACGGATTCACGGCCGGTCTGAACATCTCATTCTAACGATTAACCGTTCATTACGCCATGAAAATGAAAAACATATACAAACTGGGAAGCCTGATTCTGCTCGGGGCCGCATGCTCGGCATGCACCTTCCTCGACACCGAGCCGCAGATCATCCCCAGCGACGGTTGCTACACGAACGAGACCAGGCTGAAATACGGCCTGGCGGGCGTCTACGGAGCGCTGAACAGCGAGGAGCTCTACGGCAGCTACTATTCGCTGCAGATCGCCAATCCGGACGACCTCTGCTACTTCAACAACTACAACAACGGCGAAACGCGCCCCGACCGCTACAACCACAGCGCCGGCACGGCCGTCATCTACGAGACGTGGCTGAAACTCTACGAGGGCATCAAGAACGCCAACGAATACATGGATGAGGTCGGGAAATCGGAATTCGACCCCGAGGAGCTCACGACGGACATCAAGACCTATCTTGCCGAAGCGCGCTTCCTGCGAGCCTTCTACCACTTCCTGCTGGCCCAGGCGTGGGGTGACGTGCCCCTGCGCGATGCGGCCGCCACGTCGCCCAACCCGGTGAACGTGCAGATTGCCGCCACGCCGCAGGAAGAGGTGCTCAAGTGGTGCGTCGACGAGATCGAGGCCATCGTCTACGACCTCGACGAGGGTGTCGAGCAGACCCCCTCGCGCGTCAACCGGACCGTGGCCGAGGGCATTCTGGCCCGCATCTACCTCTTCATGGCCGGCGAAACGGTCGACCAGGTCGAGGGGCTCTCGAAGCAGGAGATGTACGGCAAGGCCGCCTACTGGGCCAACGAGGTGATCGCCTCGCAGAAACACCACCTGAACGAGAGCTACGAGCAGGTCTTCATCAACATGATCCAGGACCAGTACGACACGGAGTTCCGCGAGTCGATGTGGGAGGCCGAGTTCCTCGGTGACCGCACCAGCTCGACCTACTGGACCAACGGCCGCATCGGCGACCTGATCGGACTGAAGTCGCAGTCGGGCACGACGAACTACTCGGAGTGGGCCTGCAACTACTCCTACGGCTACTACAACGGTTCGTACACCCTCTGGCAGCTCTACTGGACGGACGACCGCACGGCTGACGAGGCCTCGAGCCGGACGGTCATCGACAAGCGCCTCACATGGAACCTGCCGGGCTACAACTACCGCGGCCTGAACAACCAGCAGATCTCCTACCAGAAGGACGGCGCGACGGTCACGGCCGTGCTCAAGCAGGACCAGAGCATGTACAAGACCCCGTGGCTCTACAAGAACAACTTCGCCATGCCCGAGATCGAGGGGCTCGACACGAGCGTCGAGAACGCCTTCGACCCGGCGGACATCATCTACGATCCGACGATCATGTGCGCCGTGCGCAACGCCGGCAAGTGGCGCCGCGAGACGATCTACGAAAACCAGATGTCGGCCAAGAGCCTCTACACGACAATCAACTTCCCGATCCTGCGCTACTCGGACGTGCTGCTGATGTACGCCGAGGCGATCAACGAATACGCCGGGGCGCCGGACGAGCAGGCCAAGGAGGCCGTGCGCGAGGTGCGCCGCCGCGCGGGCGTCGCAACCGACGAGAGCCAGTTGGGCGGTCAGGCGTCGTTCCGCAACCTGGTCCGCAACGAACGGGCCCGCGAGCTGGCCTTCGAGGGGCTCCGCAAGTGGGATCTGATCCGCTGGGGCATCTTCGTCGAGCGCATGCACCTGGCCGGCACCAACGTCCCGACCGAGTCGATGTACCTGAACAAGACCATCACGGACTATGCGGCCGGCAACTACGCCAACGTCTCCTCTCGGCACATCTACCTGCCGATCCCGACCAAGGAGCTGGCCGTGAACCACGCACTCCAACAGAATCCCTTATGGTAAAACGCACAAGAGCAGCACATCCCATGAAAACAAGACGCATCACATACCTCGCGGCGGCACTGGCCCTGACCCTGGGCGCCGTCTCCTGCGAGCACGACGAGATCTACGAGCCGCTGGAGTTCTCGGTACGGCTGTCGCCGACGAACACCTACCGGGCGGGCGATCCCGTGGTCTTCAACTTCCAGGGCAACGCCGACTTCATCACCGTGTGGAACGGCGACACGGGCCACGAATACAAATACCGTAACCGCACGCAGGTGGCTCTCGAGGATATCGAATCGTGCCAGCTGACGATCGAGATCAGCCAGCAGTACGGCGGCAACCCCGAGGTGAGCAACCTCGACATGATCGCCGGCAACAAGTTCCCGGGGCTCGCGGGCAACGACGCGGCGGCCGACCGGCCGATCGTCGAGGCCATTGCCCAGAGCAACTACGCCGACTGGCAGGTGCTGGAATACACGCCCAACAAGTCCAACACCTTCGAGACCTACACCTACGACATCACCCCCTACGCCGACAACTTCTCGTTCGGCCTGCACCTCTACCAGGAGCCCGGCACGGCGATGCGCACCTACCGCATCAACCCGTCCATCACGGTCAAGCTCAAGGGCTACGACACGCAGGAGTACCCCTACTCGTCGATGAAGTTCATCACCTTCTCGCTGGCACCGCAGCACGCCGACGACCCCTACATCCACAACGTCTCGGGCAACGGCAACCTGAAGCTCCAGGGCGAACCGGGCTCGAACAGTGCGGCCAACATCGTCTTCCAGGGCTTCAGCGCGGGCGCGATGGAGCAGATCGAACAGTGGGCCTTCATGCAGCCGATCGCCCTGAACACCATCTCGCCCGATACGGGACAGAGCATCAAGGGCGTGCCGGACGACGTACCGAGCTATTCATACACCTACGACACGCCGGGCACCTACACGGCGACGTTCCTCGCAGGTACGGGCAACTACCAGGGCGAATCGGGCATCCAGGCCTACGAAGTGACCTTCACGATCGTCGACCGGCTCGAATAGGCACTTTTTTCCGTCGGCAAGTCCGTCCGCAGCTCCTGTCGGACGGATTTGCCGGTTTCGGTCCAACAATTTACACAACTACTGACCCTCAAAAACAAACAACATGAAAAGAAATCTCACCCCGTATGCAGGAGAGGAGGAGAGGTCCGTCCTCCCCTATCAGGCGCCGGACATCGAAGCGCTCGACATCGCCGTCGAGAAGGGATTTGCCACAACCAAAGGCGAGAGTTGGGACTATGACCCGATCGTCGACGACGAATACAACATGGACGATATTTACGGATCTTACTAAAACACGGCAACCATGAAAAAGACTCTGCTTTACGGCAGTACGGCTGCCGTCTTGATGCTGCTGGCATCCTGCTCCACGGACTCGACCGAGCCGTCCGCACCCGCTGTGCGCACCATCACCCGCACCTTCCCCGTCAACGAAACGATCGGCTCGGCGCACGACACCCGCACGGCCTACGAGAACGGCCAAATCGGCTTTACGGACAACGAGCATCTGGGAGCCTATGTATGGTCGGAAGATTTGGATAAGAATGCCGGCGGTGTGGGTCTGGCGACCCGCACCCCTGGATCGCCCGCCACGATCACCGTATCGCACAACGCGATCTCCGGTGCCTCCGCATATACTTATGTATTCGTATCCCCCTACAAGTACAACCATTCGCTCTACCGGGCAGCTCCGACCGTCACGCTGAACCCCGTCCAGCACCCGACACCGACGACGTTCGATCCGTCACAGGACATTCTGGTCAGCCAACCGGTCACTGGCCCCGACGGGACCACAACGTCGCCCGTTCTGAACGAGGTGGTATTCAAGCGTCTCTTCACCTTCTTCCGGCTGAAGATCGACCGCTCGAAATTCACCGGTGATATCACGCTGGCCGAAGGAGAAAAGATTCGCTCGGTAACGATCACGGCACCGGAAGGCACCGCGCTGGCCGGAACCGCCAAAGTAACGATCGAGGAGGCATACGATGCGACGACCTTCACCTTCACGGAGCCGTCCAATACGGTAACGGCCGACTACGGCACCGACGGCGAAGCACTCAACGCCGACGGCACATTCGACGTATGGTTTGTCGTCAACCCCGTTGCATTCAACGGACTGACCATCGAGGTACGGACTTCGGCACAGACGATCACGCAGACGTTCAGCGAGCAGGTCGCGCTTGACTTCAAGGCCAGCGGCATCAACACGCTCAACTTCCAGCCGGCCAACAACTCGAATATCTCGACCGCATCAACTTCGGCCGTAACCGACTACTTCAAGGAAGGTGTCGAAATCGAAGGGGTAATTTACAGCGAGAATTCGGAGAACAAAACGAACAAGACGGCAAATGCACCCGACACCGAACTCGGCTTGAGTTCCACGACCAACGTCTATTTCCTCGACGACGGCGGGAACCCGGACAACTCATTTGCTATCAGCACGGCGAACAACTACATACAAACGACTTCCGTCTTCATCGGCCGTTATGCGGACCACAAGACCAAGCTCAACCTGAAAAACCAGTTCCACCTGCGCAACCGCGATGCCGTCTTCGCCTTCAAGAACCTCGAAATAGACATGCGCAATGGTTCCAATAACCAGCTATTCACCCTGACAGACGCTACGGGCGGAGCCAAGACGCTGATCTTCGAGGATTGCGACATCACCTTCGGCAACAACAAGAACCTATTTGCTACATACAGTTCGGTAACGGAGGATTCATACATCAAAAACATCATTTTCCGCAACTGCCGTCTGCGCTACGAACCGGGGACAGAGAACAACTACGCGCTCTTCAAACTTACGAATTACATCAAGAGCGGCCTTGAGAATTTCAAGACGCTGGTATTTGAGAACAACGTGCTCTATTCAAACGAAAAAGGGTGCACGAAGGCCGTTTCGCTCTTCTACCAGCAACCTCCGCAAGCCGGAGCAACGGGATCGCTCTCCAATCTGAAGATCACCTGCAGGAACAATACGTTCCTTGACCTCATCGCAACCGGAAGCGGCGGCAGTAATCCGGCCGGCATGGGTTCGGCTTACTTCCAGGTCGATCAGATCGGCTCCGTCGAGTTTACGGGGAACATGCTCTATTCGGAAGCATCGGATAAGTACGCCACGATCATGCGAGTAACCCATGACTACGGTTCGACGTGGGACCACATCAATCTCGGCAGGACCGAGAACGCTACCGTCGGAACCAAAGGCTGGAAGCTTTACTTTGACGGAACAAACACCCCGACTTCGTACTATCCGGAAAAGCAGACCTATCCGCAGAAACAGGACAGCCCGCTGTCGGAGTACGACCCCGCAAACGGCATCTTCAAGGTAAGTCCGGCCTACGACGGATACGGATCGTCGCTGCTCTACTGATCCGCCGCATACGAATCGATCAAGCCTGTGAAAAAACCCGCTTTTCTGCGCGAAAAGCGGGTTTTTTCACAAGATACGATTGCAGTTCTGCGTTCTTTTCCGTACCTTTGAATAGGCATTGTGCCCCTTTTTGACCGAAAACGCTAAATAACAACCCATGAAACCTGATCTTCAGAGAATAGCCTCGCAATTCGCACTCGAAGGCGCCATCGCCTCCATCGACTCGCTCGGCGACGGATTCATCAACGACACATTCATCGTCCGCACCGCGGGCGACGCCCCGGACTACATCCTCCAGCGCAAGAACCGCAGCGTCTTCCCCGACGTACCCGCCATGATGGAGAACATCCGCAAGGTGACGGAGCACATCCGCCGCCGCGTCATCGCGGCCGGAGGCGATCCCCTGCGCGAGGTGATGACCGTCGTGCCGACCCGCGACGGAGCGCTCTGCTACGAGGACGAAAAGGGCGACTTCTGGGCCGTCACGGTCTACATCGCCGACACGATCGCCTACAACAAGGCCGACACGGCCGAGCTGGCCCGCAAGGGCGGCGAGGGCATCGGCAAGTTCCAGGCCCAGCTTGCGGACTTCAACGAACCGCTGGCCGAGACGATCAAGGGATTCCACAACATCCGCCACCGCTTCGCGCAGTGGGACGAGGCGCTGGCACGCGATGCCGCGGGCCGCAAGAAGGACCTTGCGGAGGAGATCGGCTGGATCGAATCGCGCCGCGCGGAGATGCTCGCCTTCTGGTCGAAGGTCGAGGACGGGACGATCCCCACGCACGTGACGCACAACGACACGAAGATCAACAACATTCTCTTCGACAAGCAGGGCCGCGTGCTCTGCGCCATCGACCTCGACACGGTGATGAACTCCACGTCACTCAACGACTTCGGCGACGCCATCCGTTCCTATGCCAACACGGGCGACGAGGACGACCGCGACCTGTCGCGCGTGGGTCTCTCGCTCGAGATGTTCGCCGCCTACACGGACGGCTACCTCTCGCAGCGCGCCGCACAGCTCTGCCCGGCGGAGATCGACCACCTGGCCTTCTCGGCCCGCTACATCACCTACGAGCAGGTGCTGCGCTTCCTGATGGACTACCTGGACGGTGACACCTATTACAAGATCAAGTACCCGGAGCACAACCTCGTGCGCACGCATGCCCAGTACAAGCTGCTGTGCAGCATGGAGGAGCAGTACCCCGAAATGTGCCGCATCGTCCGCGAGACGGCCGACAAGTACCGATAAAACGACACGAGCATGGAGATACGCAGAATCCCGGGAATCAACCCCGACGACATGCAGGCCGTGGAGCAGGCCTTCGACGGCATCGAGGCGCAGCCGATCGGCTGCTGCAACTGGCCGGAACAGTACCCCTACACGCCGAAGGTTTCGTTCCGCATCTTCCACACGGGCGACCTGCTCTGGCTGCGCTTCGACGTGGAGGAGCGCTACACGGCGGCCCGCGTCACCGAGGACAACGGCCAGGTGTGGACCGACTCGTGCGTCGAGTTCTTCCTCGAGCTGGACGACCGCGGCTACTACAACTTCGAGACCACCTGCATCGGCCGCATGCTGCTCGGGTTCCGCAAGACGCATGCCGACGCCGTGCACGCCGACGCCCGGGTGTTGGCTTCGGTGCGGCGCATCACGACGCTGCCCGCCGAGCCCTTCGCCGAACGCGAGGGCGACAACCGCTGGTCGGTGACCCTGGCCATCCCGCCGCAGGCGCTCTTCCGTCACGACCTGAAGACGTGGAACGGCCTCGAGGCGCGCATGAACCTCTACAAGTGCGGCGACAACCTTTCGCACCCCCACTTCCTTTCGTGGCGCCCCATTGCGACGGAGAAGCCCGACTTTCACCGCCCCGAATTTTTTGAACGAGTCAAATTTCAAGACATACTATGAACAACAAGTATTCACTTCCCAAGGACGGCGGGCTGATTGCCGAATCGGCCCCGCGCGACATCATCCACCGCTACGAGAAGATCCGCACGCTGGTCTATGAAAACGAGTACGACGGCGTGCAGTACGTCGCCGACACGATCGTCAAGGCGATCCGCACCTACAACGAGATCCACTGCTCGAACGAGGTCTACGAAGAGGCACAGCCCTTCGTGCTGGGTCTGACCACGGGCCGCACGCCGCTGGGTCTCTACCGGGAACTGGTACGGCGTCACGAGGCCGGGCTCGTCAGCTTCCGCAACGTGGCCGTCTTCAGCCTCGACGAGTTCTACCCGATCAAGTCGACCGAGCAGCAGAGCCGCAACTACCGCATCCACGAGGAGTTCCTCAACCACATCGACATCCTGCCCGAGAACGTGCACATTCCCGACGGCACGATCTCCAAGGAGCGCATCTCGGAGTACTGCGCCTCGTATGACCACGCCGTGCGCCACATCGACCTGATGATTATCGGCGTGGGCGAGGACGGACAGATCGGCTTCAACGAACCGGGCTCCTACGCCAAGTCGCGCACGCGCCTCGTGCAGCTCACGCACAACACGCGCAAGGTGCAGTCGGGATCCTTCTTCGGACTGGAGAACACCCCGAAGATGGCCATCACGATGGGTATCGACACGATCATGCGCGCCGACCGCATCATCCTGATGGCCTGGGGCGAGGAGAAGGCCCGCATCGTGCAGAAGGTCGTCGAGGGCGACATCACCGGCCAGGTGCCCGCCTCCTACCTGCAGGAGCACCCCCGCATCGAGGTCGTCATCGACGAGAACGCCGCCCAGCTGCTCACGCGCGAGCAGACGCCGTGGTTGGTCGGCCCCTGCAACTGGACGCCGAAGTTCGTCCGCAAGGCCGTCGTCTGGCTCTGCGGCGTGGTGAAGAAGCCCATTCTGAAACTCACCTACAAGGACTACATCGAAAATTCGCTCGGCGAGCTGCTCGAACAGGGCCGCACGTTCGACCAGATCAACATCGACGTCTTCAACGACCTGCAGCACACGATCTCGGGCTGGCCAGGCGGCAAGCCCAATGCCGACGACTCGACGCGCCCCGTCTCGTCGAAGCCCTTCCCGAAGCGCGTGGTGATCTTCTCGCCCCACCCCGATGACGACGTCATCTCGATGGGCGGCACGTTCATCCGCCTCGTGCAGCAGGGCCACGACGTGCATGTCGCCTACGAGACGTCGGGCAACGTCGCCGTACACGACGACGTGGTGCTCCAGAACATCGACACGGCGCGCGAACTGGGCTACGGCGACCACTTCGCCGAGGCCGAGAAGATCATCGCCGGCAAGAAGAAGGGCGAGCCCGAGCCGCGGGCGCTGCTCGACCTGAAGGGGGCGATCCGCCGCGCCGAGGCACGTGCCGCCGTGCGGTCGTTCGGGCTCAACCCCGACACGAACGCCCACTTCCTCAACCTGCCCTTCTACGAGACGGGCGGCATCAAGAAGGGGCAGCTCACGGAGAAGGACACGCAGATCATCGTCGACCTGCTGCGCAAGATCAAGCCGCACCAGATCTATGCCGCCGGCGACCTGGCCGACCCCCACGGCACGCACCGCACCTGCATGGAGGCCGTGCTCAACGCCCTGGAGGTGGTCAAGCAGGACGACTGGTTCAAGGAGTGCCACCTGTGGCTCTACCGCGGCGCCTGGATGGAGTGGGACCTCGGCATGGTGGACATGGCCGTGCCCCTGTCGCCCGACGAGCTCATCATGAAACGTCACGCCATCTACCGCCACCTCTCGCAGAAGGACATCATGCCCTTCCCGGGCAGCGACCCGCGCGAGTTCTGGCAGCGGGCCGAGGAGCGCACGCAGAATACGGCCAAGCTCTACGACCACCTCGGCATGGCGGAGTACCAGGCCATCGAGGTCTTTGTAAAAATGTTCTGACACGCCAGACAACCACAAAAACACTTTCATCATGAGACTCATCATCGAGAATACCCCGAAAGAGGTCGCCCAGTGGGCCGCGAACTACATCATCGAGCAGATCAAGAACAAGGAGCAGTACACCTCCTCGCCCTTCGTGCTGGGTCTGCCGACGGGCTCCACGCCGCTGGAGACCTACAAGGAGCTGATCCGCCGCCACAAGGCCGGCGAGGTATCGTTCCGCAACGTCATCACCTTCAACATGGACGAATACGTCGGCCTTCCCGAGGAGCACCCCGAGAGCTACCACTCGTTCATGTGGAACAACTTCTTCAGCCACATCGACATCAAACCCGAGAACGTCAACATCCTGGACGGCAACGCCGAGGACCTGGTCAAGGAGTGCGCCGACTACGAGGCGCGCATCGTCGAGGCGGGCGGCATCGACCTCTTCATGGGCGGTGTCGGCGAGGACGGCCACATCGCCTTCAACGAGCCCTTCTCGTCGCTCAACTCCCGCACGCGGCAGAAGACCCTGACGCTCGACACGATCCAGGTGAACGCCCGCTTCTTCGGCGGCGACGTGTCGCTCGTGCCGAAGACGGCGCTGACCGTTGGCGTCGGCACGGTGCTCTCGTCGAAAAAGGTGATGATCCTCGCCACGGGACACAAGAAGGCCCGCGCCGTGCGTCACGGCGTCGAGGGGGCATACAACCACCAGTGGACGATCTCGGCGCTGCAGGTGCACCCGAACGGCATTCTGGTCTGCGACGACCCGGCCGCCGAGGAGCTGCGCGTCTCGACCTACCGCTACTTCAAGGACATCGAGCGCGACAACCTGATCTGATCCGAACGGTTCCGCCTGCTGCGGGTAACAGACCCGCGACATGGCCACCCGCCGGAGATCCAATGAAAAACTCCCCTGCAAACCATGCAGGGGAGTTTTCGTTTCCGTAAAGTTCCAAAAACTGAGAAGGGCCCGCAGATTGCCATATCTGCGGGTCCTTCACCGGAGCGGACGACCATATACTAATCTCTCTCGCGAACGTCCGCTCCGAACCGTATTACTTCTTTACGAGCGTGATCTCGTCGATGCAGAAATAGGAGGGATCGGCGTAGACGTTGATCCCCTGCACCTTGAAGACGAGCTTGTCGACCTCGCCAAACGACGCGAGGCTCACCTTGCGCCAGCCGTCGAGCTTGGAATCGGGCGTTACGAGCGTCTCGGTCGTGCTGCCGACCTCGACATCGTTCTTGAAACCGGTGATCTTCACCTCGAAATGATCCGTTTCGGCACCGCTGAACCACTTGTAGACATAGGTCGAATTGGCGATGTAGAAGTGATCCACCGTGCGGGGCTCGGCGAAGAGGATCGTCGGGTAACCCGATGCGGTCATGTATTCGGGATAGGCCTCGGTCGGGGTGTTCGAGTCGTAGCAGACGGCATAGGTCGACGTGCCGTTCGCACCGCCGTCGGCCCACACGGAGAACTGCTGTGTGAGCGAAGCCGCATCACTCCCCTTGTCGGGGCAGGCCGCCAGGGCAATGCCGCCCCAGGCATCGTAGTCGCCCGAATAGTAGGAGAGGAAGGAGGCCATGCCGTCGGCCGTCGAGAAGAGCATGTCGTCGAAATTATGCCCCTGGGCATAGGGTTTGCCGCAGAAGACATTCGAGTAGGTGTGGTCGACATACGCGCCGTTCATGTAGAGCGACATGGTCACGTTGCCCAGCGCGATGGTCTCTCCGCTCGGATCGACCATGCCCGTGGAGGGTTCAAACGAGATGACGTCGTACTTGACCGACGGACCCGGGGTGTCGTCGTCGTCATTCGAGCAGGCAACGAAAGCCGCGGCCGAAAGCAGCAGCAGGGAGGTGGCGAAAATTTTTTTCATCTTCATACAGATATTAAATTAAACAATAAAACAAAAAAAGTCCGTCTCCGTACATCCCGAAGAGGAATTCCCTTGCTCATCGCCACACGCAGGACACCCGATACTTCCGGCCGGAAGGGCCGCTCGTTCCGATGCTCCGTTCTCCGCAGAGGCGCTCGACAAAAGATTCTTCCCCGGGGGAAGATGCAAGGCAGGTCTTCTGGCTCGTTCCTTGCCGCACGGCCTTCCCGGAGGTGAATCCAGTGGCTGACAGAGTGTTGCGACACATTACGGAACTTACAGCAGCGGGAACTGCTGCCGATTTTCACGGCATTCCCTTTTGATCGCGTACCGACACGGAGGTGTCGTTGCGAACCATTGCGTTGCAAAGTTAGCAAAATCGCTGGAATAATCGAAAAAAATCAGCAGATTAACGCAATAGAAACTGAGATTTAAGTAGTTAGGAGAAAATCGCAGAAGTTGGGTAGAGGACTGAAAACTGTTTCAAAGCGGATTGGAGAAAGAGAACGGTTTCCTATTCGTTACCCGCCAGAAGTGCAGATTTAACAGTCGCCGCTTCGTTTGCGCCGTTCTGCGTAGGTTTGCTTGTCAAGGTTTAACTCGTTGATTTATAGTTTTGCAACCAAGAAAGGACGAGTATGACAAGGAGCACATTCCGCGTGCTGTTCTATGCGAACGGCAGCAAGGAGAAGAATGGAATTGTCCCCATCATGGGACGGGTTACAATCAACGGGACGGTGGCGCAGTTCAGTTGCAAGCGGAGCATCACAAAGGAACTTTGGGATGCAAAGGGCAACCGTGCCAAAGGCAAGAGCGTGGAGGCAAGGGAAACGAACCTTGCGCTCGACAACATCAAGGCGCAAATCATCAAGCACTACCAGCGCATATCCGACCGTGAGGCGTATGTCACGGCGGAAATGGTGCGCAACGCCTATCAGGGCATCGGCTGCGAGTATGAAACGATACTCGGCGCATTCGGCAAGGAGAACGCCAAGTTCCTGAAACGTGTCGGCAAAGACCGCTGCATGGGGGCTTACCGAGTGATGGTACGTTCAAGGAACTATGTGGCGGCATTCATCAAGTCGTTTTATAAGCGCAACGACATGTCCATGCTGGAACTTACTCCCGACTTCATCAAGGAGTTCTCCGTATTCCTCACTACGGAGCAAGGGTTGAAAAACGCTTCCGTGTGGCTGGCTTGCATGTGGGTCAAGACGGTCGTTTCACGGGCGCATTACAACGGTCTGATACCGAGAAACCCGTTTGCGCAATTCCGCATCACGCCCAACGTGAAGGAACGGGAGTATCTTACGGAGGGGGAAATCCGGCAACTTATCGAGCATGAGTTGTAAAGTATCAATAGATACGCTACACTTTTTCCTTTTATAGGCAAATTTTAATC